>Ga0209445_1001109_pt1 | contig 14756 bp, 13 predicted proteins | sample MarorgKNORR_S2LV_4_FD_188223 | JGI IMG/M metagenome (GOLD analysis project Ga0209445, IMG submission 188223) | Marine microbial communities from the Southern Atlantic Ocean, analyzing organic carbon cycling - NADW_A/KNORR_S2/LV (SPAdes) (version 2) | ecosystem: Environmental > Aquatic > Marine >...
GGCGTTTTCCCCTCGAAATCCCGCGCCCCCGCATTTGCGCCGTTGGCCAGCAGCCACTTGGCCATCGCGATGTGGCGCGTGTTGCCCTGAAACGCCGCCACGTGCAGCGGCGTCACCTTTTTCTTGTCGCGCTTGTTGATGTCCACCCCGCCGGCCACCAGTTGCTTCACCTTGGGCAAGTCCCCCGCAAACACCGCCGCGTGGATGTCGCCCTTCTCGCCGCCGCACCCGGCCAAGGCCAAGCCAAGCGCCAAAACCAAGCCAAGTTGAGTTTCGTTAATCCTCATAAATCTGAATAATAAAAAACTGCTGTTCCGCCGACTTTAACCTGAAGCGTACCGCCATCGATTGACCCCATTGGTACTCCTTGTCAACCTCCTCCAGTCCGCTGACCTTCTTCCAACTTTTCAAACTAGTGGAGGATTTCACAATAAAGTTTGGCGTCTTCACCATCGGCTTGTAGTCCAGACCATCAAATTTCAAGAGACTTGTCGCCGGATCAACCACGCCCACAATTTTTTTGCGCCCAAAGAGTTTCGCCTCAACAGTGAAGTCTTCAGTCACTTCGTAGTTTCCTATCTCAATATAGTCGAATTGGAACCATTCCATCATTCCCACGTCGTGGTGTCCAAAAGTCAGTTCATGACGGGTCGGCGGAAACCAGGGAGGATCATTGGGAAATGTTTTCTTGGAAACAAATTTCATGCTCTCCCATTCGAACGACTGAGCGAAATTAACGGAAAGTTCCACCACGCCATCCTTGATGGCAATCCCGGCAATCTCCGGCCCGGCAACCGCGGAACCGCTCAAGAGCCCAGCGACAAATAAGCCTGTCAATCTTTTCATTTTACTCGTCACAAACCACCTCCGCTTGGCCAAGCGCAACTGGTTTATCAAGTTCACGACCTCAATCTACCCCGGCTCCCAATCCATATCGAGCCAAGTTTGGCCAAGCGAAGAAGTGCGTTGGCATTCGCCATTCGCCTACACTGGGTCACGCCAGTATATCGCGAATGACGTGTCCGTGAACATCGGTCAGGCGCCGGTCTATGCCGTTGTGCCGGACGGTCAGCTTTTCGTGATCCACGCCCAGCAGATGCAGGATGATGGAGTGCATGTCATGGCTGGTTGTGCCGGTTTCGCTTTTCCAAGCCCATTGGTCACTCTGGCCGTAAGTCGTTCCCCCCTGCACCCCACCACCGGCAAACCAAGTGACGAACGTCCCACCATTGTGATCCCGGCCTGCCTGCCCCTGGCTGAACGGCATACGGCCAAACTCGGTGGTCCATATGACCAGGGTGTCTTCAAGCATGCCTCGCGCCTTCAAGTCCTTGATCAGGCCGGTAATCGGCTTGTCGACCTGTCCGGTCATGTACGGCAGTTCGGTGTGGATGTTGGCATGATTGTCCCAGTTTTTGCTGGGGCCACCCGCTCCACTCCAGATTTGGACAAATCGCACCCCCCTCTCCAGCATGCGGCGGCCAAGGATGCAGCGCTTGGCAAAATCCTTGGTGTTATCCTCATCCATTCCGTAAAGCTTTCGCACCGCTTGGCTTTCGCCTTTCATGTCGAACAGGTCCGGCACACTGAGCTGCATGCGGGCGGCCATCTCGAGACTTTGGATTCTGGCTTCGAGCCGTGAGTCGCCCGGCGTTTGGTTAGCGTGCTTTCGGTTCAGAAACCCCAGCACTTCCCGGCTGGCCGCCTCGCTCGCAGCGTTGATATGCTTCGCTTCGTCCGGGGGGAAAAGATAACGCACCGGTCTCGAATCGGAGGCGTTGATAACCGTCCCCTGATGCCGCGCCGGCAAAAAACCGGAGGTGAAATTGCCGAGATTGTTGTAGGGCAACCCCTTCGGGTCCGGCAGCACGATGAACTCCGGAAGGTTCTGATTGATCCGGCCAAGCGCATAACTAATCCAAGCCCCCATGCACGGAAAGCCCGGCAGCGTGAACCCGGTTGTCTGCATGTAGCTGCCCAGACCGTGCACATTCGTCGGCGAGTTCATCGACATGAGGAACGCCAAGTCGTCCACCACGGTTGCCATGTGCGGCAGCACCTCGCTGACCCAGCGGCCGCACTCGCCATGCCGCCGAAACGCGAACGGACTCTTCAGCACCTTGAATCCTGGAGAGTTGGTCACCGACTCGACCAGGCGGCCATCGCCCGGGTCAAACTTTTGCCCGTCCAAGGCAGCCAGCTCCGGCTTGTGGTCGAAAGTGTCCATCTGGCTGACTCCGCCGTTCATGAACAACTGAATCACCCGCTTGGCCTTGGGAACGTGATTCAAGGTCGAGCCAAGCGCCGAGTCGGTGCCGAGGATTTGGCCAAGCGCCAGGCCGCCGAAACCGCCGCCTGTCGCCTGCAAAAAACTCCGCCTGGAAATTCCGTGATCCACTTTAATTCAAAAAAACAAACTCACTGCTATTGAGGATGACGCGGCAGGCGTTGGCCAAGCCGTGTTCGCGGGCCAAGGCCAAAACCAAGCGGCCTTCCTCCGGCTCCGGTTCCCGATGGTATGCCAATTCAAAAAGCTCCCGCACCTGCGTCGAAAGAGACGACGACTCGTGCCGCAACCGCTTGGCCAAACGCTCGCTTTGGCGCACAAGAAAACGGTTGTTCAACATCGCCAGGGCCTGCAGCGCAGTGACGGACGACTCCCGCTTGGGCGCGTGCTGCGAGGCGTCCGGGCAATCCATCAACTGCATCAGCGGATCAGGCACGGTGCGAAAGACAAACCGATACACGCTACGCCGAAAATTCGCCGGTGAATCAGGGTCAAACCCGACGTAGTCGAGGTTCGGCGTCACGTGCACCCCCTTGCTCATGTTGAAATGACGAGCGGATGGGCCGCCCATTTTCAGATCCGCATTTCCGGCCAACTGCAGCAACGAATCACGGTATGATTCCGCGTCGAGCCTCGTCCGGTTCACCCGCCACAGCCAACGGTTGTCCGCGTCTCGGCGGGTGTACTCCTCATTGTGCGCGGAGTTCTGCTGATAAACCGAGCTGGTCATGATGGTGCGATGCAGCCACTTCAGCGAACCGCCCCCTGCCCGAAATTCGAACGCCAACCAATCCAGCAACTCAGGATGTGATGGACGATCTCCCATGCGACCGAAGTCGTTGGGCGTGCCGACTAGTCCGCGACCAAAGTGATAATGCCAAACGCGATTCACAATCGATCGCCAAGTGAGGACGTTTCGCTCATCCGCCAACCAGTTGGCCAGGGCCGCCCGACGCTGCCCTTCGTCATCGGGACTGGTAATGGCGAAACGACTTTTCAATGCGTCAACAGAACCCAGCGCACCGGGCACCGCCTTTTCGCCCGGTGAATGAATGCTGCCGCGTTGCAAGACGTGAACCTCCCTTGGCTTGCGAGCTGGCTTGAAGTTGCCCAACGCTGAAAAATCGCTGGCGACGGCGTACACTTTTGGCCGCTCTCCAAGTGCGGCCACTTCCTTGGCGTTCGCTTCCCTGGAAAAATAAAGTGTCAAAACCTTGATCTGCTCGTTGGTGCGCTTGGCCGGCTCAATCGCCAACGCTTGGCCAACGTCCTGCGGCAGAATCTCGATCAGCGCCGGCTTGGCTGCGTTGGTCACCGACAATCTCGGTCGGCCGATCAGATGACTTCCGCCGTGAAGCTGGCGCAACTCGATCTCCATCGTCTCCCCCTTCAGCGCCGTCAACGGCTTTTCAAAAACAAACATGGCACGGTGTGGCTTGGATTCTTCGGGATGAATCCCCCAAGCCGTCTTTAGATCACCGTCAATCGCGTGCCCGACCACCCAGCTCGCTTGGTTAAAATCTGCCTTGGCTTGGGAGATCTTCACCGGCCGGCCAGACACCTTCACCACGATTTCGGACAAATGCAGATTACCGTTCGGCGCACGACCGGGTCCGCCTTTTGGCAGCGACTCATCAGCCAGCACATCGAGTTGAACGGCGGTCACTCCGTCCATCGGCAGCACGGCAGTGAATGTGGCCGTGTCGCGCTCCGGCGCTTGGCCTTGCGCAAGAAACGAACCGTCCGGCTTGGCCTCGAACGTCACACCGTCGGTCGATTGAACCTTCGCTCCGTACAAGACCACCCACCCGCCTTGGCCAAGCCGCAATTGCTCTTCGCGATGGGCTGACAATGAATGGTCGGGCAACGGATGTGGCAATTCGCCTCGGTCGAGTTGTGCCTTCACCTTAAGCAACCGCCTGCGCAGCTTGGCCACCTGCCCGTTTGGATCGTAAGGTCGATCCACTTTATCCACGCCGGAAAAAACCGCCTGCAACGAGTAGTAGTCCTCCGTCGACACCGGATCAAACTTGTGGTCGTGACAACGGGCACAGTGAACCGTGGTGCTGACAAAGGTGGACATCACGGTCGCGATCATGTCATCGCGGTCGAGGTACTGCGCGATCTTCTTGTCAATCGTGCCGTCGGAGATTCCCATCTGCGAACTTTCATCCCACGGCCCGGTCGCCAGCATCCCGATGGCGCGAACCACCGACGGTTGATCCGGGAAAAGGACATCGCCCGCCACCTGCTCACGAACGAACTGAGCGTATGGCTTGTCCGAGTTAAACGACTCAATCAGGTAATCACGATAAGGCCACGCGTTTTCACGGATGGCATCCTCATCATGTCCATGGGTCTCGGCATAGTGGACGACATCCATCCAGTGCCGGGCCCATCGTTCCCCGTAGTGGGGACTGCCAAGCAGGCGCTCAATGAGATTTGCATACGCGACTGGGGAGTCATCATTTACAAAGGCATCCACCTCCCCCGGGCTCGGTGGTAGGCCGGTCAGGTCAAACGACGCGCGCCGAATCAGCGAGACCCGATCGGCTGGGAGAGACGGTGCAAACCCATGCTGCAGATATTTTAGGGCGATGAACCGATCAATTGGATTAGATGCCCAACCGGGAAATTTTGATGCTTCTTGCGGGATTGCGGGCCTTTTCAACGGCTGTAAAGCCCACCACGTCTCGGCACGCTCCGCCGAAAGCATCAAAACATTTCCAAACAATAGCAGGAAACAGCCCAGCCTGACGCGCCCACTCAGATGGATTGATTTCATGAGGCTGCTGAAAGAGCTCATTTAAGTTCCAGTTACACCGAGTCGCTGAAAGCCCGGATAATGGTAACCGCCGTCTTTTTGAGTCAACTGGTTTGTGGCCCAAAAGAGAGGGAATTTGAGGGGGATAGGAAAAATGGTCGGAGCGACAGGATTCGAACCTGCGACATCCAGTTCCCAAAACTGGCACTCTACCAAGCTGAGCTACGCTCCGACCGGCGCGGTTTGTTTAAGCCAATCGCACCACCACCGCAATCTCGAAATACCCGCCGTCTTGCGGCCTGACCAAGCGGCTGGCACGCTGCGGCCGCGCTTGGCTGCGATGAAACCGCTCGACCAATGTTTGCTCTACGGCTTTGTGGACTCGGCCTATCTGGATGGCCGCGACCCGGTCGAACTGTGCCGTCAACTCTGCGACGGCGGGGCGGACCTTGTGCAGCTTCGCGCCAAGGGTTGGCCAATCCTTGACATTGCCCGCTTGGCCAAGCGCCTGAGCCCAGTCACGGCCGGGGCCGGGGTGCGGCTTGTCATCAATGATCATCCGGAGCTTGCCGCCGAGGTCGGCGCGTCTACAGCACACCTCGGCCAGGAGGATTTTTTTGACGCCGGCTATAATGATGTCGATAAGGTGAAGCCGGACGGCTCGACGCTCGAACTTGGCCTAAGCACGCACGCGCCGGAACAGGCTCGGCGCGCCTGCGAGGCCGGGGCGGACTACATCGCGATCGGCCCCGTATTTGCCACGCCGACCAAGCCGGGCCGCCCCCCGGTGACACTCGACTACGTCCGCTGGGCCGCCAAAAATATCGACCGGCCTTGGTTTGCGATCGGAGGTATAGATCTCGACAATCTCGACGATATTCTCGCCGCCGGGGCGCGGCGGGTGTGCGTCGTGTCGGCGATTCTGCGGGCGCCGGATGTCGCCGGTGCTTGTCGCCAATTCAAGGAGCGCCTACTCTCCGCCGCCCGTTAGCGGGGCGTTTCCCCGTTCAACCCAATTCAAAAAATGAGCCTGCTTGTCTTTGGATCCACCGCGCTGGACTCGATCATCACGCCGAAAAAAAAGAACCCCCGCCTCCTCGGCGGCTCGGGCAGCCACGCCGCTGTTGCGGCCAGTTTTTTCGTCGCACCGAAGCTGATCGGCGTGGTTGGCACCGACTTCCCCCGGAAATATATTTCGCTGCTCGAGCGCCACAAGGTGAACCTCAGGGGGCTGAAGATTCGCGAGGGCAAGACGTTCCACTGGGCCGGCGAGTACGAGGTGAACATGAACAACCGGCGCACGCTCAGCACGGAACTGGGCGTGGTGGAGGGCTACTCGCCGGTGTTGCCGGCCGCCCATCGCAAGGCGAAGTACATCCTGCTGGCCAACAACCCGCCCGGCGCTCAGGAGGCGATCATCGAGCAACTCGACAAGCCGAAGTTCGTCGTCGCCGACACGATGGATTTGTGGATGAACATCGCGATGAACGACCTGCTGAGCCTGCTCAAGCGCGTCGATATGCTCGTGCTCAACGACAGCGAGGCGCGGCAGTTGACCGGCGACGAGAACGTGGTCTCCGCCCTGCCCAAGCTGCACAAGCTCGGCCCGAAATATGTGATCGTGAAAAAGGGCGAACATGGCTCGATCCTCTCGTCGCGCCGGGGCCTGTTCGTCGCCCCGGCGTTCCCCTTGGCCAAGGTCGAGGATCCGACCGGCGCGGGCGACTCGTTCGTCGGCGCGATGGCCGGTTACCTCGCCAAGACCGGCGGCTCGGTCGATGCGAACATCCGCAAGGCGATCCTGTACGGGAGCGTGGTGGCGTCGTTCTGCTGCGAGGGCTTCGGCCTGAACCGCACCACCAAGACCACCCGATCGGAGATCAACCAGCGCCTGCGCGCGCTGGAAAAAATGACGCGCGCCTAAAGCTCGTCCAGCGCCGCAAGCACCTCGGCGGCGTGCGTGGCGACTTTCACCTTGGGCCAGATTTTCCGGATCACCCCGTCGGCGTCGATGAGGAATGTCCGCCGTTTGATCCCGAGAAAGGTCCGCCCCATGAACGACTTGTCGCCCCACACGCCGTAAGCCTCGCAGATCGACTTGTCCCCGTCCGCGACAAGCGCGAACGGCAGCCCAAACTTGTCAATGAACTTGTCATGCCGTGCCGCCGAGTCGGCGCTCACGCCCAGCACCACCGCGCCCCTGGCCGTGATCTCGTCGTGCGCGTCGCGAAAGCCGCACGCCTCCCGGTTGCAGCCGGGCGTGTTGTCTTTCGGGTAAAAATAAAGCACGACCGCTTGGCCGCGAAACTGGCTGAGCGACACTTCGCCGCCGCCGTTGGCCGGCGCGGTGAAGCCCGGCGCCGCGGCGCCTTCCCTGAGTTTCATCTCCTTCATGCCGGCGGCAGCGTCGGGCCGCGCTTGGCCAAGGTCAATCCCCCGGGGAAAAACCTTGCGGCGCGCGGCTCTTTTCCTTAGCCACGGTTTGTGGCGGAGAACCCGAGACATGCCGAGATCGCAGAGCAGCCCCAGCGCAGCGTCGAGTTGTGACTGGGCGGCAAGCGCACCCACGCCGCCAAGACGCTGCAAGCCGGCGGCAAGGCGGCTGTTGACATCTGCCGACGCGTGACGGAGATCGATCCCAGGGACGCCAAGGCGTGGTTCAACCTCGGCGTGTTGCAGGGCAAGCTCGGCAATCCGCACGAGAAAATTCGCTCCTGCCGCAAAGCCGTTGAGGCCGACCACAACTTCGGCGTGATGCTCAACGCGGTCGGGAAAACCGAGGAGGGAAACACGGTGTTCGCGCGGGCGCGCAAGCTGCTCAACCCGAAGTTCCGCATCGCCGAGACGATCGAGTTCAAGTCCGCCACCACGCCGGACGGCGCGCCAACCCAGCCAACCTCAGCCCCTCCAGTGTGAGCAGCGGCTCGACGCGCCGGATCACCGGCAGCTTGGCCGCCATCAGCGCCGCGTAGCCGCCCGTCGCCACCACCGGCAGCCTCGCCGCACCCAGCTCGCGCTTCAGTTGCCGCACCAACTCGGCGATCAATCCGCGATAGCCGTGCACCGCACCGCTGAGCATCGCGCCGCCCGTGTCTTTGCCGATGACCGACTCCGGCTCGGCGATCTTGATGCGTGGCAGCAGCGCGGTTTTCTCGTGCAAATAATCGGTCATCGCCGAGAGGCCCGGCGCAATGATCCCGCCGGTGTAGTTGCCCGCCGCATCGACGACATCGAACGTCACCGCCGTGCCGAAATCGACCACCACCACCGGCGCGCCGAACCGCGCGTGCGCCGCGATGGCGTTGGCCAGCCGGTCCGCGCCGATCGTCGCCGGCTTCGGGTAGTCAATGCCGATGCCGGTCACCGTCCGCGCCGTGAGCTGCCATGCCGCACACTGCCAGCGCCCGCGCAGAAGCCGCTTGAGCGGCGGGTTGAGCCGGGGCACCACGCTGCAAAACACCGCACCGGTGAGCTGGTCAGCCTTGGCCAAGCGCAGCAATTTGGCGAGCGGCCGCTCCGCTTGGCCAAGCACGAGCGACTCGCTGGCAAACCGGGTATCGGCCACGATGCGCTCGCCGTTGGCCACGGCGGCGTGAGTGTGCGTGTTGCCAATATCGACGAGTAAAACCACGGCGGCATGAGCTACCACACCCCAAGCCAAGTTTGAAGTTTGAACTTGGTTTGCTTGAAACTTTAAACTTGAAACTTGAAGCTCCCTTCCCTGCGTCATGCCGATCAACGACCGCATCCGAGACAAGCTGAGCCAACTCCCGCACAAGCCGGGGGTGTACCTCATGCGCGACCGGTTCGGCACGGTGATCTACGTCGGCAAGGCCCGGGCGCTGCGCAAGCGGGTCAGCCAGTATTTCCACCCGTCCCGCCGCCACGGCTGGGACTTGAAACTGGCGGCGTTGATCGAGGCGATCGAGGACTTCGACGTGCACGTCGTCAAGAGCGAGCCGGAGGCGCTGCTGCTCGAGGGCAAGCTAATCAAGGAATTCAAGCCGCGCTACAACGTCAGCTTTCGCGACGACAAGAATTTCCTGCTCATCAAGGTGAACCTCAACGACCCTATCCCGCGCTTCACCTTCGCGCGGCTGCGGCAGCAGGACGGCGCGAAATATTTCGGGCCGTTCGTCAGCAGCGGGGCGTGTCGGCGGACGATCACGATGCTCCGCAAAAAATTCAACCTGCGCGGCTGCCGTCCGCTCAACCCAACCGAGCGCGACTACAAGCATTGCCTCTACGGCCACTTGCAGCACTGCTCCGCGCCGTGCGTCGGCAAGGTGACGCTCGATGAGTACCGGCAAAAGGTCAACGAGGCGTGCCACTATCTCGAGGGCCAAACCGGCGAGTGGGAAAAGGAACTCAATGCGAAGATGCAAAATGCCGCCGAGTCGCTCGACTACGAAAAAGCCGCGCGCTACCGCGATATGATCAGCGACCTGCGCGAGACCACCCGCAAGTCGCGCAAGTTCACCCGCATGCCGGTGAAGCTGCCGGGCGCGATCGATCCCGGACGCGACCTCGCCACGCTTGGCCAGGCGCTTGGCCTCGACTCGCCACCCGAGCGCATCGAGGGGTTCGACATCTCGAACATCAGCGGCACGTTCATGGTCGCATCGATGGTCAGTTTCTTGGGCGGCAAACCGGACCGCGCGCAGTACCGGCGGTTCCGCATGAAGAGCGTCTTGGCGCAGGACGACTTTGCCTGCATGGCCGAGACGGTGCGGCGGCGCTACAGCCGGCTCCAGCGCGAGGCGCGCCCGATGCCGGACCTGATTCTGATCGACGGCGGCAAGGGGCAGCTTGGCATGGCGTGCCGCGAGTTGGCCAAGCTCGGCCTCGAGCACGTGCCGGTGATCGGCTTGGCCAAGGAGTTCGAGGAAATCTACCGGCCCGGCGAAAGTGCGCCGCTGCGGCTGGGCCTCGACAGCGGCGCGCTGAAGCTGCTGCAGCGCGTGCGCGACGAGTCGCACCGGTTCGCCAATGCCTACAACGCGGAGCTGCGGCTGAAGAAAATTTCCGAGAGCATTCTCGACGAGTTGCCCGGCATCGGAGACAGCCGCAAGGCCGCGTTGCTCAAGAAATTCGGCTCCGTGCAACGGCTGCGCAAAGCCAGCCTCGAGGATATTCAGCAAGTGCCCGGCTTCGGCAAAAAATCAGCCGAGGCGCTGAAGGATTTCTTGGGGACGCGAACGAAGAGCGGCAAGTCGGTTTAATTCTTCCGGGGGCCGGTGGCGGTTTGGAATTTAGGAACTGACTCGGCGATGAACTTGGTCATCTTGTCGAAGGTCGTGTCCTCGTCGCCCGGTTTGCAGATCGCGAAATAAGTCACGTAGGCCCAGCGCTGCAGCACGCCCTCGCTGAGCAGGCCCTTGGTCATCATCCACATCCGGTCGAGATGGTGCGTCGCCAGCTTGCCGTCGGCGACAAACCAATAAATGTACACGCCCCGCACCGGCACCTCGCGTCCGTTGCGGTCGCGGGCCGTTTTCGAGGTCGTCAATTTCATGACCTGCAGGTCGTAGATGTGCGGTTGCTGGATCGGAATGGTGACCACTTCGCGCAGGTCGATCGTGAAGCCCTGCCCCGGCAGGCAATACTCCGGCTTGTGAATCGAGGTGCGGTCCTGCCCCATGAGTACCACGCTGCTCTCGATCCAGGTTTTGTCCGGGAACGAGTAGCGGCGCCGACCGTACGTGGTGTCCCTCGGCAGCCAGTCGAGCTCCAGCTTGGTGACCGGTGTCGGCTTGGAGGTGCAGTCAAAAACCCGCGCCGGCAACGCAACGGCATTCGTGCGGACGACTTGGCCGTCTTCGTTGTGCAACTCAATTGCAGCCAAGCGGAGTCCTGGATCGCCAAGCGCCTGGCCGGCTGAGCTGAGCCGCGCCAAAAACAGTGCCGACGCCGCGACGAGCAGCAGAAAAACGGCGAGGATGATTTTGCCCTGCCTACTCACCGGCCACCTCCGTTGCCGGCTCGGGCCGGTCGTCCTCCTTGATCACGCTGCCGAGAATCAGCACGCCGACGAACGCAGGCACGTACGGCAACAGGCTCAGGAATCCGTTGCTGTGAACGAAGTTCCCGGCGGCCTGTCCGGCTCCAGGCTGGGCCGACTCCGCCACCTCGGCGGCGAGGATGATCAGCGCCAGCCGAAAGACATTCCCCGCCACCGCCAGCGGAAAGGCCGAGAGGATGATCACCGCCGTTTTCCACCGCGTGCGAAAGGCGACGAACCCGTAAATGGCAAAGAACGCCAGCGTCACCGTCAGGCTGCGAATGCCGCTGCACGCGGCGGCGATCTCGTAGGCGTAGCGGCGCTTGGAGTCAAAAATCTGCACGCCTTCCTGAATAATGTCGACGCCGAGCAGCGTGCCGCAAATCCACCCCGTGACGTCCGACACCAAGTGTCGCAGCGGCACGGTGACGAAGTCGGCCATCGTCCCGAGCGGCACGGCGAACGCAAACAGGAAGACGGGAAAGAAACTGGCCCGCAACCAGGCCGGCCCCCAAACCAGACCGGTCAGCGCGTACACACCAAAATAAAATCCGACAATCGAGATGCGTGTCTGCTGGATGACGTAGCCGAGCAGATGCACCGCCAGCGCACATGCCACCAGCGCCATCGCCGGCCACCAGTTGCGCTTGGGTGCGGCGAGCAGTTCGTCGCGTTTCCAGTAGCACAGGCCCAGCACGATCAGCGGGATGATGTAGCCCAGCTCGTCGTCCTTCGAGCTTCCGTAGGCGTAGTTCATCCAGCCGTAAAGCGAAGGCGTATCGACGTAGCCGAAGGTGGAGTTGCCGAGCAGTTGGAAGAAAACCAGCCAAGCCCCAAGCAGCGCGAGGAACAGCGGCTTGTCCGGCATCCCCCGCCAAAAGCGCGACAACTCATCCCCGATGGAGGGGCGGTTGGCTTCGGCGTTGGTTTCAGACTCGCTCATGACACGCGCAGCGTAGCGTAAACAGGTGAACCCAAAACGGCGATGAAAACCGGTTCACGCCCAGGCGCGCCGGAGCATCCCGAGAAAATTCCCGCTCATGATTTTTTCGATGTCCGCCGCCTGATAGCCGCGTTGGCCAAGTAGGCCGGGCAGCTTCTGCAAATCGGCGATCGTGTCGAGATCGCCCGGCGATTGCTCGCGGCCGAAGCCGCCGTCGAGGTCGGTGCCGATGCCGGCGTGGTCGCTGTTGCCGGCGAGTTGGCAGACGTAATCGATGTGATCGACCACGTGCGACAACGCCACGCCGGACGACTCCGGGGTCGTCACGCCGCGTTCCCAGCCGGGGATCAGCATCCACGCGTCGAGTGCCGCGCCGATCACGCCACCGCGCTCGATCACGCGCTTCAGTTGCCCGTCGCTGAGTTGCCGGTCGCCCGGCACGAGCGCGCGGCAATTGCAGTGGCTAGCCCAGACTGCGCCGCCGAAAATATCCATCGACTCGTCAAGCGACTCGTCGCTCAAATGCGTCACGTCGAGAATAATGCCGAGCCGCTCCATCTCGCGCAGCAGGTCCGACCCCGCCGGGCCAAGGCCGCCGCTCTCGTGGGTGCCGGGCGCATAGGTGCCCGGGCCGTAATGGGCCGGGCCAAGCGCGCGCAGGCCGCTCTCGTACGAGCGTTCGAGGTGCTGCAGCGTCACCATCGAGTCCGCTCCCTCAAGGCTCAAAATGTAACCGACCGGTAGGTCGGCGTCCGGGCCGTCGGCCCACTTGGCCAAGTGCGCCTCCAGTTGGCCAAGGTCGGCGATCTGCGTCATCTCACCCCGGCGCTCCATCTCGCGGTACCAGGCGAGCTGGCCCTGCGTCTGTGCCCAGGCCTGTTCCGGCGAATGCCAGCCGGGCAGCGGGTTGCCGCGCTTGGTATAGCGGGCGATCTGCGTTGCGACGCACAGGCTGATGTTGCCACGGCGCATCTCCGGCAGGGAGACGGTGCCGCGGCCGCGATCCTTCTTGTCGGCTTGGCCGGCTTCGCGGCCGCGGATCTCGTCGAGCGGGCGCGACATGTCGCGGTTCCACTCGAGCGCGTTCATCGAGAGATCGAGGTGGGCGTCTAAAATAAAGGGGGTGTTGTCGGGCATGGCATGCGCTTGGCCAAGCGGCTGAGCGGCCGGTCAGTCAACGGCAGAACGCCCGGCCTGTGAAGCCCCGAGTTGCCAAGCGGGCCGCGCTTGGCCAAGCTGGGCCGCGATGAAAACCATTGCCGTTGCCCTGCTGTTTTTCACCGCCATGACCACCCAAGCCAAGCCCGTTGCCATCGTCATCCACGCCGGTGCCGGCAGCCTCAACCGCGACTCATTCACCCCCGAGCGCGAGCGGCTGTACCACGCCACGCTCGAGCAATCGCTCCGCGCCGGGCACGCGATCCTCAAGGGCGGTGGCAGCGCGCTCGACGCCGTCGAGGCGGCGATCGTCATCATGGAGGACGCGCCGGTGTTCAACGCCGGCAAGGGCGCGGTCTTCACCGCCGAGGGCAAAAACGAACTCGACGCCTCGATCATGGACGGCCGCGCGCTGCAGGCCGGCGCGGTCGGCGGCGTGACCACGGTGAAGAACCCCATCCGCGCCTCCCGCGCCGTGATGGAAAAGTCGCCGCACGTCCTGTTCACCAACCGTGGCGCCGAGAAATTCGCCAGCGACAACGGGCTCGAGATGGTCGATCCCAAATACTTCTTCACCGAGCGCCGCTGGAAACAGATTCAAACATGGCTCAAGCAGCAGGAAGCCAAGGCCAAGCCACGGGCCGCCGCCGAGCCGGACCGGCACGCCGACTACTTCAGCACCGTCGGCTGCGTGGCGCTGGACGCCAAGGGCAACATCGCCGCCGGCACCTCCACCGGCGGGATGACCGGCAAGCGCTTCGGCCGCATCGGCGACTCGCCGATCATCGGCGCGGGCACCTACGCCGACAACCGCACCGCCGGCATCTCCTGCACCGGCCACGGCGAATATTTCATCCGGCACGCCGTCGCGCACGACATCAGCGCGCGCATCGCCTACAAGAAAGAGAGCTTGGCCAAGGCCGCGCGCGACGTCGTGCAAACCGTGCTCAAGCAGGCCGGCGGCTCCGGCGGCATCATCGGCCTCGACGCGCAGGGCAATGTCGTGATGGAGTTCAACACCAACGCCATGACACGCGGCTCCATCGGCCCGGACGGCATCCTCAAGACAGCGATCTTCAAGTGAACGCGCCTGGCCAGGCGGAAATCACTTTTCCACATACTTCGGCCGAAAACTGTGCTGGCAGAGCCCCCGGAGCATTGGTAATATTCAGCCGGAAAAGGCACAAGCATCATGAAAAAAATTCCTTTTTACATCATTACAGCTGCTTTGGTCGCGATGGCACCAATTGCTCGGGCCGAGCACAAGACACCCACGGTTGGTCTCTACGGACAATCCCTGAAGGCCAAGACTGAGAAACCGGATATCTTTGGCCGAACCAAGACCACCTACCAGAGTCGGTACGGGCTCAAGGTAGGTACTTCGACAGCCGAGAAGACCGATATCTTCGGCCGAACCAAGACCACCCACCAGAGCCGGTACGGGCTCAAGGTAGGTACTTCGACAGCCGAAAAGCCCGATATCTTCGGCCGCACCAAGACCACCTTCAAAGACAAGTCGTACAAGACACTGGGGACGACAGTGACGCAAAAGCCGGATATCTTCGGCCGTAAGAAGACAGAGATTAAAGACGAATATGGGCGA
>Ga0209445_1001112_pt1 | contig 14732 bp, 10 predicted proteins | sample MarorgKNORR_S2LV_4_FD_188223 | JGI IMG/M metagenome (GOLD analysis project Ga0209445, IMG submission 188223) | Marine microbial communities from the Southern Atlantic Ocean, analyzing organic carbon cycling - NADW_A/KNORR_S2/LV (SPAdes) (version 2) | ecosystem: Environmental > Aquatic > Marine >...
CTGATTTGTTGATCGATGGTGTCACCCAGATTTTCATAAACGGTCATTATTTCAGCGCTTGGAATATGGGTGGCGTTGGTCTGCGCCTGTGCAAACGAGCCCAATGTTGGCGCGAAAAACAGTGCTGCAGTGACCAGGCGAATGAGTGATTTGGTTCTCATTGTTACTTCTCCTTATTTTTCTATAAAAGTATCGTCTGGTTTGAAACTCTGCCCGACATGAATTGATCCTGCAAGCTACATTTAACAATCCGCACTAAGTCACAAGAGAATAAAAGGGGGTGTAATCAATGCGGTCGGAGAAATTTGATTCAAGTTTTCCACCTTCGTTTATTTAATTAAGCAACTATAGAAATAGATTCCCTGGGCACCATCCTCTCAAAACCACTGTATGTTTACTCCGACCTTAATTCATTTGATTGGCAGGGGGCACTACTTTAGTGGGCCACCATGCGGAACTGACTGCGCGAGTGTCATCGTGCATGCGAGACTCGCGACGTTATCAGAGTGGAAACCTGGTTTGCGCGATAAAGGCATTCACTGCGATAAGCAGGTTTTGGCTCTTGTCGCAAACGACGAAAACCGACTCTTCGCGTTGCCCCGGCGTAAGGTCATGATGGTCGATGAGGATTACTTCATTACCGTGCGATGGAATAACCTGACCATCGAGCGCATAATATTCGGCTTCAGCGATAGCATCGAGCTGCCCGACGTCGAACTCTGCGTAAAGCTGGGCGAACGTGTCGGTCGTTCTGACGTTAACGCCATCCGGCGCACGACTATTAACGTCGCGTTCAGCTGCCATGCCTGAAACAACACCGACGGTCTTGCCAATGAAGTCGCTGATGTGCTCGTAGCGCTCCTGGTTTTCAGGATTAATGCGCAACGCCCGTCGCTCGTAAAGAAACGGCGCGGAAAACGTCGCTCCTGAATACGCACGGTCGGGAAAGTTCGCGACGTTGGTCGCGACCAAATCGACTTCATTTCTGCTGGCAAGGAGCCACGATTCATTGAAGGGAACGACGACCCAGGAGATTGTCAGTTCGTGCTCGGCAGCAAACTGTTCGACGTACTGTCTGATCCAGAGTTGCGGATCGTACTGATTCGTGGGGGCACCTGATGTCACCGCGACAGTCAGCACTCCTGGCCTGAGCGTCTGGATTTGTTGATCTGCTGTACACCCAATTACAGCGATTAACGTCCACAATATCACCAAACGGGCCAAGACACGCGAAAGAGTGCGTAAGCGATTCATGCTTTCACGTTCAATCTGTCGACGGTCTGAACGGGTCAACCCTATACCTGCTATGGAAATTTGCAAGGCCGCCAACGCGAATGCGGGCGATATTCTCAGTCGCTTAACAATAGTCATGATTAAGACACACTAGTGTAAACGTCGGCGCGCCGCAACTGAATAAATAGTGACATATTTATTTTTAGGGTAGTTTTCGCGTCACGAAAATTGGAGACATTTGATGTCTCGACCAGCAAAAAAAGTTATCAGATTTTCCCCAAATCAGCTTTTAAGTAAGTGCCTGGCAACCAAAATTATTAAGGAAGACGGCACGATTGAACCAACCAGTCGCGTAATTTAGATGGTGCGTCCTGATAACTAGTGCGGCCCTGTGCACCGCCTGATATAAATGAAATAATACCGATACTGGCTCAGTAGTAATTACCCCGCTTTTCTCTTGAACAGGAGTTTTGACAATGGAAATTTCAACGATTGTAGTTTTAGTCATTGTGGTGGTCGTATTTTTCTACCTGATTGGAATCTACAATCAATTAGTGAGTTTAAAAAATAGATACCAGAATGCTTTTGCTCAGATCGAAGTACAACTCAAGCGCCGCTACGATCTCATCCCAAATTTAGTCGATACTGCAAAGGGTTACATAAAGCATGAACGAGAAACACTTGAAGCTGTAATCGCTGCTCGTAATACAGCAGCGGCAGGATTAGCAGCAGCAGCAGCTGATCCTGGTAATGCTGCTGCTATCAAGGAATTAATTGGGCAGGAAGGCGCCCTTGCTGGAGCCATGAATCGATTTAACGTAGTAATGGAAGCGTACCCCGACTTAAAAGCGAATCAAAACATGATGCAGCTAAGCGAAGAACTAACAGCAACTGAAAATAAAGTAGCCTTCTCACGGCAGGCTTTTAATGACCAGGTAATGGCCTACAACACATACCGTCAGTCATTTCCACCCGTTGGGGTTGCAGGGATATTTGGACATAGCACTGATGCCAGCTTGTTGGAATTTGAAGACAGCGATCAAATCCAGGAAGCGCCAAAAGTCTCATTCTAGAAATTTCATGATCGGGCTCTTTTAGTTAATATTATTCTTAATATATTGATATGAATTTTTTTGAGTCTCAGGACACTGCCAAACGAAATACTGGCAAACTGATCCTGCTTTTCTCATTGGCAGTGCTCTCGCTCGTTGTGATGGCGAATCTTCTCGTCATGGTGGCATTTGGCCTTCTCGGTGAAGAAGGGCCCAGCATCTCTTCCATGAGTTCGCTGCAATTTGACTGGCAGACCTTTCTCGTGGTGGGTGTCATCGTAACCTCGATAGTCCTAATAGGAAGTCTATATAAAATTGGTGCGCTTTCGGGGGGCGGGGCACGCATTGCAGAAATGATGAGTGGACGACTCCTTCTGGCAGGCAGTGGAGATTTGGGTGAGCGTCGTGTTCTAAACGTAGTTGAAGAGATGGCGATTGCTTCCGGTACTCCCGTTCCACCTGTTTATCTGATGGAAGAAGCTGGCATCAATGCTTTCGCGGCGGGTTATTCGCCTTCTGACGCAGTTATTGGTGTTACTCGTGGCACTATTGATACTCTTAGCAGGGATCAATTACAGGGGGTGATTGCCCATGAGTTTAGTCACATCCTGCACGGAGACATGCGCATAAATATCCGGCTAATTGGAGTGCTACATGGAATCATGGTGCTCGGGATCATTGGCTACCACCTCCTAAGGGGAGGTGCTCACGGTCATCGTTCCAAAAATTCGGGGGGGATAGTATTCCTGGGACTTGGATTAATGGTGGTAGGTTTTGTAGGAACATTTTTTGGCAATCTGATAAAGGCTGCTGTCAGCAGGCAGCGGGAGTTTTTAGCCGATGCCTCTGCGGTACAGTTTACTCGCAATCCTAATGGGATTGCCGGGGCATTAATGCGGATTGCAAACCATACAGAACGATCCTATTTGAATAATCCAAGTGTTGCAGAGATTAGTCATGCGTTATTTGAAGAGGCCAAGGTATCACCGTTGAGCCGTATATATGCAACTCACCCATCACTTGAGAAACGTATTGTTGCCATAATACCTGCCTGGGATGGTAGTTTGGATCTGATCCGAAAAACAATCCCTGAACCAGAGCCGGACAAAGCTAGAGAAACCGAGCTTTCGAAACAACAAAAAATGACAGCAATTCTTACTGGTGCCACTGGGGTACTTGTTACTGATGCAGTGATCAGCCAGGTTGGAAATCCCAATGCGGATCATTTGCAGTATGCTGTCGAAATCCGAAAACAGATTCCCCCAGTGTTTCTCGATGCTGCTCGTGAACCTTCTAGTGCGAGGGCGGTAATCTATTATCTGGTTCTCGCCAGGACTGATTCCACCAGACAGCTACAAATGGCGCTATTGGAACACGGTGCGGATGTGGGCGTATACCAGGAGGTGCAGACTTTAGTCGCAGCCGATTCCAAAGGCCAGGGCATTGAACCACAGCATCGCTTACCTCTAGTCGAAATTGTAATAGCCAGTCTGAGGCAGCTCTCAAGTAATCAATACGAACTTTTTAGAAATAACTTCAGTGAATTGATAGCAGTGGACAAAAAGATGAATTTGCTGGAATGGACATTGCAAAAAATCGTTTTTCATCACCTCGATTCAGTGTTTTTAAAGCAAAAACCCCACAAACTGGGCAAAAAAGACCTTAAAAGCTGCCAGACTTCTATGTCCCTGCTTTTGTCTATACTCGCTCACTCCAATCGACAGAAGGGAATTTCGACCGATCAAGCCTTTGGCTGTGGTGCCTTGAAATTAGATATGGATTTACAAATTGTGCCAATCGCTTCAATCGATTTTGAGGCGTTAAATGAAGCCCTTGCTGAATTGATTTTGTTAAAACCTTTACAAAAACCAGCACTGCTGAAAGCCTTTGCAGCCTGTGTCACCGCGGATCAGGAAGTCGAACCTATAGAGGCAGAATTGATGAGGGCGATAGCAGCGACTATTGATTGTCCAATGCCGCCGATCATTGTTTGATAATAATTGGATAATTGTCTGTTCTAACGGACAAATTGGGACAGTTTTCTTAAAATATTTCTTTCAGCAATCCCCTAAGTATATGGCTGGCAACTGTAATCATTAGGGCAGGGTAAAAGCTCAGCTGTCACCTATGTATTGCAACTAATAGAAAAATTTAAATCCTATTCCCTCACCGTACTCTGTATCGGTATGAACAGTTATAAACCACCGATTATTTAGCCGATAGTTAATCCCGTAACGATGTTCATTATCCGTATTCAAGCGCCAATCGAAAACAATACGTTTGGTGATTGGAATCTCAGACTCAAGCTCCAATCGAAAATTTCCATGATCGTCAGCGCGCCATTCACTGTTTATCATCAACGGTAGAGTCACATTTACTCCAGCAATCCCAGTTTCATGACTATCCTCGTGGTGGTGTTCTCTTTTTTGGGTACCCGCAAACACTGATACGAAACGATTAAAGTGATATTTGTAGCTCAAACGAGCTTCATAAGTATCGTGAAAATCGGCATCCAACTCGACTCCAATCTCGTGGCGTTCATTGGCGACTGAAAACTCATAGTCCATGAATGAAGACATCACGTGAAACTCATTTAGATTAAACCAACGCTTGTAGGGTTGAATGAGCCCTCTAATCTCCGTATTAAATTTACTAGTACCTTGATAACTTACAACTCTGTTCATCCCAGCTTTCATGTGAAATTGATTGTGGCAGTGAAATAGCCAATCAGCGGTTTCATTGGCATTAAACTCAATGACTATAGATTCCATGGGTGGAACATTAACAGTGTGTTTTAATGGGCTTTTTTCACCATATTGATTCACAACACGAAAGAAATGACCATGAAGATGAAGCGGATGATGCATCATGGTTTCATTGGTCAAATGAAAGCGCACATTTTCTCCACGACGTATCCAAACTTGTGGGTCCTCCGATGCAGTTTTTCCATTAAAGCTCCATACATATCGCTCCATATCACCAGTTAGTGTCAGTTCGATATCTCGCCATTCCTGATCATGTGGGAGTGAAGTATTACTTACAGAGCTTAGAGCCTCATAACCCATTATGTGGGCAATTACCTCCTCATGATCGAGCATCATGGGCGGACTTTGGTCTGAAGCATCAAAGCTGTGTGTTGGCATGTCCATGCTCATACTGCCAGATTCCATAATATAGAGATTTGGTGAAGGAATGGCCGGTGCATCAACGCGCTTTCCCTCACCGATATATAGACTGCTAAAACCTGTTCCGTCGAAAGACGTCGCCCTAAGTTCCATTGATTTTCCAGTATGAACCGGCACTAATACGTCATAAGTCTCTGCCGTTGAGATGCGTAGACGCTTTACCCTGATGGGTTTGACCTCAAGTCCGTCAGCAGAAATAATCTGCATCGGCCCACCTGCATACTCCACGTCGAAGATGCTAGAGGTGGAACCATTTATCATGCGCAACTTTACGTACTCACTATTTTCATCTTCAATAAGAATCTTTGCTTGTTCACTACCGTTTACTAAAAACGCATCGTACCCAACATCGGCTAAATCCACAGGCCCCATGCGACGAAATGAACTATTTAATCGATTCTTAATCGCGGGATAACCATTAGCTAGTACACCGCCCCAAGAATAAACGGTATCTTTTTTTAGAGCATAGAAATCATCTGCCTGCTTGAGATTATCAAGTACTGTTTCAGCTTCCTCGTCTGTCCAATCTGAAAAGATGACTACTTCGTCTTGATAAACTGATTCTTTCGACAAATCGGAAAATACTAAAGCGCCGTAGATTCCTTTTTGTATTTGTAAATCCGTATGCGAGTGATACCAATATGTTCCAGCATGGAGTATCGGAAACTCAAAGGTATGATAACCACCAGGTGAAATTGGTTGAGTATTTAAATAAGGAACGCCATCTTCGGATGCTGGCAATAACACTCCGTGCCAATGTACTGAAGTAGTGACATCCAAGTAGTTATTAAACGTTACACGCAAAGTATCGCCGACATTCGCTCTGATTGTGGGCGCTGGGATTTGATTAGCTATAGCTAAGGCTTCCACAGGCTCTCCGGTTATATTGGTCGGTATGGTCGTAATATCGAACTTGTAATCAACTATGTCAGCTTGTATCGCCACCGGATAAATTAATAAAAATGATAATAGAGCTCGTATAAACACGACGTCCCTCCATAGATGTTGGATTTGTAGAATTGAGAAATAGGAGGCCTAGCGGGTTGGTGGCGGCAGGGATAAATTCAGAATAATAGACTGATAATGACAGGGAAGGACTGATTTATGAGACTCTTCTAGGATGCTTTGGTTATTGAGCAGATAAGCACTTATATCAACTGAGCTTAAGCAACAGATTTCATCACAAACACAGTCTTCTTCATCGTGCTGATATTGGTCATAAGAAGTATTCTGACCATTGGCGCTTCGCTCTATTTCCGTTTCAGGACTTGGCATTTCGTGTCCGTCATGAGCATTGGCAACTGCTAAATGTTGATGCGAATCGTGTGTTAATATTTCTAAAGCTAAACTGTTATTCGATAATAAGAGTAACGTAAGAAATATCGTCAGCCAGTTATGATTAAGTAGTTTTAGCACCGTTTATGTCTGCAAGTCCAAGTTACTTTAGTGATGTTTGGATCGTGAGCTTCTTCTTATTGGAGTGTGCATCCGCCGAGACAAATCAACGGTGGTCGCCAAAAATATCGGAGGAGACGACTGGCTCTTAGGTGTGGCGTACACGATACAATAAGTTCTATGGGCTGGTATATCGATGGATAAATCGACTAGTCCTTCCGCGCACATCGGGTGCAAATACATTCTTGGTAATATCATCGGTGTTGTTCATGAGAATATAGCTTTCTGCTTCGAAGACAAAACCAGCTTCACCCAACACCCGTTTTGTTAACACGGGCGAGATGCGATGTATGCTATTTCCCGTTGTGCTTGGTGCGGAATCCTCTGCAACATGATCGACAACCGCAAGTGTACCGCCAGGCTTCAGGGCCTTGCGGAAAACGGCAAGTGTTTTAGCTGGATCAGTGTTGTAAACGTTAAAATAAAGATCATGAAAATTTTGAATGAAGAAAATTTGATCCACTGAATCCTCTTTGAGATCGAGATCTTTGAGATCAGCATAGATTGGCACTACATTGTCTAAATGTCGGGAATTTCGAATATGTGCTGCCATCGCATAATCTGGGTCCATTCCCTTGTCGGCAAACTCGTGCGTAATTACTCTTCCATCATTACCAACAATTCCGGCTAATATCTCTGTGTAATATCCGCCAGTTGCGATCAGGTCCAACACCACCATGCCGGGTTTTACAGCCATAAACTTGATCACTTCTGCTGGTTTGCGTAGCTCATCGCGGCTGCTATTCGATTCAAGCCGAGCCGGGTTACTTACAGCAGTCCCGATTAAGTCTTCATATTCGTCTGCCTGTAATGCATTAAAGGGCAGGGCGCACCAGGCCAAACAAAGCATCAAAAGTTTCGAATAATTGTTTTTCATATGATTCCCCCGGTTCTGGACAGACGGAGAATCATAGAATAGATTCACCCCAAAGTCTTTTAGAATAGAAAGACAGCAGTTTTCCTCTGATTCCTTTTATACCTAGCCCCTTGTTACTTGATTATTTGGTTAAGGGATCAGGCCGCATCTGGAAGTGGTAGACCTTGCTCGATGTTCCTGGACCAGTTTCCATATGAAAAGGCGTCCTGCTGCTATAGGTTGCCCACAAGCCACGGCCTTTCCATCCGGCCGCAGGGTCGTCGATACGACCGTCCATCCACTTGGTGTAGAAACCCAAGGGGTAAGGTACTCGCAAGCGAATCCATTCGCCTTCATTAAGCGCTAACAGTGCGCCGGACTGATTTCCTGTGTTTATCGGCGTGTTTTCACCTAGCCCGAAGGTATTGAACTGATCGACCCAGGTGTAATAGCTGCCTTCGGAGCTGCCCGGTGTATCGATATTCTTGAACTGGGGCAGTGGCTCGGTATAGAAGGTCCAACCTTCCTGGCAGTGCTGTCCGGTAGCCTCCGGACCATTCAGCGGGCTGAGACAAAGAGATCGGTCGAAGCTCGCCATGTGACCGCTGGCCAAGGCCACCCAGGCGACACCATTGCGATCGATATCCATACCGCGGGGCGAGAAACCTTCGATCGGATCACCGTTGTCATCGAGGGGTAGTTCGTAATATTCGGTCAGGGCGGTAATACTGGGATCATCACCCGGCTTCAGTCGCACAACGGCACCGGGATAGCTGAGGTTGGACCCCCAAACAGACCCATCTGGTGCAGGTGCTACAGCGTAATAACCTGAGTTGATGCGTTTGTCCCGTGAAGGGTCGATTGGTTCGTCCGGCTCAACGTAATCCTTGTCCCGCCGTCCGTTGCCGTTGGTATCCAGAATAAAGGGTGTCCATCCCTGAGACGCGGCCGCATCACCCGTTTCCAGGTATTGGCGAGTATTCAACCAGCCGATAACCCTGCCGCCACCGCTCGTCCAAAGGGTATTATCTTCATCCTCGGCAAACATGAGGTGATGGGTACCGAAACAGGTATTGATTGGGGTATACACTTCGGAGTCCGGATCATAGACACCGAGATGCCGTCCGGAACGGCCCAATGGAAATGCCTGGGCAGAAGGGTGATCTGAGCCTTCTTGGCAGAACGCAGGTACATCTTGCGGGGCGCGTGCCCGGGCAGTAATCCAGACTCTGCCATCCTGATCTAGCATTGGGTTGTGCACAGATGTTGAGGCATCCCAGATGGGTTCGTCGCCCCAATAAGGAGATTCCGCCATAGGGGCGGGTGGCTCAGGGTTGTAATTGGGGTCCTCCGTGAAAACTGGCACCTGGGCGATCGAATTGGCCACAGGATCCAGTACTGGCAAATAGTTCGCGCTTTCCTCTAGGGCACCATAGAGTTTGCCGTAAGCATTCCTGGTTGGATCGCGCCTGTCGGTGGAGGCGACATCGTGCAGGTAAGCGGTGGGGTCCGCCCAGTCCCACTGGGTAATGACTATATTGCGTTCCAGGCCGGTGGGGCGCTCCGGTATTGGCGGTAACTCACCGGCCGCAATTCTGTCTGTCCAGTCGGCATACATTTCAAGCGTTCGCTGATCACCCATGCCGACCAGGGACCTGGTCATAGAGCCGCCTGCCTGGCCAGATCGCACACGACGATTCCAGGCTTCAGTCGACGTATCGTAGCCGCTGAATAAGTTAGGCAAATTACGGATTGCCGCATTGCCCAATTGGTGACAGGCCAGGCAACCACCGCTAGTCACGCGCCGGATAAAATCAGCCTGATTATTTATATTGGGAGAGATACCGTTACCGTCTGGGCCGGTACCTGGAAATTCGCTCTTGTGCGGGATCTCCAGCAGCGAGTACCAGTAACCAGCTGGGTAGTAGGCCGCGGCTGCCGCGGCATCGGGGGCAATCACCGCGTTCAGATTCAGGGATTGACCAGGCGTGGCGTTGACTTTAGGCGAATCGACCAGACCATAACCCCGTACCCAAATGTCATACTGAGCCGCAGGCAGGTCGGGGATCACATAAGCTCCGTTCTCGTTGGTGACCACAGTTTTGGAATAGAGAGTCGGTAAATCATCCGTTTCGGCGATAACCCATACCCCGGCCTCAGGCCCGTTGGGGCTTGTGACGAAGCCATCGATAGCAGTTTGGTCGATGAGGGTACCTTTAACATTGTTGACTATCGGCTCAGATTGACCTGAAGCCTGTTGTTCCGCCTCACCGCAGGCCAGGAGAGCCAGCAGGCACCCTGCAAAGACGATTCTCAATACTGAATTTGTTTTTCTCATGATTACCCCTAAATACGTTTGCTAATCCTTTCGATTACAGCCAGCTATGCGGCCAGATCATGGTGCGCCACATATGGGCCACCGGTGAACCGTCGAATCCCAGCCCCTCTTTGGGTTGCTTGAAATTCCGTCCTACCACGTCTTCAAACTGATCGACGCTGAGATTCGTTACATTGGGATCGAAGGAGTAGAGATCATTCAGAGTGATCAGCCTCGAAGTCATGTACCAGCGGTGATCGCGCGCCTCATCATACTCAGCCTGCACCCAGGGCTCGACCTGGTAGTCTGCTCCGAACCACTCTCGATAGACAGCCGGATACTGATAACCCACCGATTCATCGGCAAAAAATCTCAGTGCCTGGTGTTTCTGTATCGCCCAGGAGATCTCTTCATCCACATAGGGCCCGATAAGTTGCGCACCCCAGAAACCATGATCGGTACGGAGAAACCCCTCGACTGAAATATCGTGCAGAAGACAGGCAAGGATCACCTTCTCGTCCATGCCATTTTTCATGGCGAGGTTGGCACTTTGCAGCAAATGGGACGGATTCGGAATTCGGTAACGATAAAAGTCCAACAGGGTCGGATTTTTCGGCATGCTCGGCAGGCGTGGGTCGGCCATGCCTGCTACCAGCTTCGATGTGGGCGCTCCACCGCTTCCAACATTGCTGCCGGGAGGCAACATGGAACGGGCCCGGTCCGGTTCACAGAGAATGGGTGTGGCAAGGTGATACGGAAGGCCATCGATCATTACCCCCTCGAAAGCCTCGGCGCGCTGACTTAGTGTCATCTCAGCCGTAAAAGTCGCGGCCGCAGCGGCGGCGGCCCGATTCATGAATGTGCGGCGGTCCATTTTCAACCCTCTTTTATTCGCTTTTTATGGTTTGCTAATAAGTTGCTAAGTTATAGGCTTTCTCTACCTTTCCAGCATAAGCACGCATTACCGTTATGTCTATCTGTGAGCTGCGCCGTCCTAGCTTAAATGCCCGGTTACTGTTGAAATAAACCCTTACAACAAATTCTATGAAATTCCACTTATCGCGTAACAGAGATCGAACCTAATCACTAAATCAATTATCTCCCCCACTGGCGTAAATGACTGTACCATTCTCCAGAGTCATTGTGATAATCCATAATTTGCGGCTGTTTTCCAGCCCTAAGTTGCCTTCTATAGTGATTCGATCACCTACCTTTATAGAGTCTTGACTCCATCCTCGACGGAGCAGATTTTGGGGGGCAGAGGATTGGGCATCCCATATTTCCTCTTTGCCGTTACCATTTTTAACAGCAAAGAAAATATGGGCATGAGGATTAACGAAATGCACCTCGACCACCTCTCCCTCACGGGAGCCGAAGAATTCATAGGAGAATTCTGCAGCAAAGCTATGGTGGGCTGCGGCACTAGCCGCACAAGTAATGAGACCGGCCATCGTCGCGCAATGAATGAGCATCCTCATTTTATTTCCTCATCAACTGATTAGTTGCCTGAAGTATCCAACATCAAACAGTAGTTTCAACGTTACCAATACCTTTACGCCGTCTGAGTTATAACCGTTGCGGCAACAATTACAAATACTAGTGCTCCTCCTCCAATAGTATAGGCTATTTTATGAGCGCGAATTGTTTTTAATTGAATACCCAGAAGCATCAATGGAATAGTGTATAACACTATTAGTTGGGGTTCGGTATGAGGGTAATACCAGATGGAAAGTTGTGACTGAGCAATGAATATGATCATGACTGTATAAAATGGTTTACGACCTTTCAAAAAATAATCATCCATGTCAATCGTGGTTTCATTTGACCCTGGCACAGGTAGGAAAACAGATAGCAGATAGAGACTGGTAATTGAAATTAAGGGACCAAGCATAAATTCCAATAAGCCGATTTCAGTAACGCCATAGAACGAAGTCCAGAAGCCCCAAAAATAACCAAGTATGATAGTAAGAGTTAGAACACAGACTATTGATTGAAACCATCCCTGTTTGATCCAATTATTTACCGTGACTGTATAAGAAAATTTATCGAGGATATTCTTTATTGCCAGACCCAACACGATAGCTACGATTATCGAACTATACTCAAAAATACTCATGAATTAACGCTCCCCTAAATTTGTTGATTATGGTAATCCCAATGCTACTAATTCTGTTGTCTCCGTGCCCTTACCCACTGCAACCACGATGATCTGCCTATCCCCAATCTGAAAAGTCATTGGCACGCCGCTAACACTTGCAGGCAGTGAAACTGAGCTCAAAAAATTACCGTTCTCCTTATCGAAGAATCTAAGCTCTTGCAAGGATCGATTACCGTAAATCAGTAAACTCTTGGTCACCATAGAGGAAGCAGTCCCGACAACACCGCCAAATTCGGTATTGGGGACTTGCCAATTAACCGTGCCTTCATTCATATCATAGGAAGTGATGGTTCCCAGTGGGCCTATGTAGGGAGACCCGTGTCCCTGGAAAAACTCGGGTCTGGCATAGTAGAAATTGACATTCGCCCTAAATAATTGAATCAAGTAAGTGAAAGGCCCTAGCGAGGACACGTATAGAGTCTGGGTTTCGGGATCGAAGGAAGCGCCACCCCAGTTGGCACCTCCACCTTCTCCTGGCGTGACAATTGTGCCCTGCGTTGAGGGGGGTGTGTACAAAGGGCCAGCAACGTATGGATCAACGGAAGAGGGGTTCCACAATGCCGCTAACTCCACACCCTGTCTCTCGAAAGGAGGAGGCTTGCTGGGGATTGGTTGTGTCGAAGCAGCTATTTCACCCGGTACTTGCGAAGGAATGACAGGGGTTTCAACAATGGGCCAGACTGGTTCACCGGTAACTCGGTCCAACACGTATACATACCCTTGCTTACTCACCTGGGCCAAAGCCTGAATTTGTATACCATCCACAGTGATATCCATGAGATTGGGAGCGGCTGGTAAGTCGTAATCCCAGATATCATGATGGACCGTTTGATAATGCCAATTCCGTTTTCCGGTTTCACAATCCAGAGAAACGACGCTATTGGCGAATAGGTTGTCTCCGGGACGCTGACCCCCGTAGTAATTATTGGTTGGACAGCTGACCGGCAAATAGACCTGCCCAAGCTCCTCATCGGCACTCATCGGTGCCCAGACATTGGCTCCGCCATTTCTCGACCATGACTCATTCTCCCAGGTCTCAGTGCCGAATTCGCCAGCCCTTGGAATGGTATGAAAGGTCCATAATAGTTCGCCAGTGAGCGCGCTAAACCCCTTCACGTCACCCGGAGGAGACGGGGGCAACACCTCGCCATCATGAATGGAGGAACCGACAATCACCACATCTCGACAAATGATGGGAGGTGAGGTGTTTCCAATCTGAATGGGGGTACCAGCAAGCTCTGGTATACCTAACTGATCATGGGCCTGATCGAGAACAAGGGAGCTGGCATTTTGTCGGGGAACACCATCCAGTAAATCGACAATTCCATTGTTGCCAAAATTATAAACTGGTAAACCAGTATCTGGATTGATGGCAATGAGTCTTGCGTCTCCCGTAGCAATGTATAGCCGTTTGGTTCGAGTATTCTCGCGTAAATCTCGTTTCTCCCACCAAGCGACGCCACGATGCAAAAACCCATTGTTGGGAGGGCGGCCAAATTTATAAGACTGAGGATCAAAGGTCCACAGTGTGATGCCAGTCAGCGGGTCGATCGCGGCTACTTGACTGAATGAAGTGCTGGTGTAGAGCACGCCATCGATCATCAAGGGTGTAGATTCAAAAGCTGAATTTACGGGCCCGACAATATCGTTATCGAGTGAGCGCCACCGCCAGAGAATTTCCACTTCATTGACATTCTGTTTGTGTATTTGATCGAGTGGCGAATACTTGTTGCTGGAAAGATTGCCAGAATAGTTAGGCCAGGCACCTTCCGATGTTCCTTCTTCGAGTATTTTTATGTCCTGCTGTTCTTGCACCAGCAGATCGACGGAAGTTAGCTGAAACCGGAGGGGGTCAGCATTACTTATTTCAAAATCTGCATCGTACAGGCTGTTACTTTCCAGACAGTCAGCAGAGAGAAAGTCCAGATGTAAGCCTTCGGCATCAGAGTAGCTCGCGCCGGTTGCTGTGCCTTTGGTCTGTGGTGTGGCTTGAGTGAATTCGACTTCGAAGGGTTCGGTAGTAATTGTTTCCAGGATTACAAAGAAAACATCACCCGCACTTGTGGAGACAAAAAACTCAAGATCTCCTGAATCACAATGGTACTGACCAACCGACGAATTCAGACGCAAAGCGCCAACTTCCCCTGCAAAGTTTGTCGGTGAGTTGAGAAACTGTTCGCTCGCAGCATTGACTGAAAATATACCGTCTAGTGGCAGATTGGTGAATGTGCGAGTGGTTCTAGTGCCAATCTGGATTGTAATAACGCCGCTGGTCGGGATGGTTCGCTCGGGCAAAATAAAATCTGGCACTATTCCATTGGTCTCCGATTCGAAACTAGCAGTGGCGAGTAAGAAATGTTTGTTGCGAGTATCTCCGATAGTGTCAATTGTTGGCTGAATAACCTGCTCATTGACTCTGATAGTCAATGTGGAAAGAGCATTCTGATTGAAAGCCGGCGAATAGAGTTCAATAAAT
>Ga0209445_1001114_pt1 | contig 14722 bp, 13 predicted proteins | sample MarorgKNORR_S2LV_4_FD_188223 | JGI IMG/M metagenome (GOLD analysis project Ga0209445, IMG submission 188223) | Marine microbial communities from the Southern Atlantic Ocean, analyzing organic carbon cycling - NADW_A/KNORR_S2/LV (SPAdes) (version 2) | ecosystem: Environmental > Aquatic > Marine >...
GCCGACCTCCTGGCGCTGCAGGCCCACCTGGGCCACGGCCAGGATGTCGTGCGGGCACGTTCGTTCAACCACCTCGGGCCGGGCCAGAGCGACCGCTTCGTCTGTTCGGCACTTGCGGCACGGATCGCCGCCAACGAGTTGTCCGGTGAGACCGAGGTACGCGCGGGCAACCTCTCGCCGCGACGCGACTTCACCGACGTCCGCGACGTCGTCCGCGCCTACCGGCTGTTGGCCGAGCGGGGCCGGTCCGGTGAGGCGTACAACGTCTGCACCGGGACCTCGACCAGCGTCCAGGAGGTCATGGACCGACTGCTCGCCATGGCGGGACACGAGATGCACCTCTCAACCGATCCCGATCTCTTCCGTCCGGCCGACCTGGTGGAACTCCGCGGCGACCCCTCTCGAATCGCGTCCGACACGGGCTGGGCGCCGAACCATGTGTTGGACGGCACACTGGTAGACCTCCTCGAGGACTGGCGCAAGCGACTTACGACGGCAGACTGACGGTCCCCTGCCAAAGGGTGGCGGCGGCAAGAGAGGAAGCACAGATGAGCAAGCGGGCATTGATTACCGGGATCACCGGGCAGGACGGTTCGTACCTCGCTGAACTCCTCCTCGAACAGGGGTACGACGTGGTCGGGATGGTCCGTCGAAGTTCGACGGTCAACTTCGAACGCATAACGCACCTCATGGACGACGTGGAGTTCGCCGCCGGCGACCTCCTCGACCAGATGTCGATGATCGAGGTTCTGCAGAAGCACCGTCCCGAGGAGGTCTACAACCTGGCCGCCCAGTCGTTCGTGCAGACCTCCTTCGGCCAGCCCGTCCTCACCGGCGAGACGACCGCCCTCGGCGTGACCCGACTCCTCGACGCCATCCGGATCGTCGACGACTCGATCCGCTTCTACCAGGCCAGTTCGAGCGAGATGTTCGGCAAGGTGCACGAGGTTCCCCAGTCCGAGACGACGCCGTTCCATCCCCGAAGCCCGTACGGCGTCGCCAAGGTGTACGGACACTGGATCACGGTCAACTACCGCGAGAGCTACGACCTGCACGCCAGTTCCGGGATCCTGTTCAACCACGAGAGCCCACGACGCGGCCTCGAGTTCGTGACCAGGAAGATCACGCACGGGGTGGCCCAGATCGCCCTCGGGCAGGCCACCGAGCTGCGCCTCGGAAACCTGGACGCCAAGCGGGACTGGGGGTTCGCCGGCGACTACGTCGAGGCGATGTGGCGAATGCTCCAGCAGGAGGCACCCGACGACTTCGTCATCTGCACCGGCGAGACCCACTCCGTGCGCGAATTCTGCGAGTTCGCCTTCGGGCGAGCCGGTCTGGACTACAAGGACCACGTCGTCGTCGACGAGCGCTTCTTCCGGCCGGCGGAGGTCGACCTGCTGGTCGGTGACGCCGCCAAGGCCGAGACGCAGCTCGGTTGGAGGCCCCGCACCAGGTTCAACCAGTTGGTCGAGATGATGGTCGACCACGACCTCGAGACACTCCAGCGCCAGGGTGCGGGCTGACCCGACGGTGAGACGCCGATGATCACCGTCCTCGCCGGTGGCGTCGGCGCGGCGCGGCTGCTGCGGGGCCTGGTGCGGGTCGTCGATCCTGTTGAGGTGGTCGTGGTGGCCAACACCGGGGACGACCTGGTCCTACACGGGCTGCACGTCTCGCCCGACCTCGACACGATCACCTACACACTGGCCGGGGCGGGCAACCCGGAGACCGGTTGGGGGCTGGCCGGCGAGACCTGGCAGGCCATGGATTCGCTCGACCACTACGGCGGACCCACCTGGTTCCGCCTGGGCGACCGGGACCTCGGCACCCACCTGTTCCGGACGGGGCGCCTCGCCGACGGGGCCGGGCTTGCCGAAGTGACCGCCGAGGTCGCCGAGGCCTGGGGGCTCGGCTTCCGCCTCCTTCCCGCCACCGAGGACCACCTACGGACGATGGTGACGCTGGCTAACGGCGACGAGGTCGGCTTCCAGGAGTACTTCGTCGGGCTCCGGCACGACGTGCCCGTCTCGGGGATTCGCTTCGACGGCGCCGATGACGCCCTCCCCGGACCAGGTGTCCTCGAGGCGATCACGACCGCCGAGGCGGTGGTGATCGCACCTTCGAACCCCCTGGTGTCCATCGCCCCGATCCTCGCCGTTCCCGGTGTCCGGGATGCGGTGGCTGCACGGCGCGAGTCGGCAGTGGCGGTCTCCCCGATCGTCGGCGGCTCGGCACTCAAGGGTCCGGCCGACCGGATGCTCGCGGAGATGGGGCACGAGTCGTCGGTCGTCGGGGTCGCCCGCCTCTACCGTGACCTCGTGGCCACCCTCGTGATCGACCGTGTCGACGCCGACCTGGCCGACGAGGTCGAGGCCGAGGGCGTGCGCTGCGTCGTCACCGACACCGTGATGCGGACGACCGAAGTGGCGGCTGCGCTGGCGGAGACGACCCTCGGGGCCGTGGCATGACGAACGAACTCCGGGTGGTCCCGGTTCCCGGACTCCCCGAGGTGCGCCCGGGGGACGACCTGGCCGGGATGGTCGCTGCGGCCTGCGAGGCCGCCATCGGACTCCATGACGGCGACGTCGTCGTGGTGACCCAGAAGGTCGTCTCGAAGGCCGAGGGCCGACTGGTCGACATCGACCCCGAGATCGGCCACCGCCCGATCGTCGAGGCCGAGTCCGTCCGGATCCTGCGACGGCGCGGCGACCTGATCATCGCCGAGACCGAACACGGCTTCGTCTGTGCGAACGCCGGCGTGGACCTCTCGAACGTCGAGGCCGGACAGGCGGCGTTGCTCCCGGAGGACCCCGACCGTTCGGCGCGACGCATCCGCGATGCGCTCACCCACCGCTTCGGCGTCGAGGTGGCCGTCATCGTGAGCGACACCTTCGGGCGCCCGTGGCGCCGGGGGGTCACCGACGTCGCCATCGGCGTCGCCGGACTGCGTCCCGTCATCGACCTCCGGGGCACCGCTGACGCCCTCGGCCGCGAGCTCCAGGTCACCGAGGTGGCTGTGGCCGACGAGTTGGCGGCCGCAGCGGAACTCGTGATGGGCAAGTCGACGGGCATCGCCGTGGCGGTGCTCCGCGGCGTCGATCCCGCATGGCTGGGCGACGGGAGCGTGGTCGACGACCTTGTCCGCAGACCAGACGAGGACCTCTTCCGCTAGGTGCCGGAGGCGCGGAACCAGTCGATGGTCCGGCGGATGCCCTCGTCCAGGTCCACACGCGGCCGCCAGTCCAGTTCCCCGGCGGCGAGTGTCGGGTCGAGTGCCGAACGCTCCAACTCACCGGTGCGTGCCGGCGCCCGGACAGGCTCGTCCGGTCCACCCCCGAGGGCGGCCATCGAACGGTAGAGGCCGTCGACCGACGTCTCCACGCCGGTTCCGATGTTGAACAGCCGCCCGTCACCCCTTTGTGCTGCGGCGACGAAGGCGTCCACGACGTCGTCCACGTAGACGAAGTCGCGGGTCTGTGCGCCGCTCCCGTAGACGGTGCAGGGTTCCCCGGCCAGCAGCCTTCCGGCGAAGATGGCGACGACGCCCGCCTCACCGTCGGCGTCCTGGCGGGGGCCGTACACGTTGGCCATGGCGAGTTCGGTCCACCGGATTCCGTACAGCGACTCGTAGACACGAAGGTAGGCCCCGGCGGCGAGTTTCGACGCCCCGTAGGGACTCTCGGGCCGGTGCGACGCGGTCTCGTCCAGTGGGAGGAGCGACGGGTCGGCGTCCCCGTAGAGGGTGCCGCCGCTCGACGCCAGGACGACCTTGTGGGTGCCGGCACGTCGGGCGCCTTCGAGCACCCGGACGGTGCCGAGGACGTTGGCCTCCGCATCGGCGAGGGGATCATCCACCGAGGCCCGCACGTCGGCCTGTGCTGCCAGGTGGTACACGACCTCCGCCCCGGCACCGGCGATGAGTTCGATGCTTCGGTCCTCGCGCAGGTCGACCACCTCGAGCCGCAGCCGGTCGCCGGCCTTCGAACGGGCGTCGACGAGGTTCGCCTCGCTGCCGGTGGAGAGGTCGTCGATCACGACGACGTCGTGTCCGTCGGCCAGGAGTCGGTCGACGAGCGTCGAGCCGATGAATCCGGCTCCCCCGGTGACGACGGCCTTCACCCCGGACCCCTCAGTCCTGTTCCGGCCGGCAATCGCCGGTGAGGTGTTCGCCGGCGACCACCTCGGCCCCGTGGCCGACGACTGAGAGGCCGAGCACCCGGGCGTCAGGACCGACGGTTGCGTTGCGACCCACGAGGGAGCCGTCGACGACTGCTCCCTCCCCGATCCTGGATCCGGCCATGACCACAGAGTCGCAGACCCGTGACCCCTCGGCCACCACGACCCCCGGCCCGATGACCGAACGGCGAACCGTCGCACCAGGATGGATCTCGGCGGCATCGTCCACACCGGATCGGGCCGGTCCCCGCACGCCGTCCAGCAGGTCGAGTTGCACCCCCAGGTAGGTCTCGGGTGTGCCGGTATCGACCCAGTACGCCTCGGAGCGGGCCCCGTAGAGGACACCCTCGTCCGCCATGGCCGGGAAGACCTCGCGTTCGACCGAAACACGCCGACCGGGTTCGATGCGATCGATGACCGAGGGCTCGAACACGTAGGTGCCGGCGTTGATCCAGTTGCAGGGGGCCGCGCCGGCCGACGGCTTCTCGACGAAGCCCGTGACCCGTCCGTCCGCGTCGGTGGGTACGACGCCGTAGCGCGAGGGGTCGTCGACGGGCGTCAGCGAGACCGTTGCCTCGGCCCCGGACGCCCGATGGAACCCGACCAACTCGTCGACAGCGAGGTCGGTGAGCACATCGCCGTTGAGTACGAGGAACGCCTCGTGGATCCCGGCGTCCTCGGCGGCGAATCGGATGGCCCCGGCGGTGTCGAGCGGCTCGGGCTCGACGGCGTAGTGGAGGGGGATGCCGGCGCAGCGACCGTCGGAATAGGTGTCGAGGAACGCGTCGGGCAGGAAGCCGAGCGAGAGCACCACCTCTTCGACGCCGTGGGCGGCGAGGTGTCCGACCACGTGCTCGATCATGGGCCGATCCAGGATCGGCAGCATCTGCTTCGGGAGGTCCGATGTGAGCGGGCGCAGCCTCGTCCCGAAGCCCCCGACCAGTACCACGGCGCGCACGGCGCTCGCCCTAACCGGCGGTGGTCGTCGGAGCGTCCGGAATCCCCGAGGTGATCGCCCGCGGGTCCACCGTCTCGAGGAACGTGAACCGCTCGGCACGCGGAGCCGGTGGTTCGACGCCCTCGGGCACGAACGCGATCGTGATCGCCTCGAGGTTCTTCAGGAAGCGGACGTCGGCGAGGTCATCCGTGATGACCTGGGGAGCACGGTCGCGGTCCTGGGCGTCGAAGCGGGCCACCTTGAGGACGGTCGGCTCGCCACCACAGTCGGCGCCCTCGGTGACCGTCTCACCCGTGTCGAGTCGGATCGACGTGTCGTCGATCATCCCGCCGAACGCCGCGAAGAACTCGCCGATCGTGGCGCTCTTGCCCGAGGCGAGCGAGCTGAACGGGTGGATGTGCATGATGCCGTCGCCGTGGGTGTGGATGCCGTTGGGGTCGGCCTCGTTGACGATCTTGGCCCGGTAGGTGTCACAGACGTAGATGTCGTAGGCCGAATGCCAGTGGTCGCCCAGTCGCGGCGCCGCCGTCGCCTCGCGCCCGGATCGGGCGAAGGCCACCAGGGCGACGCCCAGGATGACCACGAGGGCGAGCGCGAGGGGAAAGCCCAGCGCCCGTCGTTCCCCGGTGCCGCCTGTGGCTCCCGCCCGAGCGGCGCGGGCAACCTTCCTGCCTGAATCTCCACGTGCCATCGGGCAGACACGCTACCGGCACCCATCCCGGTTCAGCGGGCGGATCCGGTCATCACAATCGGAGTTCCTCCACAAGGCGCACGTGGGAGTCGGCGACGGATCTCGGTGATGCCCACCGCTGCGCCCACGCACGTCCCGAGGCACCCATGGACGTTCGTTCCCCGGCGTCACCGGCCAACCGCTCGACCGCTGCGACGAACGCATCGGCGTCCTCCGGTGGGACCGCCACCCCGGCCCCCGCCTCCCCGACCACCCGGGCGACCTCGCTCCCCTCGTCGACGCTGGCGATCAGCGGGCGTCCCGCCGCCAGGATCGAGTACATCTTGGAGGGGACGCTGCTGGCCGACAGGCCGCGGCGCAGTGCCACGACGTGAACGTCCGCGGAGGCCAGCACCTCCGGAACCCGGTCGGCCGGCTGGTATCCGACGACGGTGAGGTTGGACAGGTCCTCGGCCGCCCGGCGGAGATCCGCCGCGGCCACCCCGCCGCCGTTGATGACGTAGGCGATGTCGTCGCGGTCGCCGTGCCGCCGTGCCGCCTCGACGATGATCCCGAGGGGCTGCGAATGCCCGAGGTTGCCGGCGTACATCACGACCGTGCGTTCCCCGAGCCCGAATTCACGCCGGTACGGGGTGTCGCGGTCGAGTGGCCGGATCGTCGCCGTATCGACGAAGTTGGGAATGACCCGGACCAGCGGGTCATGCGACGAACCGCCGAGCTTGGCCGTCACATTCGCTGCAAGGTCGTCGGACAGGACGGTCACGGCGTCGGACCGCCGGTAGCAGAATCGCTCCAAGGACCGGAACAGACGGATCAGGCGGGGAGAGGTGATCGCCCCGACCTCGATGGCGACGTCCGGGAACACGTCCTGGACGTTGAGCACCAGCGGGCACCGGTGGCGCCGGGCGGCAACCCACCCGGCAGGGCCCAGGGTCAGGGGCGGTGACAGCACCATGACCGCGTCGAACGGCCCCCGGGCGGCAATGGCGGCCAGTGCCGCTGCGCCGGAGAACGCTGCAAAGCCGAGCGCCCTGCCGACAAGCCGTTCCTTGCGGCCGGCGAAGGGCGGCAGGCGGACGACCGACGCCGACCCCTCGGAACCCCTGCGGACGAGACGCCCACGCCACCCGTCCTCGACCCGGTGGTCCCGATACCAGGGCAACGAGGTCACCACGTGCACATCGTGGCCGGCCGCTCCCAACTCCTCGACGATGCGGGACACGACGACCCCGGTCGGTGCGGTGTCCGGACAAAGGTGGGGGGTGATGACCAGCAGGCGCATGGCCGGTCAGCCCGGGGTGTCGAGCGCCAGGCGCCAGGCCCGTTCGAGCTGCTCCGCCGAGGCCTCCCACGAGAACTCGGCGGCCCGGCGCAGACCGGCCTCGGCAGCGACACGGCGGGCCTCGGCGTCGCCGAGCGCCCGGTCGAGCGCCTCGGCCCAGCCTGAAACGTCGTCGCCATCGACCGACCAGCCGGCACCACCCGCCACGTCGTCTGCCGGGGTCCCGCTCGCCACGACGACCGGCACGCCTGCCGCCATCGCCTCGAGCACCGGGATCCCGAATCCCTCATACAGCGATGGGAAGGCGAGGAGGGATGAACAGGCGAGGCGCCGTACGTAGTCGGCATCGGGAATCCGTCCGGTGCGCTCGATCCGGTCCCCCAGCCCGGAGCCCTCGATGGCGAGGACCACCGCTCCTTCGGAGCGGCCCGGGCCCCCGGTGAGCACGAGGCGCGCCTCCGGGTGGAGGTCGGCAATCCGGCTGAAGGCCTCGATGAGCAACCCGTGGTTCTTGTGCGGGTGGCTGACGGCCGGGTAGATGACGACCGGTGGCGACGACGGCTCCACGAGGCGGTCCGCCACACGGTCCACGCCGGACGACACGGTCACGACCCGACCGGGATCGACGCCGAAGTGCCGGACGACCTGTTCGCCGACGGTGTCGCTGACGGTCACCACGACATCGGCGCGGCGGAGCGAGCGGGGAACCGACCACGAGAGAAAGCCCTCCTTGACCACCGAGAAGTGCTCCGGATGGTCGAACGGCTGCAGGTCGTGGACGGTGACCACCACCGGCCGGGACGAACGCATCGGGATGCGCCCTCCGACATGGTGCACGGCGTCGAAGCCAGCGGTCCGTGGGGCAAGCCAGGTCGACTCGCTTGCGATCCGCCGGATCCGGTTGCGGCCGTCACCCGGGGAGGCAACCACCTCGAACTCGTCGCAGAGGTCCGGATGCGCCTGTCGCAGGGACCCCTGCAGGAACAGGACGGGTTGGATGTCGCGGGAGCCGTGCCGGGCGAAGGCCCGCAGGGTCCGGACCGCGTACTCCTCGGAACCACCGACGTCACCAGGGACGAGGAAGAGCAGGTTGACGGCGATGCGCTTCGTGGCGGTCATGGGGCCATCATGCTGCCAGTGCCGCCCGGTACACGGTGACCGTCTGCTCGGCCACGGCATCCCAGGTGAGGGTCCCGGCGCGGGCCCTACCTGCGGCCGCGCATCGTCCGGCCGCCACGGCGTCGTCGAGGAGGTGGCGGATTCCCTCCGCCAGAGACCCGGAGTCGGTGGGATCCACGAGAACGCCGGCTGCACCGACGACCTCCGCCGTCGCCGTGGCCGCCGAGGTCACGACCGGGGTTCCCTGGGCCATGGCCTCGAGGACCGGGAGGCCGAAGCCCTCGAGCAGGCTGGGGAAGGCGAACACGTCCGCCAGGGCGTACCACGACCGCTTCTCGTCCTCGGAGACCGGGCCCACGACCCGGGCCCGCTCGCCCAACGGGGCCACGAGTCGTTCGACGTCGACCCCCCAGCCGGGCGGTCCCACCAGGACCAGCACCGCATCGGGGACCGCCGCCATGGCCTCGACGAGCCCCACCAGGTTCTTGCGCGGTTCCGCCACGCCCACCCAGAGGACGACGCTCCCGTGAAGCCCGTACCGCGACCGGAGGGCCTCGACGTCCACGGGGTCGGCGGCCCTCTGGTCGACGCCCAGTGGTACGACGCAGATGCGCTCCGTCGGGATGCCCGCATCCGAGAGGTCGGCGGCGGTCGCCGCCGACGGGCACAGCACGCGGCGGGCACGGCCGGCGGCAGACAGCCACGCCTCGAACATCCGTCGGCCCCGGGGCGTGAAGTGGTCGGGGTGGTGCCGCCACGCCAGGTCGTGGATGGTGGCGACCAGGGGCGCCGCGGTGGCGGGCACCGCTCCACCGGTGGCATGGACGAGGTCGGGATCCCCGCACGGTCGATCGATCCGTGGACGACCCAGGCGGACCCAGGACTCGTAGAGCAGGGGACGGGGCAGGCGCAGGTGGGCGATCTCGATCCCCTCCGGCGGAGCGATGACCGGCTCTCCACGATGCGAGGCGGCGATGCCGACGACCTCGACGTCGGCCCGTCGCGCCATCGCCCCGGCCAACTCGACGGCAGCGACAGCCGTCCCGCCGGGAACCCGGTGCCAGCACTGCTCCAGCAACAGGGCTGCCCGAATCGGTTCTCCGGTCATGGACAGGACTCCCCCTCGGGTGGACGGCCGTCCACGTCGATCGAGATGCGTGGCAACGACCACCAACCCCGACCGACGGACGCCGCGTCCTCGCCCTCCAGCAGGACTCCCGGCAACTGGGCCCTCGCCTCGGCCTCAACGACGGCGCGATCGCGGGGCGCCAGTACGAGGTTGCCAAAGTCGTCCCCGAGCAGGAGTTCGACCGAATCGCCCAGGCCGTCGACCACCTCCACGATCGGCGTCCGGCTGAGGCTCTGGGCAAGGAGGACGGCGGCATCGAATCGATGGGATGCGACGCGGATCACCGTCTGTGACGCCCGCTCCCCCTGGCGCTCCTCGACCAGGAAGCCCCGGCCGGAGAACTGGTCGGCTACCGGGACCTCCTCAGCGCCCACGACCTCTGGGGCTCGGCCATCGACGAGCACCACCTCAACCTGGTCGGGCCGCAACTGCACGCCGCGGAACACGTCGAACACCTCCTCAGCCTCGTCACCGTCGCGCAGGGTCAGCACCATCGACTCACCGACGAGGTCGTCCAGGACCGGCAACGAGTAGCGCTCGAGGTCGGTCGGCTCGAAGTCGCTGAACGCCTTGCCGATGTCGAGCAGGGTCCGCAGGGTGAGGCGTTCGTCGAGGATCACCGAATCGACACCCGCCTCGATGAGGTCGTTGCGGACGAGGACCGATCGTGCACCACGCTCAACGAGGCGCTCAAGGGCGAGGATGATGAAGTCCTGTTGGCGGTCGTTGCGTTCGAGGTCGTTCGACACCCCGACCCTGCGCCAGCGCCCGCCGACGAACGCCTCGAGTTTGCGGCTCCGGACGAAGGCCAGCGAGGACGAGCCGTCGAGCACGTGGCATCCGGACTCCGGAATCGAAAGGCCGGACCCGACGTCGCGGACCGGCTGGTTGAACCACATCGGAATGCCGTCGAGTTCGTCGATGACCTGCACGAAGCCGGCGAAGTCGACCACCACGAAGTCGTGGATCGGCACGTCGAAGTTGCGGCTCACCGTCTCGACAAGCGTCGGTGCACCCCTGCCGATTCCGCCGACGATCAGTGCCGACGCCAACTTCTCCTCCCGGACGGGCACACCGTCCCTGTATATGGGGAGGTAGAGGTCCCGGGGAATCGACAGGACCGCCGCCCGCCTGAGTCCCGGATCGATGCGGACGAGCATGACGACGTCGGCGAGGGCGACGTCGCTGGTGGTGTCGCGCTGCGCCGCCGGATCGTTCGGATCCATGCCGACCGCACTGTCCGTACCGATGAGGAGCAGGGTCCGTGGCGGGCCGGCGGGGCCGTAGATCGGGGCGTTGTCGGGGTCGCCCGAGCCGTCGCCGGTCACCTCACCGGAACCCCCTGTGCCTCCGGCGCTGCCGACATCGCCCGCGTTGCCTGGATCACCCGCGCCACCAGCGCTACCCGGATCACCCGCGCCACCAGCGCTACCCGGATCACCCGCGCCACCAGCGCCACCAGCGCCACCAGCGCCACCAGCGCCACCAGCGCCACCAGCGCCACCCGGATCATTGTCCGGCGTGTTCGAACCCCCTGCGCCCGACGAACCCTGCCCACCCGACGCCAAATCCCCAGTTCCGGGCAGGTCGGCCAGCACGCCGGAGGGCACCTCGATCCGCACGATGCTGCTGACCGAGTCCTCGAACTGGTCGAGGCGTGCGGTCACGTAGACCAGCGAGGCAGCGAACACCACGCCGAACACGAGCAGGAGTCGCTGCGGCCAGGTGCGTCGCAGTCCCGCCTCCGTTGCCGACGTCACGTCCGGAGGGTACCAGCGCACCCCCCGGGCGACCGCCGCGGCCTAGCCTGCCCGGATGCCGCAACCAGCCTCACCGACGTCGCCTGGTGCCTGCTGGGTCGATGGTCGGCTGCTGATGCCCGACGATGGCACCCCCATCTCGGCCAACGACCACGCCATCGTGGTCGGAGACGGTGTGTTCGAGACGATGAAGGTGGTCGACGGCACCGCCTTCGCCATCACCCGCCACCTCCGCCGCCTCCGCTTCTCCGCAGACGGCTTGCGCATGCTCCCTCCCGACGATGAACGGATCCGCCACGCGGTGGCCGCTGTCCTCGACGCCGATCCCGACGCCGGGAAACTGCGCATCACCTGGTCGAGTGGCGTCGGCCCGCTCGGCTCGTCGAGGGGAGATGGGCCGGGCACCCTCATCGTGGCCACCGAGGCGGTATCGGCCTGGCCGGTCGCCGAGGACGTCCACCTCTGTCGGTGGGCCCGCAACGAGCACGGCGCCCTGGTCGGCCTCAAGACCACGTCCTATGCCGAGAACGTGCTCGCCCTCAAGGCCGCCCACGACCGTGGGTGCTCCGAGGCGCTGTTCGCCAACACGGCCGGCGACCTCTGCGAGGGAACCGGCACCAACGTGTTCCTGGTCGTCGACGGCGAACTCATGACGCCTCCCCTCTCCTCGGGGTGCCTCGCCGGGGTCACGCGCGAACTCCTGCTCGAGGAGATGGCCGTGACCGAGCGGTCGATCGCTCCCGACGAGTTCGCCCAGTCCTCCGAGGCGTTCCTCACCTCGTCGACCAGGGACGTGAACGCCATCGCACAGGTCGACGACCTGGTGCTTCCCGAGGCACCGGGCCCGGTCACCGTGGCAGCACAGGCGGCGTTCGCCGACCTGTGTGCCCGCTCGCTGGACCCCTGATTCAGTCCCGGCCGATGGGCCGGAGGTGGACGACATCGCCAGCACGGAACTCCTGACGGTTCCCTTCCACCTCGACGACCAGGGCGCCATCGGTCGTGAGATCGACGGCGGTCCCCTCGACTGCACCGGACGGTGACTCGATCCGCACCTCCTGTCCCATGGTCGCCGACCGCGCCAGGTGCTCGAGCCGCATCGCCTCGACGCCCCCCGGGGCCTCGAGGACGCCGAGCCAGTGCCCGAAGGACGAGAGGACGGGATCCCACAGGCTCCTCGGCTGGATTCCGAGGCCTGCCGCAGCCAGGGACGTGGCTCCCGGCGGGCCTTCGTCTTCCTGACCCGGCCACCCGACGTTGAGGCCCATGCCCACGACGACCGCCGGTGGATCGCCGTCGACGAGTTCGGCGAGAATGCCGGCCACCTTGCCCGGCCGGGCGCCGTCCACGAGGAGGACGTCGTTGGGCCACTTGATCCGAAGGGTCGACTCCTGCCCGCCGAACAGGTCGTCCAGGGCATCGACGACCGCCACCGCCAGCGTGGAGGTGACGAGCGGGAAACGGTCTGGTCCGCCGGCCGGTCGGAGCAGGACCGACATCAGCAGGTTGGCGTCCGGTGGGGCGTCCCAACGGCGATCCAGACGCCCGCGGCCGGCAGTCTGGTGGCCGGCGACGAGCACGGTGCCTTCCCCAGCGGTGTCAGCGATCGCTGCCAGGTCGGCGTTCGTGGAGCCCGTCTCCTCCACGTAGTGGATCGGTCCAAGGCGGCTCCCGGCGGGGCCCGGAGAGGGATTCCCGGAAGGTTTGTACGGAATGCCCGTCATTCGGGTAACCATATGGCCGTGTTCACCAAGGTTCTGATCGCAAACCGTGGCGAGATCGCCGTCCGGGTCGTCCGGGCATGTCGCGACCTCGGCATCGCCACCGTCGCCGTCTACTCGGAACTCGACCACGACGCCCTCCACGTGCGCCTCGCCGACGAGGCCTACGCCCTCGGCGGAAAGACGGCGGCCGAGAGCTATCTCGACACCGACGCCATCCTCGACGCCATCGGGCGCAGCGGCGCCGACGCCGTCCACCCCGGCTACGGGTTCTTCTCCGAAAACGCCGACTTCGCCCGATCGATCACCGAGCGGGGCGTCACCTTCATCGGCCCGCCGCCGGAGGCCATCGAGGTCATGGGCAACAAGATCAGCGCCCGCATCGCCGCCGAGCAGGTCGGTGTCCTCGGGGTGCCGGGCACCACCGACCTCATCACCGACCCGGACCAGGTCCGGGCCTTCGGCGCTGAGCACGGCTACCCCATCGCCATCAAGGCCGCCTACGGCGGCGGCGGTCGCGGCATGAAGGTCGTCAACGACGAGGCGTCGATTTCCGAATCCATCGACTCGGCCCGACGCGAGTCGACGGCCTACTTCGGCCGCGACGAGATCTACATGGAGCGCTACCTGACGGCGCCACGCCACGTGGAGATCCAGGTCCTCGCCGACACGCACGGAAACGCCGTCTACCTCGGTGACCGGGACTGCTCGACCCAGCGTCGCCACCAGAAGCTGATCGAGGAGGCGCCGGCACCCGGGCTCTCCGACGACCTCCGGCGGGCGATGGGCGAGGCGGCGCTGAAGGTCGCCCTGGGTTGCGGCTACACGAACGCCGGCACGGTCGAGTTCCTCGTGGAGGGCGACGACTACTTCTACCTCGAGATGAACACCCGCCTACAGGTCGAGCACCCGGTCACCGAACTCGTGACCGGCATCGACCTCGTCGAGCAGCAGCTGCGGATGGCCGCCGGTGAGACGCTGGCCTTCACCCAGGACGACGTCAGGATCAGTGGCCATGCCATCGAGGTCCGCATCAACGCCGAGGATCCCGCCGAGGGAGCCTTCCTGCCCTCTCCGGGTCGGATCGATCGGCTCAAAGTCCCCGACGGCTACGGCATCCGCTTCGACGCCGGCTACGAGGCCGGTGACGAGGTCAGCCAGTTCTACGACAACCTGATCGGCAAGTTGATCGTATGGGGCCACGACCGCGATACGGCGATCCGACGCACGCTCCGGGCACTCGACGAGACGGTGGTCGAAGGGGTCGCCACCACGATCCCCGCCGACCGGGCGATCCTCGAGCACCCGGACTTCCAAGCGGCCACCCATTCGACGAAGTGGGTCGAGGACACGCTCGACCTCACCGGGGTACGGGATTCCTCCAGGGCGTCCGACGATGGCGAGCCCACGGTCAGACGGGACCTCGGCGTGGAGGTCGACGGTCGACGGTTCTCGGTGAGCATGTGGGTACCGAACCAGGCCGCCGCCGTGGCCCGGCGACGCTCGTCGCGTTCCGGCGATGGAGGCGGTTCCGGGGACGGCAACGTGACGGTCCCGATGCAGGGCACGATCGTGAAGGTGCTGGTGGCGGTCGGCGACACTGTCGAGGCCGGCGACACCGTCTGCGTGCTCGAGGCGATGAAGATGGAGAACAACATCACTGCCGAGACGGCGGGCTCCGTCGCCGAGGTCCGAGTCGCACCAGGCGACTCGGTCGGCAGCGGCGACATCGTCGCCGTCATCGCCTGACAACTCACACCGCTGCCCGTTCCCCCTGGACCCGTACGGCTACGTTCACCGGTCATGGATGCCCCGCTTCGCGTCGCACTCGACGTCACGCCACTGGCGGGTGAACCCACGGGGATCGCCCGTGCCATCAATGGTGT
>Ga0209445_1001115_pt1 | contig 14719 bp, 13 predicted proteins | sample MarorgKNORR_S2LV_4_FD_188223 | JGI IMG/M metagenome (GOLD analysis project Ga0209445, IMG submission 188223) | Marine microbial communities from the Southern Atlantic Ocean, analyzing organic carbon cycling - NADW_A/KNORR_S2/LV (SPAdes) (version 2) | ecosystem: Environmental > Aquatic > Marine >...
TTGGCGGACTTTTTTGCCGGTTTCGCGGTTTTCCTGGCCGGCACTTTCTTTTTAGCTACCTTCTTCTTGGCGGACTTTTTTGCCGGTTTCGCGGTTTTCTTGGCCGCAACCTTCTTCTTTGCCGTTGTCTTCTTTTTCTTTGTTGCCATTGCCGAATCTCCTGTATTAGGGAATTCTAAAATGAATTCATTCGGGAAGGTAACTCAAAACCTGAGTATTTTACCCAAGTCAGATAAAAATTCTTAGAACTTTAGCACTTGGAAAAATAAAGTACAACAGTTTATTTGCCCAGAAGACATTAAAAATTGCAGGTTTCCGAAAAAGTCCAAATCAACGTCATTTTGAGTGCTTCAGTTGCATTCAGTGCTGACCGGAAAATAGGGTGAAAACGGGAGTTTTTTTATTCAGTTTCATAGTCCACAACGATGGATGAAGAGCAAAGGGAACGCATTTTTTCTACAACGGGTAAATGGTTTTTGTGGCCCGCATAGGCTTTTAATCCCTCGCGGTCGTCAAAAAAAGCTGTAAGAACGATATCGTAGCTTCTTTCCGAGCTTAAAAAGTCGGTTCCTATTTCTATAAATTTCAGGGTTTCAATGTTTCCCCGCAGGCTGTTAAGAGCCGCGATGGCTTGGTCCAGGTTTTCCGGATTCTTATCTGCAAGTTTGAACATAACAATATGTTTGACCATTAATTACTTCCTCCATCTGACTGCTTTTTAAAAGTGGCTTTTTTATTTTTAGGACCTGTTGCTGAGGGAATTTCGGAACATTGTTTATGATATAGTGCCAGATTGCACAATGGAAATGGGAAATTATATATGTCATGGTGGAGGGGTGCAGGTTTAGGTTTTTTACGAGGCGGCCCTTTGGGTGCCGTTGTCGGGGGTACTATTGAACATTTTCTTGGTAAAAAACTCCAGAAAAAAGTGCAGGACAGTTTACCCGGCATTATCCATCAGGGCGAATTTATTTCATGTCTGGTTGTCATTCTAGCTCGTGTGGGTATGGAGTCAGGACCCTTGAGCCCAAAAAAAGTGGGGGTGATACATAAATTTTTTATGAAGAACCTGGGCTATGGTTTCCCGGATTTAAAACATCTTGATCGGTTGATGGAGGAAGTTCAGTCCAAAAAACCCGATATTGACCGGTTTGTAGAGGAATATAAAAAATCTTGCCGAGATAATTATAATCTTTTGCTTCTCGCCCTGTGCTATCAGATTTCCTTAATTGAGAATGTTCTGAGTGATGAGGCCCAATCCATGATAAAAAATATCGGATTGGTATTGGGGGTGTCTTATGACAAACATAACGAAGTCCGGGAGAAGTATTCACTCCATCCCTTTAAAACCCCTTACAATATTTTAGAGCTTTCTTCTAATGCCTCGAATGATGAAATCAAAAAAGCTTACCGAAAAATGGCCAGTCAGTATCATCCTGACCGGGTTTCCCAAGAGGATGAAAAGACGGTTCAGGAGGCCCACATGAGGTTTCTTGAAATTCAGTCTGCTTATCAGGAACTGGGAAGAGTCAGGAAAATTTAGGAGGCCGAAGTTTCGTTATTAACATCGGTTTCCTTGGGATCCAGCTTGCGGATGATAAGGGCCTGTATTTTACGTTTACTGGCTTCTTTAACCGTTATTCGATAGAGCCCGACCATAATCTGGTCACCTGGGTTTGGGATTCTTTCCAGCCTGTCAATGGTCAAGCCTGCCAGTGTATCGAAGTCGCCACTTGGGATATCCCAGTTTAGGCTGTCGTTGAGAACGCTTATTTCAGTACTCCCATCCACAAGGTATCCACCATCTGCGTAATGTTCGTAGGTTCTCTCGGGTTTGTCGTACTCATCCTCGATCTCTCCGACAATTTTTTCAAGCAGATCCTCAATCGTTATCAATCCAATACATCCTCCATATTCGTCCACCACAATGGCCATATGCAAGCCTCTTTGCTGGAGTTCCTTGAGGAGGTCATCAATTTTTTTATTAGGGGGAATATAGTAGGCTGGCCGGATGAGACTGGTAATTGGGGTGTTGGCAACAGGCTGGTCAAGTAGGTCGAAGGTATTTAAAATTCCGATAAGGTTATAGATTCTTTCATGAAAAATAGGCATTCTGGAAAAACCGGAGTCGTTTGCGACATCATGAGCCTCCGTCAGTGTAGCGGTATCTTTCAGGGCGGTCATTTGAATGAGGGGCACCATGCAATGTTCTGCCCGAAGTTCTCCGAAATTGAAAATGTTATGAATGATTTTCTTTTCCGTCACTCCCAAATCCACGGTTTGTGATTCCAGGCTCAAAACTTGTCGAAGCTGATCCCGGCTAAAAGTCTTATGTTCTTGTGCTGAAGCCAGCTGTACCTGGTTGGTGAATTTCGCCGATGCTTTTGATAGCCAGATTATAAACGGAGACAGGACCTTGTAGAAAAAAATCAACGGATAAATCATGAGCAACATGATGGAATCCGCACGGTGCTGAAATATGACTTTTGGAATGATTTCTCCCCCAAAAAATATCAGGGGTGAAATAATTATCATGGCCATCCACTCTCCAGAATCCCCAAAATGAGTGACCATGAAAGCGGTAAATATAGCGGTGCTGGACACCATCGCCAGATTGGTTCCCAATGAGGTTGTGGTGAAGAGCCGCTCGGGATCATCGAGCAATTTCAAGATAGACCGGGCGGCCGAATTCCCATCTTCGGCCATTTTTTTCATTTTTATCCGGTTTACAGAAACCATCCCGATTTCAGCACCGGAAAAAAATGCTTCCAGCAGTATTCCCAGAAATACCAGTATGAGGGTTGTCGCGAAATCCATCAGTCGTCCTGCGCCTTATCTTGTTCCTTTTCAGGCAATGGAGTGGGACTCAAAAGGGTAAGGTGGAGACTCAATATTCTTGATCCCTTCATTTTTTCGACACGAAATTTAAACCTGTCAATGGTGGTCGATTCGCCCGAACGTGGAATTCTTCCGAATAATCCAAAAACATAGCCACCGACTGTGTCGTAATCATCCTGAGGCAAATCGCTCTGAAAATATTCGTTGTGTTCTGCCAGGCTGTATGCGCCCAAAATGCGAAAATGGTTTTCATTAAGTTTTTTCAATGGCAGTTCTTCCTGCCGCATTTCACTATCTATTTCACCAACCAGTTCCTCAATAATATCTTCCAGCGTAACCAGTCCGCAGACGCTTCCATACTCGTCCAGGACAGTGGCCATATGCCGTTTCAGTTTCCGGAACTCTTCAAGCATTTCCTTGATCTTTTTTGACTGCGGAACCGAAATGGTGGGATGCAGAATACTTTTCAAGTTAACTTTTTCCCGCGGCAAATGTTTAAGCCGTGTCAGGTCCTTGGTAAATAGAATTCCAAGAATCTCTTTTTCACCGACCCCGTATACCGGAACTCGGGAGTAAAAATTTTCTATAATCCGGGGCAGTATGTCATCCAAGCTGTCCTCAATATTTACGGTGAACATATCAATTTTCGGAGTCATGATTTCCTCCACAGTCGTATCACCAAACTCAATAACATTCTGGATCAACTCTCGTTCATCGGAATCGATAACGCCTTCCCCTTCACCCACTTGGACCATGGTCCGGAATTCCTCATCGGTAATGGGGGATTCTTTAGTACTATGGGGTAATATTCCGAAGGACCCGATGATCTTTTCTGTCCATACCGTGAATAATTTCTGGGCGGGCTGCACAAGTTTGGCAAAGCCCTGCAAAGGGTATGCGGAAAACAAGGCGTAGGGCTGGGCAAACTTAATTGAAATACTCTTTGGGATGATATCTCCGAAAATCAGCAGGAGCATAGTGCTGAACCCAATCGCTATGCCCACACCGATGCTTCCAAACAGGGTGATGGCAACGGAGGTGACCACAACAGATATGGCAATATTGACGAACTCGTTGCCGATATAAATAGTGATGAGTAGTTCGCGTGGTTTATCCAGGAGGGAATTTACCAGTCGCCCTAAGCGTCCTTTTTTCTCTGACATCTCGTTGAGTTGAAGAGGGTTTAGAGAGAAATAGGCGACCTCACAGGCAGAAAAAAAGGCCGAACACAGAAGTAGAAACACTAGTAACAGTGAACGGGTAAATAATGAATCGTCCAAAATTTTTAAGAAACCTCAAGCTTGGCTGGCGCTTGTAAATCGAAGTGCTCTATAACTCGATTTGGCAATTTGCAAGTCTGGGAAGGGGAAAACAATTTATTGAATTTAAAAATGATTGAAGCCTGCTGACTCCGGAAGAAATTCATTTCTTCCATCACTCTTTTCAAGTAATACTTTCTTTGGTTTGAGAGCGATCTCCCCGATCTGCGTAACAAGCGCTTTGGCCTTTAAAAATTGCCTTTTTAAATTTTTAACACCATCAGGTGGTAAAGTAAACAGTAATTCATAATCCTCTCCTCCATTTAAAAGAAATGGAAAAGGATCAATCTGGTTCCTGTTGCAGGTGCGTGAAAACTCTGCAGATCGGGGAAGCCGATCTTCCTGAATCCGGGCACCTACCTTAGAGGCTTTGCAAATATGGGAAAGGTCCTGAGCCAGCCCATCACTAATATCTATCATTGAGGTAATATTTATCCTGGAACGGGCCAGGATGCGAGCTTCTAAGACTCTGGGTGTCGGGTCCAGGTGTCTCCCAATCAGGAATTTGTGATCTTTTGAAAAAGCCCCTCGTTTCTTTTTGCTTAACAGTTGCAGGCCAAGACTTGAATCTCCCAGTGTTCCTGTTACGAAAATGAGGTCCCCCGGCCTGGCACCCCGGCGGGTGAACACACGTCCAGGGTTTACTTCGCCTATGATTGAAACATTTATGAAAAAACATTTTGGGGAAGAGACGGTATCTCCACCAACAAGTTCCACCTTGAACAGATTGCATATTGAGTTAAACCCGGTATAAAGCCTGTCCAGAAAAGACACTGAAATCTTTTTCGGAATGCCAAGCGTTACCAGCACTCTTTTGGGCGTCCCCCCCATGGCCGCGATGTCACTGAGGCTCGCAGACAAGGCTTTTCGACCAAGTGCTTCAGGAGTTGTTGTGGAAAGTTTAAAGTGGATATCCTCAACCAGCGCGTCTGTGGAGATGACTTCATTAGCTCCTGATTTGACAGGGTAGACCGCACAGTCATCGCCGATACCCAGAACAGTATTGGATGCGCGAAACTTTAAGCGTGAAGAAAGACGATGGATGAGTTCGAACTCACCCAGTCCTTTTGTTTTGCTCATAAATGTTGGTTTTAGTCATTAGGAGCTGGATAGCGATCTTATTGCGGTTTCAATAAGTCTCGGGTCAGGGAGTCCACATCGAATTTCTTTTCGATTTTAATGGAAATTTTGCTCCCTTCCTCCAGGCCATCTTTTTGGATGTCATGAATATAGCACGTCAGTTCCAGATGTTCTCCTGTTTCAGGTATCCAGATGGTGAGTTCCCGAAACTGGTCGGCTTTATTGGGGGGAGTATTGACTTCCGTGATTTCTCCATCTAACAGAATCATTGCTTCCTTTCTGCAACCTGCGGGATTGCCTTGATTATGCGGAACAACTGGTTTGCTGGCCAAGAAATGTTTCCGGAGTATCCTGTGCATAATACTCAGAGTCGATTCCATATTTCTCAAAAACTTCCGGTTGGTCTTGAAAGGGGTTTTCCAGAAGGATTCTGAGGCGTGTTATTTCAGAAAAATCCGCTTCCTTGAGCGCTTTGTCTAGAGCCGTTTGAATCAAATGATTTCTCAAAATAAATTTTGGATTGCTGGAATCCATTTGTATTTTTCTTTCTTCATGGCTTATGCCTTCGCGCTGGGCCAGTTCAAGGTAATGGTTCAGCCAGGACTTCAATTCATCACTGCCATTGTTGTTCTCCAAATGTGGAATGCCGGGGTAGTCCGCAAGAGACCTGAAGAAATTTGTGTAGTCCAGTTGGTGGTTCTGTAATAGCTGGAACATTCTTTGAACCAGTTGCGTGAACTCCGAGTCCAGAATAGCGAGTCCTAGTTTTTTGCCCATTTCTTCACGGTAGAACCGATTGAAAAGCGGTTGGTATTGTTGAATTTCTTCTTCCAGTTTTTCAGGGCCAACCAAGTGGACGAGAGGTTGGGCTAATTTATTGAGATTCCAGAAACCTATTTCGGATTGCTGGTTGTATGCGTATCGACCGTGCGTGTCGGAATGATTGGGCGTGTGATTGGGAATAAATCGGTCCATAAACCCATAGGGGCCGTAGTCAAAAGTGGTGCCGGTGATGGTCATGTTGTCGGTGTTCATCACTCCATGGATGAATCCCACCGATTGCCATTTAGCGATAAGTTTTGCGGTGCGTTGCATAGTGCGTCGAAAAAATATTTGATACCGATCGCTTTCCTGAACAATATCCGGGTAATAATTTTGAATGCAAAACTCCAGCAGTCGTTTCACATTTTCGCCCTGCCCGGTGTAATGAAAAAACTCGAAACTACCAAACCGGATATGTGTGTCGGCGATCCGCACCAGTATTGCCGCCAATGCTGGTTTTTCCCGGTATATCAGTTCCCGGATTCCAATTACTGCCAACGAACGGGTGGTGGGAATTCCCAGGCCATTTAAAGCTTCGCTGGCGAGATGTTCGCGGATGGAAGACTGGAGAGTGGCCCTTCCGTCAAAACCCCGGGCAAACCGGGTGGGACCGGCGCCTTTCAGGTGGATATCCCACATTTCCTGTTTCTTGTTCTGAATCTCTCCCAGCAAGAGTCCCCGACCGTCCCCCAGTCTGGGATTGTAAGAACCGAACTGGTGACCCGAATAAGCCATAGCCAGGGGCTGGGCACCCTCCAGTGGGCAGTTTCCGCCAAAACGATCCAAAAAATCCTTGCTCCCGCCTTCTTCAGGAGCCAGATCTATCAGTTGTGCGGCTGAGGGGGAAAAATCAACCAGATAGGGGTCCGTCACCGGATCTGGGGTCTTGGCCTGGTAGAACTCAGGCCCCAGTTCGATAAACCGGTTACGAAAATTTAAATTATGGCAATCAGTCAATGCAGTGTTTGTTTGGGTTCCTGTAAAAAACAACAGCTCAGTATGTGGATGAAGAAAGGAGGGGTAAGGATTCTTTTTTCCTTCCGCTCGGCGCCGGCGAGCCGCCGGTGGCAATGAGCAATAGCTTTATTTGGCGAGCAAAGAGTTTTGGCGCTTAACGAGTTCTTGCTTTATTCCCACCGGGCGTGGCCCGGTTATTCTAAATTTTGTACCAGCCAGGAATGCGGTTTTTCCTGAGTGGTGTGGAACCAGAAGACGGCATTGATATTAAAATGCACCAGCCAGGCGGCGGCTTCCCCTTGCTGACAGATTTTTTTCTGATATCGGTCTTCTATGACTGACAATTGATCGCAGGTGGTGGTGGTCCAGTAGTAATGGCCGAGGCCATCATCAAAGATAGGGTTGATCCATGCCTTTTTTCCGCTGGCGTTAATGATGCGCTCGGAATAAATAAGAGTTTTTAATTCCGGCAGGGTAGGCAAGCGCCAATCGGAACTTCCCGCAAAGGTTTCTGTTGCCGCAAAAGCCTTGGAATCTTTTAATTTTAATTTGTTTATGATGCCCTTTTTAATCCAACGCAGTTTATTCACGGTGTCCGTCACCGTTCCATCGCCGTTGTCAACAAAGTGGGCATCAGGAAGTTCTTCAAGAACGCTCTCATTAACTTTTCGACATTCCTTAAGCGTAGGTCCGGAACCAGGGCATGCATTCAAGATGGAGAAGTGGTCCATCTTTTTCATCATTTCACAAATGTCGGACGGCTTGCATTTGGCGAAGGAAGGGGTCGCCTGGGTTAACAAAACGATTAAGGTCAAAAATACGATCCGCATATTAAACTCCTGATGTCGGAATAATTTTACTGGGCAAAGAAACGGCAAAACCGGCGGAGAGCCTCCGCTGGCAACTAGCCTGGCGTTAACTGCGCACAAAGATTCTAGATAGTCTCCACAGCTAGTGGGAGGATACTATAAATTGTAAACTCAAGGAAACATAAAAATTGGTGCCTTGATTTTTGCCGGGGGAGCCGTTGGTTTTAATCACCGCCGGTGATTCGATCCAGTTCCATGAAAGCTTCTTTGCCTTTCATGGCAAGAAAATAATCCGTATTGACAATGCGGTTACTGGAAGGGTCCAGATTGATATTGATGACAGGTACTCCTCTTTCCATGAAATGAAGAGCAATATAATCATTGGTGGGAACAGCTCCTGAACTACCGACCAAAATAGTAAGGTCAACGGGTTCTTGCAAAAACCTTTTAAAACTTCCTTCCTGTTCAGGGTGTCCGCTGTATTCTCCATCTCCAAACATCAAAATATGGGGCCGGGCGATTCCCCGGCAACGGCTGCATACCGGATAGTTGGACGCCTTCATGGAGGCGGTGTCCAGATCGCAAAGGGGGACAGAAAGGTCTTCCCAGAACTGGTAGGTACAAGTGTCGAGGCATTGCAGTCTCCACATGGAGCCATGAACTTCAAGGATCCGGTCTTCAGGGCAACCCGATCTTAAATGCAAACCATCGGTATTAGTGGTGTGGATGAATCCATCCCGGTCTTGGAGCCATTTGTTGATGATCCGGTACCCTTCATGAGGCTGGTTTTCATGAGCGTTACGGCGTCTCCATTCATAAAAAGCCCAGGCGTGCGGTAATTCATTGCGAAATGCCCAGGGACTGGCCAAGTCCTGCGCCTCCAGATTTTTTTTCTTGAAAGGAGGAAAATTTCTCCAATAGCCATTCTTGTCCCTGAATGTAGGAATATTGGAGTCAGCACTCATACCGGCACTGGTTAAAAATAGCACCCGTGTTGCTTTGTTAATCAGGTCCGAGGCCTTATGCAGAATTTCAAGCTGTTCCATCCCACTCCCTATAAAACTGATCCAGATACGCCTGCATGAACTGGTGTCTTGCTTCTGCAAGCCGCTTACCCGAGGCCGTATTCATCCGGTCTTTCAATAAAAGTAGTTTCTCATAAAAGTGATTGATGGTGTGTCCCTGGTTTTTTTTGTAATCATCGAAACTCTGATGCAGGACCGGCTTTTCTTCAGGATGATAAATCAAGCGATTTTTGTAGCCTCCATAGGCGAAAGTGCGGGCGATGCCCAAAGCTCCTATGGCATCCAACCGATCTGCGTCCTGCACCACTTTTCCTTCAAGCGTTTTCATAGGTGTTGGCACCCCCGCTCCCTTGTACGAGATACTGGCGACGATTTCGATGACTGGGTCAATCACCCTGCGTTCCACATGGTTTGCAGCGAGGAACTGTTCCGCCATTTGAGGGCCTTTGTTTTCGTCCCCGTCGTGAAACTTCCAATCAGCAATATCGTGGAGCAGGGCGGCTAATTCGACGACCATCAAATTTGCCCCTTCCTGTCCGGCAATATTTTTTGCCAGGTTCCACACCCGGTAGATATGCCACCAGTCATGGCCAGACCCCTCCCCGGCAAGCTTCTCTTCCACAAACCGGCAGGTTTTATCTATAATAGGGGGCGTCATGGTTTATTACCTTTGGTTATTAACGAGCAGGGGTATCATCTCATACCCCCATTTAATGTTTCATGAAAATTAGCGACAATAAAAATGGGGGTTATGTGGAGGGGGACACGTTTCTCCATGAGTTAAGGCCGCAAGGTAAGATCATTGCGGCTTTATTCCTGCTATTAGGGTCCGGCATTGGTAATGGCTGGTCTCTCGCCGTGGTCAGTGTGCTATCTGCGCTGGCAGTCATCGTAGCCAGGGTGCCTTTTAGGGAACTTCTCCGTACACTCAGGCGTATGGCATGGTTTTTTCTTGCCATTGCGATTTTTCCTGTTTTATTCACTCCAGGGTTTTATGTTGAACTGCCGTTTCCTATCAGTGTTTCTCGTGAAGGATTGACTCTGGGGCTGGAATCCTCTATGCGACTGGTGAATATTCTCATGGTATCTCTGGTATTGGTCCGCACGACTTCGTCTGCCGATTGGATGGAAGGAATGGAAAAGCTACTCGGCCCCATGACGCACCGTTTCCCATATATCCGCGATTTACTTGCGGTAGCCGTGTTGTCGGTGAAGTTTTTACCTATGATCATTGTCCAGACCGAAGAACATTTTTCCAGCCTGCGCAAAAAAGAAACGATGCCCCGTGAACGGGGATATCAAAAAATACATTCCGTCATTCACTCCGTTCTGCAATTTATTGTTGAAATATTTTCAGATCTGGATCGCTACTGGCCCACTAGGCGTGGGGCCAGTGAGCAATAGCTTTTTTCTGTTAGCAACAAACTCATCTAGGCTGAAAGAGCATTGCTAATTGGGTCCAGCGTCACGCTGGTGGCCGGCGCTGGTGTAAGCCGCATTCTTTATGTTCCGGGTTTTCCCACCACCAGCGTCCTGCGCGGACGTCTTCTCCCTGTTCCACAGGTCGTGTACAGGGGGCGCAACCAATACTGGGGTAATTTCTCCTATGCAGAACGTTGATGGGAACGTTGTGTTCCGTAATATAGGTTTCGACCTGTTCCTGTGTCCATTCTGCAAGAGGATTGATTTTTATTAGTGGAGGATGATCCGGGTCTTCCATGACTTTAGGAATATCTGTCCGGGTGACTCCTTGCTCCCGCCTCAATCCTGTCACCCAGGCTTTCAGTTCGCCCAATGCCCGGTTCAGCGGTTCCACTTTTCGGATACGGCAACATTCCTTGCGGTTCTCCACACTTTCACGGAATGAGAAAAACCCTTTTTGCCGAACCAGGCGCTCCACTTCGTTGTGGTCCGGAAAATAGGTTTTGATCTCCAGCCCATATTTGGAGCGCACCCGTTCGATGACCTCATAAGTTTCCTCGTGAAGCCTGCCGGTATCGAGGGTGAAAATAGTGATAGGGCCGCCAAGCTTGGCGATCATATCGATGAGCACCATGTCCTCCATGCCGAAACTGGAAGCCAGCCCAGCCTCAAGGCCATATTGGTCCATGCTCCAGCGTAACAGTTCTTCAGCAGACTTAGGCTCGAAATCTATGGATTGTAATGTCATAACGGGCTTCCACTTGACAGGGGTATGGATAGTATATATATACTGCGGATACTCAGAATATATCAATTCGCTTGATACTTTTTCATGACCTCACTGAAAAAGCAAGTTGCGAATAAAAATTTAGAGCGATATTTTTCTATTCAAAGCGGATCTTCTTGTTGGCCCCATTTCCTGTGATTGGACCCATCAATGTTTTTTTCAAAAACACCCTGTTGCATGATGAAACTTGTTTTATTTTTTGGGGCCTTGCTTTTGGGGGTTCTTCCTGCCCTGTCTGGCGAGGCCGGAATTCTGGAACAAGTGGAAAAGGAGTTGGTGGAACTCGCAGACAGGGTCCGTCCGGCGGTAGTCAGCCTGTCTCCTTATATTGCCAAAGACGCTGTCAGGCAGGGACTGCCTAAGAGGGGGAGGCCAGCCAATGCCGGGGCAGGGGTTATCTATAATGCCGAAAGGGGCCTCATCGTTACCAACAGCCATGTGGTGCGTAATGTTCAGAAAATCAAGGTGACCCTCATGGGCGGCCGGGAAATCATTGGCGAAGTGCTGGGGGCTGATGAAGATACCGATCTTGCGGTAGTTTATATTGCATCCAAAGTGCCGCTGGCTGAAGTTGTATTCGGGGACTCAAGCAAAGTCCGGATCGGGCAACTGGTTATTGCAGTGGGCAATCCTTATGGACTCAACGACACCACCACTTTTGGCATTATCAGCGGCTTGCAGAGAGAAAATATAAATCTTTCTCGCTACGAAGATTTCATACAAACGGACGCTTCCATTAATCCGGGTAATAGTGGAGGACCGCTTCTTAACATAAAAGGGGAAGTGATTGGTATCAACACGGCGATCATCAATTATGCCCAGAGCATTGGTTTTTCTATTCCCTCCAATATGGTCAAGCACGTGGTGGAACAGTTGGTGGAGCATGGTGAGGTGCATCGGGGCTGGCTGGGTGTCGGCATAGACCCGGTTTCGGAGGAGGTGGCCAAGGAGGCAAAGGTGCCGGTAGGGGAAGGGGTCATCATCAATTCTATTTTTGAGGGGGATCCAGCCGACATAGCGGGACTTAAAGTCGGGGATATCATCTTGAAGATTGGAGGGTCGGAAATCAATTCTCCCAATAGCATGATCCGGGTGATCGGGGCGATCACACCGGGGCAGACCATCAACTTGGATATTCTCCGTAAGGGCGAGCACAAGCTCGTGCCTGTCAAACTGGAATCGAGAAAGAAAAGAACGACTCAATTGGCCACTTTACCCCCCATGCGTCCATCCGGACTGGGGTTCACTGTGGTGAATTCCACAAAAGGTTCGAAACTGCCCGGTGGGGCTTTGGTGTCCCGAGTCACTCCGGAAAGCCCGGCCGCTTTAAAAGGCTTGCAATCAGGAGATCTGATTGTGGCGGTCAACGGGGAGGCCGTGGAAAACCAGCACGAATTTGATGGATTAGTAGGCAAAATTCAGAAAGGAAGCCCGGTTTTTCTGTTGGTTTGGAGAAATGACAAAAAATTTCATTTGGGGCTTGTAAGGGAAAAATAAATTTGTTAAAGTTGCGCACCGAAAATGTGATATTTTTATTTGCAGGGGAATGGCGCTTTAAAAAAAAAATCTTATAAACCTTTTGAAACAAAATGGGTTATATTTTTGCGGTTCACCATGAAGGGGTGGATAGGGCCGCTATATTGATTTAAAAAAAATAACATTCAGCAGTTTTTATTTAGTCATTTTTAGACGCACTACTTAGGAGGCAGAAATGTTTGGTGTCAAAAACGGGTGGAAAAGCTGGCATGCGTTTGCGGTTGTTCTTATGACCTTGGGGCTTTGTGTCCCGGCAGGCGCGGTCACGACTGATCATTCACATAGCAGTCACAATTTAGGCAACCCTGCGGTAGATAAGCCAGCATGGTTGGAAAAGCTTGAAAAACAGCTTGCGCATGAAGACTTAATGGGTGGCATGGAAGGTAGGCAGGACCAACTGGACAACACCATGATGAGAGTCATGGACCAGTTAAAATCCAAGCTCAAGGAACATGCCAGCCCGGCTTCATCCGGCGGCGGATTTCACGACTCCTGGGCCGCCCATCAGTTGGGACAAAGCTATCTCCTGGGGCCTACAGAAGCAGCCGCCAAGGTATATAAAGGCGCCCACTGCCCCGGCAACATTCCCGTAAAACAATATAATATTTCCGCTATCAATGTAGAGGTCACCCTCAATCAATGGGGCGATTACTACCCGGGCTATATGTATGTTCTGGATAAGAACATTGACAAAGTCCGCGCTGAAGAAGAAAAGAATGAGGCGGCTCGTGAAGAGGAGCTGGATCCCGGTGCGGTTTCCAATGGACTTCAAGGCGATGCCATCCAACCCTTGGTTATTAGAGCTAATCAGGGCGAATGTGTTCGCATAAAATTTACGAATCAGTTGGAAGATGAGGACGCGGGTTTTCAGATAAATGGTTCCGCGATGATCATCAGTTCTACCGGCCAGCCCAACACGGCGGCCACTCCAGGTTCCATTATTGCGGCCGAAGAGACGCAGGAATACGAGTGGTACATTCCTATTGACGAGCAGGAAGGCGGTCACATGATCCAGAATCATGCGGGTCGTGATCCTTCTTCTCTGGGATTGATCGGAACGTTTATTGTTGAGCCGAGGGGTGCCCGATACCTGGATCCTTGGACCGGCGGTCCTTTGGAAAGTGGCTGGATGGCCATGATTGTCAACGACGAGGCCAAGGATTTTCGGGAATTTACTATAGTGTATCATGAGGTGGGTGACGAATCATTTCGTCCCCTCAACCGTCATGGTGAAATGATACCTCAACGCGATCCGCAGACGGATGCATACCGTCCTTCTGCACGCGCCATAAACTTCCGCTCCGAGCCGTTCGGTATTAACAACCTGGCTGTTCAGGAAAAGAAATTTCATTTTGAAGACGAGTCACTGGCTTACAGTTCCTATACCTTCGGAGATGCTCCGACTACAATTCCCCGTTCCTATCTGGGTGATCCGGCTAAATTCCGCCTCGTGCACGGCGGTGGTGAAGTGTTCCATTCGCATCATCCGCATGGAGGAACCATTCGTTGGACCCGTTCTCCGCAACGTGAAGCTCAGCAGTTGCTGAACTTGACTACAGCGGCTTATGATGGTCCGGTTAAGTATCCTGTTGTTCGAACGACATCAGCCCGTGTTGATGTTCAGGTAATTGGTCCTTCAGAAACTATGGATCTGGAAACGGAGTGTGGGTCTGGACTTTGTCAGCGCCTGGCAGGGGACTTCCTGTTCCATTGTCATGTTGCGCATCATTATGTTGCGGGTATGTGGGGCTATTGGCGGGTTTACAATATCCTGCAGACGGGCAACTATCCGTTCGAAAGCACCGATATCATGCGTCCCTTGAAAGAACTTCCTGATCGTGCGGGACGCATTCCGACAGGACAGACTTCAGACCAACTGGTCGGTAAAACCATGGACTGGTTTGGCAAGAAGTTTAAAATTGTAGGCAAAGGAAAAAGTGACTGGTCGAAAGAAATTCCGGTCGTCAATATCAAGGACTGGGTGAAGTACATGCTTCCGCCGAAAGGGCAACCCGGTCATCATGATGACCCGATCAAACAGATCAAAGCGTATGACGGTTCTGTCTGGGATTATGGCTGGAAAGGCAATCAGGTCTTGTCTGAGCGGGAAACGGTTATTAAATG
>Ga0209445_1001116_pt1 | contig 14712 bp, 10 predicted proteins | sample MarorgKNORR_S2LV_4_FD_188223 | JGI IMG/M metagenome (GOLD analysis project Ga0209445, IMG submission 188223) | Marine microbial communities from the Southern Atlantic Ocean, analyzing organic carbon cycling - NADW_A/KNORR_S2/LV (SPAdes) (version 2) | ecosystem: Environmental > Aquatic > Marine >...
CTTGTTTGATATCCCGGCTAGTGAGATCTCAGAGGCTCGCGTGATGTTGACCTTGTTTGGAGGGGAAGCCGTATTCGGTAGTCTGGATGATGTGGACGACTAAAGTATAATTAAAGAACTCTGATGATTAAATTTATAACCTATAGGTAAAAATAATGAAAAAAATCGCCCTGCAAATTGCCATCACGATTTTACTTGTAGGATGTGCACCAAACGATCAGCCAGTAACTGAAACGAACGATGCGCAACCAGTCGATGCAGCTGATACCGTCTACACTAATGGCAAGATCTACACCGTTAACGAGGATCAGCCCTGGGCTGAAGCGGTGGCAATCAAGGATGGTAGGTTTGTCTATGTCGGCAACGATGCTGGCGTCACACAATTCATCGGTCCTTCCACACAAAAAGCTGAGCTTGCAGGTCGGCTTGTTATCCCTGGCATCGTTGATGGTCATACCCATCCCGGATACAATGGTGCGGAACGCTTTGGGACGATGCTCCCCGAAACGAACCCAGAAGACTTTTTAAAGGCCGTCCAGGACTATTCAGAAAGTCATCCCGGTGAGGATATGATCAGACTTTGTTGCTGGATCAACAATTGGTATGTCAGCGGCAAAGAAGGGCCGCACAAAGAAGTTCTGGATGCTGTTGTACCCAATAGACCTGTATGGATTAACGCTGAGGCGTGGCACAGCGCCTGGTTAAATTCCAAAGCGCTCGAAAAAATCGGTGTCGATAACGATACGCCTGATCCGCGCGCGGGTGTGGCTGTATATGCGCGCGATGAGGCGGGGGAGCTTACCGGATGGGTTAAGGAAGGAGCTGGATGGCAGCATTTTGCGGAGCAGTTTCCTGTTGACGTGGAAGTTCATCAAAAAAGCATGGTGGCTTTTCTCGACACCCTCAGTGAACACGGTGTGACGACGGTTTATGACGGCGGTAATTTCGGCTATGAGGATCAGGTTTACAGCTTCCTGTCGCTGTTGGATAAAAGCGGGCAGCTGCCGCTTCGTTACGAGGGCACCTATCAGATATTTGTTCCCGAACGCCGCTTCGGTGCGGTTGCAGAGATGCGACGCCTCCAAAAACAATACGGGAGCCCGCGGCTGCAGTTTAAAACTATCAAGCTCTTCATGGATGGCATAAATGAAAACCGTACCGGCGCAATGTTGGAAGCCTATAGCGATAATCCGGATTATGTCGGCAACACGATGTTGTCCGTGGAGGAGCTACGCGATTTCCTGATCGAACTTCATGAAGAGAAATTCAATCTTCATATACACATCATTGGGGACATGGCCGCCCGACGCGTGCTTGATGGTGTCGAGGCTGCGAAGCAACAGGTGGGTGATAGTTTCTACCCGAGGGTTACAGTGGCACATATTGAGCTTACCGATCCAGCCGACTTTGAACGGTTTGCCGAACTTGGCGTAATTGCTAACTTCACACCGTGGTGGCACGGCGTGGATATTGACAGCGTCGTTGCTCCTGCAGCTGGTCCGGAGCGCATGTCACGCACCTATACCGCAAAGCCGTTGTTTGATGCCGGCGCGCTTGTGACATTTTCGAGCGACGGTTGGGGCCGACTTAATCTTCTGACTCCCTATTTGGGTATGCAGGTCGGGCGCAACAGGCAATACCCCAAAGAGTGGTTGGTGGATGGGGACGACGGCTCCGCTTATCGACTGCCGGAGTCAGAGAAACTGGATCTAGAATTAATGATTAGGGGTTACACGATCAACGGCGCCCACCAATTTCGACTGGAAGACGACATCGGATCTATCGAAGTTGGAAAGATTGCTGACCTTGTGGTGCTTGATGACAATCTGTTTGATATAGATCGTTATAAGATTTGGAAAGTAAAACCATCAGCTGTCGTCATGGAAGGCAAACTTATTCAAGGATCGTTACCAGAATAAATCCACTATACCCTGGACAGAAAATTTCTGGAGTAGAAAAGTCATCCAAACTTGGTGGAGCTTATGGTAAAAATTGGAACCAGCTTCAAACTTATTTATGCTAAGCAGGTACCCAGCTGCCATGGAACCCAAATGGTACCCTTTGGGGTAATTTAATTTGGGCTATTGGGCCTGATTTAATATTTTGAGCATGAAAAATAACTAAATTACTTTTATCTGAAGCTTTGTCATAGACATAGGTCATCAAATATCCATCATCTTCGTTTTTTTGGTTTTCCGAAGGGATAAAAACTGATTCTGCTCCCTCTTTGCCTTCACCTAACTCATATACTTCATTTGACTTATTAACAAAGTCATATTTGATGATTCTTCCAAAGTCTGGTTTGACGCCTAATCCAGTACCTAGTAAATAGCCAAATCGATTAAATTTACCATTTAAGTGTGGATGCATTCTTGGAAACTCAGCTGGAAGGTCATCCAATTGTTGTTCAGAAGCATTCCCATTGGCTAAATTAAGAGTCCATCTAGTTAAAAGAGATGGGAACTCTGTAAATGGACCGTTCCAATCTTCATCAAACAACCTTTGGTACCTCATTGCATCTACTACGACATTGCCTTGTTGGTCTTCGTATGCGTTTACAGTGTGGAAGAAATAACAAGGGTCTATATTAAACCACTTAATTTCTACGTTATCGCTCTTCCTATTTAAAAGACCAATCCTTGCCTGATGATCATCGTTCCAAGAAAAAGGGAAATATCCCTTGGCTAATTTAGATAAAGCAAAAGTTATAGAGAGATCTAACACCAACACATAGTTTTCAGTGATCGCACATTCGTGCAACATTGTGCCACTAGATAAAGGTAATAAATCCGTCCTCTTTACTCTTCCATCCTTGCCAATTACAACGTAATGAGCTTCGTAGGATCCTCTTGGAAAAGCATAAGTAATGCCATGTAATTCTTTTGATTGAGAATCAAACTTAGTATGGGCGGTAAAACCAGTCTCCAGAGTTCCATGAAATGGATCCGTATCCAAAGAGTTTAGTTGTTGATCTATTTCTACAGGCTTATCTCCAGCTTCTGCAATGGCATAAATTTTCCCCGCATGGGAAATCACATGCGTATTATTACCACTACCAACCAGGTTATTTCTATACCAAATAGCTTTTCCTCCATCAATTCTTACTCCGTGAAGCATTCCTTCTCCGGTAAACCAGTGATATTTCTTTACATTTGGAGAACCTATGGGATTAGGTCCATTTCTTAAGTATAGTCCTGATAATTCCTTCGGAATACTTCCTATTACCTCTAGATTGTCTTCAGTGATTATTTCTTTTACGGGAGCATAATTTCCCTGAAGGTAATAATTTTCTTTTCCAAATAAATTCAATCTATTAAAGCCCCAACCTAATACAGCCGCAGAACCAAGACCCAATCCTGTGATCTTTAAGTAATCTCTTCTATCCATAAATTATAATTATAGTAAATTGAGGAATATTATTTATTTTTTAGATTGAACTCTATGATGGAGCTTATGGTTCAAAATTGGAACCAACTCTCCTAAGTTTATTTTATTTCATAATCTTTGCAGTCTTTAATATCATTAGTAGTAATATTTTTTTGAGAAAATCTACGACATCAGCCCTGCATGTAGACCCCAACCTGCAAAAGCTGTCAGGATCACGACAAGCCATGGTGGAGTCTTCCAGAAGACTAGCAGTGTGAAAGCCGCCAGGGCCAGACCAAAATCAGCTGCCGAAAAAATTGCACTGGTCCAGACCGGATTGTAAAGGGCTGCGAGTAGCAGGCCAACAACAGCTGCGTTGACACCTAGTAATGCGTTCTGTACAGCTCCAACTCGTCGCAACGAGTCCCAAAATGGCATGGCTCCGATCACCAGCAAAAACGAAGACGCGAAGATTGCAAGTAGGCAAATCAACGCTCCAATAATTCCGTTAGGCTCGCCTGTCATCACCATTCCTAAATAGGCTGCAAAAGTGAAGAGCGGTCCCGGCACAGCTTGAGCAGCGCCGTAACCCGCCAGAAACGCATCATTTGACACCCAACCTGGAGGCACCACCTCTGATTGCAATAACGGTAAAACGACATGTCCACCGCCGAAGACTAGCGATCCTGATCTGAAAAATGAATCGACCAGCGCCATGGTTTGGGATGGAAATGCCACGACTAACAGCGGCAACCCTACCAAAGCGGCAAAGAATAAAATCAGTGCTGAGATAGCGTAGCTCCGCTTTACACGGACACCCAATTCAACAAGATCCGTTGGTTTATCAGCACGCAAGAGAGCCCACCCAACTAGGCCTCCAACAATAATCATCCCCACTTGTACGAAAGGCGAAGGAACTGCAAGTACACATATAGTCGTAAGCACTGCCAGCGTCGCACGTTTTGCATCAGGGCAAAGAGTCCGCGCCATTGTCCATACGGCCTGAGCTACTACTGCCACTGCAACAACCTTTAATCCGTGCAAAGCGCCTGATCCGACTACATCACCAAATTCAATAACCCCGTAACCAAACAGAATTAGTGCAATAGCGGATGGCATGGTGAAAGCAATCCAAGCGGCAACCGCACCTGGGAGACCTGCCTGCGATAGTCCGATGCCAATACCTATCTGACTGGACGCTGGCCCTGGAAGGAACTGGCACAAGGCCACAAGATCAGCATAAGTTTGTTCGTTGAGCCACTTACGACGCACGACGAATTCGTCATGGAAATAACCGATATGCGCTATTGGACCGCCAAAAGAGGTCAATCCTAAACGCAGAAACGCAAGGAATACAGTGACGACAGTACGCGGTTCACCTGCGTCGGTATCAATATTATCAATCATTCAATTGTGCCTCCGGGAATACATCATCTAATAAAAATTCTAACTAAAAATCAAAATCAAGCCAAATTGGGACAGACGATGAGGGCCGTGACTGGCATGCAAGAACATAACCACGTTCCTTATTCCGTGGTGACAGCGCCTGTGTAGAGGCCATCGATATCTGGCCATTCCGTAGCTTGGACATACAGGAACCGCAACGCCCTTTCGTGCAGTTATGAGGTGCGTCAATGCCAGCGGCTAAAGCGGCCTGCAACAGCGTCTCCTCTGCTGCTATTGGCACGATGTGTTCTTTGCCATCAAGAGTCAGACGAAAAGTTTCGACTAGTCTCTCTGCGGACAGCTCATCACTCAAGTTGTCTCTATGGTGCTCAGTCATTTCAAGAATATTGAGTCGCCCTTGTTTACCCGTCCCCTGCGCAGTACAGCAGCGAAAACCCCAGCATCGCCATCATGTTTTCGGCTGACGTGCTGTAAAAGTTTCGGTGTCGCTTCGGCAGTGTCGGGATCAAGTGTAATCATTGTGCATCGTGGGTCGCGCTCGACAATCACAACTTCCAACCATTCTCCAATCTTCAATGTCTTGCCAACAAGCGAGTTTTCGTAGAATGGATCGTCCTGATTGTTCCAAGCAACATAAAAATTAGCTCTGAATCGGCGTTTGTCAATGTCCATGTTAAGTTCCTCGCTAAGCTTGGCAGCAGCCGACAGAGAGAATATCGATACCGGGCGGGCATCAAAAATGCCCCGTTGTGTGGTGTGAATCCGCAATGAACGACCAGTCAGTTTCTCAAGATCAGTGATGAAAGTCCCGCCTTCAATATCATCGTAGATAACACCATCAGGAGTTTCCACTGTCACTTTGAACGCATCTGAATCTGGATATAAAGGATCGATGCCAGGTTCCCATTCACTATAGGAGGCGTCCAAATTATCTGGTAGTAGTAGTTTATCGCTTGATTGGTAGTTGGCTTTGTAGAGTAAGAACTCTTCCTGATTTCGCCCTGTATGCCATGGGTGTCCAGGATCGCCATCGGCGGCCACCACCCCATATATCCGGTCGCCCATCAAACCAGTATAAGATGTGTAGATATGTGGAACCTCCTCGCCGCGCATTCCCTTGACGGGATACCGCCAGACGCTATCAATTTTTCCTATTTCCATGTTGACGAGATCCTCTGCGGTTTGCGTCTGAACTTCATGAGGTCTCCTTCACAGCTTTAACTTGTGGTTGTTAGTCGATGACTACAATCGTTTTAAATTATCAAATCAAAGAAACAGTTAATGATAAAAAAACCAGGTTAAAACCCGGTTTTTTTATCATTTATTATGTTAAATCACCAAGAATGAGTGAATCTAATCCCAAATTCTCTGGGTCGATTTATATAACTCAAACGATGATGATCAACATTATCTTGTGATGCTGCCATACCCCATAAGAACTGTCCGCTACCGTAGGTATATGCAGCTCTTTCATCAGTGAGATTATTGATAAAGAAAGAAACTTCCCAATCATCAGATTGCAAACCTAATCGAAGATCAGCAATTCCATAACCAGGAACTCGAAATCTTGGGTTTGGACTTTCATCAGGGTGTCCACCATCAAGGTTATTAAATATAGAGCCTTGATTTGAGTACTGTAATCTCAGCACACCAAGATTGGCGCCCATCATATCAGTTTCCCATACGTAGTCAGCCCATAATGCTCCTTTACTTTCTGGGACAAGGGGAAGCTGCAAGCCTGACTCAACAACACCTGTTACATCTTCATCTGTCTCAGCTTCCATCCATTCGTAATTCATACCAAAACTGAACTGATCCGATACTCGATAATCTAACTCAAAGTTAGCACCGTGTATGTGAGCATTTCCAGTGTTGGCGACAATGGCCTGCCAAGGTTGTCCGCACACATGCGGAGTAGAAACAGATGAAACAGCGGTAGGATCACCTGGAGGTACTGGGTTACCGGCTGCATCACATGGTGTTTGTGACGGATCCACTTGCTCAAGTTGATAAGAAGTCCATGTCATGCGATACCCAATCATATTAAATCTACCTCTGCCATCTGCAAAGCTTGATTTGTAGCCTAATTCTGTGTTTTCCATAAGATCTGGTTCATAAGCATTTGGGTAAAATGGTTGCCCTCGACTTCGATTCACCCCGCCAGGTCTCTTCCCTTCGCTATAGAGTACGTAGGCCATACTAGTATCACTTAAATTATATTTAACACTAATCTTAGGAATGACTTCTTTATCTTCCCCAGTTCTCGGGAGAGTAGTATCTAGACCAACTTTTCCAAGTGCTATTTGTGCATTCCTATATGCTGCTTTTTCTGCATCAGCTCCATCTGGTGTCCCAGGTATGCCAATTCCTCCTGGATGATTAACAATGTAACGTTGATCATTCGTTCGGTTGAAGGCGCGCGCGCCGATAACCACATCAATATCTTCTGTAGCATGCCAAGTAAATTCACCAAACAGCGCCTTTTGATCCCATTCAGTACCACTTTCTGAGTACCAATGTGATGTGGCACCAGTTGTGTCATATCCCTGAAATCTATACGCTGCTGCTGCATATGAGCTCTCAAAAGTTGAGGTATTCCATTCCTGTTTGCCGCCTGTTGTAGGGACAGCAAAAGGTGCAGTCCAATGATCAGTTGCATCTTCTAGATAGAGTCCAACTATCCAATCATAGGTATCTCCCTGACTGCTGAGACGAATTTCAGCTGCGAATTTATCATCATCACTTGTTCCTTGATAAGAAGAAAAGAAATCATTATCCAATTCTGTTCCCTGACAATACACGGGATACCAACTGATCATCCCAGAGCTTGGGTTAGTATAATAATAGGGTGCATAATAAGAAGTATAATAAGAATCTGAACAATAACTCTTTGACCAATAATGAGCATAATTTGTGATGTCCCATACCCCTCTTCCTGATCTTTCATAATAAGAAGCGGCTGCCACCAACTGAGCAAAACCTAGATCTCCTTCAACCGTAAGAGCGAATGCATCCCATTCAGATTCATACCAATCGTCATGAAAGGAGACAATATTAAGATCGCCTCTGTACTCATCATAATAATTACCTGATCCCTGAGAAGTTTCTTGGTGCATAGCAGATAAATTTGTAGTCCATTTATCGTTTATTTCCCATTGAATCTCTGCTCTTCCACCCTTAATTTTAACTTGATTAGCATCTTCTTCTACCGATTTAGAATTATCTAATGTACCGTAATTAACGGGCCATTTACCGCCGCCAAAGGATGACGTGGCAGAATCGGCAGTGTGACCTAGAACATTATCTACATATCCCCCATCTTTATCGCTAAATAATGAGAATCTGAGCGCTGTATTATCTGAGAGTGGAGTATTAAAGACCAACGATCCTCGAAAACTTTCTTCTCCCTCAGTGCCAAATCTGACTTCACCGTCAACAATTGTTGAGGTCTCACCCATGACTGGCTTATTAGTGACAATACGCATGGTACCTGCCTGTGCATCTGAACCATAAAGTGTGCCTTGAGGCCCAGCTAAAGCCTCTACACGCGCAATGTCAACTAGACGAACATTGGGCTGAGAACCAGTGGTGGTTAGCGGTAACTCATCTAAATAAACTGATGAAGTTGAAGCTGCAATATACCCTGCACCTGTTATAGCACCTCGAAAGACAACTGTACTATCTGTAACTCCAGCCACGACATTCACTCCTGGCATAAATCGGGCGAAATCTTCCATATTTTTAGCACCCATATTTTTCAAGGTTTGCTGGTTAATAGCTTGTACTTGCAACGCGATATCTTGGATACTAGATTCTCTTTTTGTTGCAGTCACAACAATTTCTTCTAGTGCTAAACCGTCCTGAGCTAATACTTGAATTCCTGGATATAGTGCGGCGAGTACCGCTAGTTTTACCGATGCTGAATTGACAACGCTTTGATTTCTCATGCTGATCCCCCATAAATACAACAAATAGATTAACCGTAAAAGTATATAAATTATGACTCTATTGCAAGTAAATAACTTAACGATATTTAAATTGATTTATTATAAATAATTGTTATTAATAGGTATTAATATTTTTTGTTTAATATATTTAACGTTTTAACAGCATTCAAGAAGACATAAACATTGAAACCAGCCTTAATAAAACTAAGAAATGAGAATTATTTTTTAACTCTTACTTATCGCTTTAGGCTGCTGATTTATGGGTAATTTTAATAATAAATCACCAAGAGTCTCTATTAGATCTCCTAAATGATCTTCGTATTTTTTCCAAAGATCGACTGAACTAGAGTAGATAGGTTGTCTTACTTGCTCTGAGCTAGCAGTTTTAACAGCTCGTTTAGTTTTATAAAAATAGATACAATCCTCTTCAAAAGGTAGTTCACAAAATTCAAGTATCCTTAGTATTTCTTCTTCTAAATTCTGCACAACGTCTTCATAATGAACATCAAGTACAAAATCAGGCAGTGTTTTGTGCCAGAAATCCATTAGCTTCTGATACTCTAAATAATATTCACCTAATTCAAATAGGTCATAGGTAAAAGGTTGGCCACTTGCAAATAATTGCTTATATGAACCAAGACAACTATCAAGCGGATGCCTTCTGGCATTAATAATTTTAGCATTAGGAATAGCCAATTTTAAGGCTCCAACAAAGATAAAATTGTTAGGGGTTTTATCAATGAAAAATGGTTTTTCAGTTCTGTACTGTTTAGTGCTTTCAAGGTACTCATTGCCAATTGCCTGCCATTGCTCAGTCGTAAAATCCTTAACACCCTCAGGAAAAGTTCTTTTTTCAGAAGCGTGTTTTCGTCTAATTGAATTAATTGTTTTTGGTAGGTCATTCAGCTCATAAGTGCCTTCAATTTGACTATGGCTAGAGAGAATTTGCTCGATAAGAGTTGACCCTGATCGAGGTAAACCAACAATAAAAATAGGTGTCACATCACTTTTTGTAGTTGTAGACTTTCTGAAAATATTCTCATTAAATGTAGAAATAATTTTTTCATGTTGATTGACCGTCTCTACAGGATCATAAGATTCGGACTTTCTTCGCAGTAAATTGCATTCATGAAAGTGCGCAAAAGCCTTTCTGAAATTCTCTTGTGATTCGTATTCGAAACCTAGGGCATTATTCAAATGAACCCTCGCTTCATCAGATAGATTGTTATCCTTTAGTAGTCTTTTCATGGTATTAATTTCTCTATCCTCAAACTTAAATGTTTTCAGATTAGCCAAACTCCAATAAGCTTCTGTGTGATCTGGTTTAATCTTAATGCTTTGTCGGTAGGCTTTTATGGCCTCTTCAGTCTGACCTATTGTTTTTAAATGATGGGCCATGCTTGAATAGGCGCCAGGCTTATTAGCATCTAATTCAATTACTTGTTGATAAGCTTTGATGGCTCCATGATGATCACCAGCTGCTCCGACTGCACCTGCATAGATCATGTGTGATTCTGGGAAATCCGGATTAATTATTACCAATTGTTCTGCACTTTCCGTAGCTTCATGGTGTTTATCTTGTTCTTGTTGAGCTCTAACTAGATCGCTCCATGCTCTGGCGTAATCAGGGGCTTTCTTTAGTGCGTTTTTCAAGAAAATTTCTGCATCCTTATAGTGTTGATAATCCATAGCTATTCTTGCTAGCAGTGTTGAGGCTTCAACATGGCCACTATCTTTTTTTAAAATATCTCTGTAAATATCTTCTGCTTCTTGTTTGCTTCCCTCTTTTTCAAATGCAACTGCCTTTTTTATTTCATCTTTGAAAGACATTCTTTTTTGGGACGCCTTATCTTTTTTCTTCGCCCTGTCGTTCAAAAGATTTTCTAATTCTTGTCTTACAGTTTCAGCTCGTTTGATTTTTTCCTCAATTTGAAAATGATTCGGATCTAATTCTCGAACATGTTTATATTCTTTTAACGCTTCAATAGGTTTTCCTTGAATAAGCAATAGATCACCGTGTGTGTCTCTGGCCATAATGAAATCAGAGTCTATTTGAATAGCCTTTTTGAGATTCTTATTTGCCTCATTAAATAATTTTAGCGTTATGCTGGTGCGTGCCTTTAAACATAGTAAATTCAATTCATCAGGAAATTTTTTGAGACCAATATTGCAGACATTTAAGCACATTCTCGAATCCCCAGACCTCAGGTGTGAGAACGCTTCCTTATATAATTCTTCTCTTGAAAGGTTTTTTGAGATGGTTTTATCCTCTTTTTTTTAATAAATTAGGAGTTAATCATAAGATTTAAAGTAAAGCTAGCATGATAGTTAACATAAAGAATCATAATAAAAGAGAATATTTTGAACAATTTTAAAAATTCAATACAGAGTGGGAAATTTGTAATCACGTCTGAAATATCCCTAACGCCTGAAAGCAATATTCAAGAAGTTGAATCTCAAGCAAGGGCCTTAGGAGATGATATTGACGGAATTTTAGTGACTGACAACCAATCAGGACAATTACATATGTCACCTATTGTGGTGGGTTCAATTCTTTTGAATTCAAATATAGACCCCATTGTTCAACTTAGTTGCAGAAACAGGAATCGTATCTCGCTTTTGAGTGACATATTAGGTTGTCTTGCATTGGGAGTAAGTAGTTTTTCACTTATTAGAGGTGACAAAGTGCCAGAAGAATATCAACCACGACCAAAAGCGATTATGGATATTAACGCAACAGAATTGATATCCATGGCTCAGAATTTGAAAAATGATGAAACAATAAGCCCTCCAAGAAACTTTATCATTGGGGGAGTGCTTACGCCGCATCCACCAAAAGATGGTTGGCAAGCAAAAAACCTAACAAAGAAAGTTGATTCTGGAGCTCAATTTTTTTTCACACACACGTGTTTAGATATGGATCTCTTAAGTACTTTTATGAAAAAAATAGGTCCCACTAAAATTCTGAATAAGTGTTATATCGTAGCAGGAATAGCGTTATTAGAATCCACTGAAAATGCTGAATGGCTAAGAAAAAATAGACCTAATGTAATAATACCTAATCAGATTATGAATCGACTCAAAGAAGCTAAAGATCAAGAAGCAGAAGGTATTAAGATATGTTCTGAGCAAATCAACACTGTAAAAAAGATTCCTGGTATATCAGGTGTTCATATTATTGGGTCTAAGAAATTAGAAAACATCCCCTTAGCTATCAGAGCCTCAATAAATCTTGATGATTAATGTTAATTTTGTTCAAGAATCGCTGGTAACTTTTCTAATTCACTTAGAGGAACATAGTCAAAGATGAAGTGAATTCTTTCCTCAGCACCTTTATTAATAACTGAATGTGTTTTTTGATTATTGAGTTCATAAGCTTCACCTACATCAAATTGATAAGGAAAGCCGTCAATATTAAATCTAACTCTTGAGTTAGTTTTAATTGGTAAATGGATTCGATGCCCACAACGAAAAGAAGGATGGCTATCCCAATGAGATGCTATATTCTCTCCTGGTAATAATTTTGCAGCCATAGCTCTAATAACTGTTCCACCCTGATTGTAATTTGATTTAATAATTTCATTCATGATTGGTAACGCTACTTTAGCTAAAATATTCCATCCTGTTTCCTTTCTAATTTCGATAGTAGGCCATTGTTCTATATCAGCAAAAATCATTACAATTGATTTTGTTGCTTTATGCACTTCAAATTCTTCTTGCCGAATAGTTGTTAGATCCCAAGCTGATTGTTTCTTATTAAGAAGCACTTCTCTTAATGGATCAATATCAACATGACCAAGTTCTCTGACTGGAGTGTTTATATTCATCTTGTTAGCATTGACATGGTGCAATAAAGTATAGTTTATTATTTTACCAACCGTATACCATTCCTTTATTCTTGGTCATGTTGATATTGATTTTATTCATAATTTAAATCTAATCCTTTAATGGTCGTCGCCCTCGACAGTATCCCTGATGCATCTCTCTCTTCTCACAGACCACCAACATTGCTCGCCAATTCTCAACAAAATGATCAGCATCTTTCTGGCCTAAACGTTCAACCATACGAGGATAGAGACTGCCTTTGATAAGTTCAAACTCCTTACGAATCTGATTAAGATACCAGTCGGATGCATCTTTTATTATGACGTCAATATAACCAATCTTCTTCAGATGAGCTTTATATTCTTCTAATGTTTCAAGTGCATAGGTAAGCCCTTCCATTTTGAACCAGTAAAACATGTCTTTGGACAATGGTTCTTCTGACTTGGTCCAGTCATAACATGTGAGGTAACCGCCGGGTTTGAGTACTCTATAGCATTCTCCGAAGATATTAGCCTTATCCTTTATTTGCGTGATCGCACCGGATGAAGCAACAATGTCAAAAGACTGATTTGGAAAATCAAGTGCTCCCGCTGTGACAGTAAGAAACTTGCATCTATCCTGCAATCCCATTTTAGTTGCAGTCTCAGTGGCTCTCTTGATTAGTGGAGCCTCAAGATCGATGCCGACAACATCCGCACCAAACGTGTTGGCCATCTCAAAAGCTGGGCCCCCTATACCACAGCCAATATCAAGGATACGTTTTCCTTCTGTTTCAATACCATTCAACATTTTTTTGACATTACCCGAACCACCTGGAGCCATATAACCTTCTCCCCAGATCAGCTCCAACATCGTGATCATATTGTCGTAATATTCGTCTTGGTGATCCATTTTTTATTGCTTGCTATTTCCCTAATTCCTGTATCGCTCTCCATGCCTGCTCAATTGCTCTATTCAATAAAGAACTATTGACGGAGTCGCTATTGGCAATGGTTATTCTGCCGAAGGGTTGTCGTCCAATTGGTCCTGGGTTTCCATAGGAATAACCGTGGGCCCATCGATTGATGGAAATACTCGCAACATCCCGGTCGAAATCAAACAAATCCTTCGGGAGCATGCCACCTAAATGCTCTCTGATCTCTACTTCATAATCCCTAAATTTCATCCCTAACATCCTGTATCTCGCTTCACGATACTGTTCAATTTGTGGTGCACCAACGGTTTCTCCAAGCACACAGCATCTCATGTGAAGGATACAAGGATCGTCTGGAGTCTTGGTATATTCATAGCCGCCCATGCTCACCGGAAAATCCATCCCCACCGCCTGATGTATATTTCCAGGTGACATAGCCATACCGATTCCCATCTCTTTCATAGCCCTCCAGTTTTTTAAACCCACGGTAGTGAATTGCAGTGGAATCTTCGTCAATCGACGTAATGCCGCATCTTGCTTTTTGGGAAGGTCAGAAATGATGTATGGAATCATCATGTTGTAACAAGCCATCACGACGCCCTTGCCTTTCACCTGATACGACTTGTTATCACTAATATAGTTGACAAAAACATCACTCGAACTATAGGGATCACCGCCATGCTGAACATTCACAACAGTGCTGTTTAATCGAACTCGAACACTATTACTGGATTTATCTAACTCTGCATAATTGAACTTGGATAACACAATCTCTTCGACGTTTTCTCCTGGTCCGACATCAGGAATCATCTTTTTCACCAACATACGTGCAATGGTGGCATTGCCGTCAGGAAAGTGATGAATGAAGGGGTTTTTTACGGAATAGGTGCTTGTGTTCTTGATATACCCCCCATCATTTCCTACTTCATCAAGAGCATCTTTCCATGAAAAATAATCTAGACCCAGTGCTCCACTTTCCAATGCTTCTTCCATACTTATCAGTTCTGGTGTGCCCCCATAGTCGACGACAGAATGTCTGGCCATTCTCAGTACCCCAGGGTCATCGACTCCTAAGGTGTTTTGTAGATAATCAAAGTAGGAGTTAGAACGAATGTATTGCTGCCATTCATTCTTCGGTGTCTTCAGTGTACTTGGGTCGCCTTTTAACACCCTCAGTAATTGTTGTTTACCTTTCTCGCTCAGTGGGGATTGTTCTACAGCTTGTTCATGCGACATTGTTGGTCTCAAGAGTCC
>Ga0209445_1001121_pt1 | contig 14694 bp, 10 predicted proteins | sample MarorgKNORR_S2LV_4_FD_188223 | JGI IMG/M metagenome (GOLD analysis project Ga0209445, IMG submission 188223) | Marine microbial communities from the Southern Atlantic Ocean, analyzing organic carbon cycling - NADW_A/KNORR_S2/LV (SPAdes) (version 2) | ecosystem: Environmental > Aquatic > Marine >...
TCTCCACCAGTAAGCCCATGGCCGAACGAATCTCATCGTCGCTCACCAGGATAAAGTCGTCCAGAAGCTCACGAAGGATCGACTGAGGCAGATCGTAGCCTATTTTGGTGGCCAGTCCTTCGGCAAAGGTCTCCACTGCAGATTCCACCGGCCGTCCTTCCTTCCAATACCGGTAACCGCCGGGTGCGGCTTCCGATTGAACCGCCAAGACTTGGATATTAGGGTCCACCGATTTTGCCACCAGACATGCGCCGGAAACGCCGCTGCCGCCGCCCAGGGGAGCGACGATAACCTCCACGTCGGGCAGGTCCTCCACTACCTCTAATGTCTGAGTGGCAACTCCGGCAATGAGCAGGGGTTCATTAGCCGGGTGCGCGTATCGATAGCCCTCCTCGGCGGCCAGCCGTTCGCAATGGTCCTTGGCTTCATCGAAGTTTCGCCCATGGAAGATCAACTCGGCGCCCAAGGCGCGCATGGCTGCTACCTTTACCGGATTGGCTTCCTCCGGTAGCGCGATAACGGCCCGGGCGCCAAACAAGCCACAGGCATAGGCTATGGACTGCCCATGGTTTCCGGTGGAAGCGGTAATCACCCCGCGGCCGCGCTCCTCCTCGCTTAGGTGGGCCAACAGGTTGACTCCTCCCCTGGCTTTGAATGCTCCCAGGGGTAGATACTCATCATGTTTCAAATAGACCTGTGCGTCCAAGAAGTCGCTGAGTCCTGGAGAAAAGTGTAGCGGAGTCCTGGGTAAGTAGGGCGCGATGGTCTTCTTGGCTTCGTACACGTCCCGAAGGGTGGGCGCTTGCATCCTTAAACCTCGTCAGACACGGTTCAAATTCGGTTGGCGGTTGGAGTACAACCAGCTTAGGTTACCGGTCTGGAGGTGTCAACCGAGGCGGGTATCATGCCCTCAGTTGGCTCAAGGAAGGACTTAGGATCACTCATCCAGGGAGCCGGATGTCCCATTCGCTGCGTCATAAGTCCTATTCTGAGCCCGAATCGACTTGATGCGGTGCACCAACAACCAAGCCGCTCCGGCAGCCAGAATGAGCAAAATAGGGATATCGAAGGGCCGCATCACGGCCCGCAAGTCCTCCCAGTTTTCGCCTAGCAGAAAGCCGCCGTAAGCCAATCCAAGACTCCATATAAAGGAACCGGCGAAGGTATACAGGGAGAAGCGCCAAAGGTTCATCCTAGCCAACCCCGCAGGGATGCTGATGAATGTACGCACTACCGGCAGCAGCCGGCCGATGAAGACGGCCCACTCGCCGTACTTATTGAACCAGGTTTCGGCCTTATCAACCTCATCATTGCTCATCAGTACATATTTGCCATATTTCAGCAAAAGGGGCCGCCCCCCCTTCAAACTAACCCAATAAGCCACCAATGAACCTAGCAGGTTTCCCAGACCGCCGTAAAACCCAGCCAATAGCACCCACCACACACTTCCCCCTTTAGCTTGGATCAATAGCCACCCGGCAAGGGGCATGATCAACTCGCTGGGGAAAGGTATGGCCGCGCTTTCGACGGCCATTAGGAACACGACACCGGGCCATCCGATGGCGCCGTAGACCTGAGTGATGATTCCCAGAAACAGGATTTCTATGGTTTCAATGATTTCCATGAGGCCAAAGTTTAGCAGCGCCGCGAAGAGGGGTCAATCGGGAACCAGGCGCATTTAGCTACGTGTTCTAGTTAATGTTAGGAATTATTTAAAACTTTTTTAAATAAATGTTGACAATTGGCGCAAAACTATGCTAAGGTGTTTACACCTCGGTACACCGAGAGTCCACTTCAGTACATCGGAGGTACATTATGGCCAGGAAGACTAAGCTGATGCAAAGAGTCGAGCGGGATCACCAACGGCCTCTGGAGCGCCTCCTACCTGAGATGGTCAATGAAGTCGGCTTGTCAGCCACCGCCGAAGAGTTGGGTGTGAGTAAAGCAACCCTGGGATACTGGTTGCTGAAGTTGGGGATAAATGTACGACGGGTAGCGTTGGCACCGGGTGAGACCCTCGAGGTAAAGCGCGCCAGTTAACCACGGTTCTTTGGACATCCGGCCTTGTGGGCCCTTTTAAGGCTTGTTTAGGCCGGTCATCCAACCCCGGTAGCCTGCAAGGTCTTAAATCCTTGTCAACGTTCGGCAAGGACGACATTATTCCAGCAGCAGGTGTTATGTCAACAAGAAGCCCCCGGCAAATGCCGGGGGCTTTTTTATTCGCCTTGGAATCGGCAAGGAACCAGAAAGTCCCTTGCCCGCCTTTAACCCTGGAAGATGTCTTCGGGGAGGAAGGCCGACACGGTGACGTTCGGCAGGTCAACAATGTTGCTAACTTTTAGGTCCACGGCGACACTGCATATGACATACGCCTGCTGGCGGGACCACCCCCGCTCCTGGAGCAGATCTATCATCTGGATCAACGCATGGCGCGCCGCCAAGGTCAGGTCTTCGCCTTCCTGGGTCCCGTCATCCCGGAAGGGCATCCCCATGGTGGCGATGAAGTTCCGGGGAGCCGCCCACTCCGGAGCGATGAAATAGCCGGGATGGGCGAACCGAGGGAACTTGATGTTGTGACGGGCCGCTTCCCCCTTATGCAACTGGAACTTAACCACCGCCGTGGCGCCCATCTCGATGGCGGTGATACAGCACTCCCCGTCGCCCTGGGCAAAGTGTCCATCCCCGGCGGAGTACAAGGCCCCGTCCACGTTTACCGGTATCAGCAGCCGTGAACCCTTGGTCAATTGCTTAGCATCTACATTTCCACAGTTTTCGCGGGGCGGTATGGTGCGCAGGCCGGTATCGGCGATGTCACCGCCCGAGGGCACTGCATCTTCCGGATCCGGCGGCTGGGCGATTCCGCCTCGCCGCACCAAGTCCGCCTCCCGGCGGGTCCACTCCTCCAACTGAGCGTGAGACGGCGCGATGCCGGCGGTGCCCATGAACGACCCGTTGGGTATGCGTACTCCGGGCAACTGGGGCGAAGTCGCCCAACCGTCGCTCATTTCCCAGTGAGCGACATAGGGCTCGGTGAACAGGTCCCGCAGGAACCCGGCGCCGGGCCTGCTGCGCGTCCAACCCCGAGGTTGGGGGATCACGTCAACATACTCGACTTCCAGCAGGTCCCCGGGGGATGCCCCGGTTATGTAAACCGGCCCGGTCAGCGGGTGGGCCACCTTGGCGTCGAAGCCCTCCATGTCGGCCACCGTCATATGCGGCTTAACTTGCTCGTCTGACGCATCCCGCGTTTCCAGAACCACTTCTTCCCCAGGGTCCACCTCCAGCACGGGCGTGATATCGGGGTGCCACCGGTTGTGGCCCTTACCGGGTTCTTCTTTAAGCCGTTTGTTACGGTCGATCTCGATACTTTTCATGGACGTTAACTGCTCCTCACAATGACCAATCGTCCGGGGCTTCCGGGGTTCGCATCGGTTTTATCATGACCTCGACCAGAGCCGCTTGTCCGGACTCGGTGGCTTGGATGGCCCTTCGGAAGGCGGGAATGATATCTTCGGGTTGCACTACCCGTTCGGAGTATGCGCCCAAACCCTGGGCCACCAGACTGAAATTGCCGCTGAGCTCGGCAAAGGTCGGAGGAGCCGCATTAGGACGGTCCATAGCCATGAGGCCGCCACCGGTGCCCCCGTTGTTAAGAACGACTGTCAGGGTGGGGAGACCCATTCGGACGGCAGTCTCTACCTCCATGCCCACCATTCCATATGAAGCGTCACCCAGCACGTGGAACACCAGATGGTCCGGGCGGCCTAGCTTTACTCCCACCGCGGCTCCCATGGACCATCCCATAGCCGCCATCCCACCCATGCCGATGTAGTTCCGAGGTTTTGTGGCGGGCCAGAAAGGAGACAAGTAGCCCCGGCTGCCTCCGGCGTCATGGAGAGCGATTGTGCGGTCTAAGTCGACAACCTGCATCAGGTCATGGACCACCCGGTAGCCGTTGGTCGGTACCGATGGATCGGTAAATATCGACTGCCACTCTCCCAGCCACTTGGCCTTTGCCTGCTGGATCTCCGACACCACCTCTTCCTTGACGCCGCCCTTTCCTGGTCCCAGGCGGTCGCGTACCGCGTCGATCAAGCTTCGGAGCGCCAGCTTGGCGTCGGCCAAGATGGGAACGTCGGCCGGATAGATCTTGTTCAAGTCTTCCGGGTCGGCGTTGATATGAATCAGCTTGACGCCGTCAGGGATAGGACGGCCGTCGGTGGCGTTGGGCATCCGAAAGGAGTTGCCCACGGCCAACACCGCGTCCGCCTTGCGGTTGATGTGCAGAGCCTGACCCGAAGCATACTTGCTCCTGGGATACACGCCGCCACCCAGTGACAAAGGATGGTCTTCGGGGAAAGCGCCCTTACCCACCAGCGTGCTGGCCACGGGCATGGATAAGAGTTCTGCCAATTCTCTGGCCTCGTCCCATGCCTCGGCGGCCAAGACTCCGCCGCCCACGTTCAATATGGGAAAGCTGGCATTCACCAAGATATCGGCGGCCATCTCTATGTCCCTTGGGTCGGCCGCCGCCTTAAGTCCGGGTCCCACAGGTTCGTAATTCAGAACAGAATCCGCCGCCTCAGAGGAGAGAACGTCCAGGGGCATTTCCAGGACAACCGGGCCGGGGGAGCCGGAACGCAGCGCGGTAAATGCCCGGCGCATTACCCCCGGAATATCTTCTACCTTGGACATGGTGCCCTTCCACTTGACGAAGCTATCGAAGATGCTGGAAGGAACCTCTTGTTGAATCTCTTTCCCCATGTTGCCCAAAGGGTGCTGCCCCATAAGCAGCAGCACGGGTATGTTGTCGGCGAAGGCACCCGCGATGCCTGTCAGGGTGTTGGTGGCGCCCGGTCCTGTCCCGCACAAAGCCACGCCCACTTTGCCCGTGGCCCTAGCGTAACCGTCGGCAATCTCCACGCCCTGCCGCTCGTGCCGGGCCAAGAACACCTTTATCGTCTCGGAAGCTCTAAGGGCCGGCCACAGGGGCACCTCACCACCACCGGCGAAACCCGAAATGTACTCGACTCCTTCCTTTTCCAGCGCATGAATGACCGCATCACCACCTGTCATGGTGCATCCTCCAATCTATCGGCTATCAGCAATCAGCAAAGTCCAGCTACAATCCCAAGCTGACTGCTGGGATAATACGCTGACGCCTGTACTGGGTCAAGAAATTCCGTGCCACTCCCACACTCCTAGAACCTCATGTCCGACGATGCGCCTTGACCGTGTACGGGGCACGTCGTATTATCCCCTCAGCGTCAGAATGCTACTATAAAGGGCTCGAAGCTGATAGCTGACCGTTGAATGCTGATGGCTCCTAGGAGAAATTATGCCCACAGCCGACGAGTTGATCGTCCAGACCCTGGAAGAAGCCGGAGTGGAATACGTTATCGGAATCCCCGGCGGGGGGACCGGCCAGATCTACAACCTACTTTACGGCAAAGAAAACCGCATCAAAACTATCCTGGTCCGGCACGAGCAGGTGGCGGCCATCATGGCCGACGCCTACGGGCGGGCTACCGGACGCCCGGCGGCAATCATGGGACAAGGCTTGTTCATGGGTTCCAATGCCACCTTCGGCATTATGGAAGCGATGTTGAGCAGTTCGCCCATGCTGGTGATTACCGACACTTCCGACGGCGGGGTTGCTTTTCACGCGGCCAACCAGTCGGGGGCCGGGGAGTACGGCAGCATCGACCTACAGACTATATTCAAAGCGATGACCAAGTACACCACCCTGGCCACCACCCCCAAGGAGGCGGTTTTGGGGACTCAGTTGGCTATCAAACACGCCACCAGCGGCCGGCCTGGCCCGGCTTGCGTGGTCATGCGGTCGGCGGCTATCAGCGGGGAAGTAGACGTGGAGTCACCTCCCTTTGTGCACAATGCCGCCGGATACCTGAACACCGCCAAACCCCAAAGCGCTCCTCAAGACATCCAGCGGGCCATCGAGATCCTGTCCCAGTCGCAACGTCCCGTCCTGGTGGCCGGCAACGGTGTTCACTTATCCAAGTCACACCAACAATTACAAGAACTGGCGGAGCTTTGGAACATGCCGGTGGCTACCTCCTATAAAGGAAAGAGCGCCATCGCGGAGACCCATCCCTTGTCCGTGGGGATGGTGGGAGTGTACGGCCAGGAAGCCGCCAACCGGTCGGTGGGCGAAGCCGACACGGTGGTGGTGGTGGGCGCCAAGTTGACTCCCCAGGACACGGTTCGAGAACGGCCCAGTATCTTCGACCCGCTCCGCCAGAAGATCATTCAGATCGACATCGACGACCGCAACGCCGGCTGGACATTCCCGGTGGAATTGGGGCTTATCGGCGACGCCGGCAGTATCCTGTCCCAATTGGTTGAGGCGTCCCAGCCGGTCGCCGACAACTCAGCTGCGGGCCGAAAGGAGTGGGCCGACGCCCTGCCCCAGCGAAAACAGGATAATTCCTTCTACGAAGACCCGGAGATGCACCGGGACAGCTCTCCCGTCACCCCGCAACGTTTGGTTGCGCTATTGAACGAAAACCTGAGCGCCGACACGATATTTGCTTTAGACGCAGGCAACAACCGCACCTGGATGGCGCACTTGTACCAAGCCCGCCAGGCCAACACATTCTTCAGCCCGGGTGGGACTGCCGGGATGGGTTGGGGCCTGCCCGCGGCCGTGGGGCTCAAGCTGGTCTACAAGGACCGGCCGGTGGTGTGCGTTACGGGAGACGGCGGTTACATGATGACGGTCAACGCCTTGTCCACCGCCGTTCAATACGACCTGCCCATCATCTGCGTGGTGTTCAACGACGGCGCGCTGGGTATGGTCCGGCAGCATCAACCCGAAGGGCGCCGAATCGCATCGGAGTTCGTGACCACGGACAACGGGGCAGTCGCCCGGGGATTTGGCGCCTTCGGTATCCAGATAGGCGACTCGAGGGATCTGCCCGACGCCATCCGCCAAGCCCAAGCTTCCGGTCTACCCGCCGTTATCGACGTGCTGATCGACCGTGGGCCCAGTCCCGACGACTGGCGAGCCGACGCCCGCCGGGCCGGGGAGACTTAGGGGGGCTGGGCTGTAACGCATCGCCAGATTGAACTGGCTATAATATGTGTTGCACACTAATATGCTCGTAGTCCTTCCATCAGGAGAGCGGCCATGTCCACGCAAACCAAACGATTGACCTACCGAGAGTACCTAAAAACTCCGGAGATCAAAGCCCGCTACGACATAGTGGATGGAGTGATGACTATGGCCCCAGCTCCCACTGTTACTCATCAAAGGATACTTCTCCGGCTAGTGCGCCTCCTCGATCAGTTCGTCTCCGAACAACAGCTAGGGGAAGTCTTGCTCGCCCCGGTTGACGTCATAATCGGCAGAGAACCATTGCGCACCCGGCAGCCGGACCTTCTGTTCGTCAGCAACGAACGCGCTAGCATTCTGGGAGACCAAGTAGAGGGGGCGCCCGATCTGATTGTGGAAATCCTGTCACCAAGTAATACCCGTTCCGACTTGGAGGCAAAACTATCCGACTACGCAACGCTTGGGGTTAGTGAATGCTGGTTGGTATCACCCGAAGCGCGAAGCGTGGAGATATTGGGGTTGACCGAAGGGTCCTGGGTCCGCCTTGGCATTTCCGGCTTGGGGGAGCAGGTGCAGTCCCAGGTTTTACCGGAGTTGGACCTTGCGGTGGTCCAACTCTTTGAGTAACGACCCGCATCAGCCTATCGCCCCCTAGTCCCGTTCCTGCAGCACGTTTCCTGAAAGTTCGGTGATCTTATCGATCTTGACCAAGACGGCCACCCCTAATCGTTCCGGGTCCCGGTCAAGTTCCGCCTGGACGCAGCGGTCCATCACCTCTTGGCGTATCGGACCGTCCTCGTAAACGGTGGCTTTACCGTGGAAGCGCCAGCGCAAGCGATTGGCTTGGTGGTTGTAGTAGATTACCACGTTGGGATTTTCGCCCACATTCTGTAATGCCGATCGCTTGGCCCGTTCCCAATAGGCCAGGGTATCGTCGTCGTACACCATAACGCTGCCTTTGGGGCTGATCTGGGGCTCGCCGCCTTTGGACACGCTTCCCAGAAGGCACGAGTAGCCGTCGGCCAGCGCAACTTCCACGTTTTCTTTCATCTCATCGGTGATTAATATCATTCGGGTTACTCCTTAAAAGTTCTCGCGTCTAAGACATTTTTAGCCATTTATCCGGGCCAATCGCCCCCTAGTGCGCAAGATTGAGTTGCTTGCGAGAGGGATACTGATACCCATTAAAGCCACTTGGGTGTGCGGCCTAACCGAAAACGTTGGACGGGCAGATTGGTGGATGATAGTATAGGGCGGTCGTTGCGGACCCTCGACAGCTACGAACGGCCAGGCTTCCCACGGATATTCTGCCGCCTGCCCTGTTGCCACCAGGCACGGGGCTGATTTTAACCCAGGCGCGCCTAGTTGACAAGAAATGGGAAGGTTGGCGAACAATCCATTCAGGAGCATCCGGTGACCCAGGAACAAGACAGACTACTGGAGATAATAGACCTGGCAGATTCCGGCCAGGTACAGTTGGCTCTTACCAGCAGCCAAGGTAGGCGAACCGCCTCGCCGGTGACCTTTAAAGCTCCCCTCACGGGCTCAGACTTAACAGAAATCGGCTGGTATTTCAACGAATACCTGCGGAACCCATTCGGCGACGCGAAAGCACGGGCCGGTGAGGTGGAAACAAGATTCCACGCCCTGGGCCGTTCGCTTTTCGAGACTGTATTCCAGTCCAGCGAGGAAGCCCAGTCCTGTTACGGCACCGCCCTGGAAGAAGGACTCCCGAACTACCAACTGGTAATAGTATCCCATCGCCCCGAATTCCTGAGCCTGCCTTGGGAGTTGCTCAACTCCCCGGAGGCAGGGTTCCTTCCGGCTCAATTCGGTTCTATGCTAAGGCGGACATCGTCCGGCCCAATGGACCCATTCGTCACCGAATTAAGCCAAGAACAGCTTAACGTGCTCCTGGTTTCTCCGTCTCCCACCGATAGTCTCCCAGATGGAGACCCTTCGGGAGACGCAGGGAGCATTGCCGCCGAAGCGCTACAGATTTTGGAGTCTTTGGACGTCGTAGTCCAGTTGGACTGCCTGCAGCCGCCGACATTAGATGCCCTAGCCGACCGATTAGCCCAGATTCCAGGGCATTACCACTTGGTCCACATCGATGCCCAGTCCAATACGGGCGGCGGCGGAATCCTCCTCGAGTCTAACGATGGAAATGCGGCCCAAGTAGCCTCAGCCCAAGTGGCGGAGTTACTGGTGAAGTCCGGCGTGCCGATGGTCCTGATCAACGGTGGCGGCGCCGCGTCTCCCAACCAATCCACAAACACCGCGGCCGAATTGTCTGAAGCCGGCGTACCCTTGGTGGTTTCAATGGCAGTACCGCTGACCCCCACGGCCCGGTCGATATTCGTAGGCAATCTATTCCGGCAAATCGTAGCAGGGGTCGATGTTCCCACCGCAGCCTCGACGGCTCGGCGGGGCTTGATGGACGAGCCGCTACGGCCCTGCGCCGCCGGCAAAGCGCCCTTCTGGGACTGGATAGCCCCCCAGGTCTATCAATCCCGTAGTTACGTTCCGGGAGCGATACATGTTGAGCAACCTGAGCCCCTGACGCCCCAGTCTCAACCGGAGGAGGGGACCGAACTCGACCAGCAACTCCCTCAAGAAGGCCCTTACGGTTTGGTCGGGCGACGCGCCGAGCTTCGCCAACTGGCGCGAACGTTCCCGAGCCAACAGGTGGTCTTAATGAGCTCAAACACCGGCGCAGGCAAGACGGAGTTAGCGCTGGGTCTGGCCCGATGGCTGCAAAAAACCGGCGCCCGCCCTGGCGGGGTCTTTTACACGACTTTCCACATAGGAGCGGGACTGGAACGTGTCGTCCACGAGATCGGCACTGCGGTCGCCGGGTTGTCCTTCGCCGACATGTCCGGTCCCGACCAACGCCAATGGGTGGTGGATTATCTGCGAGAGCAACCGTCGCTAATCATCTGGGACGCATTGCAGCACGCCGGTGGCGACCCAGGTCAGGACGGCTCTGGAATGTTGGACCAGGCCGAACTGGCGGAACTGGACGCATTTTTAGCCGAGGCGATACAGGGGGGCCGTTCTTGGGCTCTTTTGGTCACCCGCCACCCGGAGGAACCCTGGCTGGCCGTTCCCTACCACTCCTACCAACTCCCTATTCTGAGCCAGAGCGACCGGATGGAGTTAGCCTGCAAGATTCAGGAAAGTACCGGACCATCCGATCTCACTCCCGGCGGCCAGGCCGACAACCAACTGGGCCTCGCCTACCTTGAGCTACTGGACCTCATCGAGGGACATCCGCTGGCGATGCAAATAGCTCTTCCTCTGCTTAAAGAAGTGCCGGCCTCGGTCTTGCTGGGAGAGATGCGGACTCGCGTGGAAGAACTGGACCAATCGTCCATGGAAACAGGCCGCGACTTGTTCCTGACCGCCGTCATGGACCAATCATTTTCACGGATGCCCCGCCGCAGCCGGACGCATCTGCCCTTCCTGTCCATGTTCCAGCAGCGGGTCATGTTGGACATCCTGACTCACATCACCCAGGAGCGAGCCTACCAAACGGTCATGGGCGAGGAACTGGGCTGGGGCGCTTGCCGGACCTTGCTGCGGTCCGCCCGGGACGCGGGATTCATCCAGACGGTCACACCCTCCGTCTACCAGATCCATCCTACCTTGCCCTGGTTCTACGGACGCCAGATCAACCAACAGCTCTCCCCTGCCGCCATCCGCCAGTTGGAGCAGGAGTTTGTTCGGGTCTATGCGGATACCGCCGACTACTTTATGGAAACCCTGTACGAGAACCAGGACTCCGGGACCATGGCGGTCCTAGCCGAGGAGGGCAACCTGACCCAGGCGCTAGGTCTGGCTCTAGAAGACCACCAGTGGGACGCGGCCCAGGTATTGGTCCAACCATTGGCCCAGGTGTACCGGATGCAAAAGCGGTACCCCGAACTCCGCCGCCTGCGCCGCCAGTTGCTTCAAGACATCCTCCCAGAGGGCAACGGCGCCACCGAAGCCGATTCCAAAGGCGCGATTGACCTTTGGCTATATCTGCTGGGCACCGAAGCCAGTGAAGCCACCGAGCAGCTTAACCTGGAATTTGCCCAAGATCTGAACCAACAGATGATGGATTACCTGGAGTCTTTACCGGACAAAGAGACTGACCCACGGGTAGCCGCCGTTTACCATCAGATGGGCGTTCTGGAACAGCATCGGTGGCACCTCGATGACGCGGAAGAGTGGTATCAAAAATCCTTGGTCATTATCGAAAAAGGTGAAGACGAAGCGTCCACCGCCGACGACTACTACTGTATCGGCCAGGTAAAGCAACATCAGCGTTATTACACCGAAGCGAAAGAGTGGTTCAGCAAAGCATTGGACGTCCACCAAAGATTGCAAGATCCGGAGGAGCTGGTCAAAGACTTTCGGGCTTTGGGCCTGGCCTCCCAATTCAAGTTCGAATATGACGAAGCGGAAAGCTGGTATCGCCGCGCCCAGGCCATCTTGGAAGAAAACCGGGATGAGGAAATGGTTGTCCTGGTTTACCACGAACTGGGCACCGTATTCCACGCGCGTTATATGTTCGAAGAAGCGGAAAGTTGGTACCAGCAGTCCTTGGGTCTGTCCCACCGGTTGGGCTTGCAGTCTCAGATGGCCGTGGAGTTCCACTACTTGGGCCTGCTAGCCCAGGCTCGCGGATTGCTTTATGAAATGGCTCAAGAGTGGTTCGAGTTGGCTCTGGAAAAACGGGAGGAGCTGGGCGACCCGCGAGGCGCTGGAGATGAATGCCGCCAACTGGGCGTCCTGTTTCACGAGCAAAACCTTCTGGATGACGCTGAGCAGTGGTACCAACGTGCCAGGGAAAACTTTGAGCAGATCCGCGATGTCGACCGCACCGCCCGGACCTACGGCCAGTTAGGGAAATTGGCCGAAGACCGTGGCGATCTGCCTCAAGCTCTGGAGTGGGCCACCCGGGCTCACGGTCTGGCGACGGAACACCAGCTGCCGGCCCTGGCTCCAGCCAAAGCCCACCTTGCCGCCCTGCGGGACAAATACGGGGTGGACAACTTTCAGACCTGGTGGCGGGGCTTCACCGGTGGCGACCCGCCCGATGACTTGGATGAAGAATAGCCATCAGACATCATCTTATAAATTTAATCTAGAAGAGAAGCCGATCAAGGAGGCACTCCCGATGGACATTGGAACGTCGATTCCACTACCGGCCTACACCCTGGACCCCGCTTTCATCGCCAAAAAAGCCGAGGAGTTGGGTTTTGAGTCGATCTGGTACGCAGAACATCCCGCCGTGCCGGTCCACAGCGACAGCCCCTTTCCGGCCACCGGCGGCGCGATTCCCGAAAACTATTCCCACTTTACCGACCCTTACATCGCTCTGGCCCGCGCCTCGGGGGTGACCAGCACCATCAAATTGTGCACCGGTATCACCTTGGTTCCCGAGCGCAACCCTTTACTCTTGGCCAAAGAGATTGCCGTCTTGGACCGGGTTAGCGGCGGCCGGTTCGTCTTCGGAATCGGCACCGGTTGGCTCAGAGAAGAAACCGAGTTGATGGGCGGCGACTTCTACCACCGCTGGACCCAGACCCGTGAAGCTATCGAGGTCATGAAGGAACTCTGGACCAAAGATGAAGCCGAGTATCACGGCAGATTCTTCGACTTCCCTCCCGTCAAGTCCTACCCCAAACCCACCCAAAAACCCCATCCGCCAGTGCTTCTGGGCGGAATGGCCAAGAACGTGCTGCGCCGAGTGGTGGCCCACGCCGACGGCTGGCTGCCCAACCGGGTTTCTCCCGCCCAGGTCGAGGAAAGCCGGGCCAAGCTGGATGCCATGGCCGAGGAGGCCGGCCGGGACCCGGCGTCACTTACGATAACAGTTTACGGCCAAGACCCCGACCGAACGCTCCTCCAGTCCCTGATCAACGCTGGAGCCAACCGGGTAGTGATCCGTCCCGAGCACTGCGACACGGAAAAAGAAATGGGCGACCAATTAGAGCAGATCGCCGAAGCCGTCCTGCGCTAACTACCAGGGAGCCCCACTTTCGTAAAGGAGGGCTGGGGGATTTCTCCCGTCCACAAGGAGAGCCACAAATGGACCAAACCACCGAACTATTAAGTTCCTTCGCCTGCGGCCTTGAATACGAAGACCTGAGCTCCCGGGTGGTTCACCAGATCAAGCGCACCGTGGTGGATACCCTGGGTTGCGCCGTGGGCGGCTTCCATTCCGAACCAGCAACGATAGCCAGGACTTTGGCCGGATCCGTCACCAGCTCGACTCCCTCGCGGATATTGGGGACTCAGTTATACAGCTCTCCGGACATGGCCGGCTTCGCCAACGGCGTGATGGTCCGTTATCTAGACTGCAACGACTCGTATTTCTCGCCTGGAGGCGGCCACCCCAGCGACATGATTCCGGCGGCATTGGCCCTGGGCGGCCCCACGGAAAGCGATGGCCGCAGTGTGATTACCGCCATCGCTCTGGCCTACGAAGTGTTCTGCCGGTTGAGCGATGAAGTGGTTACCGGCGAATTTGGCTGGGACCAGGGAATGTTCTCCATCATCGGAGCAACCTGCGCCGCCGGGAAACTCCTAGGGTTGAACCAAGACCAGATGGGGCACGCCATATCCTTGGCGATAGCACCTAACCTGCCCCTGGGAGTCACCCGCACCGGCGAGCTGTCCATGTGGAAAGGGTGCGCCACCGCCACGGCCACCAGGGCGGGGATCTTCGCCGCCCAACTGGCGCAACAGGGCATGACCGGACCAAACGAGCCCTTTGAGGGACGCCGGGGATTGTGGGAGCAAGCACTGGGGAATACTGTCAACATCCCATCCTTCCAAAAGAGCCGAGGCAGCGACGATTTCCGCATCCTGGAAACCACCTTCAAGTCCTATCCTTCTCAGATCCACACCCAGGCGCCCATCGGCGTGGCCCTGGAATTACACCCCCAGGTTTCCCCGGAGAAGATAACGTCGGTTCTCATCCAATCCTACGACGGGGCCGTTAGCTCACCCGCCACCGAACCGCAGAAGTGGGACCCCAAGACCCGTGAGACCGCCGACCATAGCATCCCGTACCTGGTGGCCGTTGCCTTGCGATACGGCAGCGTGGACGCCGGGTCCTTCACCAGCGAACGTATCCATGACCCGGCGCTCCGCACCCTCATGGCAAAGTTCACCATGGAAGAGATTCCTGACTTCACCACCAGATATCCGGAAGAATTCAACTGCCGCATACAGGTCACCGACGACGCTGGAAAGATTTATGAGGCCCATACCCGCTACCCCAAGGGTCACCGCCACAATCCTTTGGACGATAGGCAAGTAGAAGCCAAATTCCGCGGTTTGGCCGCCGATGTAGTCTCCGCAAAGCAGTGTGACCGGGTCTTGGAGCAAGTATGGGGATTGGACGATGCCCCGAACCTTGACTCTCTCTTTGACAGCATGGTGATCTAGCCCGCTCAGCAAGCCTAAACCGCTTCAAACCGCACACTTACGTTTCCGGCTTGATTTTCGTGGGTTATGTTATAATCCCGCATATTTAATTTGCATCTAATCATGGCAACCACAAGGTCCTCCCTACCCCGAAAGCAATACACGGACATATCCATCAAGAGGAGAACCGGTTT
>Ga0209445_1001127_pt1 | contig 14645 bp, 14 predicted proteins | sample MarorgKNORR_S2LV_4_FD_188223 | JGI IMG/M metagenome (GOLD analysis project Ga0209445, IMG submission 188223) | Marine microbial communities from the Southern Atlantic Ocean, analyzing organic carbon cycling - NADW_A/KNORR_S2/LV (SPAdes) (version 2) | ecosystem: Environmental > Aquatic > Marine >...
GTTATGTACAATAGTACGATGTCTGAAGACGCGCACGAGCCGGTCGACGTGATTGCGTACTGGCTTGGTGACACCGAATCCGATCCCGCTGCTGCCCATGCGCGTAACCGTTTTTGGTATCGAGCAACGATCCAAATTGACTGCGCCATCAAAGATCGATTCGAAGACGTGCATGCGTCGATTCGGAACGGTCGGCTTTTGCATTGGGGCGAGGGCGCCGAGGGCGCGTTGGCCGTGGTCATTGTATTGGATCAATTTTCTAGAAACATGTTTCGGGGTCAGCGGGAGGCATTCGGACAGGACAGTCTGGCGCGGGCGATTACGGTGCGAGCGCTCGACCGAGAATTTGACGACCAATTGTCGGTTCCGGGAAAAGTTTTTCTTTGTCATCCGTTCACCCATAGCGAAAGTCCAATTGATCAAGATCGGGCCGTCAATACTTATGAGCTGATGGTCGACCGTGTATCAGACGACTGGAAACCGTTTGTGCAATCGTTCGTCAACCATGCCAAAGGCCATCGTGATTTGATCCAACGCTTTGGACGATTCCCGCATCGAAATGCGGCCATGCTGCGGCAGTCAACTACGGAGGAGGAATCGTATCTACGATCGGCACCCCGGTACGGGCAATAACCTTGCTCGGATCGGCATAGTTTGGATGGTAGGCGGCCGGGCGACTATCTTGGTGCGTGGATAGAGTGGTCTTGCTGCGCCGATGAAAATCGTACAAGTCGTGCCACGGTTAGAAAGCGGGGGTGTTGAACGCGGTAGCATCGAGGTCGCTACCGCGCTGGTAGCGTCGGGTCACGAAGCGGTCTTGATATCTCAAGGTGGACGCCTTGTAGACGAAGTGGAACGCGTCGGGGCACGCCACGTTGTTATGTCGGTGGCGGATAAATCAATTAAAACGCTCGGTTCGTTGGCAACGTTAAAACGCTGGTTGGAGATCGAACGGCCCGATGTCATCCACCCACGATCCCGGCTACCCGCATGGCTCTGTTGGCACATCTGGAAGAAGATGCCGGTAGGGAGTCGGCCCAGACTCGTTACCAGCGTGCACGGCTTACATAGTGTCAATCGATACAGTGCAGTGGTATCTCGCGGCGAGCGTGTCGAGGTGGTCTCGCGTACCGCACGTCAATACTTGGAAGATCACTATGTCGTTGATCCGCCAGACAAGGTGCGCGTCATACAACGCGGCATTGATCCCAACGTTTACTTTCCGGGATATCGACCCCGTCAAGCGTGGCTCGACACATGGAATCGAGCCTGGGGTTCGACGCCACGTGCGCCGACTCTGGTATTGCCAGGTCGACTGACACGCCTGAAAGGACACGAAGCGCTCTTCCCTTTAGTCCGGTCGCTGGTGGGCAATGGGCGTGATGTACGAGTCGCAGTAGTCGGTGGTGCCGACCCCAAACGACGCCGATACGCTCGTGGGATCCAGAGTACGGTTCGAAACGATCCGGTATTGAGCAAACACATTGTCTTTTTAGGTCATCGTTCGGATCTTCGAGAGATTATGTCGGTTGCCGATATTGTGCTTTCGCTTTCGACGCGGCCAGAATCGTTTGGCCGTACCGTGCTGGAAGCGCTTTCGTTAGGGACGCCCGTAGTGGGCTATAGACACGGTGGTGTTGGCGAAATTCTTAACGAAGTATGCCCTGACGGGGCGGTAGATCCGGATAAGCCGAGGGATGTCGTAGCGCGGATTGAATCGTTCTTGGAGAGCCCACCATTGATCGCTAACCACGAATTCACTTTGCAAAACATGTGCCGGCAAACTATCGCTATGTATCAAGAATTGTCTTCATGACGACCGTTGTCGCGATCGCGGCGTGTGTGGCCCTGATCTGGGGCTCGCTTCGATATGCGTGGTGGAGGAGAAAAGTTGCTGACATTATGCCGCGGGTGCTGATGTACCACATGATTGCTGTTTCAGTTCCTAGAGCTCGATTCAACAAATTACGCGTCCATCCGAAATCATTCGAGCGGCAGATCAAGTGGTTACGAGATGATGGTTGGACGTTCATTCTTGTTTCTGATCTGTTGCAACGCTGTGCGCCAAAATCGGTTGCGATCACATTTGACGACGGTTATCTCGACAATTACACCCGTGTCCACGCCATTCTCGAAAAGTACGATGCGAAAGCAACCTTGTACCTCGTCGTCGACCGTCACGGGCGCGACTGGTCGGCAGACAAGAATCCAAACCATCGAGATGGTGAACTCGGGCGCGAAGACAAATTGACGGACGAACACGTGAGGACGATGTTGGACTCGGGTCGTTGGGAGCTTGGAGCGCACACTGAAACACACGCCTATCTGCCGGGCCTGCCGGATGAGCTAAAGCGGGAAGAAATCGCAGGCAGTAAACGGCGGTTGGCCGAGACATTTTCGGCCGTGGTTAACAGTTTCGCGTACCCGTTTGGGCCCTACGATCCAGGCGATGTAGACCTGGTCCGTGAGGCTGGATTTACTACAGCCGTTACGACTGAGCCCGGTATAACGTTGGATATCACAAATACGCCATTTGAATTGAAACGGATCAAAGTGAGTGGGAAGGACAATATGCTGGCTTTCGTGCTGCGTATGCGCACCGGCTTTCGGGGGCTGTGGGGATGACAGACGCCCTCCAGGTTTGGCTGTTGTCGGACGGCGTTCCCGGACACGTCAACCAGGCCCGCGGATTGATGTATTGGATGGCCAAGCGCCGAGCGTTAAAGGTGGACGAGGTTCCTCTGCGGTTGCGGGCTGGAATACTCAGCCGACAGATATTACCCGTCTGGATCGGTCGATCGATGGATCCTTTGCGCGCGCTTGATTGGGCGTATGCGCTTGATTATCCAACCGGGTCGCCGGACCTCATTGTGTCGGCCGGGGGAAATACGGCGTTTGCGAATGTCCTTTTACAACGTCGTTTTGGAGTACCCAATATATTTATAGGCTCAGGGCGACGTCTCGGTGGCGATATTTTCTCGGCTCATCTGACGCTCGAACCGACAGGGGGCGGCACGAACGTCGTGATGACGTTGAGTCCCTCGAATGTCGATGCGTTGGAAGTTGCCGAAGCAGGCCGGAGTTGGCGACAAGAGGCCGTGTCGTGGGACAAACGGTTGTTTTGCCTAGCGTGTGGAGGCAACGGTGCTGGTATTCGGTATCGCGTTCAAGACTGGACGAGTCTAGGTATCTGGATGACTCGGATTGCGAGTGAACTGGATATTCGGTGGCTGGTTTCGACATCTCGCCGTACGACGTCCTCGGGGGAGACCGCTCTGCGCTCGGCGATAGCGCCTCACGCGTTGGCGTATGCCGTGTGGTGGCACCAAAAACCGGAGCCGATATTTCATAAGCTGTTGGGCGCCGCCGACTGTAACTTTGTGACGCACGATAGTATGTCGATGATTAACGAATGCATCAGTGCCGAGCGGCCGCTCGTGGTCCTAGAAGTCGGTCGAGGCAGGCCCGATATGCGATACAACAACGTTTTGGAAAAATTCACGCAGTTGGGTTTTTGCCGGCGGCTTCAGGTCGACGCCGAGTTTGATCGGGTTCCGAAACTGTTTGCGCCAGCGCGCGAATATCACAACGCCCTGGTAAAAGAGATTTTGGGGAGGCTTTCAATTAGCTAAGCACGTGGGTGTTGACCGATGTGAATTCTTGCGATTGCTCTCATAATTGACTGAAGGGATGGCGATCGAATCGAGCGAACCGATGAATTGTTCTATCAACTATGGGGTCTTGTTCTTGCTGACCTTTGCATTGGAGGTCTTTGGCGGCAGCGAGGACACGCAAGTGCTCGTCTACGACGCCCGCGTTGGTTTCCTGTCCGCGGGAACGCTTGAAGTCAACATGACCTTGAGTAAAGGGCGCTACGAATTGTTTGGCGACGTGCGCACAAGTGGCGCGATCGAGCGTTTTTTTCGCTGGCGAGGTAAGTTCGCCGCGGTTGGTTTTATGGTCGAGGAGATGCCACGAACGCGAGCCTATCTGCTTTTCGAAGAACGGAAAAACTCGCGCAAGGTTACGTTAGCTGCCCACGGCAAGACGACGATTCACCGACCTTCCGGTGTATCCCGAGAAGTCGAGTACCCGCAGGGTTCGGACTTGATGTCCGTGCTGTTCCTTACAGACCATTGTTTTGACGCGGCCTGGGTCCACGACGGCGAAGACGCGTATGAAGTGGTACGTACGGCAAGCCGGCAGACATTCGTCAAACAGGGTAAAACGCACTTTCGCGGAAGTACCAAGCTATGTCGGTATCGCTTCAACTACGGCAAGGCAGAACAACGTGGCCTGGACGTTTGGCTTGGACTGCACCGTGATCGATGGGTGCCTGTACGTATACGCGTTCGAGTGCCGTTTCGGCCCGACGCGTTGCTGAGATTGCGGACACCTCGTTGATGAGTATGTGCCCATCGTGCGCTGCCGGCCCCGGTCGCCCTTTTGGGCATAAAGACGGGTTTTCTTTGTATACGTGCGAAACGTGTGAATTAACGTACGTTGACCCCATGCCGACCACGGCCGAGCTGAGTGAGTTTTACCGTGAGTACTATAAAACCGGTCAATACCGTCAGAAGCTTGACTCTAAGGTGCGACGTGCTCGACGGCGCATTCGTCGTGTCAAAAGGCGCGTGGTTGGATCGCGCTTCATTGATGTCGGTTGCAACGTTGGCTTTGCGGTCGAGGCTGCGAGACAGTGCGGGTTTGAAGCGCTGGGAATCGATATCGATGCAGTCGCGATTGACGAGGCGCGATCGCTCTTTTCAGATTGCAGGTTCGAACACTGTTCAGCCGAAGCTGTAGCCGCTTCGGGTCAACAATACGATATTGTGTACTGCAGCGAAGTCATTGAGCACCTACCAGACGTCGCGGTCTTTTTGCAGGCAATACGGAAGCTCGTCGCCGAACGCGGGCTGGTTTTTATTACGACGCCCGATCTTGGCCACCGATCGGTCCGCCGTGATCCCTATGCCGTGGACTTTATCCGCCCGCCCGAACATCTTTTGTATTTTACGCGCCGTTCGATTGAACGCGTAATGCGGCGGCAGGGTTTTACGCACGTAGGGTTTCAGCAATCACTCAAACCCACGTTGAAGGTTCTTGCGCGTTGATATAGTTCGATTTGATGCTCGGGTGGATTGCCCCCTTATCCGTCACGAACTTTCTCGTGTCTCCTTGACCCAAAACATTAAAATAAATCCTGCGATGAGTAGAATTAACACGGAGCCGAACCCCGCCTGATTTCCATAGAACCGCGTAAAAAAAGCGACCATCAGAGGTGCAATGAATGTCGTGACCTGACCGGAAAGCGCGTACAGTCCGAAAAATTTAGTCATTTCGGCCTCTGGGGCGATTCTCGCCAACATGGCACGACTGTTTGCGTACGCGGAGGTGATGAACAGTGCAAATAGCACCGAGACCAACACGTAGAGGATTTCGGGCAGCGTTCGAAAGAAAGCGAAATCCCACACCGGTACATCCATGCCTTCGACGGGAATGAAGAGCAGTGTGGTTGGCGTAATCGATACTGCGATGAAAAGTGCTACGCAATTACCACCAATGGTCACCAGAAGTGCCTTTTTCGACCCGACGATGTCGTCAACCCAGCCTCCGACGAGACCGCCGACGATCGCGAAGATCGTAAGAAATACTGCGAGCAGTAATCTTTCTGCCAACCCCCAGTCAAAGATACCGGATGCATAAATAATGCCGAACGTCATGATCGCCACTTTGCCATCGTTAAAAAGCATGCGCGCGAATAGGTACAGTCCGACATTACGGTAATCACGCAAACGACGAATGGTTAACCACACATCTGCCATACCTTGGCGGATTGCTGCCCGTGCCGTGATCCCTGTTCCAGCCTGATCGGGGGTGAAGAGGAACAGTGGCAATGAGAACACGAACAGCCAGACAGCACTGATAGGTGCTGAAATGCGATCGTGTTCGTGGCTCGATACGTCGAGTCCAAATAAGACGTTATCCGGAAGCCAGCCCCAATCGATGATTGGTTGGGCGGGAAGGGCAAACGCGTACAACATGGCGACTAAGATGATCAGCGTTCCCCCATTGCCGAGACTAAGCGCGAGTCCGGACAAACTGCCGAGCCGGTTGTACGGGACGATCGAAGGCAACATCGCGTTGTGGAAAACTTCAGTAAATGCGAAGCCGGTGCCAGCTATTGCGAGGGCAATTGCGACTGTGACGATGCCGCGCATCTCTTGGCCTGGTACCGCGTACCAAAGGAGAAGGATCGCGGGGATCATCATGATTACTGATGCCGCTATCCACGGCTTGCGACGGCCGACTTTGTCCGCGATGGCCCCGAGGAACGGAGCTAGACTCGCAGTGATAAGACCGGCGAAGCCAGTGATATAGCCCCAGATTTCCTGCCCTAGCACAGGGTCGCCGATGACGTCGTTGGTGAAGTAAGGCCCAAAGATGTAGATCATGATCAAGATGTAGTACGGGTTCCGTGCCCACTCGAACAGTGCCCAGCTCAGCTGTCCAAGACGATGATTCGATGGGGTTGTTAGCTGGTCGGTCATGGATTCTCTAAAGAGGGTGGTGGCATGGCGTACGGGGCATTGTCTCGTAGCAGACAGAGCGAGCAACTCGTTTTTGGGATCGGGCAAGGGATTGAAGAATTCCCAGCTCGATCGATTATGGAATTCATCACGCGGTCGATGTCTCTTTCTCACCGCCGGATTGGACGGTAAGTGTTCGGAGGTCGATCACCACTGCGATGCCACTCATGTCGGGATCAAATTGTCGTTCGACAGGGTGCATCTCGTCGAATACTCGCTGGCGGGTTTCCTGATTCGTTTCGATTCGGGCCGTACCTTCAAATTTTGCGTAGAAGCGATCACCAATATCCCCGTAGATGAACGCGATGTCGGGTCGATTGGGAATTGCGTGGATAAGGTCTGATTCTGGATTACGGACCCATATGGCTAATTTGTCTGGTTCGTGGACGTGCGTACTACCGTAGAACGATATGTGAGGTTTACCTCGCGTATCGACGTAGGCAGCGGTGAGCGTTTTTCCGTCGTTAAGTGCCGAATCCAATCGTTGGTGCAGGTCCTGACTGATACTAATCATATTCTTGATGCGCTTATTGATTCGCTGGATGATTGGCTATAGAAGCACAAGTCGGTTATTCGGTCTCGCTTCTTGTATCGACGCGTAAAGAATCCTCACCGACAGAGACTGAAATCGATACGGGTCGGCAACAGACGTAACAATCTTCCACGTAATCCTGAAGCGCCACAGAGAGGTCAACAACCACCTCCGACGACTCGCCACAATAGGGACATCGGATCATAACGGTGTCGGTATCAAGCTTCATCGGGACGAATGCCAATACGCAGGATAGGGCCTGATTGGCTTTGCCGCTGAATTAAAGTTGGCTGAAGACCGAAACGTTCTAATCGAGTATTAGAGGCTCGCATGAGATTGTAGGACGCGTATTTACGGGACCGCGCGCGATTTGTTTTTGACGGGTGGATTCGATTCGGCTCTAGAGTCCGGCGGCAACGAGATCCTGCATTCGCACCAAGCCAATGGGTGTTTGGCCTTCGAGAATGACTAACGACGTGATCTGATGTATTTGCATTTGCGATAGGCAGTCGATGGCTTTTGTATTCGCAGTCGTCCAACCCCTATCGACTTTCGGAAGGTCGTCCCCACGTCGACTTGCTCGGAAGCACTCTGCCGCAGTCATTTCGGTGACCGGTTCATCACGAGCCATCAAGCGTCTAATATCTCCGTCGGTTAGAACGCCAAAAAGTTCGCCGTTCTTTTCGGTGAGTAACACCATGCCCATACCTTTCGAGGAAATCTCGTAGACAAGATCCGCAAACGAAACGTTTAAGCCCTGGATTGGTAAGTCTGTGCCCGAGATCATTAGATCGCCGACATTTAAGAGCAGGCGCTTACCGAGGGTCCCGCTCGGATGGAATTGAGCAAAGTCGTCTGCGGTCAAGTCTTTACTTTGTTGCGTACAAATGGCCAGCACATCGCAGACTGCCATACTCGTCATGGTGCTCGTGGTGGGAGCTAAATCCCATTCGTCTATTTCGGGAAGTGGAGGTATGTGGAGCGCGATGTCAGCTAAATCTTCCAATCGAGATGCTGGCTCCGAAAGCGTGATCACCGGACCATTGACGACGCTCCGGTACTGGCGAGCAAATTCGATGGTTTCTTCGTTTCCACCCCCCTTTGAAATGGCAAGCATGGCTGATCCTGGCTGAACGATACCGAGATCCCCGTGCAGTGCCTCCACGGGATGCACGAAAGCACTTGGGGTGCCGGTGCTGGAGAACGTTGCAGCCGCCTTTTGTCCAACGAGGCCGCTTTTCCCGAGGCCTGTAATAATTAGGACGGATTCAAGACTTGCAAGTGTCTTGACGGCGTCTACGAAAGAATCGTCGATGAGTGCCTGCAGTTCCGTCATCGCTGTGTTGTACGAAGCCAGCATGCTTCGGGCTTTTTCGATCATTACCGACGAAATCCCGGTTGCCTATTTGAACGACGCGCAGTGTTCCATGAAGACGTTGATCTGTACAACGGGGTATTAGCGTGATTAGCCGTATCTTGACTCTGCTAGACGCAGCCGAAAGCGGGGGCCGCGTTATCCCAAAATATTTTTCGGATCGACTCTTCCGGAAGCGGTTGGTTCTCTAAGTTCTCCATGCCCAGCGGCCAAGTTCCGTCGGGGTGTGGATAGTCGGTGTTAAAGGTGATGTAGTCGTCTCCGACTAGTTCGCACGCCGCCGGTAGCGTGATTTCATCGCCGCGACAAGCCACGAGGAAATTACTCTTGAAGTATTCGGTAGGTCGTCGCTTAAGTTCTGGATGTTCGGCACATCCAGAAAAGTCCCAGTGCTGCTCCATGCGTTGGAGCCAATAAGGCAACCAACCGGCGTCTGCTTCGACGTGAACGATTGAAAGGTTTGGATGTCGCTCGATGGTGCCGTACCAGATGAGACTCATCATCGCGACCATGGCTTCGAACGGGTGTGCAATGATATGACCGGAGGTATGCGTTTCCATTCGGTCGCCATAGGATGGAAGGTAGGGCGAACCTGAATCGTGTATACAAACCGGTTTTTCTAACGACTCTATTTCGGTCCAAAGCGAATCGTAATCAGCGTGGTATAGATTGCGGTTGGCGACGGGGTTAGGTCGAACGTAGTAGCAGGCGGCCCCCTTGGTCGCGGTCCTTCTAGCTTCTTCGATCGCGAGATCGGGTGCTTGGACGGGAAGCATCGCGGCCATCCGCAATCGTTCCGGCGCGAGGCTGCAATATTCCAACGACCAATCGTTGTACGCGGCGCATACGGCCAATAAAAGTTCGGGATCCGCAAACGATTTGCCAAGGATTTGCCCGCCGACGGTCGGGTAGATGACTTGTGCGTCAACGCCGTGTGCATCCATATCACTTAGCCTCGCGGCTGCGCTGAACCCCTGGTCGCGCGTGTCTTTGAAGCGCTCCATGGCTTTGGTGGTGGCTTCGTGGAAGTCTTTGGAATCCATAGGGTAGGAACCGGTTTGACGCGTCACGGGTTCATTTTCGACCATCATGCCCCGTTTGCCGTTGCCCATATCGCCCACAACGGGTGCTCGATCCACGAAGCGTGGGTCGATGTATTCCTTCCAAATAGATTGTGGTTCCATTTGATGAGAGTCAGTGTCGATAACTCGAAGTCCGGTACGCATGACTTTCTTGTGCCTACTTACTTGCAAGGTGATTACGCTACCGTCAACACCGGGTATGCTCAAGCGTTGATATGGAACGGCATGGGGCAAGTAGATGAAATTCGGTCTACGTTATTGCAATACGGGACGTTTTATTGACTCTGCTCATGCGGTCGAATTGATTGTTGCCGCTGAAGAGGCTGGCTTTGACTCGGCATGGACGGTTGAACACACGGTTATTCCCGAACTTCATGCATCAAAATATCCGTACTCAAAAGATGGCAGGATGGCGGGAGACCGATACGACTTGCCGTTGCCGGATCCGCTTATATGGATGGCCTACGTGGCGGCTCATACCACGCGAATTAAGCTTGGCACTGGAATACTTATCCTTCCGCAACACAATCCAGTGGTTGTGGCGAAACAGATTGCGACGCTTGATCTCATGAGTGGCAGCCGGGTTTTGCTCGGAATCGGTGTCGGTTGGATGCGTGAGGAATTTGATGTCATTGGTGCGTCTTTTGATGATCGGGGAGCACGGACTGATGAGTACGTCGCGGTAATGCGTGCGCTCTGGTCGCAACAGAAGGCGTCGTTTTACGGCGATTTTTTTCGCTTTGACAATGTCTATTGTTTACCTCGGCCCTCGGAAGGTAGCGTGCCGGTGATCGTTGGGGGGCATTCTCGAGCGGCGGCTCGACGCGCGGGACGGATTGGTGATGGATTTTTCCCCGCCCGCGAACTGCCGGAAGATCTGATTGCGCTTGCCAGGACGACGGCGGAATCGAATGGTAGAGATCCTGACGAACTCGAAATCACGGTCAGTTATCCCGCTTCCGATGACGGACTCGACGCACTTGCCGCACTGCACGTTGATCGTGTGTTGGTCCCTGTGTCACCGCAACCGGGTATGGGCGCGACCATCCGTTCGCCAGAGGAAGCATTGGCGTGGAAGTCCAAACTTGAGGACTTTGCTTGATGGATGAACTGTACTCTGGTCTTGAACGCCAATTGGTGAGACTCGGGGCTCGCAAGAACGCGGGTTGGAAGGTCGGCCTGACGTCGGGACAGGCGAGGAATTCCATGGGTGTGGGCTTTCGGCCGTTCGGTTATATCCTGGCTGAACGCGTCTTTTCAACGGGTACCCAGTTGCCATTCTCTGAGCCCGGAATCTACGGTCTCGAAAATGAACTCTGTTTTAGTTTTGAACACGATGTGGGTCGGGACGCGGATCGCGACGGCTTGATCAATGCCGTTGCAACCGTGGCGCCGGCCTTTGAGATTAACGAGCAACGCTTAAAACCCGGAGCAACACCGCTGCAACGCCTAGAGGACAACCTGTCGCAATGGGGGATAGTCGTCGGTGAAGGAAGGCAACTCGACTGGAGTGCTTTTCCTTTCGATTCGCTCTCGGTGGATTTAACTCGGGATGGTGAGCAAGTCGAAACGGTTGCTGCGAAAAACCATATTGATGATCACTTCGATTCGCTTGTGGCTCTGGCAGCAACGTTAGCTCGGTTTGATCAGTCGATTAAAGCGGGAGATCAAGTCATTACTGGGTCGTATACCCGACAAAGGATTGTCCGAAGTGGCTACTGGCGCGGTGATTTTGGTGCTGCCATTGGTCGCGTTGAAGTCGAATTTTCGTGAAGATTCTGATCATTCCCGGACTGACCTTGCCCTCGGTGCCCGATATCGAGATCGAACGAATCCGCATTGCCGGCGGGAACGCTGACGTAGTCGTGAGTACACCCGAAGATGCGATCGATCATGTAGGCGACACCGACGTCGTACTAGGTCTTGTATCGAAAAGGATGTTTCTTGCGAGCAATCGACTCAAGTGGGTGCATGCGATTGCTTCGGGCGTGGATATGTTTCTCTACGATGAATTCATATCGAGTGATGTCATTCTCACGAGCGAAAAAGGGTTGGTGGGTGAACATCTCGCTGACCACGGTTTCGGCCTTTTGTTGATGCTGACGCGACAATTAGCCACGGCATTACGTTTAGGACCAGATTCCTGGAAGCATCGGCCCGAAATGCGATCGAAAGAAATTGAGCTAACGGGCGCTACCCTAGGGATCTTTGGGTTTGGTGGTACCGGCAAAGCCATGGCTCGGCGAGCGGTTGGGTTTGGTATGGGGGTGATCGCGTTAGATCGCGAAGAGATGGAAGCGACTGATGGTGCGGACGAGGTCTTGGGTCTCGACGGGTTTGAATCCATGTTGAGGCAATCTGACGTGGTGTCGATTTGCTGTCCGTTAACGTCCGAGACACGAGGAAAATTTGATTCATCGGCGTTTTTGGCCATGAAGGATTCGGCTGTACTCGTTAACGTTACGCGCGGAGAGGTAATGGTCGAGGAGGATCTGGTCAAAGCTTTGAAGGAAGGTACTATCGCCGGCGCTGCGTTGGATGTCGCTCCGCGTGAACCGCTTCCAGCAGACAGTGACCTTTGGTTACTCGAGAACGTTGTCATGAGTCCCCACACGGCAGGCGCCAGCCAGTTTCGCGCGTCCCGAAATCTTGATCGGTTTATCAGGAATCTCGAACACGTTCGCACTGGTAGGGCTTTGGAAGGAGTGATTGACAAAGATCTTGGATATTAGTTTGCTTCGGTTTCCAACCGATTGAATGAGGGGCAAGGCGATGCAACCGATTTCGGCGGATTCACATGTGGTTGAAGGGGCCGACGTGTTCGTTGGTTTGCCCGAACGTTTTGGAGACGACGCGCCGAGGGTTATGCACGCGGGCACGGACCAAGACGCGATCATTATTCCGTCAAAAGGCAAGGCGGGTGTCCGTCGACGGATAGGGATTGCGGGGCTTCGAATGCGCGATGGTGTTGAGGTGCAGCGGAGACCCGGCCGTAAGCCGGAAGTCGACGATTTGGCCGACCCCGCAGTCATGGCGATTATGTCTCGGGGATACGACGGTCTTCGCGAGGGAATTAGGGACGGATCGCGTCGTCACGTCGATCAAGACGCGGACGGGATTGCGGCGGAATTTCTTTACCCCGGTTTTTTTGGACTGTTTAGTTTTGAAAATACCGAATTGCTTGTAGCTTGTCAGAAGAATTACAACGATTGGCTTCTCGATTACACCAAAAATTCCGATTCGAGATTGTTTGGTTTAGCTGCGATTCCCATGCAGGATCCGGTCGCCGCACGCGAAGAACTTAATCGCGTCATCAAGAACGGATTTCGTGGCGGATGCATACCCTGCACTTCGCCCGCGGGTGCGCCATACCATGATCCGTGTTACGAAGGTGTGTGGACTTTGGCTGAGGAAGCCAATTTTCCGCTGTCGATGCATGTAGGAACGAACGCGTATTTACCACCTGAATTTCGGCCGAACAAGGCGACGCGTGATCCCATAGCCGATTATGCGAACACGCAGAGCACGATTCAAAGAACCTTGACCGATTTGATGTGTCGAGGCGTTGCAACGAAGCATCCTGACTTAAAGTTCGTGGTTGCTGAATTTAACGGTGGCTGGATTGGGCACTGGCTGGATCGCATTGATCAGGGTCTGCAGCGGGAATACCGGTTCCGTTCCGACGAATATACGGGGGAGCTGCCCCAAGATGTTTGGTCGCGACAGTTTTATGCCACCATCGAAGATGATCGGCCTGCTGTACTCACTCGGGAGTTGATAGGTATCGACAATCTGATGTGGGGATCTGACTACCCCCACGTCGATTCAACGTGGCCGTGTTCTTTAGACGTGCTGGATGAAATTTTCTGCGATGTTCCGGAGCACGAAAGAAAGCGAATTACGCGTGAAAATGTTGAGCGACTTTATGGACTGAACTGATCGTGAGATCGGGCCAACGGAATGGTTAGGCGAAATGTCGTTCCGGTTCTGACCGCTTCGGCGATGTAATCAAGATCGCCATCGGCGTTTCGTGCTATTGCGCGGGCAATCGAAAGGCCAAGACCGGTACCACCTCGATCGCGATAGGTAGTAAAGAAGGGGTCGAATACCAGGTGTTTGTTTGATTCAGTAATGCCTTCGCCGTCGTCGGTGACATCGATTTGGAGCTGCTGGCCGACGACGGCGCTATGAATTTCAATCGAGTGAGCACCGTGTTGTTCGGCGTTCTTGATTAAATGAGTCAGGATGGCGCCGAGGCTTTTTTCAGGTATTGCTATTGGGGTACGCGTTGCCCCGTGCATTGAAGCCCGTTGGCACTCTCCTGCGACGTCAGCGAGAACGCAAGACACGTCGGTCACACGAGACATTTCGGCGGTCGCGAGCTCCAGTAGACCGTTGGTCAACCGTTCAAGTCGAGTGAGGTCCGATCGAACGTTCTCCAAGAATTTAGAGCGCTCTTGGACCGTCATGTCGCCGGCGTGATCCTCCAGCACTTCAGCCGCACCTCTGATAGCGGCGATGGGGGTTTTAAATTCGTGGCTGACATGGCGTGCAAAATCCCGGATGTAGTGGGAACGCAGTTGTAGCGCATCCGCCATTTCCTTGAGGCGCTTTGCGAGTTGATCGACCTCGAGAGTCCGGTAGACGTGGTTATCGTCGAATGTTTGTTGTTCGCCACGTGCCACGAGATCGGCTTCTTTTGCCAAACGTTGAATGGGATTCACTACTGTCCGCGAAGTAAAAATTGAAATAAGGACGACGACGGCGAGGAGGACACCCGCTGCTTCGAGCAAAAGGAGTCGTTTTGCATAGAGCGCCGTGAAAATGTTGGGTGGTGGGCGAGACAGGACGACGGCGCCCATGATCGTACCGTTCTCGATGATCGGAAGAGCAACGAGAACGGCTAGATTGGATCCGCTTCCGAATCCGATGAATCCTGAAACCTCCACGTTGGAGATACGCCGTAATTGGCTTATCGATGTTCCCGAGAAAACGGCATTTATTGGGTCGGCGGCGTCAATTGACTGTTCAAGCGCGTTCTCGGTAGCTGCAACGATACGCCCGTG
>Ga0209445_1001132_pt1 | contig 14632 bp, 11 predicted proteins | sample MarorgKNORR_S2LV_4_FD_188223 | JGI IMG/M metagenome (GOLD analysis project Ga0209445, IMG submission 188223) | Marine microbial communities from the Southern Atlantic Ocean, analyzing organic carbon cycling - NADW_A/KNORR_S2/LV (SPAdes) (version 2) | ecosystem: Environmental > Aquatic > Marine >...
TAAAATTAATACTTTTGTATCAATATTTCCAACATCAAAACCAAAATATGTTTTATTAGTTTTATTAGATGAGCCCAAGCCATCAAAAGAATATGTTTATCATTATAGAGATGGCAGAAAGCCTTACAAAGGTAATTGGAGAAACACTGCAGGTTGGACTTCAGTTGAAATTACAGGCAAAATTATAGAAAAAATTGGACCCATTTTAGCCACAAAATATATGGAAGTTAATTAGCTCCATGTTGGTGGAAAATTTTTTTAGAAATCTTAATTCGAAATATAAAAATCATTTTTTTTATGGTTTAAGTTTTAATAGCTTGACATGTAAAAAAAACAATATTTTTTTTGCAATTCAAGGAACAAAGATAGACGGTAATAAATTTATAAAAGACGCAATAAAAAAGGGTGCAAAGACAATTGTTTCAAACCAAAAATTTCAAGGTTTAAAAAATAATATACTATATATAAGTGTAAAGAATGTTAGAAAAACATTATCCGAAATTAGCTGTAAAGTTTATAAAAAAAAACCAAAAAATTTAATTGCAGTTACAGGGACTAATGGGAAATCATCAATTGCTGATTTTTATTATCAAATTTTAAAATTGAACAAAAAAAAATCAGCATCAATTGGAACATTAGGCATTAGAACAAATTCAAAGAAAATTCCTTTATTAAATACAACGTTAAATCCAATTGTATTGTGTCAACAATTAGAAAAGTTAAAAAAAAATAATATTAACAATGTAATACTTGAAGCATCCAGCCATGGACTTAAACAAAATAGATTGGATGGTTTAAATTTTAAAATAGGTATTTTTACCAATCTATCTCATGATCATTTAGATTATCATAAAACTTTCAAAGATTACCTAAATTCTAAACTTCATCTTTTTAATAGATTACTGAGAAAGAATTCAACTATAATTACTGATAAAACTATCCCAGAATATAAAAAAATTAAAAAAATTTCTTTAAATAAGCAATTGAATTTAAAAACAATAGGAAATGAAGGTAGTACATTAAGTATAATTAACCATGAATATATGGACGAAAAACAAATTATTAAAATTAAATATAAAAATAATTATTATAGTTTTAAAATAAATTTAATAGGAAAAATTCAAATTAAAAATATTTTAATGGCAATGATTGCTGCCGAAAAAAGTAATATTAAATTTAAAGATATAGTTAAAGTAATCAGTAAATTAATTCCAGTAGATGGAAGATTGGAAAAAATTGGAAAAATTAGAAATAATTCAAAGGTAATTTTAGATTATGCACATACACCTGATGCATTAGAAACATGTCTTCAAAACTTAAATGAACAATTTAAAAATAAGAATATTTCTGTTGTTTTTGGTTGTGGTGGAAATAGAGATGAGATTAAGAGACCAAAAATGGGACAAATAGCAAATCGATTCTGTAATAAAATTTATTTAACAGACGATAATCCAAGAAATGAAAATCCAAAAAAAATAAGGTCGCAAATAAAAAAAAAAATAAATCAATCAAAATTATATGAAATACCCAGTAGAAAAAAAGCAATTAAGGAAGCAATAAATGATTTGAATACTGGGGAAATTTTACTTGTAGCTGGAAAAGGACATGAAAATATTCAAGATTATGGAACATCAAAAAAATTTTTTTCAGATAGAAAGTGTATCTTAAATCAGATAAAAAAAAAAAATAAAAATCTATCAAAAAATTTCAAAATAAATATTCTAAAAGAAGAGAGTCAACAAAATCATTTTTCTCTAAAGTTAAAATTACGAAAAGCATCAATTAATTCAAAAGAAATAAAAAAAAATGATATTTTTTTTGCAATTAAAGGAAAAAAGAGAGATGGAAATCTTTATTTAAAAGAAGCTTTAGATAAAGGTGCATCTTTAGCGGTAATAAATAAAGTCAAAAAATCGGAAAATATATCAAAACAAATTAAGGTTCCCAATAGTTTGAATTTTTTAACAAAAACTTCAAGTAAAGTGAGAGAAAATTCATCTGGTAAAATTATTGCTATAACAGGTAGTTGTGGAAAAACTTCTTTAAAAGAATTAATTGGAAAAGCTCTTAATAAAGTTTGTCGTGTAACATATTCTTCCAAGTCATATAACAATAAATTTGGTGTTCCATTAAGTTTGTTTAATTTAAATAAAAATGATGATTTTGGAGTTTTTGAAGTTGGAATGGATAAAAAAGGTGAGATTGATAATTTAACAAAAATTATTAAACCCGATGTTGGTGTAATTACAAATGTTTCTTATGCACATGCAAAAAATTTTAAAAATTTAAAACAAATTGCGCTAGCTAAGTCTGAAATTATGAACAATATTGTTGAAGATGGTTCAATTGTTTTAAATGCAGATGATAAGTTTTATAAATTACATGAAAAGATTGCTTTAAGAAAAAAACTAAAAGTTTACTCATTTAGTATAAATAAAAAAAATGTAAATGTTAGATTGAATTCTATAAAAAAAAAAAAATCAAAATTTCATGTTTCAATTAACGTCAATAAGCAAAAAAAATTTTTTTTTACCCCAACTAACTTTGAAAATCATCTAAAAAATTTACTTTGTGCTATTACAGTAATTTCAATTTTTAAAAATATTAAAAACTTAAATAAAAATATTTTCTATAATTGTGAGATTCCAGAAGGAAGAGGAGACCTCTCTAAGATAAAAATTAATAAGAAAAATATTTTCCTTATTGATGAAAGTTATAATTCAAATCCTTTATCACTTAGATCTGCAATAAATAATTTTAACTTGATTAATATTAAAAATAATAAAAAGCACTTGATATTAGGAGATATGTTGGAACTCGGGAAACACTCAAAAAAATTACACTCAGAATTAAGTAATATTATTAATTCTTCTTCAATAGATAATGTATATGTTTTTGGAAAAAATATAAAAAAAATATATAAAAATATTCATAGAAAGAAAAAAGGTTTAATTTTAAAAGAAATTTCACAAATAATTGATTTGATTAAAAACAATATAAATAATAATGATTATATAATGATTAAGGGCTCAAATTCTACTGGGCTTCACAAATTGGCCAATGCTTTAAAAAGAGAAAAAATAAATGCTCTATAGTTTTATTTTAAATTTTGTTGATACTTTTTCATTTTTAAATGTATTTAAATATCTTACAGTTCGTACTGGACTAGCTATGTTTACATCGATGTTTGTGGTATTTTTAATTGGCACACCATTCATAAGTTTTTTTTCTGCAAAACAAATTTTAAATCCAATAAGAGAAGATGGCCCAAGTGATCATATAATAAAAAAAGCAGACACTCCAACTATGGGAGGAGCACTAATTTTGACAGGTTTATTTTCTGGAACATTCTTATGGGGCGATTTATTTAACCCCTATGTTTGGTTTTTAATTTTTATAGTTGCTAGTTTTGGATTGTTGGGTGCTTATGATGATTATAAAAAAATTAAATTTAAAAACTCATCGGGAGTTTCGTTTAAGTTTAAAATTATAGCTCAAATATTAATTGCAATAATAGGCATATTATTATTAAATTATTTTTCTGATCATTCCGAATTAAAAAATTTGCATTTTCCCTTTTTTAAAAATTTAATTATTAACCTTGGATGGTTTTTTATACCTTTTTCTGTATTTATAATTGTGGGCTCATCTAATGCTGTAAATTTAACGGATGGTCTTGATGGACTTGCAACAGTTCCAGTAATATTGGTTGCAGCATGTTTTGCATTTATTAGTTATGTGACGGGCAATATAGTTTTTTCCAATTATCTTCAAATACCGTACATTGTAGGTGTTGGAGAAGCTTCTATATTTTGTGGATCAATAATTGGCGCCTGTTTAGGATTTTTATGGTTTAATGCACCACCGGCCAAAATTTTTATGGGAGATACTGGATCATTAGCACTAGGTGGTTCTTTAGGAGCAGTTGGAATAATTACTAAACACGAAATAGTTTTAGCAATTACTGGTGGATTATTTGTACTAGAAGCAGTCTCGGTAATTATACAAGTTGTATCCTTCAAGTTGACTGGAAAAAGAGTTTTTAAAATGGCACCTATTCATCATCATTTTGAAAAAAAGGGTTGGGAAGAGTCAACAGTAGTTATTAGGTTCTGGATTATTTCAATTATTTTAGCAATGATTGGGTTAGCTACATTGAAATTACGATAATGGAAGATATCAAAAATATCTTTATTAAAAAAAAAATCTTAATTTACGGATTGGGTAAAAGCGGTCTTTCTAGTTACTATTTTCTAAAAAAAAATAATAATCTTTATTTATATGATGATGATAAAAAAGTTATTAAAGACAAAAAAATTAAAAAAATATTTATCAGACCAGAAAATATTTTCAAAAATAATTTTGATTTTATAGTAATTAGCCCTGGTATTAATATTAATACATGTTCTCTCAAGAACTTTCTAAAAAAAAATTTAAAAAAAATAATTACAGATTTAGATATTTTTTACAGTCACTACTTTAAAAATAGAAATATTACAATTACTGGAACCAATGGAAAATCAACAACTGCAAAAATTCTATTTGATATATTAAAAAATCAAAAATTTGATGCTAGACTTACCGGAAACATTGGAAATCCCATTTTATCTGAAAAAAAAATAACATCTAAAACTATCTTTGTAATAGAAGCGTCTTCTTATCAGATAGAATATAGTAAAAAATTTAAAGCAAATTATGCGTTAATATTGAATATTTCACCAGACCATTTGGAACGTCACGGAACATTTATTAATTATGTTAAATCAAAATTTAAGTTGTTTAGCAATCAGACAAAGCAAGACTACTCATTTTTTGATATTAAAAATAAATATTTAAAAAAAGAAATAAAAAAAAGCAAAATATATTCTCAAATAATTAAGGTTGACACTAAATCAATTAACAAACATATAAGAAGAATAAAAAATCCATATTTTTTGACAGAAGGACATCAAAATAATTTAGCTTTTATTTTTGCTATCACAAAAAAATTTAGGTTAAAGAAAACTAATCTTTTTAAAGTAATAAACAATTTTAAAGGTTTAAAATATAGACAGCAAATAATCTATCAATCTAAAGAACTAACATTAATAAACGACTCTAAAGCAACAAGTTATTCATCTTCAATAAACATTCTTAAATCTTTAAAAAAAGTTTTTTGGATAGTTGGCGGTGTACCTAAATTTGGAGACCAATTTTTCATGACAAAAAAAGACTGTATAAATTTCAAAGTATATATATATGGTAAAAATAAAAACCATTTTATTAAACAGTTAAAAAATAAAATAGATTATCAATCTTTTAATCATTTAAAAGATGCACTAAAAAAAATTATCTTTGATATAAAAATTGAAAAAAAAAATGAACACAAAACTATATTGTTTAGCCCTTCAGCAGCCTCATTTGATAGTTTTAAGAATTTTGAAGATAGAGGAAAAAAATTTAATACCCTTGTAAAAAAACTGAATTTAAAAAAATTGATTAATGTTTAATAGTAGTCTTATTTATAAACTTTATTATGATTGGTGGAAAAATATAGATAAATCAATTTTATTATTAATAATATTATTATTTAGTTTGGGTTTATTTTTTTCTTTAGTTTCCACTTCTTTAATTGCATCTGATAAATTGGATACAAATAGTTATTATTTTTTTTTTAAACATTTATTTTATATTGGGATTGCAATTTTTTTTGTAATTTTTTTTTCATCAATAAACCAAACCAACTTATTCAGAACATCTATTGTATTATTTATTATTTGTTTTATTTTTTTAATTCTAGTTCCTATTATCGGTATTGAAGTAAGAGGCTCAAAAAGATGGTTAGAATTTCCCTTTTTACCAAGATTTCAACCAATAGAACTTTTAAAACCTTTTATTATAATTATGGTTGCTTCAGTTTTGAGTACTGAGAAAGGAAAAAATATTTATTACAAATATTTTTTAAGTTTTATTGTCATAGTCCCCATTATGTTTCTTTTGATAACCCAACCTGATATTGGACAAACTTTTTTAATATTTTTAACATGGTTAAGTTTAATTTTTATATCAGGAATTAGTTTAGTAATTTTTTTTATATTTTTTGGAATTATACTTTCTTTATTATTATACTTACTTTTTTTTATTCCTAAATTTGAATATATTAAAGATAGAATAGAATCTTTTTTTAATCCAGTTTCAGGTACTCATAATTTTCAATCTGACAAAGCATCTGAAGCCATAATTAATGGCGGTTTTTTTGGCAAAGGCATTGGCGAAGGTGTTTTAAAAAATAGAGTCCCTGAAGCCCATACTGATTATATCGTTGCAGTTATATCTGAAGAATTTGGTGCAATAATTATTGTTGTTTTAATGATGATTTTTTTATTTTTTATTTATCAAGTATTCAAAAAATTATATTTTGAAAAAAGTAATAAAGTAAGATTAATTCTTGTTGGGTCTATTACACTTATATTACTTCAAGCTTTAATTCATATAGGAGTCAATATAAGACTTCTTCCAACCACAGGAATGACTTTACCATTTTTAAGCTACGGAGGTTCTTCAATAGTAAGTACGGCAATTCTATGTGGTATTATTTTAAATCTTACAAAGAGAAAAATTAATTAATAAATGAAAAAAAAAATTTTAATTAGTAGTGGTGGATCCGGAGGCCATGTAATTCCTGCCACAATATTTTATGAACATTTAAAAAATAAATTTGATGTTTTTTTTACAGTAGATAAACGTGGAGCTAAATTTTTAAATCTAGAAAAATATAAAGTCACTGTTATTGATACTCCAAAATTAACAAATAATTTATTTTTATTACCTTTAAATTTTTTTGGTTTTTTTTCCTCTATAATTAAATCTCTAATCTTTTTTAAAAAAAATAAAATTGATATTTTAATATCTACAGGTGGCTATATGTCATTGCCTTTTTGCATTATTGCTAAAATTCTCAATATAAAAATCTATCTTTTTGAACCAAACATGGTTTTAGGTAGAGCAAATAATTTTTTTGTAAAATATTGTAGAAAAATTTTTTGTTATTCTAATGAGATTGTGAATTTTCCAATAAAGTATATAAATAGAATTTTATTAATTGATCCTTTGCTGCGAAAAGAATTCTATTCAATTATACCTAACAATAAAAAAACCATAAATAAAGAAATTACCTTTTTAATTATAGGAGGAAGTCAAGGAGCTAAATTCTTTGATAATGAACTAAAAAATACAATTATAGAAATATCAAAAAAATACAAACTAAATATTTATCAACAAACTGATTTTTCAAATATTGAAAACTTAAAAAATTTTTATAATGAAAATAAAATATATTATCGACTATTTAGCTTTGAAGAAAACATCATTAACTTAATTAGTAAAGCCAATCTATGTATAACTAGGGCTGGAGCATCAACTTTATCAGAGTTAACTTATTTAAATGTACCTTATTTGGCGATTCCATATCCACTAGCCAAAGATAATCACCAGTATCAAAATGCATTATTTTATAAGAGTAAGGATTGTTGTTGGATATTACAACAAGATCAGCTTAAAAATAAAGTATTGGCAAATTTTTTAATAAATATAGTCAATGATAAAAATGATTATTTGAATAAAAAAAAGAACATGGAAAAATTTAGTTATAAAAATACTTGGAACAATATAAACGAGAAACTAGTAAACACGATTAATGAAAATTGAACTAGCAAAAACTGAAATTATTCATTTTATAGGTATAGGCGGAATTGGTATGAGTGGTCTAGCTTTAATAATGAAAGGCATGGGCTTTAAAATACAAGGAAGCGATATTTCTTTTAGCAAAAACATCGAAAGATTAAAAAAAAATAAAATTAAAGTCATCATAGGACATCAAAAAAAAAATATTGAAAAAGCAACAATATTAGTTATCTCATCTGCGATAAAAAATAATAACCCTGAAATATTAGCAGCGAAAAGAAAACTACTTCCAATTTATAAAAGAGGAGACATGCTTGCACATATTGTTTTATTAACAAAAAATATTGTAGTCGCTGGATCACATGGAAAAACAACCACCACTTCTCTTGTTGCAGGAATTTTTTCAAAAGCAAAATTAGATCCAACAGTTATAAATGGTGGTGTGTTGAATTCATTTAATAATTCTGCAAAATTAGGCAAAAGTAATTGGAGCATTATAGAGTCAGATGAGTCAGATGGAAGTTTTATAAAAGTACGACCAACTTATTCAATTATAACAAATATCGATAGAGAACACATGGATTATTATAAAACTATGGACAAATTAAAGAAACTATTTATGGATTTTATTGAAAAAGTTCCATCTTTTGGAAAATCATTTATCTGCTTAGATGATAAAAATAATAATGAAATAATTAAGAAAATTAAGATCAAAAATTTTTATACTTATGGAACAAATATAAAATCACAATTTCGTATAAAAAACATTAATCAATCAAAAGATTTTTCAAAATTCAATATAGATATTCGACTACCAGGAAAAAAAAATACAACTATAAAGAATGTAAGAATTCCACTTATTGGTTTGCACAATATTAGAAATGCAACTGCTGCAGCGGCTGTCACTATAACATTAGGTATTTCAAAAAAAATTATTAAGCAAGGACTCAGAGAATTTAAAGGTGTGCAAAGAAGATTTAATAAAATATTTATACATCGGGAAACAATTTTTTTTGATGATTATGCTCATCATCCAACTGAAATAAAAGAAGTTTTAAATGGAGTTAAGCAAGTATATAAAAAAGAAGAAATAATCTGTGTGTTTCAGCCACATAGAATATCCAGATTAAAAGATTTGAGAAATGAATTTAGTTCATCTTTTAGAAAAGCTGATAGTGTAATTTTATGTCCAATATATACGGCAGGGGAAAAAATAAAATTAGGATTTAGGTATTATGATTTTGCAAAACAAATAATAAAAAATTCTAAAGTTAAAGTTTATTTGGTTAAAGATCAGTATCAACTTGGAAAATTTGCAAAACAACAGCTGTACGGAAAAAAAATAGTTATTGGTATGGGTGCAGGCTCAATTTCTAATTGGATGAAAGAACTACCAAATTTAGTTTAATGGAAATTGATGAATTAAAAAATTTTGCAAACACAATTAAAGGAAAATTAAATTTCAATTATGATTTAAAAAAATCTAATTGGTTTAATATTGGAGGAAAAACTAAGGCATATTTTAAGCCTGATAGTTTAAATGAATTGGTTGTTTTTCTAAAAAAATTTGGAAATAAAGGAAAAATTTTAACATTAGGGGCAGGTTCAAATGTTTTAATTAACGATAAAACATTTGATGGAGTGATTATTAAACTAGGAAAAAACTTTTCAAATATTTCAGTGCTTCCTAACAGGACTATTATAGCAGGGAGTGCCACAACTGATAAAAAATTATCAGAATTTGCATCAGAAAATAATATAGGAGGTTTAGAGTTCTTAGCATGTATACCAGGAACTGTGGGAGGAGGATTAAGAATGAATTCTGGTTGTTTTGAAAAAGAATTCAAAGATGTTTTGTTATCGGTTCAGGCTATAGATAAATATGGAAAGGTTTTAACGATTCCTTCATCAAAAATAAAATTTGGATATAGAGAAAATGATCTAGATAAAGATTTAATATTTTTAAGTGCTTCATTTAGAGGTGAATTTAAAGAAAAACAAAAAATTGAAAAATTTATGAAAACTTTAAAAGAAAAAAAAAATGAAACACAACCAACAAAGATTAAAACAGGCGGAAGTACTTTTAAAAATCCCATTAGTCAAACAAATCAAAAAGTTTGGGAATTGATTAAAAAATCAGTACCTATAGATACAAAATTTGGCGATGCTGAGATTTCGGACAAACACTGTAATTTTTTTGTAAATAGAAATAACGCCAGCTTTGATGATATGCAAAAATTGATAAACTTTGTTAAAGAGAAAGTAAAATTAAAAACAGGCATTAAATTAGAAACAGAAGTAGAAATAATTAATTAAATAATGAAAAAAAAAGTTTTAATTTTAGGGGGAGGAATCTCAAAAGAGAGGTTAATAAGTTTAGAAACTGCTAGGGCTGTTTACAAAGCATTAATAAAAAAAAACTACAAAGTTATTATATGTGAGCCGGATGGGAATTTAACAAATAAAATTAAAAGTTTTAAGCCCAACATTGTTTTTAATGCTTTGCACGGACAATTTGGAGAAGATGGTTATATTCAAACAGTATTAGAATCTCAAAAAGTAAAATACACACATTCTGGAGTTTTGGCCTCCTCTATTGCTATGGATAAAGGAATTTCAAAAAAAATTTTCATTAAAAAAAAAATATTAACTCCTAAGTATATAAAATTTAATTTTAGCAAGAGTAATAAAATTGATAAAAAATTAATATTCATGATTCAAAAAAAATTAAAATTTCCGGTTGTGGTAAAGCCAATTAATGAAGGGTCAAGTGTTAATGTTTATATATGCAGTAAGAAAAATTTTATTCAAAACTTAAAAAAATTGGTTTTATATAAAGAAATTTTAATAGAGGAATTTATTCCAGGTAAAGAAATTCAAGTTGCCATATTAGGAAACAGAAAATTGGGAGCTATAGAAATAAAGCCAAAAAGAAAATTTTATGATTATGAGGCAAAATATAATGTTAAAGCTAAAACAAAACACATAATCCCAGTAAAAATGAGTAAAAAAAATTTAGAAAAAGTTTTAAACATAGCTCTTAAAGCACATAATTCAATAGGCTGCAAAGGAGTCACTAGATCAGATTTTAAATTTTATAAAAACAGATTCTTTTTATTAGAAACAAATACTCAACCTGGTATGACAAAACTTTCTTTAGTTCCAGAAATAGCAGCTTATGCAGGAATGAGTTTTATTAATTTAATTGAATGGATATTAAAGGATGCATCTACAAGAAGGTAAAAAAAATAAAATATTTTTTTTTATATTTTTACTAGTTTTTTTCAGCTCAATAAATAATAAATTGTTTTTGGAAAAAAAGCATTCAATGCTAAAAATTAATGAAATTAAGATAAACGGTTTAAATGATGAGGAAAAAATCAAGTTAACTCGAGAATTTAAGGCAATTTTTCTTGAAAATATTTTTTTAATTAGTCAAAAAAATTTTACAAACATTTTAAATAAAAATAATTTAATTCAATCCTTTAGTGTTAAAAAAAAATATCCAAATTCAATTTTAATAAATATTAAAAAGGCTAATTTTTTAGCAATAACAAATATTAATAACAAAAAGTATTTGGTTGGATCTAATGGAAAGTTAATCGATTATGGCAGTATTAATAATCATAAAAAAAAATTACCTTTTATATTTGGTAAGATAGATTACTCAGATTTTATTTATTTTAAAAAAATTGTTGATAAATCTGAATTTAATTATGAAAATATAACTTCATTATACCACTTTCCCAATAACAGATGGGATATAAAAACTAAAAATAATATTTTAATTAAATTACCTGAGAAAAATTTTTTTAAGGCATTAAATTTTGCTAATAAAATTATCTATAATAATAAATTTAATAGTAATAAGGTTATTGATTTAAGGATTTCGAATCATATGATCATATCAAATGAGTGAAAAAAATTATGATATTTATCTTGATTTAGGATCATCTAAAATTCGAGTCACAGCCTTTGATAAACAAGAAAAAAATCAGATTTTTTTTTTAGAAAAAAATTGTCTAACTTGTTTAAAATTAAATCAACTAAACTTATTAGAAACTGATCACATTATAGAGGAAACTGTATTTGAAATAGAAAAAAAAACTGGAGAATATTTAAGTAATATTAATTTAATGCTCGATACTTCAGATGCATTTTCTATTATTTTATCAGTATCAAAAAAAAATGAAAAAAAAATTATCACTAAACAAGATGTTCAGTATTTAATTCAAGATGCCAAACAACAAATTTTGAGCGGATATTCTGATAAAAGCATAATACATATTATTATAAATAATTATAAAGTCGATGATACTGATTATGAATCTTTACCATTAAATATTGAGTGCAAAAAATTTTCTATTGATATTGTTTTTATTTGTTTTCCAAAAGAAATAATAAAAAATTTAGAAAAATTATTTAACAAACGTCAAATATCAATTGATCAATTTATATGTTCTAGTTATGCAAAATCCTTTAATTATAAAAAACATTTTAATGAATTTAATCAAATTGCTTTCCTTGATATAGGATATGAAAAAACATCTGTTATTTTTTATGAAAAAGAAAAACTAAAATTTTTTAACGTTTTATCGATTGGGGGGCATCATATAACAAAAGATATTTCAAAAGTGTTAAATTTAAACATTGAACTTTCCGAAAAAATTAAATCTAATTTAAATAAAGGCATCATTTTTTCTGACAATGAAGAAAATACAGAAATTTTTAAAAATGAATTTATAAATATTATTAAAGATAAAAAATTATCTTTTGATCTGATTAAAAAAATAATTTTTGCAAGAATTGAAGAAACTTTAAACTTAAGTTTTAAAACGATTGATAAAAACAAGTCTTCAGAATTAAAAAAAGAATTAAAAATTATTTTGATTGGCCAAGGATCTAAAATATTAAACAATAAATATATTGACATGAAAGAAACAACACCATTGGTTGATGAAATTGATTTTTTTGAAGAATCAACTACAAGTATCTGTGAATCTGGTTTAAAATTGATGCAAGGCATAAATAAACAAGAAGTTGTAATAATTCCAAAAAAATTAAAAAAAAAAGGATTATTTGAACGATTGTTCTATTTTTTTAAGTAAAAATTGTATTTTACTGTAACATTAGTTGTTTTCTAATTGTTTTATGAAAATTATATAAATTTGGAGTGTCAGTTCTAAATCAAAAAACAATTAGAAATTCCTTTGAAATAGAAGGGATTGGTCTGCATAGTGGAAAGCCAGTAAAAATAAAAGTTTGTCCATCAGAGCCAAATACAGGAATAATTTTTAAACGAATAGATTTAAAAAATAACAATTATATCATACCCAATATATTTAACGTAACTAATGCAACTTTATGCACAACTGTTTCAAATGAGTTTGGAGTTAAAGTGTCTACGATAGAACATTTAATGGCAGCTTTGTTTGGGAGAAATATTGATAATGCTTTAATTGAAATTGATAATGAAGAAGTTCCAATTTTAGATGGATCATCAAAAGATTTTGTTAATGCAATCGATAAAGCTGGCATACAGACAAGTGACAAACCAATAAAAATTATAAAAATAGAAAATTTTGTATCTTTAGAAGATGGAGTTAAAAAAATTACTATTGAACCAAGTAAAATTAGTTTGGATATAGATTTTGAAATTAAATACGATAATAAATTAATCGGAACTCAAAGGAATTTAGTTAAAGTATATGAAACTGATCTTAGAGAAATATATGATTCTAGAACATTTTGTGTTTATGAAGACATAGAAAAATTAAAAAAAATGAACCTTGCAAAAGGAGGAAGCTTAGAAAATGCGATCGTTGTTAGAGATGGTAAGGTTTTAAATAAAGAAGGTTTGAGAAACGACAAAGAATTTGTAAATCATAAAATTTTAGACTGTATAGGAGATCTTTTTTTATCTGGATATAAAATTATAGGCAAAATTGTTTGTTCACAGGGTGGACACAAGCTTACTAATCAATTGCTAAAAAAAGTATTTAGTGATGATAAAAACTTTTCAATCATTGAAATTAAAGAAAAAAACATCCCTCACGCATTTATTAATAGAAATTTCCTAAAATCAATAGCATAATAATTTACTGTTTTTGAAAATTTCTGATAGAAATTTTAGGTAAATTTTATGCATAAATTTTTTTTAATACTAATAATTATAGTTTTTTTTGGTTGTGCCAAAGACAAAGAAAATAAATTAATTATACAAGAACAAAATTTAGAAACACAGATGATAAGCGCTTACAAAGAAGGATTAGATTTTTTGGATAAAGACGACGGATTATCTGCTGCAAAAAAATTTAATGAAGCTGAACTTTTATTTCCTCAATCAGAATGGGCTCCCAAATCAGCTTTAATGGCTGCGTACTCATATTATGCTTATAATTATTATGGTGACTCAATTTATGAACTAGAACAATTTATTAAAAAATATCCTAAAGATGAAAGAATAAGTTATGCAAATTTTCTTTTAGCAATGTGTTATTATCAAAGTATAGTAGATGAAACAAAAGATTTAGAACCGTTATTAAAAGCAAGAGATAAATTTATTTATGTTGTCGAGAATTATCCAAATACAGATTTTGCAATGGATGCAAAATTTAAGTTGGATCTAATAAGAGAAATACTAGCTTCTAAAGAAATGTACTTAGGTAGTTATTATATCCAAAAAAGAAAATGGATAGCTGCAATTAATCGATTTAAAACAGTTACAAATGATTATGATACTACAATTTATGTGGAAGAAGCTCTACATAGATTAGTGGAGCTACACTATAAAATTGGTTTAGAAGATGAAGCAAAAAAATATGCTAAATTATTAGGTTATAACTATTTATCAAGCAAATGGTATAAAAAAACATATAAAATTTTTAACAAAGATTACAAACTTGTGAAACCTAAAACAAAAGAAAAGGAAAGCAATTTTATAATTAAAAAGTATAAGTCTATTTTTAAT
>Ga0209445_1001136_pt1 | contig 14606 bp, 12 predicted proteins | sample MarorgKNORR_S2LV_4_FD_188223 | JGI IMG/M metagenome (GOLD analysis project Ga0209445, IMG submission 188223) | Marine microbial communities from the Southern Atlantic Ocean, analyzing organic carbon cycling - NADW_A/KNORR_S2/LV (SPAdes) (version 2) | ecosystem: Environmental > Aquatic > Marine >...
AAAAATTAGAAAATGGAAAAGAAAGAACTGTTCTTTCGCTTAAGCCACACCTTTCTCCTATCAAGGCAGCCGTCATTCCACTTAAGAAAAACAATGAAGAGTTAGTTTTGGCAGCAAAAAACCTTAAGAAAGAGCTCCAAGGCCTTAGCCTTGGAAGAATCTTGCTGGAGAATTCTGGAAATATTGGTAAAAGCTATAGGCGCCACGATGAGATTGGAACCCCCCTGTGCATTACTGTTGATTTTCAAACCCTCGAGGACCAAACAGTTACCATTAGAAACAGGGACAGCATGGATCAAGAGAGGGTGCATCTAGAAGAAGCATCGCCCTACCTGCAGGAGTATTTGAGGTAAGTGCCTAAAACTTCCACTAAACCCATCATCCTGGATAGGGACGGAGTTATTAATGAGGATCTTTGGGGTTACGTAACAAGAAAAGAAGAATTCAAGCCTATCAGTGGAAGTCTTAAGGCTATACAAAAACTAACTGCTGCAGGGTTTACTGTAGTTGTAGCAACTAACCAAGCCTGCATAAGTAAAAAAATTATTAATAAAAAACAGCTTGATGCCGTTCACGAATACATGTCTTCTTTAGTACAAGAGGCAGGGGGTAAAATTGACTGTATTGTTTTTTGTCCTCATGCCCCTAAAGATAATTGTTCTTGTCGCAAACCAGAAACGGGGCTTCTGATTGAGATCGAAGAAAGGATTGGTAGTTCTTTGAAAAACAGTTTTTTTATAGGAGACAAGGAGTCTGATTTATTATGTGCTACTAGGCATGGATGCATACCTCTTCTGGTAGAAACTGGCTATGGGGGAAAAACTTTAACATCTAAGCACTGCCCTCCAAAAGAAAGATGTTTTAAGGACCTTATGGATGCAGTAAGTTATGTTTTAGAATCTTAAACTTTTTACTTTGATGATTTATATAAGGTCGCTCATTTTTTATTTTTTTTATGTTGCCTCTGGTTTACTAGCAGGTTTAATAGGTTGCATTGTCTGCCCTTTCTTAACCATAGCTAATAGAATTAAACTTTTATCTGCTTGGCCAAGATTTTCTAATTGGATCCTGTACAAGGCCTGTAAGATTGAAATTGTAGTTGAAGGAGAAGAGAATATTCCAAAAGCTCCTTTTGTCATTATCCCCAACCACCAAGGCCAATGGGAAACTTTTTTTTGTCAGTACTTTTTCTTTCCTATGACTACTCTTTTAAAAAGAGAGTTGTTATTTATTCCTGTGTGGGGCTGGGCTCTCGCTTTACTTAAACCTATAGCTATAAACAGAGGTAACCCTGTTATTGCCCTTAGAAAAGCATTAAAAGAAGGAGAAGATAGAATAAAAAACGGTTTTTCAGTTTTAAACTTTGCTGAAGGGACAAGAAAAAACCCAGGGGAAGTTGGGGGTTACGCTAGGAGCGGATTCGAGCTTGCAAAAAAAATGAAAGTACCTGTCCTCCCCCTTGTGCACAATTCAGGTGATTGCTGGCCTGCCCATAGGTTCTTGAAATTCCCTGGTAAAATTAAGCTTGTTATAGGAAACTCTATTGAGAACATAAGTTCAAGCGCTGAAGCAGCAAAACAAACAGAATACTGGGCAAGAAAAAGACTTAATGAAATTAGACTAGAAGATAACTAGACGTCTAGGTTTACAACAAACTTTGCATTTTCATCTATGAAGATTTTCCTAGGTTCTACGTCATCACCCATCAAGGCATTAAAGAGCTCGTCTGCCTTTTGTGCGTCATTAATGGTTACCTGCCCCAGAAGCCTTGCTTCCGGATCCATTGTTGTGTCCCAAAGTTGGTCTGCATTCATCTCTCCTAGCCCTTTGTATCTTGACATTGTAAAAGATTTTTTTGCTGCTTCGATTAGCTGATTTATTGAGCTTGCGAAATTATCTACCATAAATTTAGACCCATTGAATTCAAAATAAGAATCCTTATTTAACAGGGTGTTTAAGTGTTCTCCAAATGAACAAATGTCCTTGTATGCTTTCGCTCTAAAAAAACTTTGACTTAACTGCCAAGCTGTTTCAGAGCCGTGACGGATTAAAGTTATCTCAGGTTCAGATATTTTTTGTTCTTTATTTTTAATTGCTTCTACTTTCCACTTAGATCCATTTAAGGCTGAGCTGTTAAGCTTTGCTTGAAGTTTCTTACTCCAATCTTTTACATTTTTATCTTTTTTCAAGTCAGCTAGCCTTTCAAGATACATGCTTGCCTGAAGTATTTCTTCTGGATATAGGTGGGTAAGAGAATACATGGACTCCTGGGATTTTTGATGCTGTGAAAAAAGTTTACTCAGGGCTTCTCCGCCTATTGACTCACCCTTCTTGTTCAATACAAGTCTTGTCTCATCTAAAACTTCTGCCAGAAGCTGTTCTCTTAGGCCTTTGTCGTCCCTTATGTATACTTCTTGCTTCCCTTTTTTTAATTTATAAAGGGGGGGTTGGGCAGTATAAATATAACCCTTCTCTAGAAGCTCTGGCATTTGTCGGTAAAAAAAGGTTAGAAGAAGGGTTCTTATGTGAGAGCCATCCACGTCAGCATCAGTCATAATTATGATTCGGTGATACCTTAATTTTTCAAGCTGCCAGTCATCTCCCTTTATTCCACAGCCCAACGCTGTAATTATTGTTATTATTTCATTGGAGGAAAGAACCTTGTCTATCCTTGCCTTCTCAACATTAATAATTTTACCTCTTAGGGGAAGTATGGCTTGAAATTTTCTGTCTCTACCTTGCTTGGCCGAACCTCCTGCTGACTCTCCTTCCACCAAATAAACCTCTGATTTGCCTGGGTCTTTTTCCGTGCAGTCTGATAGTTTGCCAGGTAAGCCGCCTCCGTCAAAAACCCCTTTTCTCCTTGTTAGCTCTCTGGCCTGTCTAGCCGCCTCCCTTGCTCTAGCTGCATCTATTATTTTTGAGGCTATCAGTCGAGCTTCTGCTGGGTTTTCTAATAAGTAATTAGATAGGTGCTTATAAACCTCCTGTTCTACTATTGGTTTAATTTCAGAGGAAACTAGCTTGTCTTTTGTTTGAGATGAAAACTTAGGATCAGGTGCTTTTATTGAAACTACAGCAACCAAGCCTTCTCTGGCATCATCTCCAGAAGCTGTTACCTTTTCTTTAGTTGACAGCCCCTCTTTATCCATGTATTTGTTTAATGCTCTCGTCAAGGCAGTTCTAAAGCCTACCAGATGAGTGCCCCCATCTCTTTGGATTATATTGTTGGTATAACAGTTAACATTTTCTTGGTAACCATCATTCCACTGCATAGCTACTTCCACAGAAATCCCCTCTTTGTTTTCTTGTAAGAAGTGAAATATAGAATTAATAGTATTTCTTTTTCCAGTAAGGAACTCAACAAACTCTGCAAGACCTCCCTTGTGCTTAAAAGTTTTTTTCTTGTCTACCCTTTGGTCCTCAAGAATAATTTTTACCCCGGCATTAAGAAATGAGAGGTCTCTTAATTTCCCAGCTAAAATGTCGAAGTCAAAGACCACGTTAGTGAAAGTTTCTGTTGATGGTGTTAATTTAATTTCTGTACCTGTTAGATCGCTCTTGCCCGTAGGTTTTAATTTTGCTTTTGGTACTCCATCAGAATAATGCTGCTCATACACTTTGCCATCCCTTCTAATGGTTAGGTGTAGTTTTTTAGAAAGTGCATTAACTACAGAAACACCTACCCCGTGAAGTCCTCCAGATACTTTGTAAGAATTGTCATCAAACTTTCCCCCGGCGTGGAGTTTGGTCATAATAACTTCAGCAGCAGAAACTCCCTCTTCCTTATGAATATCCACAGGGATTCCACGTCCATTGTCTTTAACTAAGACACAATCATCAGCTAGTATTTGCACTTCTATATAATCACAATGGCCAGCTAAAGCTTCATCTATTGAGTTGTCTACCACCTCATAAACCATGTGGTGCAGACCTGTGCCATCGTCAGTATCCCCAATGTACATCCCAGGCCTTTTCTTGACCGCCTCCAATCCTTTTAAAACTGTTATGTTGGTAGAATCATAACCATTTGATTTGGCTGGGCTTTTTATTGATTTTCCTAGGCCTTTAGCAGCCCCTTTCAAAGCAGTTTTTTTTGTTTTTATTGGAGTTTTATTTAATTTTGTAGCTGTGTCAGTCTTCTTTGCTGGCATCTAGTTATTTTAACTTATTTTGAGAGATTTAGCTGTCTAAAGTTGTCTAAAAAGGGACCAAAATTGTCTGTATTTTTTCCTTCTATGGCTGTAATTAACAGTTGAGAGTTAAGAGCTAGAGCTTCTTGAAGTACTATTTCTAAACTCTCTTGATCTAGCTCTGAAGTTATGTCGTCAATAAGATAAATTATTTCTGATTCAATCTGAGACTTTAGGACATCATTAAAGTAAAAAAACATTAATAAAATCAGTAGTTTCTGCTGCCCTCTTGAAAGAACCGACCTTGCTAGTTTGCTTTCAGTGTAGAACATTAAATCAAGTCTATGAGGACCAAGGCTTGTGTATCCTAGTGCCCTATCTTTCTGACTGGACTTTGCTATTGCATCTCCAAATGATAGGTCTGCTGGCCATCCTTTGCTTAAATGAATCTTAATCGTGTTTAAAAATTCAGGATTTCCTTTTTTTTCTTCCCTTCTGTTTTCTAAGGTATCCTTAAAAAAATTTACGTAAAACCTTTTTTGTGTATCTTCGAGTATATTTCCTATTTCTATTAAAGCTTTATTCCAAATTTTAAGCTCTTTTTCTGAAACCTTTCTCTTTAAAGCCATGTTTCTTTGGCTCAATGTTTTCTTATATAATTTATATTCATCGTGAGCACTATGTTCCACGTGAAACATTGCCTTGTTAAAAAAATCTCTACGTAATTCAGTTTCTCCTTCAATCATTCTTAGGTCTTTAGCTTGAATAAACTGAATAACTGGAAGGTCTTTTTTTGCAACAGAAGAGGTGCCTCCTTTACCCTTTCTAGAGATTCTTTTGTTTAATTCTTTTTCAGCTCTAATTTTGAAAATACCATTATCTTTAGTTATTTCAAGGTCCACCAAAAAGCCTTTGCTTTTATCCTTAATACAGTCTTTAAGATCCCTTGTTTTAAAGGACTTACCAGTTATCAAGACGTTGATGGCTTCAAGTACTGAAGTTTTTCCGGTACCGTTCACTCCTGTTAAAAGTAAGTTATTATTGGAAAGATCAAGCTTTAAGTCTGTAAAAGGTCTAAAGTTTTTTAGAAATACTTTGTCAATGGACATTTCATAGTCTCATTGGCATGATGACATAAGCCTCTAATTTATTTCCAGGTTCCCTGATTAAACAACTGCTTTCTTCTCCGTAGAAGTTTATCTCTACTGTTTCTGATTCTATTGTTGCTAAAACATCAAGTAAATAACCGATATTAAAGCCAATTTCCATTGGACTCCCTTCGTAATTAACTTCTAAAAGTTCTTCTGCTGATTCTTTCTCTGGATTATTTGCTGTTAATTTAAGTTTGTTATTACTTAATTCGAATCTTACTCCTCTGTATTTCTCATTAGAAAGAATAGATGCCCGAGTAAGCGCAGATTGGAGGTTTTCCTTAGAAATCTCTAAGGCATCAGGCTCCCCTGATGGTAATACCTTTTCATAATCTGGAAATTTTCCATCTATTAACTTAGTTGAAAAGTCTAAGTTTATGTCCTTAATTCTAAGGCTTGAGTTCCCAAAACTTAGATTAATATTATCATTTTCTTCTCTTAATATTTTCGCTAGCTCTAAAACTGCTTTTCTAGGAATTATTTGTCTTTTTCCTTCCACTTCTGCTGTTTCTGTTGTTTCTTTTAATTGGCTTGTGGCGAAAGCTAACCTGTGTCCATCAGTTGCTACTGTATTTATACTGCCTTCTTTGTATTCCACTAAAAGTCCATTTAAATAATATCTTACGTCTTGAGAAGCCATACAAAATGCTGTTTTATTGAGTAGTCTTTTTAAAGTTTTTGATTCTATAGACAATGAATCAGTTTCTTCTTTTGACTCTAGCTCTGGGAAATCGAGAGTAGATAAAGTTGCAAAATCAGCATGAAAGTTCTTAGAGCTTACTGTTAACTTGCCGTTATTTAAATTGAATTCAAGTGATTCTTTATCGGGCAAAGATCTGCACAACTCTGACATCTTCCTGGCTGAAACAGTAGTTTCCCCCTCTTCAATTACTTCCTTCACCACTGTAACTGTTTTTAATTGTATTTCTAGATCCGTAGCTGTTATTTCTATTTTTCCATCCATGGCAACTATTTTGAGATTAGCTAAGATTGGAATTGTTTGCCTTCTTTCTGCTATGGATGCGCCCATTTGAAGAGAATCAACAATTTCGTTCTTTTCTGTAATAAATTTCATTTTTAAATTGTTAAGGCCCTAAAAAGATTCCTATAGTCCTCTTCTATTTCATTATTAAAATCTCTAAGTTCTTTAATTCTTTTACACGCATGCATAACTGTTGTGTGGTCTCTTCCTCCAAAGGACTCCCCTATTTCAGGCAAACTATAATTGGTTAGCTCTTTTGCTAAAAACATTGACATTTGCCTAGGTCTTGCAATAGATCTGCTTCTTCTTTTAGAAAGAAGATCACTTAATTTAATATTATAATATTCGGCTACTGTTTTTTGGATATTATCAACACTAACCTGTCTTGCCTGTATGGCCAACAAATCTTTAAGTGAATCTTTTATCAAAGGGATATCTATCTCTTTTCCTGTAAAGTTAGAGTTAGCTATAACTCTTTTCAAAGCCCCCTCAAGCTCCCTTACATTTGATCTTACTTTTTGGGCAATAAAGAAAGCGCTTTCTTCATCCAACTTATAACCCATTTCTTCTGCTTTGCTTAGAGTTATGGCAACTCTAGTTTCAAGCCCCGGTGGATCAATCACTACCGGTAGTCCCCACCCAAATCTAGACTTCAGCCTGTCCTCTAAGCCATTAATTTCCTTTGGATACCTGTCACAGGTTAGTATCATTTGACTTCCTCTTTCAAGCAAAGAATTAAAGGTATGAAAAAGTTCCTCTTGCGATTGCTCTTTGCCCGCAAAGAACTGAATATCATCAATTAATAAGGCATCTAAGGACCTGTAATATTGTTTAAATTCATTAATTGCGCCTAATTGTAACGATCTTACCATATCACTCACGAATTTCTCCGAGTGTATGTAGGTTATCTTTTTAGATTGGTCATGGGTTTTCATTAAATTTCCTACAGCATGCATTAAGTGCGTCTTACCTAGGCCAACGCCTCCATAAATGAAAAGCGGGTTATATGAAGTTTTTAAGCCTGATGCAACTTGCCTTGAAGCTGCTAGAGCTATGTGGTTTGACTTACCTTCAACGAAAGTATCAAAAGTAAAGCCTGGTATTAGGTTTGTTTGGTGACTCTTTTTATGAGAAAAGTGAATTTCCTTTTGAAAATCTGGCTTAGGGTTAATAACATCTTTTGTAGACTTTTTAATGTTGTCATTTATTTCTATAACTTCAGCCCCCTCTAGGCTCCCTTGAAAGACTTCAAAATTTATGTTTAATTCATCCTGGTTAGTTATAGCTATAAGTCTTTCCTTAATTGAGTTTCCATAATTTTGTTCAACCCATTCTAAAATAAAATTATTGGGTGCAAGGACTGAGTATGATTGCGGAGATATTCCTATATTCTCTTTTAGCTTTAGGGGCGCTATCCATGTAGAGTACTCTTCAAGGGCCAAATCTCTTTCAAGCGTTTTTTTACATTCGTTCCAAAAAAGAATTTCTGCCATGTGCCTAATTATAGAGGTTTTTTTTAAGTTATCCACAGCATAACAACAATTAATAATTGTGGATAACATGTTAATATTTTGTATAGTTGTTTTTTCTTGAGTATTTAGTCTAAAAAACTTATTATGCGCCTTCATTTACTTATTTTTCACTGAAAATGAAAAGAACTTATCAACCAAGTAAGATTAAAAGAGCTCGAACTCATGGATTTAGGGCAAGAAGCTCTACTGTTAGCGGGAGAAAAATACTTAATAACCGAAGGAAAAAGGGTAGAAAGTCTCTTACAGTCTAAATTATAGGCATGTCCTTAAGCGTTAAACACTCGATTCCCTCTAGTTCTGGGTTTGGCCACATTCTTTCAAAACCTGAATTCAAGGTTAATAAGGGAAATTATTTAATTTTTGCTAAGGCGAATAGTGAAAACATACCCCGACTTGGCGTGTCTATAAGAAAAGCAGACTATAAGCTTGCTACTCACAGAAACATAATTAAAAGAAGGATAAAGAACAGCTTTATGAAACGAGCTTCAAAATTTCCTGCTTTTGATTTTGTTGTGTTAGTAAAACCAGGAGAGCAGGTTAAAGCTAGGGACGGCTTAGAAGTTTTATGGAGAGATATTGAGGACCTAAAAGTTGAGTAGGCTTTTTATTTGGCTTATTTTAATTTACCAGAGATTAATAAGCCCGCTTGTGGGGCCTTGCTGCAGATTTCACCCCACATGTTCTGAGTATGCCAAGACAGCTCTTGAAAGCCATGGTTTAATTAAAGGGATTTGGCTTACAATAAAAAGAGTATCAAAATGCAACCCTTTAGGTGGTAGTGGTTTTGATCCTGTTCCTGGGGTGGATGGATAATGGACTATATCAAAATTTCGCTCATCGGGCTTATAGCAGTCTTTGCTTATTATCTTCTTTTACAATGGCCTCCTTCTTCTATAGAAGGTCCACTAAATCTAACTTCTGCCCAGGAGAATACAATTGCAGCTCAGGAACCTGTAGAAACTATTCTTCTTAAAGAGGAGGTTTTAATTGATAGTAAGGACTTACTATCAGCATTGGAAGGTTTGTCGTCTTCGGGTGATTTGAGTGCGCCTGGCAAACAAATAGAAACAGACTTAGCTAAGATTTTTTCTCTTAACAATGATGTTTTAAATATCGAAATTGACGCTATTACCGGAAGGTTTGTTAAGGCTGGTATGAAAGATATCAAAGTAGAGAAAGATGGCGATGAATCCGTGTCTCTTTTTGGGCGCAGATTAATAGACGCAGAAGATGGTTGCCCGGTTGAAATGGGAGCTACGCTGAAAGGCCATGAATGTGTAGGTAATTATTTTGCTAGCTCTGGTTTTTATTCTCCTTCTTCTTCTAGATACTTGGATCCAAATTTTAATTCTATAAAAAAATCGACTATTGGCGATGGGGGGACAATTTACATTCTGTCTGGTGAGAATACAGATATGCATTTTACTAGGCAGGTGTTGTTGAGGCCCGGCGAATATTCTCTGGAAGTTGAAGACTCAGTTCGCCTTAAGGGTGGATCTGAGCCAGCTGTTGTTGTTCCTTATGCACGAATTCTAAGAGATGGAAACAGGCCGCCTAGGAAATTTCTTGATTTTGACTCTTACACTTATCTAGGGCCTGTTTTCTCTACTGAATACGACTCTTTTGGAAAACTTGATTTTAGTGATCTTAAAGAGGATGGTTTTGAAAGGGAGTCCTCTGGGGGCTGGCTTGCATTTGTGCAGAGATATTATGTGTCCTCCTGGATTCCTGAACAAGGAAAAAAGCATAAATACCAGGCCAGACAGATCACTTCAGGGGCTTTTTCTATAGCTTTAACCAGTCAAAGTAGGTCTTTAAGCGCTGGGGTGCCAGCTTCTTATAAAAATACACTTTATGTGGGTCCTAAAATTTCTGACAATCTTAATAAACTACACCCTGACTTAGGTTTGGTAGTGGACTATGGGTTTTTGTGGTGGCTTTCTGAGCCCATTCACAAGCTAATGACCTGGGGTTATACGTTTCTGGGAAATTGGGGTCTTGCTATTTTATTTGCCACCTTAGTTTTAAAGGCAGTTTTGTGGCCTCTTAGTGCTGCTGGGTACAGGTCGGCTGCAAAGATGCGTGCAGTTGCACCGCAAATGGCTGAACTTCAGCAAAAACATGCTAACGACAAACAAAAGTTAGGCCAAGAAATGATGGCTTTCTATAAAAAGGAGGGCGTGAGCCCGCTTGGGGGCTGTCTTCCTATGTTGTTACAAATGCCTTTCTTTCTAGCTTTTTATTGGGTTTTGTTGGACATGGTGGAGCTTAGACACGCTCCGTTTTTGCTTTGGATTACTGACCTGTCTTCATATGACCCGTTTTTTGTTCTCCCCCTACTTAATGCTGGGCTTATGTTTTACTCACAAAAAATGATGCCCGTTGCCCCTAGCAACGACCCCACACAACAACAAATGCAAAGTGCCATGAAGTTCATGCCGATAATGATAGCTGCTATGTTTTGTATTTTCCCTGCTGGCTTTGTCCTTTATTTTACAATTCAGTCACTTATTACCGTCATACAACAAGCCCTTTCATTTAGAAAGGCTGGTATTTCCTTAAAATCTGTTTAAATTTTATTAGGGTTGGTTTGTGGAAGAAACTATCGTTGCCCCTGCGACTCCAGCTGGAAGAGGGGGTGTTTCCATTATTAGAGTTTCCGGAAAGGAGGCAAGGGTGGTTGGATTAAGCCTTTGTGGGGAGCTGCCTGAGCCCTGGTGTTTCAAGCCCTGTTCTGTTTTAGGTGAAGCCGGTGATTTAATAGATTCGGGTTTGGTTGTTTTTTTTAGTGCCCCCAAGTCATATACCGGCGAGGATGTTGTCGAAATACACTGCCACGGCAACCCTCTGGTTGTTGATTCTATTATGGCTGCTGCTGTTTTTTTTGGTGCTCGGGTTGCTGAGCCTGGTGAATTTACCAAAAGAGCTTTTCTTAATGAAAAAATAGACTTGGCTCAGGCTGAGTCTGTGGCTGACCTTATAGCTGCCCAAACCACCTCTGCTTTAGTTGCTGCGCACTCCTCTCTTTCTGGAGAATTTTCAAGGCTTGTTAATAAAACCATAGACAAGGTTGTTGCTGCGCGGGTTTTGGTTGAGGCCTGTCTAGACTTCTCTGATGAAGAGTCTGTTTCTGTTTTTGAGGACAGGAAGCAAGAAATAAGGCTGGGCATAAGGGGGGGTGTGGATGATGTAAGTTTGTTGTTAGATGGTTCGCGTGTTGGATCTAAAATGAGAGAGGGCCTTAGAGTTGTAATATTAGGACCGCCCAATTGTGGTAAGTCTACTTTATTAAACCGCCTTGCTCGAGAGGATGTTGCTATTGTTTCTGACTCTCCGGGCACCACCAGAGACCTTCTTAGGGTAACCCTTGATTTGGGTGGTTTACCTGTAGAGTTTGTAGACACGGCTGGCCTTCGTACAGATGCGGAGGAGGAGGTCGAGATCGAGGGCATGAAAAGGGCCCTGTCTGTTTCAGATACCGCTGATTTAGTTGTCTTAATGAGTTGTGTTGGGGAAAATTTTAGTCCTACACTACCCGCAACCACAAAAACCCTGAGATTATTTAATAAGATAGACGCCCACCCCGATTATGCCCCCCTTGAGCCCGAGGAAGTTTTTATTTCTGCTTTGACCGGTCAGGGGATAGACGGTTTTGTTTCGTCTGTATTTTCTGCTTTTGGGATTGGCCCTGGGATTGAGGTTCCGGTGTTGGCGCGGCGACGCCATCTGGACGGTTTGGAAAAGTCTTTGGGTTTTCTTTTGTCTTCTTTGTCTTTTCTAGACGCGGGCGAGGACTTGGTTCTTGTTGCCGAAGAGCTGAAGGAGACGCAAAAGCACCTTGGCTTTATAACCAGACCCCTAACGTCTGATGAGTTGCTGGGCCATATTTTTTCAGAGTTTTGCGTAGGTAAGTAGTTGTGTAAAAACTGTGGAGGTTTTTTGAGTTTTTATTTTAGTTTTTTTTATCCCCTGGTTGGGGGGGTTCGCTCACAGTTTAGTTATAGTTTTCTTGTGTGGTTGGGTTGGTCTGTGGTCCTTTTTAGAGGCGAGTCTGGTGAACTTATCCACGCTTTTTCTTTCCTTAATAATAACAACTAAAATACATATATAAGATAGTATATTTAATTAATAGTAATTAAGGGCTGTGGAAAACAAAAAAATAATAGTTGTAGGAGGGGGACACGCCGGCACAGAGGCGGCCGCTGCAATTGCTAGGATGGGATGTAAGGTTACCCTGGTAACGCACAAAAAAAACTCCATAGGACAGATGTCATGTAACCCGGCCATAGGAGGCATAGGAAAGAGCCACCTAGTCAAAGAAGTGGACGCGCTAGGGGGGTTGATGGCCAAAGCAACAGACCTGGCTGGGATACACTACAGGACGCTTAACCTAACAAAAGGACAGGCGGTTAGGGCCACCAGAGCCCAAACAGACAGACAGCTTTATAAAAAAGCCATACAAGAACTATTAAAACAAACAAAAGGCCTAGAGATAAAAGAAGGGTCAGTGGAGGACCTAATTATAGAAGGAAACAAAGTCAAGGGCGTTTATTTAAGTGGGGGAGAAAAGGTTAACAGCGACAAGGTTATATTAACAACAGGAACGTTCTTGGGTGGAGTTATGCACGTAGGGCTTGAGCAAAAACAAGGAGGCAGAGCCGGAGACCCATCCAGCAACAAGCTGGCCAGAAAACTCCGAAAACTTCCATTTAGGTACGGAAGGCTGAAGACCGGAACGCCGCCCAGGCTAGACGGCGAAACTATAAACTGGACAAAGCTGGAACCCCAACCAGGCGACACCCCCACCCCGCAGATGTCCTACTATAGCCCAATAAAAAAAAGGCCAAACCAAATAAACTGCCACCTAACAAGAACAACACCCAAGACTCACGAAATAATAAAGGGGGCGCTAGACCTGTCACCACTGTACACAGGAGTAATTGAGGGGGTGGGGCCCCGCTATTGCCCCTCTATAGAAGACAAAGTAGTGAGGTTTGCAGACAGAAATTCACACCAAATATTCTTAGAGCCCGAGGGGTTAAAGACAAACGAGATATACCCCAATGGCATTTCAACAAGCCTACCAATGGAGGTTCAAGAAGAGTTCATTAAAACCATACCGGGACTAGAAGAGGCGAAAATAACAAAAGCAGGTTACGCGATAGAATATGATTACTTCGACCCAAGAGACCTAAAGCACACAATGGAGACGAGACACATAGGAGGCCTGTACTTCGCGGGACAAATAAATGGAACCACTGGCTATGAAGAAGCAGCAGCTCAAGGTGTGGTTGCGGGCATAAACGCAGCCCTGAGCCAAAAGGGCCTCGACCCATGGGTACCCGGAAGACACGAAGCTTATATGGGGGTGTTGGTAGACGACTTAGTGAGCCTAGGAACTAAAGAACCGTATCGAATGTTCACCAGCAGAGCTGAGTTCAGGCTAATTTTAAGAGAAGATAACGCAGACACCAGGTTAATGCCCAAAGGGAGAGAGTTGGGATTAGTAGAAGATAGGGCCTGGCAAGAGTTTAAAAAAAGCAGAGCCGCAGTCCACAAAGAAACCCAAAAACTTCAAAGAAAAACTATAAAACCCCAAACAAAAGAGGCCAAGAAACTAGAAGAAGAAACTGGCGAACAAATAAGAAGCAACAAGACGGCGTATGAGCTACTTAAAAGACCGCAAATAAACTACAAAAACCTAGTTGCAGACAACAAAGACCTAACAAAAAACGAGATAGATAAAATAGAAGCAGAGGTCAAGTATGAGGGCTACATAAAGAGACAAGGAAGAGAAATAGAGAAACTTCAAAGAAACGAGAACACTCCAATACCAACCAACACCTCCTTTCTAAAGATCACAGGCCTGTCAAGCGAGGTAAAACAAAAACTAGAAGAGGCAAGGCCAGAAAGCATTGCTCGAGCCTCAAGGCTGCCCGGGGTAACACCAGCAGCCATCTCCTTGTTATTAGTACACCTCAAAAAGGAGGCGACGGGGTAAGGGTAAGTTGATTATCTCAAAAAAACAAAAACAACAACTCGACAGATTTGAAGAGTTACTTCTTTTGTGGAATAAAACACACAACCTTATTTCAAAGAGCCAAACTACAAGCATAAAAGAACATATTGAAGACTCTCTTTCCATAGCACACCTCCTAGGCAGAAATGTCATGGACTTGGGAAGCGGAGGGGGCTTTCCAGGAATACCCATAGCGATTACAAACCCCAAGAAAAGGATATTTTTGGTAGAAAGAAAACAAAGTAAGGCAGCCTTTTTACTTAACACCACAACCCAGTTAGAACTGGAAAACATCCTAGTTGTAAACCAAGACTCTAAAGAGCTGAGTTCAGACAACTTTCCCAGCCCCCTAGAAATTGTCACAAGGGCTTTTGGTTCCCCCTACAAAACAATAGAGGCAACCAAAGGACTCTTAGGGGCACCCAAAAACCATCTAAAGCTGATGAAGACCCATCCCCCGCGAGGTATTGAAGGTATACCAGAAAACTATCAGGTTGAGAAAATAGAAGAAATAGATCTAAAAGGAAAAGACAAGAGGCGCATCTTGGTTACAATAACCAATAAGAAAACATGAAGAAGATAGTAATAGCAAACCAAAAGGGGGGAGTAGGAAAAACAACAACAGCCGTAAACTTGGCGGCCTCATTGGCTGCCATGAAAAGAAAGGTACTATTGGTAGATATAGACCCCCAGGCTAACGCAACTACTGGCTCTGGAGTAGAAAAGATTGAAGAAACAGAAGCAGCACCCCACCCCACTTGGGAGCCAGGAGGAACCAAAATAAAGACC
>Ga0209445_1001137_pt1 | contig 14605 bp, 11 predicted proteins | sample MarorgKNORR_S2LV_4_FD_188223 | JGI IMG/M metagenome (GOLD analysis project Ga0209445, IMG submission 188223) | Marine microbial communities from the Southern Atlantic Ocean, analyzing organic carbon cycling - NADW_A/KNORR_S2/LV (SPAdes) (version 2) | ecosystem: Environmental > Aquatic > Marine >...
TATGCTGCCCATAAAAAACGGACTCGTGCCCATCGTTTCATCACCGAGTGGTCGTATGGATTGCTGGTCCGCTTGCTAGCCCGACAGACCAAAGGCAAGATCGTGGCCAACATGACCTGAGATAGCAGACGATGACCTTCAACATTTTGACACCTGCACAAACGGTGGATATCAGCATGGATGACGGTGCCATCATCCGTCTCCGCCGTCACAGCAAAGGGAAACAGCGGCTGCTTCTCAGCCATGGAAACGGATTCGCTGTCGATGCGTACTATCCATTCTGGCAACTGTTTCTGGACAGCTTTGAGGTGGTCGTTTTTGATGTTCGCAACCACGGTCAAAATCCCCGCCACAACTTCGCGGCACACCACATCAATCGTTTTGTACTCGATTTCGAAACTATTTACACCCATATTCCCCAGATCTTTGGTGCTAAACCGACGGTAGCGGTTTTTCATTCGATTTCAGCGATTACCGGCCTGTTACAGAACCTTGAACATGGTCAGCGCTGGGACGCGCTGCTAGTAGTTGATCCACCTGTGATACCAGAACCAGGACACGCGTTGTATCAACTGGCCCATTCATTCGAACTGAAGCTGAGGGACTGGGCAGTCAGTCGACCACACAGATTTTCCAGTCCTAATGAACTAACACAAACTCTGATTGAAACAAAACGCCTGAATCGCTGGCAGAACGGCAGCCACCAACTTATGGCCGCGGCAACACTAACGCAGAATACAACTGGTTGGGAACTGACCTGTCCCAGCACCTACGAATCCCAAATCTACGACGACAATGCTAAGCTGAATATCTGGGCCCAGCTGACAGAACTGACGGGTCCGGTCAGGTTTCTGGGTGCTGACCCGGAAATCGAAGGTGCCTGGCCACCCGCTTTTGTCAATCGGGCAATGCACGTCGAGTTGGGTCTTCCCTACTCATGTATAACTGCAACGACGCATATGATGCAGATCGAACGACCACAAACAGTCGCGAAAGAGTTTCTATCCTTCTTGCACAATACCGGCATTGCGTGATCTAAGAACGCTGCCCATTCTTCACACTACGCACAAACTCGATTTGGGACCGAAAACGCAATGGCCGCAAGTGCGCAGCAGTTTCTAACGCAGTCAGTCGAAGTAGTGAATCTCAAGTAACAAACAACCGTTGCAGGATTTAAACGGACCATGATCAGTACCCGGCGGTCTGCAGGCATAGGTGTTAGCTGCAAAAGTCTCACCGCCCTGACCGTCCTCGTCATTACCCACAATCAGATCGCCCGACACTAGGTACACCTCCTCCCAATACTCGTGATTGAAAGGTGCGGTGGTATAGATACCCGGTTTGAAGCGCAGTAGGCGAGTCCGGCTGCCAGTTCGATTGACTTCATCCAAGCTACCCGAAAGTATTTTCTGCTCGATCCCGACTGGGTAACCCTGCGGTACTTCCCAGCCATTTTCGAGATCAAGTGAATAGAACTCTCTATGTGTTTTGTTGATGCTGATCATATTACCCTCCAGTTATGCATAAAACCGGACAGTATAGAGATCGTGGTTCCCTGTGAAACAATAAGTTGAATCGATCTCCGGTACCTGTTCGGAACACACGGCAAATGCAGGCACACGAAGTGCGCTGTTAAAACCGAACAACTCCGAAGTGCAGATTTCTTCTGTAGGGCCGCCAACGGGCAGTGAAGAAGCCGTGCGTTCCCGGACTTCAGGAATATTGGATGAATCCGTGTCGGTCATTCGTATTAAGACGCACGTGGCAGATAACTGCAATTATACTTCCGGCGAGAGTTAGGGTTTTCCGGAGCGACAAAGCATGGTGTGGACTGTAGGTGTAGATGTAGGTGGGACTTTCACAGATTTTTTTGCTTTTGACGAGTCAAACGGATCGGTTCATGTGGGCAAGTTTCCATCGACACCGGGGAATCCGGCCCATGCAGTGCTCAATGGCCTTGAGACACTGGCCCGGGAACACAGCCTGGATCTCTCCGAACTCCGCCAGTTCTCGCATGGTACTACCGTGGCAACCAACGCCCTGCTGCAGCGGCGCGGCGGTGATGTCATGCTGCTGACGACCGCTGGTTTTGCCGACCTGCTCGATATCGGGCGCCAGACCCGGCCGCACATGTTCGACCTTTATCAGGATTACCCTGCAGCCCTGGTCCCAAGGTCGCGACGGATCGAAGTATCCGAAAGAATCACTGCTGGCGGAGAAGTCCTGACTCCGCTTAGTCAGCATGAAATCGAGCGCGCAGTCGACTGTGTCCGCGCTGCCGACCCTCAGTCCTGTGCCGTGTGTTTTCTGTTTGCGTTTCAGAACCCCGAACACGAACGGGCAATTACCGATGCACTGCGTCAGTCTTTGCCAGACATCGAGGTCAGTGCGTCATCTGAAGTTCAGCCTGAATTTCGCGAATTCGAACGTTTCTCAACAACCGTTCTCAACGCTTACCTGCAGCCGGTTATGGCGCAATACATGACTGATCTCGACAGCGGTCTCAAAAGCGCCGCTCCCAATGCCAGCTTTGGCCTCAACCAGTCCAGTGGCGGCCTGATGTCTGTGGGTCGGGCTCAGCGGCTTCCCGTTCGCACTGCTTTGTCTGGTCCGGCCGCAGGCGTGGTTGGCGCCGCACATGTCGCCACTGCGGCACAGCGATCGGACGCTATTACGCTGGATATGGGTGGAACCAGTGCCGATGTTGCGCTGATCCGCCAGGCGCGCGTACCCACGGTGTTTTCCCGGGAAGTTGGCGGCTTTCCCATTCGCATGCCGATGGTTGATGTCGAAACCGTGGGTGCTGGCGGTGGGTCGGTTGCCTGGATCGACCGTGACGGTCTGCTCAAGGTTGGCCCGAAAAGCATGGGAGCAGATCCCGGTCCGGCTTGTTACGGACTCGGCGGCACACAGTCGACCGTCACTGACGCCAACCTGCTTCTGGGTCGACTCGGCGAAGATGGTCTTCTGGGCGGGACGATGAAACTCGACAAGGCAGCAGCGGACTCGGCATTCGATACCTTGGCACAGTCGCTTGACGTGAGCCGTCTGCGCGCCGCTCAAGGCGTGATCGACATCGTTGTTGCCAACATGGTGCGAGCGATCCGTACCATATCGGTAGAACGCGGCCATGATCCCCGGGAATACTGTCTGATGCCGTTTGGCGGGGCCGGTCCACTACACGCCAGGGATGTTGCGCGCAACCTGGGCATTCAAGAGATTCTGGTTCCACCGGCCCCGGGCATCATCTGTGCGCACGGCCTGGTGGTGTCTGATCTGCTGGAGGACTTTGTTGACAGCGGCCGAATCGAGGTCAATGCGGGAAACGTCGAACATATCAGGCAAATCCTCGACTCGCTCAGCCTACAGGCTCGAAAATGGTTCGAACAGGAAAGCATTCTGGATCACACCCGGTCCATCCAACTCCGGCTCGATATGCGCTATGTGGGACAGAATTTCGAACTTGCGGTACCCCTTGAGACAACGGGTAATCAGGTGCCTGAGCTGGTGGTCGACGATCTTCAGCAACGGTTCTTCAGGACACATGAAGGAAGCTATGGCTATTTCAACCCGGACGATCCAATCGAGATCATCAATATCCGGCTGACTGCCCGCGGTCGGCTCTCCCCGCTTGCAGATTACCGCAAACTGGACCCATCAGATACCGCGCCGGTTATGGCTGGAGAACGTCAGGTCGTGTTTCATTCCGATAAACCCGTGAACTGCCCCGTGTTTGAGCGCAGCGAGCTTAGAGCCGGTCACATCCTGACAGGCCCAGCCGTGATTGCCCAACTGGATGCGACTACTCTGCTGTATCCAGGCGATGTCGGCACAGTCGATGAATCCGGGACACTCCTTATTACCCTTACGGAGGATCTCAATTGATCCGACTCGACCCCATCAGTCTGGAGATCATATCGAACGCCCTGCGTTCGATTACAGACGAGACCTATGTCGCGCTGATGAAGTCGGCGTATTCAACCAACATTAAGGAGCGCCACGATCACTCGACTGCAATCATGGACCGTTCCGGTCGACTGGTGGTGCAGGCGGTCGAATCCCTGCCGATTCATATCGCGTCCATGCATGGCCTGATGCAAGCACTGCTCGATAAATTCGGCAATGACATTCAACCCGGTGACCTGTTTGTGGCCAACGATCCGCATGCAGCAGGCGGCACACATCTGCCCGATGTCAATCTCGCGATGCCGGTTTACATTGACGACGAAATCTTCGGTTTTATCTGTAACATCGCACACCACGCAGATATCGGTGGGATGGCCCCTGGCAGCATGGCCGGCGGTATGTCTGAAATCTATCAAGAAGGACTTCGAATACCCGTTGTTCGCCTGTTTCGCAACGGCGAACTGCAGCAGGATCTGTTTGATTTGATGCTGCTCAACGTGCGGGTCCCCAAAGAACGGCGGGGAGACTACTTCGCCCAGATCTCGGCCTGTCGCCTGGGTGAACGCCGTCTGCAGGAAGTCGTTGCCGACCACGGCACGGAACAGATCAACACTGCGTTCAGCGATATTATCGACCGGACCCGAGAACGAATGGGCGACAGCATCGAGACCATTCCGGACGGAGACTATCATTTTGCCGACATGATGGATGGCGATGGCATCGATGCCCTGGACCTGCCTATAGAACTGATGATCACGGTAAGCGGTCGTGAGATCACGTTTGACTTTGAAGGCACCTGTGCACAGGTCGCCGGCAATATCAACGTGACCCTGAACGCGACACAGGCCGCGGTCTGCTACTCGCTCAAGGCTCTGCTGGATCCTGACGTGCCCAACAATCAGGGTGTGCTCGATTCAGTAAAGATCCTGGCCCCGCGCAGCACTCTGGTCAACTGCACCTTTCCGGCACCGGTTGCGGCCCGCGCCAACACCTGCCAGAGAATCATTGACGTGGTTCTCGGCGCACTGTCCGTCGCCTTCCCGGAACGGGTCATTGCTGCAGCGAACGGTGCCAATACAACGGCAGTGTTCTCCGGGACAGACCCCAGGACGGGTCAGTCGTACCTGTATTTGGAAACCCTCGGCGGAGGTATGGGGGCAAGACCGACCAAAGACGGAAAAGACGGTGTTCAGGTGCACATCACCAACACATCCAACCTGCCGATTGAAGCCATCGAAATGGAATATCCGCTTGTGGTCGATGAGTACAGCCTCGTTGAAGACTCAGCCGGGGCCGGCAAATACCGTGGCGGAATGGGACTGCGGCGGGTCATCACACCGCGCCATGACAACTGTATTTTTAACGGTGCCGGCGAACGCTTTCGTCACCAGCCCTGGGGGCTGTTTGGCGGTGGCGCCGGTGGCGCCGGACGGTTTCTTTTGCGCTCACCAGACAAAACCACACGGCTGGACAACAAACCAAACGCCGTCAAGGTGCCACGCGACTCTGCCATCGTGATCGAAACACCCGGGGCCGGTGGTTATGGGCCTCCTTCTGAAAGGACTGCCGACTCTCTGCGCGCTGATCGTGAAACAGGCAAGTTCAGCGACGATTACCTGGCGCGGCACTACGGAACCGAAGATCGTTCATAGCAGATTCGGCATCGATCGAGCATAGTTTGCAGCTGTCGACCGCAACCGAATCTTCAGCGCAGCTTTTCCAGCCCGCACCAGTTGGCAATGAACAACGCGATGGTGCCGGTGATACGCTGTACCGAAGCGAGGCTGACGCGCTCGTCGAACGCGTGGATGTCTTTTGATACCGGCCCGTAAACCAGGCAGGGACAGTCGTCGTACAGAACGAAAACCCGTCCGTCCAGATAGCCCGGTGTGACAAACGATTCCAGTGAACTGCCAAAACTCACGGCATGCGCTTGGGACAGTACTTTCTCCGCGTCGCTGCCTTCCTCCAGTACGTAACCGCGGCTGAAAAAACCGTTGTATTCGACCGTCGGTGGGTTGTCAGACAAAAACGGGTCCTCGCGGCTGCTGGACTGCAGGCATGCTTCAATTTCACGGGCCGCGTCCCGCGGGTTGACGCCCGGATAGATGGCCGCACGGATATCCAACGTGCACCAGGCCGGAACGGAGGATGCCCAGTCGCCGCCTGCAATCTTTCCGACATTGAAATTGATCGGGTGATCCAGGTCTTCGAAGTACTTAATATCTGCTCGACGGGCATTCCATTTTGCCTCGAGCTTTTTCAGCGAACCGATCAATCGGTAAGCAGCCTCGATAGCGTTCGCACCCTGACCTGCTTCGCGAACATGCACAGGACGCCCACGGACGTGCACCTGAAACCAGATAACACCCACATTTGCCCGCACCAGCATATCCTCTTCCGGTTCAGGAATCAGTGCCGCATCGGCGCGGTAGCCACGGACCAGCGCGGACAAGGCACCGTTACCGGTACATTCCTCTTCGGTCACAGACTGCAGGAACACATCAGCCGAAGGTTGCAGGTCGAGGTTGCGCAGTGCGTCCAGGGCAAAGATATTTGCGCACAATCCGGCTTTCATGTCGGCGCCGCCCCGCCCGTAGAGCCAGTCACCATCTATCGACGGGTCGAATGGGGGACGTGTCCACATGTCCAGCGGCCCGGTCGGTACCACGTCGATATGACCATTGAGAATCAACGACCGGCCGAGATTCTGTGCGGGGGTGTGTGTACCCACGACATTGACTGCGTTGCTGTAATCGACCTTGACCGGGGAAAAACCCGGGTGCGCTTCGATTTCACCGATATCGATGGCCCAGCGATCCGTCTGATAGCCGCGGGTTTCAAGCGCCGTGTACACCAGCGCCTGGGCGCTTTCCTCCTGGCCCCGCACAGAAGGCTGCCGCATAAGATCCATCGTAAAACCGAGTTGGGATTCAAATCCCGCGGCTACCGCGTCAAGAATCCGGCTGGACAGCTCGCTGTCCAGCTGACCTGGCAGACTACCGCTCACTGACGATCTTCAAGGGTCGCGAGACACAGCATGAGTGGAACAGGACACGCAACCGCCCCAGTAACTGACGTGGTCATAGTCGATCTCGATCGGTTCCACCCCGCGCCGGGACAGCTCGTTGGCTATCCGACTCAGCCCGGAAGGCATGATGTATCGTGAATCATCCAGACTCACACCGACCGTCGCGTAGGCCCGTGCTTCCGATTCGTTCACTTCAATAACTTCCCAGTCGGCAAGAATCTCAGGCAGCTCACAGTCAAGATCGTCGCGATGCAGAAGCAGTAATCCTTCCCGAACTAACACCATGATGCCCAGCAAGTGAAGGAAGTCACCTTTCATCGGCATCGGATGCACCTGGTAGCCAAAAGGACCGATGTAGTGCTCAAGCCAGCGCGTACCGGCTCGATTTGTCGCGATATCGGATTCGCCAACGAAAAGATGGTTGTTGTAGCAGATGATGTCGCCGCCTTCCAGATAGGGCCCGGGACCACCGCTGGACGGTGCAAAAGGTTGCGCTGGAGGCATCACGGCATAATGAGTGTCTGCACCGTCGTCGATCAGCGGCGCCACCGTATCACGCAACGGAAACACTTCTTTTCGGCGATAGGCCCGCCGGATATTCACTTCAATATAGTGTGTGCCCACGGTATACACCGGATCAGCCGGGTATAACAGCGACGCACCTGGCTGCAGATCTGCAAGGTAGCCCCTTTCCTCGGCTGTATAGGGTCTGGGCCGGTAGACCTTGACGCCATTGGCCTCATACAGGGCCGCAAGGTTATCGAGTTGTTCTGCTGTTTTTTCCCAGCGCTCCGGCATCGCCTTTCGGATATCCAGGGGTTGATCACCACAGGCTTTCAGTGCGGTCTGAACTTCCTCGTTGTAGTGGTACAGGGTCGGATTGAACGGTGGCAAGCTCAGACCATCGGCACTGCCGACTATCGCGCCGCGCAATGCGCCGTAATCCGTATAGGCACCAAAACTAGGATTTTCCTGGTTCATCATCTGTACTCCAGATCAGTTTAAGCTCAAGTCAGGATCTGACTCACCCGACCTGATTGTCTATTGCAGCCCACGACACGCTTCAGGTCAACGCATAGCATTAGACGGGATGTTCTGAACCGAGTTTACTCGTGGCGAAGTGCTGCGATAGGATCGAGCCGGGACGCTTTGAGTGCAGGATAATAGCCAAAAAATATGCCGACCACGGCCGCAAATCCCATGGCAATCACCGCAGACAAAGGTGAGGTGATCACCGGCCAGCCGGCAATTCTAGCCGCGGCCAGGGAACCCCCAAATCCCAGCACCACACCAACAACTCCCCCGATCAAGGACACCACAACGGCCTCGGTCACAAATTGAAGCAGGATGTCACGACTGCGGGCCCCGACGGCCATTCTCAAACCCACCTCGCGGGTGCGCTCGGTCACCGAGACCAGCATAATATTCATGATTCCAATCCCTCCCACCAGCAGGGAGATTCCTGCGACCGCCGCAAGCAGCAGCGACATTGTCCGCTCCGACTTGGCTCTGGCTTCGAGGAACTGGGCGATATTCCGTACATAAAAATCGTCCGGCTGACCCGGGCGAATCCGGTGACGCTGTCGTAGAAGATCATTGATCTCCTGCTCAGCCGCCTCCAGTACATCGCTCGAGCGCGCTTTGACAGTAATGTCACGCACGTACCGACTGCGGTACCGCTCACCGACATTCATGCGTGACTTGGCGGTTGACAGGGGCACAAATACCACATCGTCGTGGTCGCGACCCCATGAAGACTGACCCTTGGCTCGGGTGACCCCGATTACGCGAAACGGGATTCTCTGGATACGGACAATTTCACCCGTGGGATCCTGTCCGCCGAACAACTGTTCAACGATGGTCTCTCCGATAATCGCCACTTTCGCTGACGCTCGCTCTTCCTGAGGATTAAACGTACGCCCTCGGTCTATGACCCAGTCGCGGGCCCGAAGGTAATCGTCTCCAACACCGAATATCGTCGTAAACCAGTTTAGATTTCCGGAAATCACCTGACCGGTAGACCGGACCGTAGGCGCAGCTATCGCCACCGAAGGGGCCTGATCCTCGATGGCAGCGGCATCAGCCTCTGTCAGGGACACTTTGCTGTTGGCACCCCCTCGCACCCCGCCGGACACACTGGTCCCGTTGCGCACGAACAGAACGTTTTCACCCAGGCCCTGAATCGCTTCCTGGATCCGTTTCTCAGCACCCTTGCCGACGCCGACCATCGCAATGACCGCCGCCACGCCAATGATAATGCCCAGCGTTGTCAGCCCGGTTCTGAGCTTGTTGGCGCGTAACGAAGCCAGCGCGGCCTGAAGGCAATTCCAAAGCGTCATTGCGTCGATGCTCTTGTATCCGCTGTCGGGGTCGAAGGGCTACTGACCTTTTCTACCACTTGGTTTTCACCCAACAGCCGACCATCCCGAAACTTCAGCACCCGCTCTGCGTACCCGGCCACCTCCGTCTCGTGCGTAACCACAATTACGGTCATACCCTGACCATTCAGCTCCTTGAGCAAGTCCAGGATCTCGCGACCGGTCACCGAATCCAGCGCCCCGGTAGGTTCGTCGGCCAGCACGATATCCGGTTGATTGACGATTGCCCGTGCGATCGCCACCCGCTGCATCTGACCACCTGAAAGCTGCGTCGGCCGATGGTGCATGCGATCGGAAAGTCCAACTCTTCCCAGTGCGCTTTTAGCCTTTTCTGAACGCACAGCGCGTGGGTCTCCCCTATATAACAGCGGCAATTCGACATTGGCCTGGGCACTGGCATCGGCCATGAGATTGAATGACTGGAAAACAAACCCGATCTTGTTTCGACGTATGCGGGCCAGGTCGTCAGGCTGGAATTCCGAAACAGCCTCGCCGTCGAGCAGGTATTTGCCCGCTGTTGGCGTATCCAGGCACCCCAGCACGTGCATACAGGTGGACTTGCCTGATCCCGACGGTCCCATGATCGCGATAAATTCGCCTCGATGGATGCGCAGGTCTACATCGCGCAAGGCATGTACGACGTGAGCCCCCACTGAAAAATCCCGACACAAACCCTGGGTCTGGATGACAACGGGTTGCATGGCAGGATCCATTACTCAGGAACCATCCGATGATAGGCCAACGATGACCTGTGCACCTTGAGCAATATCACCGCGGACAATCTCCGTATGGGTACTGTCAGAAATGCCAACCGTAATACCCACCGCGACAGGCTCACCCCCATCGAGTACCCAGACGTTTGCCCGCCGGTAACTCGCACTTTTTTCTTCGGCACGCATCAAGCGGTAGCGTTTCTTCTGATCACTTTCCAGCAGCTTCTCCACCCGCTGTGCGGCCTGGGCCCGGAGCTGGCGAATTGCTTCCCGGAATTCATCGCCACCCATACCGGCTTCCCGCAGTCCCCTAATCGACTGGCCCATCTCGGCGTAGATCGATTGAACCGATGACAGCTGGGCCTCACTCAATTGAAGTTTCTGCGAAAGGTTTTTGATCATTGCCCGCATGCGCTCGCGGCCGCCGCCTCGAGCAGACGCCCCGGAATCTAAGCGCTTGAAACCAGGCGGTTTAAATCGAAGTGCCTGTGACGACACCTTAAGCGCATCTTGTCGTTCACCCAGCACAATCTCTACACTGGCTGTCATACCCGGCATCAGACTCTGATCAAGGTTCTGGGTACCGACAATGACCACGTAGGTCACAACACCTGAGACCTCTATCGGCTGCTTGCGGATCTGCACGACCTCTCCTTTGGAGACCCGGTCTGGATAGGCATCGACTGAAAACCGTGCCTGCTGCCCTTCGGTGATACCGCCGATGTCTGCCTCATCGACACTGACTTCCAGATGAATCTGGCGCAGGTCCTGGGCCAGGGTAAACAGGACTGGTGCCTGTAGACTGGCAGCCACCGTCTGACCCGTATCCGCTGCCCGGTTGATCACAATGCCATCAACCGGTGATCTGATCAGCGTGTGTTCCAGTTCCAGTTCCGCCTGGAGCAGCTTGCCGCCGTGCGACGCGACGTTGGCGTGGGCTGTTCGTATCTGTGCCTGCTGCTTCTTCATCCGGGCCTGTATGCTGGCTACCTTTGCCATCGCCTGAACGTGACGTGCCACCGCATGATCCACTGTACTCTCGGGGATGACCTTACGTTCAAAAAGCGACTGCTGCCTTTCGAGGTCTTCGGCAAGCTCGGCCAGAATCGCTTGTGATCCCAAGAGCTCGGCCTGCAGTTCCTCCAACGCTGCGGTCTGCATGGCAATATTTGCCTCAGCAAAAGCAAGATCGGCTCGAGCCACCTGAACTCTGGCTTCAAAGGGTGCAGCGTCTATCTTGGCAATGACTTCACCGGCCATGACTTTCGAATTGAAGTCCACCAGCACTTCTGAGATCTGACCAGAAACCTGGGAGCCGATGTCGACGGTCATGACAGGCTTCACTCGACCAGTCGAAGAGATGGTCTTTTCGATGGTGCCCCGTTCAACTGTCTCCAGACGATAGGACGCAGCACTCTGGCCTGTGTTCAGGCGAGAGTAGCCGTAGGCAATCGCGACAAGCACGATAACCCCTCCCAGCAGTAGACTTAACCGCCGCATATTTTGTGTCCTCATTGCGCTTTTGGTTCGAGCTAAACCGCGACGCGAGCGCAGGCAAAATCTACCACATCACCCGGTGTCAACCTGAACGCCAGGGTTCTTACGCCAAAAGTCTTAGAAATACCGGGTCAGGTCGCGCTGTCTCAGGCGGCTCGAGCGGCACGTTTTCGCTCATGCCCGCGCAACAATTTTTTCCGCACGCGAATAGCAACCGGTGTGACCTCAACCAGTTCATCATCGTTGATGAATGCTATGGCAGCTTCCAGTGTCAGTTGGAGCGGCGGTGTCAGAAGTATATTCTCGTCGCTGCCGGCTGCCCGAATGTTGGTCAACTGCTTGGCCTTGAGCGGGTTGACCACAAGGTCGCCACTGCGGGAGTGGAGGCCAATCACCATCCCTTCATATACCTGCTCACCGGGCCCGATGAATAACCGCCCTCTTTCCTGCAGATTGAACAATGCATAAGCCAGCGACTTGCCGACACTGATAGAAACCAGCACACCATTGACTCTTTCACCAATCTTCGACTGTGCACGTTCTGCATAACGATCGAACGTATGGTACATCAGACCCTTCCCACGGGTTATCGTCATAAATTCAGACTGGAATCCGATCAGGCCGCGACTGGGCACAGTGTAGTCCAGGCGCACACGCCCGTTACTGTCCGGCAGGATATCCCGAAGTTCGGCACGACGTTCACCGAGTCTTTCCATCACCCGGCCCTGGTCAACAGACTCAACGTCGACTGTCAGCGTTTCCCATGGTTCATGGACTACCCCGTCGATTTCCCGCAGGATGACTTCGGGTCGTGAAATCGCGAGTTCGTAACCTTCACGCCGCATGTTTTCCACGAGAATAGACAGGTGCAGTTCACCCCGACCGGACACCTTGAATTTATCCGGGTCGGACAGCGGCTCCACCCGCAACGCGACATTGTGAATCAGCTCCTGGGCAAGTCGCTGCCCCAGGTTCCGACTGGTCACGAACCTGCCGTCCTGGCCGGCAAACGGCGAATCATTGACCTGAAACGTCATACTCAGCGTGGGTTCATCGACCTTAAGCGCTGGAAGCGGATCAATACACGATGGATCACACAATGTGTCGGAAATGCGCAGGCCATCAACGCCGGTAAAGGCGACGATTTCACCGGCACTGGCACCATCGAGTTCAACTCTATTGAGGCCGTGGAAACCCAGAATCTGCAAAATCCGTGCTTCGCGCACCGATCCATCCGTAGCGGCAACACAAACAACATCATTTCGGGAAAATCTGCCCCGCTGTATCCGGCCTATGCCGATGACACCGACATAAGTCGAATAGTCCAATGCACTGACCTGCAGCTGTAAAGATCCTTCTGGATCAACCGCCGGTGGGGCGACATTGTCCACGATCGTCTGAAACAACGACTGCATGTCGCTGCCGATAGCATCAGAGTCCAGTGCTGACCACCCCTGCAACGCCGACGCATAAACAACCGGGAAGTCGAGTTGACTGTCTGATGCACCAAGTCGGTCAAAAAGCTCGAACGTCTGGTCGACGACCCAGTCTGGACGACTGCCGGGTCGGTCGACTTTGTTCACAACAACGATCGGCGCCAAATCGTGTTCCAGGGCTTTCTGCGTCACGAACCGCGTCTGCGGCATCGGGCCCTCTACCGCATCGACTAAAAGCAGCACCGAATCCACCATCGATAACACCCGTTCCACCTCGCCCCCAAAGTCAGCGTGTCCCGGTGTATCGACAATATTGATTCGCCAGTCCTGCCAGCGAATGGCCGTATTCTTCGACAGAATCGTGATACCCCGTTCCCGCTCGAGTTCATTCGAGTCCATGACCCTTTCCTGAACTGCCCCGTGACCCTTGAGCGCGCCAGATTGGCGTAACAGTTGATCGACTAATGTCGTTTTACCGTGGTCAACATGTGCGACGATCGCAATGTTACGCAACGAACTGATCAAGTCTTTCATCTGATTGGAGGAATACGGTGGGTGTCAGCCCGCCAACGGCCGGGCGGGTGCGGATTATAGTGGCGGCACTGTGGTTTGTCGCGCCGGCGCTGATCCGTTCTTGAGAACCAGGCAACAGCGGCCGGCACTCACGACTTGAACATCTGTATAGTCTCGCCACTGGTTCCCACCCAATTCGCTTGCTTCATGCCGTTAAACGCCTACCGAGAACTGCTCAGTACCAACCGAAGACTGCTGGGCTTCGGTTTCGTGACAGCACTGTATTCGAGTTTCGGTCAGACCTACTTTATCGGCATTATCGGCCCGCATATTCAGCTCGAATTTGAGCTCAGCCACACCCTGTGGGGTATGGTCTACATGATCGGCACGATCGGCAGTGCAGCCCTGCTGCCCTGGACGGGTGGACTGATCGACCGTTTTGAATTGCGCCGGTACACCCTCGCGGCCTGCCTTCTTCTGGTCTTCGCCTGTGCCTATATTGCGACCACGACCGGCCCGGTGACGCTTGTGCTCGCCATCTTTCTGCTGCGACACGCTGGCCAAGGCTTGATCTCACACATCTCAATCACCAGCATGGTGCGGTATTTTGATCGTGAGCGCGGCCGAGCCATTGCCTTTGCCTCTCTGGGCTTTACTGCCGGTGAAGCGATACTGCCGGTCATCGCAGTTTTCACACTTGCACTGATAGGCTGGCGCTGGACCTATGGCGCAGCGGCTGTTCTGATCGGTCTGACCGTAATTCCGACGGTGATCTGGCTTTTAAAACACCACGACACTGTACACAGCAGGAGCAGAAAACTAAGCAGAACTGTAACCCAAACCTCACAACTTGCCGTCCGATCCTGGACCCGCAGGGAGGTTATCAGAGACTATTTTTTTTACTTACTCATGCCGGGTCTTCTGGCAGTTTCGATGATCAGTACTGCGCTGTTTTTCCACCACCTCAATCTGGCCGATGAAAAAAGTTGGTCGCACACGTGGATCACCAGTAACTACTCAGTTTATGCCGCCACGACCTGCGCAACTCTGATCTATTCGGGCACCTTGATTGACCGGTTGAGTGCCATTCGCATCATGCCTTACCTATTGACCCCGCTCGTACTGGCGATG
>Ga0209445_1001139_pt1 | contig 14574 bp, 12 predicted proteins | sample MarorgKNORR_S2LV_4_FD_188223 | JGI IMG/M metagenome (GOLD analysis project Ga0209445, IMG submission 188223) | Marine microbial communities from the Southern Atlantic Ocean, analyzing organic carbon cycling - NADW_A/KNORR_S2/LV (SPAdes) (version 2) | ecosystem: Environmental > Aquatic > Marine >...
GTCCACGACTGCGGCACCGTCCACGACTGCGGCACCGTCCACGACTGCGGCACCGTCCACGACTGCGGCACCGTCCACGACTGCGGCATGGAAACCAGGCACGTATTTGGCCCGGCACTGTGAAGGATCTGCAGGGAGCGGACTCGTGACGGAAACCTCGGGTCAGGATTGCAGAGCCGATCTCATGATGGAGATAGGGATGAGCGCAGAAGTCATTGTGGAACCCGAATCCTCCGACCAGGCCTACGGAGTCTCCCAGTACCTACGAATCTTCGACCTCATGGACGACAACCCGGACACTGGCCAATTTGGCCTCTGGGGCCAGTGGATCGGCTCACACGGTGCTCACCCCAATGGCCACTTCAACTCGATTGAAGGCGGGCTTTTCATCCAGGACAAGATGGGTCGCAGCGGGTTCCCCAAGTACATGGCTTCGGCGGCTACCCATCTGTACTCGGCCGACAGTGACACCGGGGGAGGTTGGGGCTTCTACGAGCGCCGGGTCGACTGCTCAGTGTTGGGTCGGGTGACATTGTCCAACCGGATGATCGTTCCTCCGAACCTGATCGCCTTCGACGCTAACCAAGAGACGCATGACGACGAAGGCGGCATCTTCGTAGGTACCTCGTGGGTTGCGCTGCCATTGATCGGCGGGGCAGCCAGGGTCGACAACCAGCCCCACGGTCTCGATGGCGGCCTAATGACCTGGACGTTCGTCATCGATGCCGCTAACTACAGCGGCCCGCTCATCGCCTACGTGCCGGAACACTGGTCCCGGAGAGTCGACCGCTGGAACGCCATGGAGATACTCGACGGCTATTACGAAGAGGGCCTCTACGAATCCGTCGCGTCGACCCTGGAGGCGTACGTAGATGGTGAAGTGTCCACCGAGGACCTTCATTTAGCGATCGCCGATGAAGACTGGTACGGAGGTCCAGCCAACGGTAAGGAGTATGGAGCTCCCCATTGGGTGCGGCCTGAGGACACTCTCGGCTACGCGCCGGCAGACAGGTACATCCCGACAGGTATCGAGATGCCGCCGATCCCCTCCTTCAAGGTCGAAGGATCCGATGGTCGGATCTTCCTCAAGGTCTTCCCGCCGCAGATCCCAAACGTGGTCGATCAGGAGCCGTTCGTCCTGAACGTCCAAAGCTTCGACGTCGACCTCTACAACCACTTTGTCGCCACCTTCCAAACTGCTGAAGGCCTCTCCGCCTCCGACGCAGACTTTGAAGGTCTCGGCATTCCAATGCAGGTGCAGGTGCATGCCTACTACGAAGCTCCCTGGGCCGGCATTGAGGTCATTGACCTCGAGCCCTTTGACGACCCCTACGAGGCAAATCTGACGCTCCGAGTCCCACTCCTGCCCTTCAACGAGAGCGGCGAGACCAACATTGTCTTCAACTGGGGGGGTGTGCAACAGGACGGACGGGGTTGGTCCTCCTACTACGAAATCATCGAAGGCGTTCCCGTAGCAGTTTCTGCCGCCGAGGTGCCCACTGAACTCCTCAGCCTCGAGTATGGGACTCGACCAGATACCACCAGTCTGATGAGGCACGAAGACCCGACGACGGGGTTGGATTCGAGTTGTTACACCTGTGACGACCCGACCGGATGCGACGACACTGAATACGAAACAGTTCTCGACGACGGCAGTCGAATCACGTACCGCTGGTATCGCTTCATCGACCAACCGGTGTTCCACCATCTCCGCAACGACTACCCGGACGCCTATTCCGATGTAGCCCTCGAGAACCTCCAGGGCGTCATCGAGTCAATGCACAGCGAATGGGGTAGCACCCACCAACTACTGGAACGTCCTACCGGGACCGACCTGCTTCACCTCGCCGAAGTCGATCACGGCCTATTGGTGGATCCGCCAGCCGGGAAAGAGGACGGCTGGGTCCCGATCGTTCTCGAAGTCGAACTCCCCGACGGAACCTGGCGAACCGATGTCGACTTCCGTGAACTCGGTGACGGGCGCGTAACTATCCGGTAGCAGACTCAAGAAGACCGGGCGAACTTCGATTGGACCGATGTTCCGGCGTTACTGGTGTGCCCCTTAGAGAACGGCACTAAACCCGGACCGTTCATTCTGGCTATATGGGTGCGCCCCCTGGGACTCGAACCCAGAACCTGCGGATTAAGAGTCCGATGCTCTGCCAAATTGAGCTAGAGGCGCCAACGGCCGCCGATCCTATCGGTGCCCAACGTGGGGCGCCCGGGGTTTCGGTCGACTGGGGTGACCGAGGGGATTTGAACCCCCGACTTCCTGGACCACAACCAGGTGCTCTAACCGAACTGAGCTACGGCCACCAAGTGGGCGCCATGATACGGGTGACCAGCGGGGGAGGGGCACGTGTTTTGCGAAGCGTCCGGCACATGTGAACATGACGCCTTGGGAAACGTGCGTATCGCAGTCGTGGGTGGTGGCATCGCCGGAGCGACGGCGGCCTACCACCTCACGGAGGTGCACCCCGATGCCGAGGTCTTCCTGCTCGAGGCTGAGCCGGTGCTGGCGCACCACACCACAGGACGGTCGGCTGCGATCTTCGTCGAGAACCTGGCGACACCCCCGAACCGGATCATGCTCCGGGCCGGCAGGGACTTCCTGTGGGATCCCCCGGAAGGGCTCGCCGACCATCCGATTCTGACGCACCGCACGGTGATGCACGTGGCCACTGAGGCACAGGTGGGGGCGCTCGAGGAAACCTATGCCGCCGGCCAGGCCGTCACGACGCCGTCCGAGTGGCTGACCCCGGAGGAGGCGGCGGTGCACTTCCCGCCAATCCGCTCCGAACTTCTGGCAGCCGCAGTGCTTGAGCCCGAATGTGCTGACATAGATGTGGGTGGGCTCCACCAGGCCTACATACGGGGGATGCGTCGAAACGGCGGAACGATCGCCACCTCAAGGCGTGTCGACGCCGCCCGTCCAGACGGCGACGGATGGCGGCTCGACACCACCGACGGGGAGGTCGGCGCCGACGTCCTGGTGAACGCCGCCGGTTCCTGGGGGGACCTCGTTGCGGCATCTGCCGGGGTTGAGCCGATCGGCCTCCAGCCGAACCGCCGGACGGCCTTCATGGTCAACGGGCCCGGGGTTGACGCCACCGGCTGGGCATTTACCATCGACGCTGAGAGCCGCTGGTACACCAAGGACGACGGCCCCCAGATGCTTTGCTCGCTGGTCGAGGAGACCCCCTTCGAACCCTGCGACGTGAAACCCGACGAGGCCGACGTGGCGCTCGCCATCGAACGCATCAACGAGGCCACGACGCTCGCCATCCGGTCGGTGAACTCGTCGTGGGCAGGCCTACGGACCTTCGCACCGGACCGGTCGCTCGTGATCGGCCCCGACCCCGACCAACCCGCGTTCGTGTGGTGCGTCGGCCAGGGTGGCTGCGGCATCCAGACCTCGGCGGGCGCGGGCCGCCTCCTCGCCGACCTGGCGTTGGGAGGCAAGCCCTCGGAGACCTTCAGCGGCGCCGACATCTCCGGACTGCTCCCCGGTCGCCTCAGAACCCACGGGTAGCCTCGTCCAAGGCCCCCGTAGCTCAGCCCGGATCAGGGCAGCGGATGGATCCAAACCCGCCGGTCCCGAACGTTGACTCCATTGACCGCCGGATACACCACGTTGGCTGGCGCTCAAGTGAGCCAACCGGGCCCAACACCCTTCGGTGTGAGAGACACGTGGACGCGAGCGCGATCACCTCAGGCGTCAGACTATGTTCAGCGCTCGCGGTGGTGAATAAATCGTTCCGATCACGGAGGGGGTCATGAGAGAGCAAGCCGAACGCCCGATCTTTGGTCCTGAGGACGCGCGTCTCGATCCCCCGAATCCGCCGGAGATTCGCCCGGCGCGCTCCATAGCCAAGGCGATCTCTTGGCGGGTTGTGGGGACGCTCGACACGCTGCTCCTGTCCTTTGTGGTCCTGAGCCTTCTTGGCCCGCTCTTCGGCCTGGAGACGTTGAGCGCCGCCGACAGGGCGAAGACCGCCGCCTCGATCGCCTTGACCGAGGTGGCGACCAAGATGACGCTCTACTACCTGCATGAGCGGCTCTGGTCGCGGTTGCACTGGGACCGCACCTTGGACGAGGAAGGCCACCACCGGGACGGTCGTCGGCGCTCGGCCAGCAAGACGGCGACGTGGAGGGTGCTGGCGAGTGCGGACACCATGGTGCTCGGGTTCGTCTTCACCGGCAATCTGGCGACCGCGATCTCGATCGGCGGATTCGAGGTCATCACGAAGCTGGTGCTCTATTTCTTCCACGAGCGCTACTGGGCGCGAATCCGCTGGGGAATCATCCCGGGGAGTGCATGAGGTTCAAGCCTGCTGATTTGTGTCCCGATTGTGTCCTTGGACAACAGGGACAGAGGGCGAAGGGCTCGCCCTGATCGGCTTGACCTGGCTCTGATCCTTGTCACGATGGGCCTCCAAGCCCTCCGGTAGCCTCGCCGGGGCAACGGCCCCCGTAGCTCAGTCCGGATCAGAGCAGCGGACTTCTATTCCGAAGGTCGGAGGTTCAAATCCTCCCGGGGGCGCCAGTCGTACCACGAGCGCCGTGCGGCCACCGACCGGCGGGTCGCCGGCAAGTAGGGTCGCGGCATGGGCACACGGGACGTCATCGCTGCCGGAAGCACATTCGGTCTGTCGATCAACACGCAGAGCGAGGTGCCGTTCCGGATCCGGGAACTGGCCCGCATGCGCATCGCCCAGCTCAACGGCTGCGGCCTCTGACTGGGCTGGAGGAATCCGCCGGGAGCGGAACCGAAACTCGACGAGGAGGACTACGCACACGTGGCCGAATGGGCGACGTGGATCGGCTACTCGGACGCCGAGCGGATCGCCATCGAGTTCACCGAGCGCTTCGAGGGCGACGTCGCCGCCTGTGACGACGCCTTCTTCGAACGCCTTGCCGAACACTTCGACGAGGGACTCGTCCGGGACCTCACGTTCTGCATCGGCGGCTGGCTCGGCATGGGCCGCATCACCCGGGTGCTCGACCGGAGCGTCGCCTGCCCCGTGCACTGAGCCCGCCTCAGGCCAGGTCGTAGGCCCCCAGGTCCGGCCGGGCCAGGCGGTCCCGGTACTCCTGGAAGTTCCAGGGCCACGCCATCGGCACGCCCCGGTCGTCGAGGTACCAGCTGTTGCAGCCTGTGGCCCAGACGGTGTTGCCCGCCTGGATCGTGCGCTCCTCCTCGAAGAACTGGGTGGCATCACCCGTCACGCAGACCGACCCGGCTCGGCCGTCACGGAGCAGGTCGAGCAACTGTGCGATGTAGTTGAACTGCACCTCGGCCACCTCGATGAGCGAGAAGTTGCCTACGGGTCCGTTCGGGCCGTTGAGCATGAACAGGTTCGGGAAGCCGGGCGTCGAGATCGACAGGTAGGCGCTCGGCCGTTGCGCCCAGGCCTCGTCGAGCGTCATTCCGTCGGTGCCGGTCACCTCGATGGGGCGCAGGAACCGGTCCACCCGGAATCCCGTGGCGAGCACCAGCACGTCGAGTTCGTGGAGGCGGCCGTCGGCGGTTCGCACGCCGCCGGGTTCGATCCGCTCGATGTCCTCGGTGACGAGTTCGGCGTTCGGATGCTGGATGCCCTCGTAGAAGGTCGGCGAGACCACGAGGCGCTTGCAGCCGGCCCGGTAGTCGGGTCGGAGCCGGTCCCGAAGGTCGGGGTCGACCACGCTGTCCTCGAGGTTGGCCAGGCAGGCCGCCTCGATGAGTCTCATGCCCTCGGAGTCGGCGTCGACCACGGCATTCGAGAACCCGTTCGAGAACAGTTCCGAGATCTCCTCGTGCATGTCGTGGAGAAGGCTCACGTCCTCCCGGAAGGCGACCTTCTCCTCCTCGGTGTAGGCAGGGTTCTCGGCGGGCATCACCCACTGGGCGGTCCGCTGGAAGAGGCAGAGGTGGGCCACGTCGTCGACGATGGTGGGCACGGTCTGGATGGCGGACGACCCGGTGCCGATGATTCCGACGCGCCGCCCGGCGAGCGCCACCCCCTCGTCCCAGCGGGCGGTGTGCATCGTGGTCCCGGCGAAGTCGTCGAGGCCCTCGATGTTCGGGTAGTTCGGGTGGTGGAGCACGCCGGTGGCGGCGATCACCACGTCGGCCACGTCAGTGAGACCCGAGGCGGTACGGAGGTGCCAGCGCCCGCCGTCCCATCGCATCTCCGCAACCTCCTCGCCATATCGGACGTCCTGATCCACGTCGTGTTCGGTGGCGACCGCCTCGAGGTACTCCTGGATTTCCGGGCCGGGGGAGAAGCGGTGCGTCCACTCGGGGTTCGGCGCGAACGAATACGAGTAGAGGTGCGAGGGCACGTCGCAGGCCACGCCCGGATACCGGTTCTCCCGCCAGGTACCGCCCAGGCGATCGGCCTTCTCGTAGACGGTGACATCCGGTAGGCCGATCTCCCGCAGGCGGATCACCGACAGGATTCCGGCCATGCCGGCCCCGATCACGATGACGCGCAGGTCGCGGCGCGATCCGCGGTCGTCCCCCATCTCGTCTCCCGGCATTCCGGGAGTCCACCAGCCTCGGGCGGTCCGGGCCAACCGGGGCCCGGGTCACCCATCGGAGCAACCGCCCACACCTACCCTCGTGGCATGGCTGGCTTCGACGACAGGGTCCTCTCCGGGGGACCGGGGTGCCGCATCCCGGCCAGCGAGGTCTCCTGGCGGTTCGGGCCCTCGGGTGGCCCCGGCGGCCAGCACGCCAACCGGGCCCACACCCGGGTCGAGGCCGAACTCGACCTCACATCCGCACGCGGCATCGACGACGAGGTGCGCGAGGTCCTCGTCGGACGGTTGGGCACGACGATCAGGGTCGTGGTCGACCGCACCCGCTCGCAGGACCGGAACCGTGAACTGGCCCTCGGGAAACTGGAAGAGCGGCTTCAGGAGGCGCGAGTCGAACAACGCAGGCGGAGGCCGACCAGGCCGGGCCGTCGGGCCGTCGAACGGCGCCTGACCGCCAAGAAGCAGCGGGCGGCCCGCAAGTCCGAACGACGTCGGGACTGGCGAACCGAGTAGCGCTCCCTAGCCGCTGATTCCGATGAGGAACACCATCAGGACGGCGCCCACTTTCTGCGCCTCGGCGGGGGAGAGGCCGTAGGCATCCGCCACGCGTGTCAGCAGGACCTGGTCGGCAGGCGACCACGGCAACGTCACGTCGACGGGAACCGAAATGCCGCTGACCACCGGGATCACCTCAGGGGGAAGTGGGTCGAGGGGCACCCGACCACCGAGCGCGTGGAAGAAGTCGAGGGCATAGACCCCGAAGCGCTGCAACGACTCGGGAGACCGGCCGACCCAGGCCGCCATGGCGACCAGGTCGGCGTACTCCTGCTCCGTGTACCCCGTGGCGACCGACGTCCAACGCCCATAGGCGCTGTCGTCGCAGTTCCAGCCGGTTCCCGTGCCGGTCGTCGCCGCGTCGACGAAGGCCTGATTGAAGCCCGACCCGGGATCGGCGCTCGTGAGGAACCGGTCGACGGCCCTGGCGATCGCCCCCGCCTCGGCGACCAGGACCTCGGGATCGGCGAGGAGCTCGGCCTCGGGGGCGTTCGAGAGGTAGGCGGCCTCGATGATCGCCGACGGAAGGTCGGGCGTGAGTCGGAGCACGCCGTAGACGTCGGTGCCGTCGGAGCGGATCCGTGACGACGCGCCCTTGTGCACCGTGTCCACCCAGCGCACGTCCCAGACGGCGAGGGCAGTCTGGACCTCCTCGAAGAGCAGGCCGGCCAGCCGTGTCGACTCGTCGCTTCCGTACTGGTGGAACGTCTCGGTTCCTGGTTCCTGGGAGCGCCGAACGGCGCCGCCGTTGTGGTGGATCGAGACGAAGGCGGAAGGGGAGAGGGCGTTGGCGACGTTGGCGCGCTGCACGATGCCCATGTGGAGGTCGACCTCCCGGGTCAGCACCACGGTGTAGCCGAGATCCTGCAACTCCGCCCTGGCGAGGAGGGCCACCCAGAGGTTGACATCGCGTTCGACGAGTCCGTTCGCCCCCACGGACCCCGTCTCCGGGCCGCCGTGCCCGGGATCCAGCACCACATCTACGCTGTGGAACTGGTCGCCCTCGTCGAGGAAGATCTCGGTGCGGCAGGGAGTGTCCACCACCCAGCCGTCGCTGTGTTCCCCGACGACCGTGAAGACCGCCCCGTCGTGGACGACGACGCCTGTTCCGCCAGAACCGCCGTCGGCTGCCGCGACCGAGATGCAGCCTGCGAGTACGAGCGCCACTACGGCAGGGAGACGGAACCGTCGTCGCATGACTCGACGGTAGGCGCAGGGAAGACCCTCGCCGGGTGATCCCGGACGCGTCACGGCCCCCGATGCCGAAACGCCGGGGGCCGTGATGGTTCAGGCAGGGCGGGGAGACTCGCTCCTCAGAACTGCTCCTCCTCGGTGGAGCCGGTGAGGGCCAGCGTCGAGGCGGCGCCGCCAGAGATGGTCGTGGCGACCAGGTCGAAGTATCCGGCGCCGACCTCCCGCTGGTGGCGGGTGGCCGTGTAGCCGTCGTCCTCCATGCCGAACTCGCGCTGCTGGAGCTCGACGTAGGCCGTCATGTCGCTCTCGTTGTAGCCGCGGGCCAGGTCGAAGGCCGAGGCGTTGAGGGCGTGCCAGCCGGCCAGCGTGATGAACTGGAACTTGTAGCCCATGGCGCCCAACTCCTTCTGGAATGTGGCGATTGTGGCATCGTCGAGCGCGGCCCTCCAGTTGAACGACGGCGAACAGTTGTAGGCCAGCATCTTGCCGGGGTACTGCTCGTGGATGGCATCGGCGAAGGCCTGTGCCTCATCGAGGTCGGGAGTGCTGGTTTCACACCAGATCATGTCGCAGTACGGGGCATACGCCAGGCCACGGGCGATGGGCGCCGGGAGGCCGGGTTTGGTGTGGTAAAAGCCCTCGGGCGTGCGCTCGCCGCTGATGAACTGCCGGTCGCGTTCGTCGATGTCGCTCGTGATGAGCGTGGCGCCGAGGGCGTCGGTGCGGGCGAGGACGAGCGCCGGGACGCCGATCACGTCGGCTGCCAGGCGGGCGGCGATGAGGGTCCGGATGTGCTGCTGGGTGGGGATCAGCACCTTGCCGCCCATGTGGCCGCACTTCTTCTCCGAAGCCAACTGGTCCTCGAAGTGCACGCCTGCGGCGCCGGCACGCAGCATGCGCTTCATGAGCTCGTACACGTTGAGGGCGCCGCCGAAGCCGGCCTCGCCGTCGGCGATGATCGGGACCAGCCAGTCCCGGAGTACCTCGCCGTCGTTCTCGTGCCATTCGATCTGGTCGGCGCGCCGCAGGGCGTTGTTGAGCCGCTCGACGAGCGCCGGCACCGAGTTGACCGGATAGAGGCTCTGGTCCGGGTACACGTGCCCCGCCGAGTTGGCGTCCCCGGCGACCTGCCAGCCCGACAGGTACAGGGCGGGAAGCCCAGCCTTGACGTACTGGATGGCCTGGCCGCCCGTCATGGCGCCCAGGGCGTGGACGTACTCCATCTCGTGGAGGCGCTCCCACAGGGTCTCGGCTCCGTGGCGCGCTAGGGAGCACGCCGGGATGTACGAACCGCGCAGGCGCACGACGTCCGCTGCCGAGTAGTCACGTTGGACGCCGGACCAGCGCGGGTTCTCCGCCCAGTCCTGTTCCAGTTCCTCGACCTGCTGGGCGAAGCTGTTCCGCATTGCTTTCTCACTTTCGTACCGGCCGGTCGGGCCGGCGGTCTCTTCTCGGGGGTGGGGGGTGATCGTTGTCGGAGTGTGGGCCGCTCAGTCGAGCAGGTCGTACGCCGGCAGCGTCAGGAATTCGATGAACTCGTCGGTTAGGGAGACCGACTCGAACACGCGCCGTGCCTCCTTGAACGGCAGGTCGACGAAGGCACTGGTACCGATCTCGTCCTCGATGGTCCGGAGTTCCTCGTCGATGATGGCGCGTACCAGCGCGGCGGTGACGGTCCGACCGTCCTCGAGGTCCCGGCCGTGCCGGATCCACTGCCACACCTGGGCACGGCTGATCTCCGCCGTGGCGGCGTCCTCCATCAGGTTCCGGATGCTGGCGGCGCCGGTGCCGTCGATCCAGTGGGCCAGGTACCTGAGTCCAACGTGGACGTTGGTGCGGAGCCCGGCCTCGGTGATGGATCCCCCGGTCTCGGCGACGGAGAGAAGGTCGTCGGCGGTGACGTCGACATCCGGGCGCTGGCGGTCGATCTGGTTGGTGCCCCGGCCGAGGACGGAGGTGAACTCCTTCATGGCGACCGGGATGAGGTCGGGGTGGGCGACCCAGGTGCCGTCGTAGCCGTCGTTGGCCTCGCGGGCCTTGTCCTCGGCGACCTTCGTGAGGGCGTTCATGGTGATCTCGGGCTCGTGGCGGTTCGGAATGAACGCCGACATGCCGCCGATGGCGTGGGCACCCCGCTTGTGGCAGGTGGCGACCATGAGTTCGGTGTAGGCCCGCATGAAGGGGACGGTCATCGAGATGTCTGAACGGTCGGGGAGGACGTACTCGTCGTGGGCGGCGAACTTCTTTGCGACGCTGAAGATGTAGTCCCAGCGGCCGGCGTTGAGGCCCGCCGAGTGCTCGCGCAGTTCGTAGAGGATCTCGTCCATCTCGAAGGCGGCGAGGATCGTCTCGATGAGGACCGTGGCCTTGATGGTGCCCCGTGGGACCCCGAGGGAGTCCTGGGCATGGCAGAACACGTCATTCCAGAGGCGTGCCTCGAGGTGCCCCTCGAGCTTCGCCAGGTAGAAGTAGGGGCCGCTTCCCCGGTCGAGGGCCTCACGCGCCCCGTGGAAGAAGGCGAGTCCGAAGTCGACGAGCGAGGCGGCAGCGGGGCGGCCGTCGACCTGGACGTGGCGCTCGGGCAGGTGCCAGCCACGCGGGCGCACGACCAGGGTGGCGATCTCCTCGTTGAGCCGGTAGTGCTTGCCGCCCTGTTCGAGCGTGAGCTCGCGGCGGTGGGCGTCGCGGAGGTTGCGATGCCCATCGACGACGTTGTCCCAGGTCGGGCTGGTGGCGTCCTCACAGTCGGCCATGAAGACCTTGGCACTCGAGTTGAGCGCGTTGATCATCATCTTGCGGGAGGTGGGGCCCGTGATCTCGACCCGACGGTCGAGCAGATCCTTGGACACCGGGGCGACGGTCCAGGTGCCGGAGCGGATCTCAGCGGTCTCGGGGAGGAAGTGGGGGCGGGCGCCGACGTCGAGGCGATCCTGGCGTTCCCGTCGGGCCCGGAGGAGCTCGATGCGCTGGTCACGGAAGGTGCGGACCAGATCGGCGACGAAGGCGGTCGCCTCGGGGGTGAAGACCTCGGCCAGGTGGGGGTGGTCGGTGACCTCGACGCCGGTGAGGTCGATGCTGGTGCTCTCGATGCCGTCCCGGTACTCCATGCTGGCCCTCAGGTTGCTTTCTTGCCGAGACAAGTATCGACGGAGTTCGGGCCCAGGTCAGGGAGCAGGGGAGCGAAACTTCGGCTGGGATAGCCTTATACGCGAAGAACATGAAGTCTTCAGGCTTTATGTCGGCATCGGGCAAGGAGAGAGGTGGCCCCATGGACGCTCCACAGGACGGCTCGCAGTACGACCCGGTCGTGCTCGGGCACCGGGTCCGCCACCATCGCCGACGTTGCGACCTCACGCTGGCAGAGCTCGGCGAGCGGGTCGCCCGACCGCCCTCGTACCTGAGCCAACTCGAGAACGGCCGCCTCGAGCCCAAGTTGGGGGTCCTCGCCTCGCTCGCCGAGGCACTTGGCACCACCACGAGCGACCTCCTCGACCCGGTGCCGCCGAATCGTCGCGCTGAACTCGAGATCCGCCTGACCCGGCTCCAATCGGGCCGCTGGCGTGAGACCCTGGACCTACCGCTGGTGCGCGCCGGGGCCAGGGTGGACGACGACCTGCTCGAGACGCTGGTGGGCCTCTACGAGGCGCTGCCCCGGACTGAGATCAGCAGGGTCGGCCTCGCCCGCCAGAGGGCCGACTCCCAGGCCCGCAGTGCGAACCTGGCGCTGCGCACCGAGATGCGTGCCCGCGACAACTACTTCGCCGAGATCGAGGCGGTCGCCGCCGAGACGCTTGCGGCCTCGGGCTACACCGGCGAGGGTCCACCCTCCGAGAAGCACCTCACCGACCTCGTCGCCCACCACGGGTATCGCATCGAGCGGGTCCGGGGAATGCCCATCACGGCACGCTCGGTCACCGACACGACCCGGCGCGTCATCTACATCCCGCAACGCGACGACCTCAACGTCCGGGCTGCCAGATCGGTCGTCCTCCAGACCCTCGGCCACTTCGCACTCGAGCACGCCGAGACCACCGACTTCGAGGGCTACCTCCGACAAAGGGTCGAATCGAACTACTTCGCCGCGGCCGTTCTGATCCCGGAGCAGGCGGCCGTGGGGTTCCTCGATGTGGCCCATGGCGAGGGCGACCTCTCGATCGAGGACCTCAAGGAGCGGTACTACGTCTCATACGAGATGGCCGCCCACCGGTTCACCAACCTGGCGACCCGGCACCTGGGCCTGCCGGTGCACTTCCTACGCACCGACACCGCCGGGACCATCACCAAGGCGTACGAGAACGACGGCCTGGCCTTCCCCAGCGACGAAGAGGGCGGCCTCGAGGGCGTCCGGGTGAGCCGGCTCTGGGGGGCCCGTCAGGCATGGGCGTCGTCGGAGATCGTCCACGAACAGTTCACGGCCACCGATGACGGTGACTTCTGGTGCGCCACGTACGTGGAGAACGTCGCCGAGGGCACGCCGTTCGCCATCACGATCGGCTGCACTGCAGCAGATGCGGGTTCCTTCCGCGGCGGCGACACCGTGCGCCGGGCGAGCGCCCGGATGGAGGACCTCGCCGCCGACCCCGAGATGATCGACCGCTGGGAGAGGGTCGCCTGGCCGTCCGCCTCGGAGCGGAGCTTCGTCCTGACCGCCCTGCCACCCGCCGGACGGGAGTTCTCGCCGTTCCCTGGCATCGACCTGGTCGACGTCTACCGGTTCCTCGAGCGCCAGTCAGGCGGAGGCTGAGTCGGCAGCGGGCAATCAGCCCTTCGGGAAGTCCTCGCCCCGCTCCGCCCTTCCGAGCACGTACTCGACGAAGGCGGTGATGTCGATCCGTCGGCCATCCCGGACCATGCCTGTGTGCGTGACGAAGCGTCCGCCGTCCCAGCGGTGGAGCTGGAAGCCGGGTGGTTCGTCCACTGCGCCACCACGGGTGGGGTTCAGGTCGAGGTCGAGTTGGAAGCCGGTCGACGGGCACACGGAGACCAGGGTGGATGCGATCACCGCCTGGATCGGACGGTGCAGGTGCCCGGCTACGACGAGTGCCACCTGTGGGTGTGCGGCGATGACATCCTCGAAGCGGTCCAAGCCCGTGAGGCCGGCCACGTCCATGTAGTCGAGCCCCACCTGGAGGGGGGGAAAGTGGGTGAAGATGAGAGTGGGCCGGTCCGGGGCTGCGGCGAGCGTTCCTTCCAACCAGTCGGCGCGCTCGTCGTCGAAGCAGCCGTCGTGGTGGTCGGGCTTCGAGGTGTCGATGCCGACGAGGCGTACGGGGTGGTCGTCGACCACGTAGCTGCAGTGTCGCTCGGGGAGGTCGCCCGGGTCGCCGGGCAACAGGTCGGCGAAGGCCTCCCGGAAGTCGGGGCCGTGGTCGTGGTTGCCCGGGAACGGCAACAGGGGAGCGGTGAGCGGCTCGACGATCTCACGGAAGCAGGCGTACTGCTCGGGCGTGCCGTCGTCGGTCAGGTCGCCGGTGGCGAGCACCACGTCAGGGCCCGGGTCGAGCCCGTTGAGGTGCTCGACGACCGCAGCCAACGTCGTCGCCGTGTCGGCCAGCGAGGAGAAGGCCCCGTCATCGCAACGGACGTGGCAGTCGGTGATCTGGGCGACGAGCACGGACCCAGAGTAGGGCGCAGTCCCGTGGATGGCCCCCAGTGGCTGGATACGACGGGTTCTGCCGTCGGCCCTGCGACCTCGAGCGGGTGAAGGGAATCGAACCCTCATCATCAGCTTGGAAGGCTGAGGTTCTAGCCGTTGAACTACACCCGCGGCGTCGCCGATCGTACCGGTCCGGGTTCGGCGATGACCGCCTAGCCTCCGGGAGATGGGAGCCAAGGGACCGACGGGGATGCACGAGTTCGACCGGGAGAGCGAGGAACTGATCCAGTCGGTGTTCCGCTACGCCCTCGACCGGATCAGGAACGAGCCGCCGCTCGACGGTCCGATGAGTGCCACCGAACTCCAGTCCCTGGTGGGCCAGACCGTCACGCCAGAGGGACTCGGCGGAACCGAGGCGTTGCGTCGATACACCGAGCACCTGGCCCCCGCCAGCATCTCGGCCGACCACCCCCGCTACCTCGCCTTCATCGCCGGGGCGCCGACCAAGGCGGCCGCCGTGTTCGACCTCGTGATCGGTGCCTCGTCGTTGTGCGGCTCGACCTGGCTGGACGGCGCCGGCATGGTGTTCGCCGAGAATCAGGCACTCCGCTGGATCGCCGACCTGGCCGAGATGCCCGATTCGGCAGGCGGCTGCTTCGCCACCGGCGGGACGATGGCCAACCTGTCGGCCCTGGTCGCCGCCC
>Ga0209445_1001142_pt1 | contig 14554 bp, 11 predicted proteins | sample MarorgKNORR_S2LV_4_FD_188223 | JGI IMG/M metagenome (GOLD analysis project Ga0209445, IMG submission 188223) | Marine microbial communities from the Southern Atlantic Ocean, analyzing organic carbon cycling - NADW_A/KNORR_S2/LV (SPAdes) (version 2) | ecosystem: Environmental > Aquatic > Marine >...
GAGCGAGAAAGAGTTGATTGAACTTCGCCGCAACAAGATGGGTATGGTATTTCAGAATTTTGCACTGCTGCCGCACAAGACGGTGCTCGAGAACATTGCCTTCCCGCTCCAGATGAGAGGCATGAAACGGGCCGAGTTTGTCGAACGCGCCATGAAAATGATCGCGCTGGTTGGGCTGGATGAAAAGGAAAATAGCTTCCCGCGTGAACTTTCGGGTGGACAGCAACAGCGGGTGGGCATCGCACGCTCGCTTGCAGTGGAACCCGACATCTGGTTCCTCGATGAACCGTTCTCAGCGCTTGATCCGCTGATTCGAAAAGAAATGCAGGATGAATTCCTGCGTCTGCAGTCGATGTTGAAAAAAACCATCGTGTTCATCACCCACGACTTCGATGAAGCGCTGAAATTGGCTGATCGAATCGCGATCATGTACCACGGCAACATCGAACAAATTGGACGTCCAGAAGACATCGTCCTCAATCCGGCCACTGAGTACGTGGCGAAATTCACCAGTGATGTCCCGCGTGAGAAAGTGCTGACAGCCGGCTCTGTCATGGACGAAAGAAAAGAACAAGAGGCGCTTGCCTCCAAGTCTGTTCGGATCGATGACCTGGTCGAGACCATTGCCGAATACGTGCTCGGCCAGAGTATTCCCGTGCCAGTGGTAGATGCACAGGATCAGATCGTTGGCGTGCTGCACCAAGCGCGAATGCTAGAGATCCTGTTCCATGAGAGGGCCGGGCCATCCGGCTCTTGAGGCAACAACCACCCCCTTCAAAGAAATTTCGTTGTCGCGCATGAAAGATCTTCTCCTCAAAGGGCTGCCGCCGGAACAACGGGCCAAAGGTGCGCTCGTTCTTCTTGCCATCGTTGGCGTACTGATCCTGGCCAAGCCCTTCAACCTCATCCCCGACTTCCTCGACGAACTGCCGCAGCACACCTACCAAAGCTCTATTAATAAAGAAATACAGGAAATCAAACGTACAGAACTTGTCCCAATCGGGGCAGCCCTCGAGTGGACCTTTTACTATTTGCGTGACGATCTCCATGTGTCGGTGGTCACCCGTTTTTTCTCCACCTCTTTAAAGGCGTTGGTTGATGTCGTTCACAATATTCTCTCGGGGGGCAGAAAGGGATTTGGGCTTGATGCCCCGCCCTGGTCTGCCTTACTCGTCATCGCGCTGACGCTCGGATATGCGCTCAAAGGTTGGCGCCTGTCACTGCTAGGGGGCGGAACGGTCTGCTACTTCGCGATCTTTGGCCTGTGGACGTACGCGATGACGACACTGGCCTATCTGGCGGTGGCGGTTCCGATTTCGATCATCATCGGACTTTTTCTCGGTATCTGGTGTTACAAGAAAAAATCGGTGGAGGTTTCGATACTGCCCATTTTGAGCGTGGCCCAGACCATGCCGCACTTCGCCTACTTGATCGCGGTGGTGGTGTTCTTTGGGATCGGCCACCAGACCGGCGTGATTGCGACGATCATATTTGCGGTCCCGCCTATGGTCCGACTCACGCTGCTCGGCCTACAAACAATCTCTCCCGAAATCGTAGAAGCAGGAAAAATGGCCGGGTGCACCAGCCGGCAATTGCTGTTTCGGGTTCAACTGCCAAGCGCGCGCAACGAAATCATGATAGGCATCAACCAGGTGATCATGCAGTGCCTGGCCATGGTCGTGATCGCAGCATTCATCGGAGCGGACGGCCTCGGCTTCCGGCTGCTGCACAAACTGATCGCGCTGAAACTTGGCGAGTGTGTCGAGATTGGGTTCGCAATCGTACTGCTCGCCCTTGTCCTCGATGGGCTGTCCAAAGCATGGGCCGAAAAAAAACGGGACTACAGGGCCAACCTGCCGTTCTACCGACGCTACAAGTACTCGATCCTCTTGGTCGTGCTGGTAGCAATCGCATACATCCTGGCCAGTTATTTTCCGATCCTTAACAAGATTCCCCGGGACCTTGACATCACCTATGCCAAGAGCTGGGACGGATTCATCGACTGGACGGTGGTCAACTGGCAAACCAGAGATTTTCGATACATCATGCTGGTCCATATTCTCACGCCGCTGCGAGATGCTCTCCTTTTCATGCCGTTTATCGCCATCATGGTGCTGGTGGCCGGCGTGGGTCTTTTGCTCGGCGGCTATTATTCGGCACTGCTGACCCTCGGTTTCCTGCTCTTTATCGCGCTGGCCGGCTGGTGGGACCGAGCCATGATCACGTTGTACATGGTGTTGTTTTCGACCTTCATCTGCATTGTCGTTGGAATCCCGCTTGGCCTTTGGAGCGCCATGCGGGAAAAAAGAGCGCGCACCGCACTCTTTTGGTGTGACACCTTCCAGACCTTTCCCTCGTTTATTTACATCATTCCGGCCATCATGCTGTTCCGGGTGAATGACTTCACCGCCATCATGGCAGTGGTCGCCTATGCCATGGTCCCGGCCGTTCGCTACACGGTCGAGGGCCTGAAAAACATTCCCCCGGAACTGCATGAAGCGGTCACCATGGCAGGGTGCAACAAAAGGCAACGACTGTTGCAGCTTCAACTGCCCGTGGCGCTGCCGCATATCATGCTCGGCGTCAACCAGACCGTCATGTTTGCCTTTTCGATGGTGATCATCGCAGCATTCGTCGGCACCATTGACCTCGGCCAATCTATCTTCAAGGCCTTGTCCGAAACGGCTCTCGGCAAGGGCGTCACATTGGGTCTTTGCGTTTCTTTCATGGCGCTCACCGTCGATCATCTGGTTGTCCGATGGGCGAGAGAACGCCGTCGACTGCTGGGACTCGACTAACGACATGGAACAGTTCGGAGCCTATTGGCCACTGATCGTGCTGTTCTTATCAGTCCTTGTTCTCATGTTTGTAACGGCAAGTAACCGGGCCGAGCAGATCCTGCAACTAAATGACTTCAGGCAGGCGGTCATCCGCGTTTCAAAAAAAGCGCCGCGAGAACATCTGCAACTCCTGAGTATTAAGAGAATCATTCTTGTCGTCCTGCTCCTTCATCTCGGTGCTTTCTTTGCCCTCTATCAGGTTCTGCAGGTCCGAATTGAAACCCTCTTGATCGAGAAAGAAATCGAAAAGGCCCAGGTAGGAAGCTTGATCATTCCCTATACGGCGTTCTTTCGATCCGAGTACGTTTCCAGGACCGGGTTCAAGTATTCAAAAAGGAGAACCCGAGCCGATGTTCAGGTCAAGGGTAGCCTGTGGTCTGGCTTCGAAGTCAGCATGACTGAAATTGACCTGGCCAAGGTCAGCAAGGTCGTTGGGAAAAAATTTGTGTTCTCGTTCATGACCGACACCAAGAAACTGACCCCTGAAATTCACCGGCACATGAAACGTGAGATGGCGAGCAAGCAGATCGATGCGTATGAACTCGAAAAGTACGACAATCGAGGACCCTATATCGTGGTCGTACTGAGTGAGAAAAACCGGGCCAAAGATCACGCGCAGGTCGCAACCACGATTGCAAAGCGACTGCATACAGAATTGACCATCGCCAAGAAACTGCAGGTTAATTACGTGGTCGTGAAAGTTGTGGACCCGGCACTCTACCTCGACAAAAAAAGAATCAAGGTGATTGCGAGGGGCACAGCCGGCGTCTATCAGGATATTTAACCGCGGCAATGGTGTACCCAAACCGATAAGATCTTCTAAGACCTGATGCGCGGGTTTCGCGCGAAGACCCCTTCACTGTTTATAGCAGGCGGCCCCGTTCACTATACGCGGACCAAACCATTAGAAAAACAAACATTTTTCAATTGTATGATAAGTAATATATTATCCTACCAAACCTACGGCGTCCTCGATAGCAGGAACCCACTTTGCATATCACGATCCGACAACTCCAGGTATTCGAATCGGTTGCCCGGCACTTAAGTTATACGCGGGCAGCCGAGGAACTGCATTTAACCCAGCCGGCGGTCTCCATGCAGGTAAAACAGTTAGAAGAATCAATCGGTCTGCCGCTGTTCGAGCAGATCGGCAAAAAGATTTATCGAACCGAAGCTGGTGAAATCATGCTGGGTCATGCGCTGACCATCCACGAGCATCTCACCATCGCCAAGCGGGAGATGGACGAGCTCAAAGGCGTTGATTCGGGGCGCCTCTCAATCGGAGTTGTCTCAACCGTAAACTATTTTGCCGCCAGATTGCTCGCGGCCTTCTCCCGTCAGCATCCGAAAGTAGAAATTCGGCTCGACGTCACCAATCGAGAATCCTTGTTACAGAAACTGGAAATAAACGAACCCGACCTCGTTCTGATGGGTCAACCGCCAAACGGTCTTGATGTGGATGCCGCCGACTTCATGGACAACCCGCTGCTGCTTGTTGCAGCGCCGGATCACAGACTGGCGAAATCGAAACGACTTGCACTCGAGTCGCTGGCAGACGAGACCTTTGTCGTTCGCGAACCAGGCTCCGGCACACGACTGGCGATGGAGCGTTTTTTCTCAGACTACGATTTCAAACCGCAATCTACGGTCGAGATGACCGGCAACGAAGTGATAAAACAGGCGATCGAAGTGGGTTTGGGCCTGTCGGTGCTCTCCGCCCACACAGTGGAATTGGAATTGTCCGCAGGCCGCCTGATTCGCCTTGATGTTGTGGGCACGCCGATTATTCGCCGTTGGTACGTTGCGCACCGCAGCGGAAAACGTCTCACCCCGACAGCGCAATCCTTCAAGCAGTTTGTGCTGGATGAAGGAAAGCGACAATCTGCAGGCTGAGCCTCGTGTATTGATCTGTAGGTCTGGCATCCGTTTAGGTCCTAATCGCGGCGTGGTGCCAACCTACAGATGGTCAGTCATCTGCTCTTGGTACTGGACTTTAAGTCGACGGGCCGCAACGACCGTATTTCGCATCAATACCGCTACGGTCACGGGCCCAACGCCCCCGGGTACTGGGGTAATCCACCCGGCAACAGACCGGCAAGAATCGTAATCGCAATCGCCGACCACCTGTAACGCCCCATCGGCACCCTCGACCTGATTGATGCCAATATCGATCACTACTGCGCCGGGACGAATCATGTCGCCTTTCAGCAATCCCGGCCTGCCGACAGCAATCAGAACCGCATCTGCAGCGCGAGAATGCAGTGCGACCTCACGCGTGAGATGATGACAAACAGTTACAGTTGCCCCTTCCGCCATCAAAAGGAATGCGATTGGCTTGCCGACGATTTCAGAATGGCCGATCACAGTCACTTCCAATCCTTCGAGAGAAAGGCCCGTACTTTTCAATAGCTCCACTGCAGCGATCGCCGTACACGGTCCAAGTTCCAACTCCCGGTAGACGATATTGCCAATAGAAGCCGGGTGCATACCCTCAACATCTTTGAGCGGGTGGATCGTCGTCTGCAGCGACTTTATGGGCAAATTTTCTGGAATCGGCCGTTGCAAGATGATTCCGGTCACCCGCGGGTCGACGTTCAGATTCAGGATCGTTGCGTGAACTTCGGCTTCCGAAATATTAACCGGGAAATGCTTCTCGACAAATTGAATTCCAACCTTGGCGGCGTTTCGCTTCTGGTTGCGAACGTACAAGTCGACCGCGGACTGTCGCCAATTCGAATGGACACCAGCTGCGGAATCCACCCGTCCTGCCGCAATGCATCGACATCGGACAACACCCGTTCGAGCATGGGCGCGGCTACCGCACGCCCGTCGATTACCTGGTTCGGCATTTGATGCAGGCTCCGCCAGGTAGAACCACCACGGTTCTGCCCGGCATCGTTCCTTAGACGATCTCGGCCCCGAATTGCGCGGCCGTATCTGTGAGCACCTCCCACAGCGACAGGGCAAACCCTCGGGGAACGAAAAGTTCGAACCCATCTCTCGAGTGCCAAATCGTAATGCCCACATGATGTAACGCCGTCGACATAACACTGCCGAGCGGGCAACTATTGGGTCGCAAATCAAGCGACACCAATCGATTCAGACAAGTCTGTGCTTCTCGCCCCCGAACCCGCAGGTGGGTTCTCGAGTGCGACAAGTCGAGTGTGGTGCCTTCTTCGGCCGCAAGTGCGGGTAACAATTCGCCGCCATAACGCCACCATTTGAGCGGTTCGACTCGAAGCAGCACGCCGTGGGAACCGACCGCTGCCCGACCCGGCCCTGGTGCTTTATCGACCGCACAGGCCTGGGCCACCTTGATACTTACGCGATCCAGGGTATCGGGCCAAGCCGACAGTTGGTGCAACACCAGACCGGATATTTCTGACAGGGTTACCCCAGCTTCTCCTTCTTTGCCGAAATGGCCTCTCTGGTAGTGCCCAGAAAGCGCGGACACGCGCTCAGCCATGCAATCGTTCTCCTTCGGGATCCACCATGTGTGGAGAGACAATCTCTACCTCGACATTGGCCTCGCGAACAGGATCCGCTGACATCACCCGTTTACCTTCCCAGGCGCTCTGTCCACCTGCGATGAAACCGATGCCAATCCAGTGCCCCAGTTCCGGCGAGTGTGTGACCGCTGTAATCCAACCATCGCCATGACCACTCACCTGACTTTCTGCACACAGGATCGATCCTGCATTAAAGGTGAGACTTCGATCCCTCGGGAAAATGCCGACCAGCTGTGGCCGATCATCGCGCATCAACTCAGGGCGCCTGCGCAGCGCATCGCCAATAAAAACCTTTTTAGAGGAACCCATCCGGCCCAGCCCTGCATCTTCAAGAGTCACTCTGCCATCGAGCTCTGCGCCTGTTACGTGCCCTTTTTCGATTCGCATCGCAGCGAGGGCTTCGAGACCATAGAGACAACCGTCCATCGCCTCCGCGCTTGCCCAGAGTCGATCCATCGCCGGCGGGCCAAAATCTGATGGTACGTAGACTTCGTAGGCCAGTTCACCGGAGAAACTGATGCGCGCAATGCGACACGGAATGTCTCCCCCGAGGATCGTCTCGATGACCCCCATAAATGGAAACGCATCGTTGGACACTTCGGAAGGATTCTTTACATTGGCTTCCAAAACTGCACGGGACTTGGGACCCGCAACCGAGATTCCGGTCCACTGCTCCGAAACAGATGTCACATGGACTTTCAGATCGGACCAGCGGGTCTGCAGTAACTCCTCCAACCAGACCATGACCTTGGCCGCATGCGCTGTCGTCGTGGTCATGAAATAGTCGGTTTCACTGAGACGCCAAGTGGTGCCGTCATCCATGACCAGTCCGTCATCCCTCAGCATGATTCCATACCGCGCTTTGCCGATGAGAAGCTTGGCGAATGGATTGGTATAGACCCGATTAAGAAATTCAGTGGCACCGGGCCCCTGCACGGCAATCTTGCCGAGCGAAGTCACATCACAAAGGCCAACGGTTGTACGGGTCGTCGCAGCTTCCCTGACGTACGCATCCGCAAGGGTTTCATCACCCTGCGGGTAATACCAGGGACGCTGATAGAGACCTACCTCCATCATTCTGGCGCCATGCTGAAGGTTCCAGTCATGCAGTGACGTACGTCGCAACGGACGAAAGTGCGCTCCTACGCTTCTGCCACTTAGAGCTCCAATGCTGATGGGCGTATAGGGCGGCCGGAAGGTGGTTGTACCGACTTCTGGAATGTCTTTGCCAAGCGCCTCGGCCATCAAAGCAAGGCCAATGACATTTCCCATCTTGCCGCCATCGTTGGCCATGCCTAGGGTCGTGTAGCGCTTCAGATGCTCGACCGAAACATAGCCTTCCCGGTGAGCCAGGCGAATATCATCTGTGCTGACATCATGTTGCAGATCAACAAAACTTTTGAGCTTACGGTTGGGCGTGCGCACTTCATAGAGCGGCCGGATCGGCGCCAACCATCCACCAGGCTCCGGCACGCTTGGATCTGCGGCAGCCCGATCCAGTGCTCGGGCAGCCCGCAAGCCTGCAACCTCACCTGAGACCACACAATCTTCCGTGCGCCAGACACCGGCCGCAGACCCGGCGACGGTAACAGGCTCCGTGGTGTCGTCAGGCAGAAAACATGCATTCTCCGCATTCCACTTTGGCTTGACCCCCCGGTGGGACAACAAATTCACCACGGGAGACCAGCCCCCCGACACTAAAACCAGGTCGCAGTTCTCGGTACCGGCCTCGCGCCAGCCTGAGCCGTAGGCCTCTGCCAACGTCAGCGCATGAACCCCTTTTCCGCCCCGCGCTTTCAGAGGTGCTACTCCGGTTCGGAATTCAACACCTCGCTGTTCGAGCGCTGCGGTTAATGTTCCAGGTACCGAGGACCGCGCATCCAGCAGCGTTACGGCCGCTCCTGCACCAGCGAGTTCTACAGTCATCTCATAAGCGGAATCGTTGTTCGTTGCGACGATAATTTTCTCACCGGCCAGGATTCCAAACCGATTGAGGTAGATTCGACCCGCCGCCACAGTCATCACCCCCGGGCGGTCGTTATTTCCAAATGCGATGTGGCGCTCGATGGCGCCGGTCGCGAGCACGATATAACGACTCCGCAATGTCCAAAAGCGCTGCCGAGGCAGGTACGCGGGCGGATTCGAAAGATGATCCGTTACTCGCTCGAGCAGACCTACGACCGCATTGTCGTATAGACCAAACGCCGTGGTACGGGTCATGATTCGAACACCCTGAGCTTTCAGCGCTTGGATGTTTGGCGTCAGATCTTCATCAGGTACCGCTGTCGAAAGACTGCTCCCGCCCAGCAGACTGTCCTGCTCGACCAGCAGAACATCCAGACCGGCTTGGGCTGCTGTACTGGCTGCAGCCAACCCAGCGGGGCCACTGCCGACCACCAGTACGTCACAATAGGCATGAGCATGCTCATAGTGATCCGGATCCGGCGCACGGGAGGCTTCCCCCATACCAGCAGCCCGGCGGATCAACTTTTCATAGCGCATCCACATCCCCGTTCCGCTCCCCCACTCGAACGGCGGTAAGCCCATGAACGTCTTATAGTAGAAGCCCGCCACGAAAAAACGACTCAACAAGTTGCTGGCAGAACCCAGATCAAACCGCACGCTGGGCCACGCATTCTGGCCTTGTGCCACCAACCCGCCATAGAGTTCCTGGGTGGTGGCTCGGACGTTAGGATCGCGTCGGTCACCCGCACCCACCGTGACCAGGGCGCCAGATTCCTCGACCCCGGCAGACATGATGCCGCGCGGGCGATGGTATTTGAAACTCCGGCCCAGTACTTGCGCGCCGTTCGCCATCAGGGCAGACGCAAGCGTATCGCCGACATAGCCCGTTAATTCCTTGCCGTCCCAGGAAAATCCTAAGGCACGGGAACGGTCGATCCGCCCTCCATCAGGCAACCGGCGACCGGTCATGGATCATCTCTCTGTCGTGACAGCTCCCGCACCTTCTCCTCGTCTTCTAACGCCTGCTCAACTCCCCTGTGTGCGGGGCGCACAGAATGAATTTCGTGGGTGGTGGTATCCCGCTCGACGACGATCCACATTCGACAGCCATGCAAATGCTGCCAAGTCTCGAATTGCACTCCATCGATGTTTTCTCGCTGGAATACCGCCTCGAGCCAGGCTTCGGCCGGAGCATCCAGTGCCGGGTACTCGACCGATGCGTCACTGCCGTAAACGAACTCGCTGTGGTCGCGCACACCGCAGAAAGGACAGGGAATTCGAATCATTGTGCCAATATCATCCGTGCAGTTTCGGATCCGGGCCGGCACCGCGCTCATCGATATTGCAGCCCCGCGCAAAACGCTGCAGATCGTAATTGACAATCACTGGATCGGGTCGATCATTAGCAATCAGGTCCGCAAAAAACCAGCCGGAGGCTGGGCTGGCTTTAAAACCGCCATAGTTCCAACCCGCGTTCAGAAAGAGGTTGTCGAGCGGGGTCTTGCAGATAAACGCAGAGCCATCCATAGACATATCGGTCACGCCTGCCCAGTGCCGAAGCAACCTGACACGACCCAGGCACGGCAATATGGACGTTGCACACTCAGCAACATCCTGCACGATCGGCAGGTTGCCTCGCTGGGCATAGGACTTGTACCAGTCGATATCCCCGCCAAAAATCATGCCGCCCTTGTCCGACTGAGAGATATAAAAGTGTGCGCCGCCAACACCAAAAACCACCACCTGGTCGAGCAGAGGCTTTAATGGTTCAGAGATAAATGCCTGCAGCTTGTGGGACTCGATGGGCAGTCTTCCGAGTTCGGCCATACGCCAAAGACGTGAGGTGTTGCCCGCGACCGCAAACCCCACCTTCTTACACCGGATCAAGCCGCGGGACGTCTGCAGTCCGGTCAGCTGACTCCGAGAACGTTCAACGCCAGTGACTTCACAGTTCTGGATGATGTCCACGCCGTACTGGTCAGCGCCACGAGCGTACCCCCAAGCCACTGCGTCATGGCGAGCTGTTCCGGCCCGGGGTTGTACCGCTGCGCCAAAGATCGGAAAGCGCGCATCGGGTCCGTAGTTGAGGTGCGGCACGTTTCGCTTTAACGTGTCGAGGTCCCAAAGCTCACCATCGGAACCCGTCAGCCGCATCGTGTTGTAGCGACGTGCCGCGGCATCTCGCGCTGACGGGCTGTGAAACAACGAGATATGGGCCCGCTGGCTGAACATGACATTGAAGTTCAGTTCGTGGCTTAAGTTTTCCCAAAGCTTGAGCGAGTGTTCATAAAACTGCCGGTTACCCGGCATCATGTAATTTGAACGAATAATCGTGGTATTCCGACCCGCATTGCCACTGCCCAACCAGCCTTTCTCAAGAACCGCGACATTATTTACGCCATGATTTTTGGCCAGGTAATACGCGGTTGCCAGACCGTGGAGTCCCGCACCGACAATGACGACGTCATAATCGGTCTTTGGCTCCGGATCACGCCAGACGCGATCCCACCCCTTCTGCCCGATCAAGCCGTTCCAGAAGACACTCCAGGCGGAATACCGGCTCATCTTAGGGCTGCCTTGGTATCATCGACGCTACAGTCATAGGTCATTCGATCTAGGTTTAGCATGAAGAGTACTGCGTGGCCTTCAGACCAACGGCTTAACTCTGCACTATCTAGAAAAAAGAGCGGACCCCACCGGATGGAACCGTACTTTGGTCTCCTCCCTTAACCCCGCGCTATCGGTTGGACAAAAGATGAGCCTGCCCTGATTTTCGCACCCACACAGCAAACTTCTGCAGGCACAAACGACCGATGGTTGTGCAACGATCTCAGCCGTTGACAGCCTAGAACTTGGCGTAAGCTTTGCGCAGGTCCGCCAGTGGGTGCCTGTCCGACATCTGGAACTTGATCAGCAATTCCCGCGCGATCATATCTCGGTCCTGCTGGTTGTCTGGCAGATCGATATCCTCTGGAACCGTAACCCAACCATTGATATTCCGGTCGAACACCGCGGGTCGATTTTCCTCGTAACCCATATGCACATCCTCGAGCCAATTCAGATCCTGCCAACCCATTTTTTCAATATAGCTCTTCAAAAACGGAGTCAACCGGTCATGATCCGGAACCAGATTGACGTCATAGCGGTAACCGATGTGCTGCCCGATCGACTGCTCCCGCTCAGAATCCAGACCGTCACCCTTTACAAAGTGATCAACGTCTTTGTCGTATCCCATATGCTATTCCTCAAAAACGGGTCATGTCGGGCCGCCCGACTGTATGTTGTGTTCCCGCAAGCGGAACCTGCGCCATAGCAGACGCTTCTGTCGTCAAGGCTGCGAGGTCCTCGGGTTCCAGTGAATGGATATTCGTCTTGCCGCAAGCCCGCGCCATCATCTGGCACTCGATAGTCAACGTGTGCAGGAAGTTATACACACGCTCGGCGGCATCATCGGGATTTAAACGCTTGCGAAGTTCGGGGTCCTGGGTCGCGACACCCACCGGACAACGCCCTGTGTGGCAGTGATAACAGTAACCGGCCTGTACACCGATTTCTTTCTCGAAATCGGCTTCCGGGATATCCTTGTTGCAGTTCAGAGCCATCATCGCCGAATGCCCGATGGCCACTGCATCGGCCCCTAAAGCCAATGCCTTGGCGACATCACTGCCGTTCCGAATACCACCCGCGTACACCAGCGAAATCTCGCCTGATTTCCCCACATCGTCGAGTGCCCGCCGCGCCTGTCGAATGGCCGCGATTCCAGGAACGCCAGTGTCTTCAGTCGCCAGATGGGGGCCCGCGCCGGTAGAACCTTCCATGCCATCCATATAGATGGAATCGGGCCCCGTCTTTGCGGCCATCCGCACATCATCGTATACGCGCGCGGCACCCAGTTTTAACTGGATCGGAATTTCCCAGTTGGTCGCTTCACGGATTTCCTCGATCTTGAGGGCGAGATCATCCGGGCCCAGCCAATCGGGGTGTCGCGCCGGAGAGCGCTGGTCGATCCCAGCGGGCAGGGATCTCATTTCCGCAACCTGGTCAGTCACCTTCTGCCCCATCAGATGGCCGCCGAGTCCAACCTTGCAGCCTTGCCCAATGAAGAACTCACATGCGTCGGCGAGACGCAGGTGGTTCGGGTTGAATCCATAGCGCGACTGGATGTTCTGGTACAACCATTTAGTCGAATAACGTCTTTCGTCCGGGATCATTCCGCCTTCACCGGAACAGGTCGCCGTACCTGCCATGGTGGCGCCGCGCGCGAGGGCAGTCTTGGCCTCGTACGACAGTGCCCCAAAACTCATGCCCGTGATGTAGATGGGGATATCCAGTTCTAACGGCCTTTTCGCCTTCGGCCCAATGACCGTCTTGGTTAGGCATTTCTCCCGGTAACCTTCGATGACGAACCGGGTCAACGTGCCAGGGAGAAATGTAAGGTCATCCCAGCTGGGGATTTTCTTGAACAAGGAGAAACCCCGCATCCGGTACCGACCCAACTCGGCCTTGATGTGAATGTCATCTATGACCTCCGGTGGGTATATAAAACTCTTGCCGAGCAGATCTTTGTTTCTTTCAGTTGTCATTTCCTAATCCTTTTGTGCTAGAGAATGAGCTTCTTTTCAGTCGGCTCGAGATTGTCATAGTTCCATAGCTGCTTACCTGAAACAATCTTTGTCATATTCTCAACACCGTTCGCAGCTTCCATTCCATAAAGATCCAACTTGCGTTTCAGCCACTCACAATCAAATTCGGTCAAATCTTCTTCCACCGCATCGACCCCAAGATCAGCGATCTTTCCACCCACGTAGATCGTACCGTCGTACATCGAATCGCCCAAATTCTTGCCAGCATCACCAAGGATCACCATCCGTCCGCGCTGCATCATAAATCCAGAAAATGCACCAGTTCGTCCACCAGCAATGATGGTGCCACCCTTCTGGTCAATTCCAGTCCGACTACCCACATCGCCTTTACAGACGAGATCTCCACCGCGAATCGCTGCACCGAATGAAGACCCGGCGTTTTTTTCAATAACCAGGGTCCCAGCCATCATATTTTCGGCGCAGGACCAGCCCACCCGACCTGTCACCACCACATTCGGCCCATCCAACAAGCCGCAGCCAAAATAACCGAGGCTCCCCTCAAATCTGAGGCTGAGGCGACTCAAGATACCGACCCCCAGAGAATGCTTGGCCCCGGGGTTCAAGATCGTAATACTGCCGTATCCTTCTTCCATTAAGGTTCGGATATTTAGATTTACCTCGTTTGCTGAGCGGTTCTCTGCATCGATCTCTGTGTGCTTTTCAAAATCCACTTCCGGCGCCCAGGAGTAGGTCAGGTTGTCGGATTCTTCGGGAGAGAAAAAAACCTGCTGGGTGCGCCCGGTCAACTGCTCCGTGCGCATGCCCATTTCGCTGGACTGACTGGTGTCTAGGTTTGCCATACTCGAACCTCCCCCTCGTACGGATCGTATGTGTCTATCTCGTGGGGAAACACGCTGCGGATCGCCACCTCCTCCGAGGCGAGCGCTACAAATTCATCACTCTCGTAGATCACCATCGGTTTCGCAGCCATAACATCTTTAGCCATTCCTAGTTTGTCCTCTGTTGCCACGACATAGGTGAATACCCCGTCCAGTTCGCCGATCGACCGCTCCATCGCCGCCTCCAAGTCATCACCTTGATCCATTCGATCCGCAATATAGACAGCGATCAACTCAGAATCACAATCGGATACAAATCGGTGACCACGACGCTCCATCTCCCGGCGAAACCCCCAGTAATTGGTAAGCTGGCCATTGTGCACTAGCGCGATGTCATTAAATGGGTACGCCCAGTAGGGATGGGCCGAGCGAATATCAACATCGGATTCAGTTGCCATGCGAGTGTGCCCAATGGCATGGGTGCCCTCGAAACCACCCAGGTCATATTGCTCAGACACCGTGTTCGCGTCGCCGAGATCCTTGATGAGTTCTAACCCTTGCCCGATCGACAAGATTTCTACCTCTTCGACGTCCTCAATGTAATCTGCCAGACGTTTCATATCGCCATCGAAGGTAAACCGGTACCGGCGAGCGTATTCGGTCGCAATGTCTTTTGCCGCTACCCGCGCGCCCATTTCTTCCATTCGACGATCTACTTCGGCCTGGCGCTCTTTTACCTCATCGTGAATCCGAAAACCTGTTCGTAGGTCTGCCTGTTCTGCAAGCTTGAAACGGATCACGTATTCATTCTCTGTCGG
>Ga0209445_1001143_pt1 | contig 14544 bp, 19 predicted proteins | sample MarorgKNORR_S2LV_4_FD_188223 | JGI IMG/M metagenome (GOLD analysis project Ga0209445, IMG submission 188223) | Marine microbial communities from the Southern Atlantic Ocean, analyzing organic carbon cycling - NADW_A/KNORR_S2/LV (SPAdes) (version 2) | ecosystem: Environmental > Aquatic > Marine >...
CCCAGCTCCTCGATGAGCGGTTTGCCGTCGAATTCCTGGGTGCTGAGGAATTCGTAGAGCCTGCCCTGCAGCGCTAACCGTTCCAGGGTCTGGCCACCGAGCAAGTCGATGAGCCTGTCACCGAAGAGGCGACGATGCACGCGGTCTGTGAACGCCGCGAGGCCCGCGTCGAAGTGTGTGGCGCGGTCCGGGGCGACACGCTTGAGTCCAACGGTGATGTTGCGCGCGACCTGTATCGTGCGCAGCGGGTCGGTGGTCAGGTGGGGGTTGCCGAAGATGTGCACGTCGCCCCCACTCCGATCCGCAGCAACCGGGACGTCGAGCAGCTCGACTCCGGTGTATGCCGTGATGTACCCCTGGCCGCCCTCCAATACGTCGCTGTTGCCGGCGCGATCGAGTAGGACCGGGACCCACAGTTCCAGGTCGAGCCCCGTCGTGACAAAGACTTCCGCTCGCCTCAGGTCGCGCGCGAAGCTCGGCTTGGGACGTACGAAGTGAGCGTCCTCGTTCGGGTTTGCGATGGAGGTCACCACGACCTCCGCTCCCCCGATCTCCCGGACCAGTTCCGCGTAGATCGGTAGAGTCGTGACGACGCGAACCGGGTCGCGCGGCGGGTCCGACGGCCGAATCGGTACTGCTGTCTCGGCCGTGACGGCCCCGATCGCGATCGCGCCGACGAGAATCGTTTGGAACATCATGCTACCTCCATGCCCGACGGGCTCGACGCAGTCGAAGCCATCGGCTAGTAGGTCTCGTGCTTGTGTGGGCCCATCGCGAACGTCACTTGGAACAGCAAGTGCCCCTCACGCTCGGCCGCGAAGCTACGGCCGAGCAGATCGTACTCCAGTCGGAGCCGGACGTACTCGCTCTGCCACCACGTCAACGTCGGAGAGAACAGCCAGGCGGTCTCTTCGAGATCTGCGGGATTCTCCGTGCGATCGAAGCGCGCCCCGACCAGCCAGCTCTGCGAGAGCCGTAAATCGCCCAAGGCCCAGAGACCCAGAGCGTGCTCACCCTCGTCGGCGGACGTTGGCCCGAGTCCCGCCAGACCATCTACGGCCATGGCACCGCCTCGAAAGGAGAAGCCGCGGTAGCGCGACTGCCCGGGCGGCCGCCAGGTGAAGGCCATCTCGAGGCCGTACAGATTTCGGTCGCCGCTGACGGTTTCGCGCTCGTATGACCCGCTCACCCTGCTGAACCCAAGGTCCAGATCGGTGGAAGCCGACAGGCTCCAAAAGGCGTTGACGTGGCTGAGCAACGAGACGCCCGCCGACTCACCGAACAGCGTCTCGTTGTCGCTTCGCGTCACCTCCAGGGTGGCTTCGAACGTGCCGCCGGCCAGACCAAAAGGCGCGAGCCAGTGTGCTGAAAGCCCTGTTTGTGCGAGCGACCCTTCACCCATGAATGCGATGTGTGGTAGCGAGCGGGTCTGGAAGGGAAGCGCGTGCGCGTGCCAGCGGTTCAGCTGGCCGAACTGCTGGAAGAACCGTCCGAACTTGAGCCCGATGCCTCCGGGAAGACTAACCCACTCGACGTATCCCTCCTCGACCTCGAAGCCGCCACCTTCTCCAGTGCCGTGGGCGCCCGCTTGGCCCCCCTCGGAAAACGGGGAGAACTCCCCGCCCTCGCTGTGTCTGGATAGAAAGATTTTTGCTCGCGAGAACGGGTCGAGGTTGGAGATGATCGAAATCTCGAACTCGCGAGCGAAGAAATTGTCCCGGTCCGGATCGTCCTTGCTGGCATGCCCGAACAGGTCGGCGTTTACGCTGATCTCGGGGTTCAAGGCTTGCAACGACCGCTGTCGGCCAACGAAGTCCTGTGTCTCCCGCTCCTGAGGTGCGGGTGGCCCATCAGCATCAGCCGCCGCCTGCGCTGCTGCGCGAAGCCGCGCCAGCGCATCATCTGCCCCCGCATCTTCTCCCGCGTCGCGAAGGCGGGCGACCTCGAGGCTGAGGCTGTCCACCAACGCGGCTAGACGCGCGAGCTGCAACCTCAGCGAGTCGGTCGCTTCCTGCGCGGCCGCGGGTTCCGGCTGCGCGAGAGTGGGTGTGATCGTCAGGAGTAGGCCCCACACTGCGTGGCGGGCTCCCCTCCAGCGGCTGTTCACGATGGTAGTGCTCTCCCAATCCTGGACATGACGAGTACGAGACCGCTAGGTCGCGTACGGACGGCCGCGGTACGGCCGGGTGCAGCTCGTCAGGCCAAGGGGGGCGCGCGTGAGGGATGTCCGTATTCAAAAACGGAATGCACGGAAGCCGGCGCCTCTACGGGCGCGGTCACGCCGATGACCTCTTGAGTATGGTCGACCAGCGTGTGTGCCGCGGCGAGAGAGAGATTGGCTCCGACCTGAGTACAGACGGTGTGGTCGTGCGCCGTTGGGCAGTGGGCCGGGTCGTGCTCGCTCTCGATCGCAGACTCGTGCGCAAATTCTGCGCGTTCGAGTGCCGGCACCGCGACGCTGAGTGCTAGCAGCAGCGCGGAGAGCCAGACCGAAGTGGTCTGCCGGATCACTTTGCCTCTCGCTTTCATAGCACGCTCAGGCTACGCACACACCCCCGTACATGTCAATGAAATCCACACCCCGTGTTTCTCGAGACTATCTACCCTGTTGCGCCCTCTAACGTTGCAGGAGGTGGTCTCGATGGCAGCAGCGCTGGTCCAGCCCTCCAGCGCTCTCTATATTCCAGTTGCGCATCGGGGGGCATATGAATTGAGCCAACGCACCGAAGCCGGGACTGACTCTCGAGTCGGCCGCTAGGCCCTGGAAGAGGGGAAAGCGAAGTACTCGAGGAGGTCGCCAGCAGTTTATCCCGGGCTTCAATCCTCCCCCTCCGATGTGCACGAGAGGGCCGGCGTCCGACCGCTCCAGAGCGGCTAGGCGTCGGCCCTCTCGCTCCTTCGGCATCAGCGGTTGAGGACTTTCATGCCCCTTTTGCGAGCCACGCGCCGCGTGCACTTCAGCGCCGCACACCGCCTGTTCAGGTCCGACTGGACGGATGAGCGGAACGCGGAGGTTTTTGGCGATTGCGCGAACCCGAGCTGGCACGGGCACAACTACGAGTTGGAGGTCACCGTCGAGGGGCCCGTCGATACTGAGACCGGGTTCGTCATGGATCTGAAGCGCCTAAAGGAGGTGTTGGAGGCTCAGGTCCTGTCGGATGTCGACCACCGGAACCTCAACAGCGAAGTCGAGTGGCTAGCCGGTGTGAACCCCACCGCCGAGAACATCGCGGTCGCCATTTGGGGTCGTATCGTGCACGCCGTACCCGAAGGGGTGCGGCTCGCCAAGGTGGTCGTCCACGAAACACCCCGGAACTCCGCCGAGTACTCCGGGCCCGAGGAGAATGTCGGACCATGAGCGATATCATCGTTGAGCCGCTGAGCAGCGTCGACTTGTCGGGAGCCTCCTTCGAGGATCTCGTGGCGGAGATGATTCGCCGGCTGGGTGAGGACCCCGAACGCGAAGGCATGCTGAAAACGCCCTCGCGCGTGGCGAAGTCCTTGTCGTTCCTGACCAAGGGGTACTCGGAGACTCCCGACGACATTATCGGAGATGCGCTCTTCGAGGATTGCCACCGCAACATGGTGTTGGTAAAGGACATCGAGGTCTACTCGCTGTGCGAGCACCACATGCTTCCGTTCTTCGGCAAGGCTCACGTCGCCTACATTCCCGACGGGAGGATTTTGGGCATCTCGAAGCTGGCACGGCTCGTGGAGGTGTACGCGCGCCGGTTCCAGGTCCAGGAACGACTGACGGAGCAGGTGGCTGAGGCCATCTGGGACACCGCGAAACCGCTGGGAGTCGCGGTCGTGGTCGAGGCGTATCACCTATGCATGATGATGCGCGGTGTTCAAAAGCAGAATTCCAAGACGATCACATCGGCCATGCGCGGCACCTTCTTGGACGACCCGAGAACACGGGACGAATTCCTGCGGCTGACCACCAGCTCGCATCAGCCGCTCTGAGCGAACATGTATGACTGACTTCGCCTATACCGTCAGCGCCCAGGCGCACTACGACGCCGCCCACTTCCTCCGCAACTACGAGGGCAAGTGCAGTCGGCTGCACGGGCACAGGTACGTGGTGGAGGCAGCGCTGCAAGCCGCTGAGCTCGACGACTCCGGCATTGCATTCGACTTCATCGACTTGAAGATGGCGCTGCGTGGCATCGCCGAGGGATTGGACCACGAGAATCTGAACGAGCTTCCGCAATTCCAGGACCTCGAGACCAGCGCCGAGAATCAGGCGAAATACTTCTTCGAGGAGTTGTGCAAGAGGCTACCCGAACCGATGGCCAAGGGCCTGCTCTATGCCCGCATCTGGGAGTCGCCGACCCAGTGGGCTCAGTACGGTCCTGCCAGCGCACCGCTGCCTCCGCCGCAGAGTCCTACGGGCTGAGCCTCGGCGACCACCGGCTGTGCATCTCCTGCTAACCGATTGCCTGACGTGTCCACGATGCGGGCCAGAGTTCGGGCTGATTCTGTTGGCGAATGAGTTGACCGACCGCGTGGTGCGTGAAGGCGTTCTGGGTTGCCCGAACTGTCGGGACTCATTCTCCATTCAGGCCGGCTTTGGTGATTTGCGGGCACCTCCACGCCGAGCGCTGGAGGCCGGCCTGGTCGGTGCAGTCGGGTGTCACGATGCGGCGGATGCCGAACGCATCGCTGCGCTCATCGGCGTGGCGCGCGGGCCAGGGACCGTCGCGCTCGTCGGGGGCCTAGCCGGCTACGGTCCGACGATTGCCGATCTCACGGAAGACCTGCAAGTAGTCGGAATTGACGGGGACCTTAGAGAGTGGCCCCCAGATCCGTCTTGGAGTCGCATCGTCGCCGGTCCGGGCCTGCCCTTCTTCTCCCGGAGCTTGCGAGGTGTCGCGATTGACGGTCGCCTCGGCAGGCGCTGGATCGACGAGGCGGCTCGTGTGGTGGCACCGATGTCGCGGGTGGTCGTAACGGACGCCAGCGCGGAGGCTGGCGCTTGGCTCGAGGAAGCGGGCTTGAAGGTAATAGTGTCTGAGCAGGAAACCGTCGTCGGCGCAAGGAGTTGAGAGCTTTTCGGCGTTGCGCCCGTCCCCATTCAACTCCTACCTTCCGGCCTGCTCGCCGCGTGTGCCCATCACGCGGAGCAGTTCACATCACCGGCCTTCTGAATGGCGTTCTGGAATAAGCTTTTTGGCGGCGGCGAGGCACCTCGCGTCGACTACTACAACGAGGGCGTCGAGCTTCTCATGGACGGCAAGTTCCACGAGGCTCTGACGTCGTTCCGCTTGGCCTTGAAGGTGACGCCAGGCGACGCCACGGTGCTCCAGCAGATCGCGATCTGTTACACGCGAATCGGCATGACCGAGGAGGCCGCTAAGACCTATCGGCAGGTCCTTCAAGAAAATCCGGCTTCGGCGGGCGCGCACTACGGGTTGGCTTTCCTTCTGCTTCGGGGCGACGAACTCGAGAGCGCGACCGAGCACCTCGAAGCCTTCCTGGCGCAGGCCCCCAAGGATGGGGACGCGGAGGATCACGTCCGCCACGCGCGCTCGACACTGGCGCAGCTGCGCGGCGAGGCGCATGACGCTTCGGCCGACGTGCCACCCCCCGATGAGCTCTTCTAATATCCGAAAGGTTCGGCTCAAGTGGGCCGGAGAAGGGCTCGTTTTCCATGGGGGCGCCGATGACGGCCCCGAGATCACCATCGACAGTGCTGGCGACGAGGGTGCCTCGCCAACACAGCAATTGCTCCTGTCTCTTGCGGGCTGCATGGGGGTCGACGTGGTTCTGATCTTGCAAAAGTCCCGGGTGCCTCTCGACGCGCTCGAGGTCGAGGTCACTGGCGAGCGCGCCGACTCGGAACCTCGCAAGTTCGTCGCGATTGAGTTGGTGTATCGCTTGAGTGGGCCCGGAAGCGAGCACGACGCGAAGCTGCAGCGGGCCATCGATCTGTCGCGGGACAAGTACTGCAGCGTATTGCACTCCCTCCATCCCGATATCGCCCTCTCCATTCGAGTCGAGCGGGCCTGACCGCGAGCCATACATGCCGAAGCCAACGTACGTGGCCAACGACACCCCTGTCCCCGAGATGACGCTGACGCGCCTCTTCTTCGAGGCGGTCGACAAATACGGGGACAAGACCGCGTTCGAGGAGTTGACGTCGGAGACCGAGCTCACCGGGATCGGCTATGACGAGGCGCACCGCATCGTGAAGGGCGTGGCCGCCTCCCTGGCGCAACTCGGGGTCGAGCGCGGCGATCGTGCCGCCATTCTTTCCGAAAACTGCTCCAGGTGGGCGTTGGTCGACTATGGTTGTTTGTGTGCGGGCGTGATCGACGTCCCGATCTATACGACACTGACCGCCCCCCAGGTCGCGTACGTGTTGGAGGACTCGGGGGCCAAGCTCGTGTTCGCCTCCACGCGGGAGCAGATGGAGAAGGCTCGTGAGGCGGCGGCGACGTGCCCTCAGGAAATCCTGATCGTCGTGTTCGACATGATCGCGGACCTGCCCTCCGGAGTAATGTCGTGGGCTTCGCTCCTGGCGGCCGGCGCGGACTCGGCGGACGCCTGGTCCGACGATGACTTTCGCGCGGCAGCGTTGGAGGCTGAGCTTCACGACGTAGCGACGGTCCTTTACACGTCAGGCACGACCGGGGACCCGAAGGGAGTCATGCTGACGCACAAAAACGTCGCCTCGAACGTGCTGGCGACGCTCCTGGTGCTGAAGGTCAGCGACGCAGACAACACCATCAGCTTTCTACCGCTCTCGCACATTCTTCAACGCATGGGGGATTACCTCTTTTTCCGGAGCGGGTGCCGCCTGGCATACGCACGCTCGATGGAGACGTTGGTCCACGACATGGGCGTCGTCCGCCCGACCATCGTCGTGTCGGTACCGCGGATCTACGAGAAGATCTACAACGGCGTGATGGGCGCGCGCGGAGTGAAGAAAAAGCTCATCGATTGGGCTGCTGGTGTGGCCGACCGCGCCTTCGAATTGAGCCTGGCCGGTGAGAAGCCGAGTGGGCTGCTCGCACTCCAGTACGGCCTAGCCGACAAGCTGGTCTTCGCGAAAGTAAAGAATGCGGTCGGCGGCCGGCTCCGCTACTTCGTGAGCGGGGGAGGCCCGTTAGCGCCTGTTTTGAACCGATTCTTCAACTCCATCGGCATGCCAATTTTCGAGGGGTACGGCCTCACGGAGACGAGTCCTGTGACCAACTTGAACTCGTTCGAGGCGTCCCGGATCGGCACGGTGGGAAAGACGGTGCCCGCTACCGAAGTCAAGATCGCGGACGACGGTGAGATCTTCGTTCGAGGCCCGCAAGTCATGAAGGGCTACTTCGGCAAGCCCGACGCGACCAACGAGGTCCTCGATGTCGATGGCTGGTTCGCAACCGGCGACATAGGCGAACTCGACTCGGAGGGCTTCCTCAAGATCACGGACCGGAAGAAGGACATCATCGTCACCGCCGGCGGCAAGAACGTGGCACCCCAACCGATCGAGAACCTGCTCAAGACGAACCGGTTCGTGGAGCAGGTCGTCATGATCGGCGACCGTCGGCGCTACTGTTGCCTGCTCGTGGTGCCGGCGTTTGCCCCGCTCGAGCTATGGGCAAGCGAGAACGGCGTTTTGTGGAGCGATCGCTCGGAGCTCGTGGCCTCTGCCGCGGTGCTAAGGCACATGGAGAGCGAAGTGTTCGGCATGCTTACCGATCTGGCCCCGTACGAGAAGCCCAAGAAAATCGCGCTTCTCGAGGAGGAACTCTCAATCGAAAACGGCTTTCTTACGCCCACCCTGAAGGTGAAGAGAAGGGTGGTTCAAGAACGGCTCGACGCCCTGATCGACGGGTTGTACTCCGAAGAGGCGGCGGACGCCACCGCATATTGATCGATGACCGCAAAGCCTACCGATGTCGTAACCGTGATCATGACTGCGCCCAACGCAGAGACCGCCGAGGAGCTGGGTCGCACTCTAGTGTCCGAGCGGTTGGCTGCGTGCGCCAACGTAGTGCCGAACATCGTCTCGATGTACTGGTGGGAGGGGGAGCTGCAGCGGGACGACGAGGCGATGGTGATCTTGAAGACGGTTCGGCAACGCGCGGAAGCGCTCGAGGCGCGCGCGGTCGAGTTGCATCCATACTCTGTACCTGAGGTACTCGTGCTCGCCGTTTCCGGGGGGCACGCACCGTATCTCGACTGGGTCGGCAACGAGGTGGGGGGTTAACGGTGCCGAGAAAGCGGCAGACCAAGAACAAGAAGACGGAGCAGGAGGTCGAGCAGACGGACTTGCTCTCCGGCGAGCTGGAGCCGCTCGAGGAGGAGGTCGGTGCCGGCGAGCCGGCGGCGCCCAAGGAACCCGACCCCGACTCGACCGAAGATCTGACCGAGGCACGGGACTCCGCCACGGACGAAGAGCCAGACGGTGAGCCGGGCGAGGCTCATGAGCCTGGCACGGACGAAGAGCCGGCCCAAGAACAGGACCTCGGTACCATCGGGCAGCAGGTCGAGCCCGACGCCCCCGTAGAGGCAGAGCAGGAGACTACGGATGCGCCCGAGCACAATGGTGAGCAGGCTGAAGACGCCGTTCCGAGCGACGAAGGCGAAGAATGCGTTCCCGTCTCCTTCGACATGGTGTCCGAAGAGGGTCGGCCGCTTCCGGCTCCCCCGGCGGGAGAGCAGCTCGGACGAGCGAAGGAGCTGGTACGAGACGGTCGCATCGACGAGGCGATCGCACTGTACCGTGAGATCCTGGCCCAGAATCCATCCAATCTTAAGGCACGCAACAACTTAGGCGTTCTGTACGATGAACTGGGAAGTCTCGATCTTGCGCTGGAGCAGTTTGAGGCGGCCGAACTTATCGAACCCGAGAACGTCGAGCTTCTCAACAACTACGGTTCGGTACTCGGGGCGATGGGCCGCTACGACGACGCGGCGGATTTGCTACGGTGCGCTCAAGGACTCGAGGCCGACAACATTTTGGTTCGCGCGAGTCTGGGCATTCTCCATTTCCGACGTGGGTTGTATGCTGTGGCGGAGGCAGACCTGGCCTGGGTCTGCGACCGGGACGAATCAAACGGGCCCGCCTTCTATTATCGAGGCGAAGCGCTCAATCGCCTCGGTAGGTACGACGAAGCGATGCAGGTGCTGGAGCGCGCCATCGTTCTTCAACCACACAACGCCAAGGCGTTCTACACGCTGGCCCACCTCTACGACCGCAAGCACATGGGCCAGGACGCGGTAATCATGTACCGACGGGCCCGTGAGTTGTCTCGGGGATGATCCAGGTACTACTCGGCGAACTCTCAGAGCAGGAAACCGAGGTCATTCTCAGGCCGATCCGCTCCGACCTAGCTTCCTCTGCGGGCCGGGATGCGTAAGGTGCGCTCGATCGACTTCTGAATCGGAGATTCATGCATGCTCGAGTCCATCAAGAACTTCTTCAGGTCGTCCATGAGTCCGTCGCCGGAGGCGGACAAGGCGGAGAGCGCGCCAGACATCCGACTCGCGGCGTGTGCGCTCTTGCTTGAGCTAGCTCAGGCCGACGACGAGTTTACCGACGACGAGCGTCAGCACCTCGAGTCGGCCATTCGGCGTCAGTACGGCCTCGGCCAGGCTGAGGCGGAGAAATTGCTCGAGCTCGCGCAGGAAGCGCGCGACGAAGCGATCGATCTGTGGCAATTCACGAACTTGATTGCCGAGAACTACTCACTGGGTCAGAAGATGGTTTTGGCTGAGATCATGTGGGGGTTGGTGTACTCCGACGGTGATCTCGCTGAAAAGGAGGACTACCTGATGCGCAAGATCTGCAATCTGCTGCGACTCGAGCCCGGATATCTGGCTGAAGCCCGTAAGCGCGCGGGCGATTCCGAGCGTGCGGACCCGATGGACTCGATGGACTAGCCTGCACATATTTCTGAGCCACTCCCCTTCAACGAGAAGCCCCAGCGATGCGCGACCTGGTTCCTGGCGGATACGTTTTCACTCATGCTGTGTTTTGGGGCGTGGCCGCCTTGGTCGCAGTAGGCACGAACGCGGTGGCGATCATTCTTGTGATCGGCCTCGGACTTCTGGTGTTCGAGACAGCCACGAAGCAGTGAGTTGATTTTCGCGCTCAAGATCCTCGGAGCGCTGCTCGCGCTCGGCCTCGGCGTGTGGCTCGGCCTGCCTGGCCGGTATTCACAGCCGATCGAAGAGATCGAGGAAGCGATGGAGCGGGGCGGTGGCGGCCGGCCGAGGCGGGTCAAGCGGTCCATCTCGCCGGTTGCGTGGATGCACCGTCAGCCCAAAGTTCGAACCACGCGCCGGGCTCGTGGCTTCAACCTGGAGGCACCGGAGGACCGCTGAGCTGTGTGGTCGAGTGATCCGGTTGCTAGGAGCCCGTGGTAGAAGTACAGCGGGCTACGGCAGGAACGGTTCCAGCAGAAAGAGCACCACACCAATAACTGCGCCCAGCACGTAGCCGAGCCGAACGATGAGCTTCAGCTCGCGGTGTGTCACGTTCTTCACGATTTCCTCCATGCGCGACACCGGGAAGCTGAGGACCTTCGCCTCGACACGCCCCGACACGTCGATCTGCGCGACGACCGTCGGGACCTGCGTCTCCAACCACGCCCAGATCGGGTCACCCAGGGTGGCCTCGATCCGCGCGGCCCCGTTTTCCGGCAGCCATCGCGCTGGCGTCCCGATCGGGCGGTCCAGCAGGTCGCGTGCAAGCTTGCGTATGCCATCGCCTAGCGCGGCCCGCGCGGCCTCTGAGCGTGCGGCGGACACCAGCGTTTCCGAGATGCGTTCCGACGGAATGCGCTCAAGCACCTCGCCCCATGTGCGGTCGCCGGCCTTGTCCAAGCCCTCGTGGAGTTTTTCTACGAGGAACTCTCGGGTGCCCGGGTCGCGTGCCATGCCGACGATCCAGTCAGCCAGGGTAGTGCGCGACTCGATCACGCTCGGGTCGTCCGGTTCACCGAGCACGTCGGTCACCGGACGCCTCAGAAAGTCTACGATGGCCTGGTTGATTCCGCGGCCCATGGCTTCCTGCACCGCACTGTCTCGGAGGATCTCCGAGAGTCGCTCCGCGCCCTCCGCCTCGATGGTGTCGAGCACCTTGTCGACTGTGTCCTCTGTCATCACCAGTCGAGCAACGACGCGTTGATGGAACTTGAGGTCTTTCAGGAAGCGATGCAGCAGGTCGTGCAGCGTGGACTCGAAGCGAGCGCGTGCGGTGTCGTCCTCGAGCAGGCGGCCGAGCCGCCGTGCTGCCAGCGGCAGGTATCCCGCGATGGCCTTCTCCACGGTCCCTACGAGGCCAGTCGGCAGGATCTCTTCGAAGGTCCGGCCCGGTTCGAGCAGGCGCCGTGCCGCTCGATCGAGGTAGTCCTCGATCGCTGCCTTGAAGTCCTCACTGTCGACCGCATGGTGGAGCCACTCCTCAACAGCCGACTCAACGGCCGCACCCCTGGCTGACGTGATCAAGCTCCCGATGGGTTCGTCCTTGATCGCCTCGACAAGGTCGCCGGCGCGGCGCTGCATCGCTTCCGCAAAGCGCTCGGATTCGAGGTAGTCGTCGAGTTGTGCCAGCGCCTTGTCGAGCCCCTCCTCCAGCAGCACCTCGATGTCGGGCATTACCCGCTCAGGGATCAGGTCTCGCAGCGCTGCCCGCTCCGTGTTGAGGACGCCATTGAGGAATTGAGCCAAGCGGTCATCGAAGGTCGCCCGGAACGTGTCGTCCGTGAACGTTTGGGTCAGGTCCTCTGCCGTGAGCAGCCGATCGCCGACGGTCTTACCGATTGCGGCCGCTAGGCGCGGCTGGTTCTTCGGAATCGCCCCCTGGAAGAAACCCAGCCGCCAGCGTCTGAGCAGCTTCGGCGGCTCATACGGGTGAAAGAGCATCCAGATTGCAACGGTGTTAGTGAGCCCGCCCGATAGTGCTCCGGCCAAAATGAATGCCGCGAGCTTGATGAATTCTTCGTTCAAGAGCGGACCGTCACTGAAGGATGAATGGCGAACTTACCGTCGTTCATGCCTAAAAAGACCACGTATGGGGAACGTCCTTTCTTCGATGGTCACGGTGCCTTCTACCTCGAACAGCGCTTGCACCGGGAGCACGGGGCCGCTGCCTTGCCCCGCGCGCACATCTGACGAAGTCACTTCGAGCACGCCCTGAATGTCACCTTCCGGTGAGGAAATTGACCAGGAGACGGGTACATCACGCCGGGCGGGTTGAAATGCATTCGTCTCTACCCAGTCTACATTCAGATTGCTCCATTGCAGGTCCCTCAAGTCGAGCCGTGCCCATCCCCGGTACGTGGGCAGCGGCTCGCCCTGGTGCTCACTCTCACCCTGCAACACGACCTGCAGGGAGTCTCCGGAAGTCAGGAACGCCCAATCGCCGGCGCGCGGGGAGTCCGCGGAGGAACCACGCGCCATGTCGAGTACGATCCCGCCGAGCCGCCGGTCCGATAGATAGAGCGAGCCGTCGAGCAGTTGGAATACCTCTCCGCGAGGGCCGCCCCACTGGATAAGCACGTTGCCCAGGGCGAGCTCCAGGTTCCGTGTGCCTTCGTCGAAGATGATTCCGTCCACAGTGTTGCCGTCCCGCGCGACGAGCCTCAGGCTGCCCCGCGGGAGGATGCGAGCGGGTATCCGTGTGGGTGGCGTTTCCCACCGCTCTGCGAAGAACGCGTCCCACGTGCCGCTTCGGTCCAGCCAGCCCCGCGCCTGGCGCACCACGGTTCCCGGCTGCGTGGTGGTCTCGAAGAGCCACGAGACCAGGAGCAGGCTGTCTCCGGTCACCGTCGCGAACACGAAGTTCCTCTCATACGACCGCCCTGGAGTGCTGCGGGGTGCGTCGCTCGCGGCTGTGCCCCGAGAGTCTACGAAGACCTCCTGCGGCGGCTCGGTGCAAGCTAGTCCAGCGAACGCGAGAAGCATCGTCGCAACGGTGCGGCTCACTTCGGCTCCCCCCGAGCGGGGGTGAGCGTCGGGTCCAGGATCTGTCCGGACCGCACGTCCAGGGCCCGGTCGAGCTTACGCAGAAACTGGCCGATGGTTCGTGGATTCCTGCCCAGGTCCCCCCGTCCAACTCTCGAGGCAGAAGTGACGTCGACGCGCGTCTGCCCGTCCTCGTCTAGCCCAACGGAAATGTGCACGTCGTCTACGAAGCGCCAGATCAGCGTGGCCGACTCGGCCTTGAGCAACCCTAGCTGGTCGTCCGCGACGGTGACCGTCCAGCCGCGCATCCGCGTCTGGGCGACATCCACCGATTTGTCCCAGACCTCGTCGAACGGAATCGCGTAAGTCCGCCCTCGCAGGCGACCATCCTCGGACGCCGGGTCGGTATGGGCCCGATTCTGGGTGAAACCCCTTACGAGCCCGCTCAACCCGTGCACGCTGTCAGTATCACGGCGGCTAAAACGATTCTTCCCGTCACCATCACGATTTCTTCCCTTCGAACGCCCATTTCGACGAGGCCTACTTTGCCGGCACGGCACGCCTTATAGTCTGGCGCTGTTGAACCCACCTCGCTATGCCCGGACTCGATGAAAGCCGTCATCCCCTTGGCCGGGAAGGGCACGCGCCTCCGGCCACTCACGCTGAGTACCCCCAAGCCTCTGCTGAAGGTTGCGGGGAAGCCCGTGTTGAGCTTCATCCTCGACGACCTGGTGCAGCTCGGCATCGAAGAAGTGGTCTTCATAGTTGGATACTTGCGCGAAGCCGTCGAAGCCTGGATTTCGCAGCACTATCCCGATTTGCTCGCGCACTACGTGCTCCAGGAGGTGCAGGATGGCACGGCCGGCGCGGTGGCATTGGCCGAACCGTACATCGATTCCGACGTCCTGATCGTATTCCCTGACGCCGTGATCGAGGTCGACTACGGACTGATCCGAAGTCTCGATCCTGGATGCGGCGGAATAATCTGGGCGATGGAAGTGGAGAACTACCAACGCTACGGCGTGATTGTCACAGACGATGCCGGCTATATGGCCCGCATCATCGAGAAGCCGTCCGAACCGGTCTCCAAGCTCGCCAATATCGGTCTCTATTACATCCGGGATCACGCGCTGCTTTTCGAGGGCGTACGCCACACCATGATCTCGGAGCCCGGCAAGGCGGGCGAGTTCTATCTTACGGATGCTTTTCAGTACATGGTCGATCACGGTTCTCGCATCCTTCCTGCTCCCGTCGAAGGGTGGTGGGACGCTGGCAAGCCCGAGACGCTGCTCGAGACGAACGAGCACTTGTTACTCAGCGGTCATGGGGGCGTGGACCCGGGCGCCACCGTCGAGGACGCCGAGATCCAGGAGCCGGTGCGCATCGAGGCCGGTGCGGTGGTCAGGGGTGGCAGAATTGGACCGAACGTTACCCTCGAGTCCGGCGCGAGCGCGTTGAACTGCGAGCTCGAACATACGGTCGTGGGACCGGACGCCAGGTTGCAACGGTCTCGGCTCCATCACTCGATCGTGGGGGCGCACTCGAGGGTTTGCGACGCCGCCGGATCGTTGCTGGTGACCGATCACTCCGTGGTCGAGGGTCGCGCGTAGGCGGCTATCGCTGTGCGCCGGCCGC
>Ga0209445_1001146_pt1 | contig 14526 bp, 13 predicted proteins | sample MarorgKNORR_S2LV_4_FD_188223 | JGI IMG/M metagenome (GOLD analysis project Ga0209445, IMG submission 188223) | Marine microbial communities from the Southern Atlantic Ocean, analyzing organic carbon cycling - NADW_A/KNORR_S2/LV (SPAdes) (version 2) | ecosystem: Environmental > Aquatic > Marine >...
AGGAAGAGGCTCCCGCCGCCGAGGAAGCCAGCGGAGAAACTCCCGCCGAAGCCTCCGCCGAGGAACCGGCCGAAGCCCCTGCCGAGGAACCGGCCGAAGCCCCTGCCGAGGAACCGGCCGAAGCTCCCGCCGAGGAACCGGCCGAAGCTCCCGCCGAGGAACCTGCTGAAGCTCCTGCCGAGGAATCTGCCGATACCGGCGAATCCAAAGAGGAAAAGTAACTTTATCTTTCAACTTTTTTTAAGGCCCGTCGGTTGACGGGCCTTTTTTTGTCGCTTGGCCAAGCGGGGTTTTTCACTTGAGCCGTTTGTGGCAAGGGATACTCTCACGGCGTGGCAACGCTTCGCAACCATGCAGCCCGCATCGGGCTTGGCTTGGCCGGGTTGTTCCTGGCCGTTCACCCGGCCATGGCGCAACCCACCGATCCCAATAGCGCGGAGACCTTGGCCAACCGCCTTGGCCAAGCGATCGATGCCGGGGATGTCAGCGCCGCTTTCCGTATCGCGGAAATGTATCGCTCCGGCGAAAATCAGGTGCCACGCGACCTCGCCCGGGCCGTGTCCCTCTACAAGACAGCCGCCCGCCTCGGGAACCACCCGATGGCCATGAACGCGCTGGGCATCCTCCATGAACAGGGATGGGGCGTGAAGGCCAGCCAGGCGCTGGCCCTCCAGTGGTACAGCAAAGCCGACGCGCTGGGGAATATGGATGCGCTCAACAACCGTGGCTACCTTCACGACGAGGGCTTGGGCACCCGGCGAGACCCGGCCAGGGCCCGTGAGTTTTACACCCGGTGGTGCCGAGGCCGGGAACGCCGGTGCGCAGATGAATCTCTCGGCCTATTACTTCGAGGGGCTCGGCGGGTTGCGCAGGGACTTGGCCAAGGCGCTCGACTGGGTCAAGAAGGCCGACAATCAGGGCGAGCCGGGAGCCGCCGGGAAAGTCACCGCCATCACGGAAATTATGAAGAGCGGCAAAAAATAAACACTGTTACATGAAACCAACACAACACCCAAAAACATCAGCGCTCCTTTTCGGCGTCGTGCTTTTTCAGGCGCTCACTCTGCAGGCCGGAAATGTTCGAGAGGAACTGGCCGGCAGCAAGTTCAGTCTCGTCCACGAGGTTTACGCGAACAACAACTGGGAGCTGTTCGTCACGTCGGCTGACGGCAAGTCGTCGGCCAACCTCACAAACACGCCCGACGTCAACGAGTTGTATCCACAGGCGTCGCCGGACGGCGCGAAGATATGTTTCCTCGTCGATTCCGGCAAGGGCCGCGCCACGGTTCGCAGCCTTTGGGTGATGAACTCCGACGGCACCGGCCGCAAAAAAGTGGCCGACCGCGCACGCCAGCAATGCTGGGCGCCCGACAGCGAGACCATCGCCTTCCTGCCGCAGGAATATCCGAAGTTCAACGTGACAGATTATTACACCAAGGGCATTAGCTTTCATCATTTGCCGAGCGGCAACACACGCGAGCACGTCAACACCAAGCCGTTGCATCACCTTTACAACATCAGCTACGCGCCCAACGGCAAATGGATCGTCGCCACCGTTCACGCCGGCATGGGGCACCGCCACACCAACCTGTTGATCGAGGCCAACGGCAGCAAAGTCATCAACCTCGGCATCGACGGCTGCCGCCCGACCTTCAGCCCAGACGGCAAACACATCGCATGGGGCGCGGGCGATCACGAGTTGGCCGTCGTGCCAATCGACATTGAGTCCGACAACCCGAAGCTCGGCAAAAAGATTTTTCAAGTCTTCGACAAGCAAAACAAGATTTACCACGTGGACTGGTCGCCCGACGGCCGGTTCCTCTCATTTAGTCGGGGCCCGAATGGTAAGGGTGACATCACCAAGCCCGGCACCTACGAGGCCGCCTGCGAGATCGTCGGCGTCCACGCCAAGGGTTGGGACATTTTCGCAGTGAAAGTGGCCAGGGGCGGCTCGGTCACCATCGGTCACAAGCCGGTTTACGACTGGCAGCCACTCACTCGCAACGGCAACAGCAACAAGGAGTCCGACTGGTTTCTGCCGCCGAGCAAATGACCCTGCAGCAGTTTACCGGTGCGCTTGGCCTGCTCGCGCTCGGCTTGGCCAACGGCTGTGGCCCGGCCCAGTCATCACCGGCCAAGCCGCAGTCGGTCACCACCGCCAGCGGCGTGTCGATGATCGTCATCCCGGCCGGCTCATTCCAGATGGGCTCCGACGAGCACGAGGCCGACGAACGTCCGCGCCACGAGGTGCGACTGGGCACATTCCTGATGGATCAGTTCGAGGTCACTCACGACTTGTTCGTCAAGGCGCAGTTGCCGAACCCTTCCCGCTGGCAGGATGACAGCCGCAAGCCGGTCGAGCGTGTGCGCTGGCGCGAAGCCAAGCTCTACTGCAACGAACGCTCGCTGATGGAGGAACTCACGCCGTGCTATGACGAGGCCAAGCCGGGCTGGCCCTGCGACTTCACCGCCAACGGCTATCGGTTGCCCACCGAGGCCGAGTGGGAGTACGCCGCCCGTGCCGGCTCGAGCCGGTTGTACAGCTTCGGCGACGTGGCCAAGCTCAAGGCCAATGGCTGGTTTGCCTACAACGCCGGAAAGCGCACGCATGTTGTTGGCACCCGCAGACCCAACGCGTGGGGGCTGCACGACCTGTACGGCAACGTCTCCGAGTGGTGCCAGGACGTTTACGATCCGGACTATTACAAAAGCAGTCCCGCCCACGATCCGCTTGGCCCGGCGGAGGGCATCGCTGATACCAAACGCGTGATGAAAGGCGGTTCGTGGAAGGCCTCGGCCTCGATGTGCCGCGCCTCGTTTCGCAAGGGGCAGCGCACAGGCGACACCGACGCCTGTTTCTTCACCGACTACTGCGGCTTCCGCTGCGTGCGCCGCGTGACGGCTGCCGAAGTTGAGTCGCTTCTGGGCAAGTCGCCCCCGGAAAAGTAGACCATGCTTTTCCACACCTGGACGTTTTTCATTTTTTTCATCGTGACGATTGTCGGGTTTTGGGCGCTGCGCCCGACCCGGTTTTGGTTGCACTGGATTCTTCTCGCCTCGGCGGTCTTTTACGGTTGGTGGCATCCGTACTATCTGCTGCTCGTTTTTTATTCCACGGCGCTCGACTACTTCATCGTCGGCTGGATGGAGCGTGGCCCGCGCCTGGCCAAGCCGGGGTGGCGCTTGAGCGCAAGCGTTGTGGTGCTCGTTGGCGCGGTTGTCGTTGGCCTGATGGCACCCGGTGGGTGGGGCGGATTGGCAGCTGCGGTTGGTTTTTTCGCAGTGGTGTTGGCGGTGGGGCATTGGCTGCGTAGCCGCCGTGCCTGGCTGTGGGTAAGCATCATCAACAATTTGTCGGTGCTGGTTTTTTTCAAGTACGCCGGGTTTGCGATTGAAAACATGAACACCCTGCTGGCCCGTCTCGGCGCGGGTCAACTGCCGTCCGCCGAGTCGCTGATGCCGCCCGGTTGGGAGTATGTGCTGCCGGTGGGTATTTCGTTTTACACGTTTCAGTCGATGAGCTACACGATCGACTTTTACCGGGGCATCATTGCGCGCGAGCCGAGCTTCGTACGCTTTGCGGCGTTCGTGACGTTTTTCCCCCAGTTGGTCGCTGGGCCCATTGAGCGTGCAAAAAACCTGCTTCCGCAGTTCGCAAAAATTCCGCGCGTGACACTTGCCGATGTCTCCGACGGCGCGTCGCTGTTCCTCGTCGGGCTGTTCAAGAAGGTGGCACTGGCCAACTACCTTGGCCCGTACGTTGATCGCGTTTATGGCGACGTCGCAACACAGGGCGGGGCGGCGCTGGCGCTGGCGACGTTCGCCTTTGGTTGGCAGATTTATTTTGACTTCAGCGGCTACACCGACATGGCGCGCGGTGCCGCACGCTGCATGGGGTTTCGCTTGATGCTCAACTTTCGCAACCCGTACCTCGCCGTGAGCCTGGCCGATTTTTGGTCGCGCTGGCACATCAGTCTCTCAACCTGGTTTCGCGATTACGTTTACATCCCGCTTGGCGGCAGTCGCGTCGGCAGCATCAAGCTCTGGCGCAATCTGCTGATCACGTTCGTCGTCTCCGGGCTGTGGCACGGGGCTGCGTGGACGTTTCTAATTTGGGGTATGCTGCACGGCTTGGGGCTGATTGCCAATCGCGGCCTCGAGCAGGCTGCCTGGTGGCGCGACCGCTGCCCGCGCTTGGCCAAGCGCTTGGCGGTGTTTGCGTTCGTTTGTTTCGCGTGGGTGTTTTTTCGGGCAGAGTCGCTTGGTCAAGCGGTGGAAATACTCCAGCGCATTTTCACCACCGGCTGGGCCGACCCGCAGATGCCGTTGTTGCTGTTGTTGCTCGTCGTTTCGGTTTGGGTTTACCAGTTTGTTTACGAGTCACCGTTGCGTGGTTGGCTTGAGAAGCCGGTGGTGAAGGTCGGGCTGGCGGTGGCGATGATTCTTTGGATGCTGCTGTTCGCGCCGGGCGGCGGAGAGCCGTTTATCTATTTCCAATTCTGATGACGCACGAAACCAAGCCAACCCCCGACGACTCCGCCGCCGTTCAATTGTCGGCGCGGCAGTGGCTGTGTGCGCTTGGCCTGTCGTTTGGCCTCGCTTGGCTGTTGCCGGTGGCTTGGATGGCATTCGAGTCGTTCGAGCCGGTGCCGCACTACCGTGTGCCGTACGAGTTGAGCAACGACTACTGGCTGTACGAACGCTGGCTCGATCAACTCCCGCCGGACGCCATCCCGGTGGTAGGCGACTCGGTGGTGTGGGGCGAGTACACGGCGCACGACGGCACGCTGTCGCGGTTTCTCGGCGCCGCGACGGGGAAACCGTTCGCCAACGCCGGCATCAACGGGCTGTACCCGCTCGCGTTGTGGGGCTTGGTCGAGCACCACGGCGGCGCGTTGGCCAACCGCCGCGTGCTGCTGCATTGCAATCTGCTGTGGATGAGCGACCCGGAGGCCGACATGCAACTTGCGAAGGAGCAAGTGTTCAACCACCCGGCGCTGGTGCCGCAGTTCACGCCGCGCATCCCGTGCTACCGGGCGGACACCGACACGCGGCTGGGCCGTGCGCTCGAGCGGTGGCTTGAGCCGTTGAGCTGGGTGCGGCATTTGCAGCAAACTTACTTCGGGCAAAAATCCGCTCCCGAGTGGACGCTGGCCGACGACGGGAAGTTTCCGCCGACGTATCCGAACACGTACCGGCTGCCGGTCGGCGTGCCGTTATCCGCCGAGTTGCCAAGCGCGAAACGCGGCTTGGCCAGCGAGCGGCACAAGCCGTGGTCGGCGAACCAGTCGGGCCAAGTCAACATGGAATGGGTGACGCCGGAGAGTTCGTTGCAATGGCAGGCGTTCCGCCGCTTGGCCAAGCGGCTGCAGGGCAGGGGAAGTGATTTACTCGTCGTCGTTGGCCCGTTGAACGAACACATGATGAACGACGCGACGCGGGAAAAGTATCTCGGCTTTCGCATAGCCGTCGCCGCTTGGCTGTCAGCGGAGGGGATTCGTGTTGTCGTGCCGGAAGCATTGCCGAGCGACGGGTTCGCCGACGCAAGCCACCCGCTGACGCAAGGCTACGAGCGCCTGGCCAAGCGACTCGCCGCCGCCCCGGTGTTTCAAAGTTGGCTGGGCCAATAAAAAAGGCCGCGAGGTTTCGCGGCCTTTGGAAAGTATGTTTCGTTTTTCAGTGCTCGGTTGAGAGGCAGCCGATTTTGGCGAAGGCCCACGTGAAGCCGAGCAGGCTGAAGGTGAAGAGGTGCGGGCCGCCGACGAGGTAAAGCAGCAGCGTCCCAGCAGTCAACGCCGCCCAAGCCGCCGCCGGTTTTTTATTGTAAAGCACGGTCAGCACGCCGAGCAAAACGATGCTGAACACAAGCCCCACCAAGCCAAGTGCCATGCCGTGAGAGGGGGTGGACACAAGGTTCAGGATGCCGAGTGCGATGACGACGGCCATTCCGGTGATGGCGAGGATGCTGTTCACGAAAACATTATTCATGCGCCGGGCATTGAGCCGAAAACCCCGGCGGCTGGCAAGTTTTTAGTCTGTTTTTCTTCCGATTCCTAAATTGCCTTGTGGTTTTGGGGCAGTTTGGCGCAGTCTTTTCAAGGCATGGCCGATCGGATGATCACCGATGTTTTGACGGAGCCGGACGCAGCCCTCGAGGGGACGCTGCGCCCGGGAGTGTTCGCCGATTTCACCGGCCAGCTCAAGGTCAAGGAGCGACTCGGCATCGCGGTCGAGGCAGCCAAGCAGCGCGGCGAGGCGCTCGACCACGTCCTGCTCAGTGGCCCGCCGGGCCTCGGCAAGACCACGCTCGCCGGCATCCTCGCCAGGGAGATGGGCAGCGACATGAAGATCACCAGCGGCCCGATCATCGAGAAGGCCGCCGACCTCGCCGGCTTGTTGACCAACCTCAACCAGGGCGATGTGCTGTTTATCGACGAGATTCATCGGTTGCAAAAAAACATCGAGGAGTATCTTTATCCGGCGATGGAGGATTTCACGCTGGACATCATTATCGACCAGGGGCCAAGCGCACGCAGCGTGCGGTTGAATCTGCCGAAGTTCACGCTCATCGGTGCGACGACCCGGAGCGGCCTGTTGACGGCGCCGTTGCTGACGCGCTTTCCCGTGCGCGAGCGGCTTGACTACTATGTGGCCGACGATCTGCAAACGATCGTCCGGCGATCCGCGGGGTTGCTCAACGTGGAGATCGACACCAACGGAGCCGCCGAGGTGGCGCGCCGCAGCCGGGGCACGCCGCGCATCGCGAACAACCTGCTGCGCCGTGTGCGCGATTACGCGCAGGTGAAGGGCGACGGCCGCATCGACGGCGGCACAGCCGACAAGGCGCTGGCCATGCTCGAAATCGACGCGGACGGCCTCGACGAGATGGACAAACGCATCCTCGAGGCGATCATCGTCAAGTTCAGCGGCGGGCCGGTTGGTTTGTCGTCGCTGGCCGTGGCGGTCGGCGAGGAGCCGGACACGCTCGAGGAAGTGTACGAGCCGTACCTGATTCTGCAGGGCTACCTCAACCGCACGCCGCAAGGCCGGGTCGCCACCGAGGCGAGTTTCAACAAGCTCGGCCTCAAGTCGCTCAACAAGGGCGGCCAGCAGAAACTTCTCTAAAACCAAGCGCTTGCCAAGCGGGGAGCGCACGCGAGGCGCATGCCTCCCCATGGAAAAAAATCCAATAAAAAGTTTTCGATGGGACCATCTATGTCCCACATGTCTCTTTAGGCTCTCCCCCGTTGCTGCCATTGGCGGCGCAAAACCTCTACGAACATGAAAACGATGGAGAGACAAGACACGACGGTCCGGGGGCAGATGGAACTGCAACTCGGAAACTCGCTGGGCGGACGCGTAGCCAGTGGCCGCTCGCGAATCGAGCGCAAAGCGCCCGAGCACGTGGCCAATTGGTGGTTCGCCCGAATGCGGCTGTGGACGACGGAAGCTGAGCCCAAGCCGGAAGGGAGGGCTGCCGCATGAAGTCGACGTGCCGAAAACGCCCCCGGATCATGCTGCACACCCGCCGAGTGGTGGCGTTGTTTGGCCAGGCGAGGCTGATGCGCGAGGCCGATGGGCGGTTCCAACTCGAGGGCGGCAACCGGCACGACCGCCTGGCCGCCATCGAGTGGACCTCGATGTTCCTGCCCGAAGCGGTCGTGGCCCGGAGGAAACATTAGAGGCGATCCGGCAACCCAACGGTTTCTAGTCCTGTTTGAAGCGTTGTAAGGCGTCCATGTTGACCTCAATGCCTAGGCCTGGTTTTTGCGGGATAGCCAGTTTTCCATCGACCAGTTGAAGATCGTCCTGAACGAGTTCCTGCCGGAGTTTTGAGTCGGTCAATTCCGCGGGGAGGTATTCGAAGAATGGACAATGGGGTGTGACGGCGGCGAGGTGGGCGCTGGCTGAGATGCTGATCCCGGTTTTCCAGCAGTGCGGGATGATTTGCCGTCCGCGCTCGGCGGCCATGTCGCAGACTTTCATCGCCTCGGTGAGCCCGCCGACGCGGCCGACGTCCGGTTGGGCAATATCGACTTTTCCGATGTCCAGCAGGTCTCGAAACTCGTGATGCGTGGTCAGCCATTCGCCGGCGGCTATGCGGATGCCGCATTCGTCGTGCAAGCGGGCGTAGCCTTCGAGGTCATCCACCCATAGTGGGGTCTCGAGAAAATAGACGCCGAGATCTTTCCAGTCGCGGGTGGTTGCCAGCACGCGTTCAACGTCGTCCCAGGCGTATTGCACGTCGACCAACAGCGTGAAGTCCGGGCCGATGGCGGCACGGCAGGCAGCGATGACCTCGGTGACTTTTTCGTCCTTCTCGTTCATGCCGCTGTGGTTGTAGGGGCCGAACAGGGTGATCTCGAGCTTGGCGGCACGGAAGCCGATGTCGCGGGAGCGCAACACCCATTCCACGAGTGAGTCGCGGTATTCCTCAAAGCTGTTTCCGTTGGGTTGCAGGGAGGCGTACGGTTGGATGGCGTCGCGCGGGGTGCCGCCGAGGAGTTGCCACGTCGGTTTGCCGGCGGCTTTGCCCTTGATATCCCAAAGGGCCATGTCGATGGCGCCGATGGCGTTGATGACCGCGCCGCGTCGTCCATTCATGCAGCTTCCGACGTAAAGTTTTTGCCACAGCCGCTCGGTGTCGAGTGGGTTCTCACCAATAAGCATTTCCTTGAGGCCAAGGCCCATGGAGTGTGTGCTGGGAGCCTCGATGCAGGCTCGGGCGATCCACGGGTTGACGTCGCTCTCGCCCACGCCGGTGATCCCCTCGTCGGTGTGCACGAACACGACGATGTCGTCCTGTGCCGAGGAGGTGGCATCGGTTCGGACGTCGGGGACGAGCAGGACATGGCATTCGATGTCAGTGATCTTCATTTTACCGCCTGGACAGCGGTAGCACTCAGTTGGCAGGGATGCAACTGGACATTCACGCTGGGCTGCGTTACCCAAGTTGCTTCACTGAAAATGTTTGCGTCACAGCACAGGGTTGAGTTCGTTGGCAGGCTGTTGCTGTTGATTTTTGTTCTGCGGACGCTTGGCCAGGCCGATAGCGTAGCGGAGCCGGTCAACCAACACGATGTGCTTCCCATCCTGCATTTGCGCTGTGCGGCGTGTCATGGTCGGCAGGAACAAAAGGCGGACCTGGATTTGCGCACGGTCGAGTCGCTGCTGAAGGGAAGCAAGGATGGGCCGGTTGTAAAATCGGGTGATCCCGATGGCAGCCTGCTGGTCCAGAAAATCACAAAGGGCGAAATGCCGCCCAAGCGGGATCTGGTCAAAGCCAGTGTAAAGCCGGTACGAGAGGGGGAACTGGAAACCATTCGCGACTGGATTGCCGCCGGAATGCCTGTGGCTGAATCTGGGCGGCCACGGGAGCCACTGATATCCGAGCAGGATCGTCAGTTCTGGTCGTTTCAATCTCCCAAGCGTCCGGAGGTGCCTGCGCTTGGCCAAGAGGCTGTGGCCAATCCTATTGACGCGTTTGTGTCCGAGCGCTTGACTAAGTCGGGATTGGAGTTGGCCGGGCAGGCGCCCAAGCACGAGTTGGCTAGGCGGGTTTACTTTGATCTGATCGGCTTGCCGCCTTTGCCCGAGGAAGTTGATGCGTTTGTTGCGGATAAGCGCCCGGATGCCTATGAGCAGTTGGTTGATCGATTGCTGGCATCACCCGCCTACGGTGAGCGTTGGGCACGATATTGGCTCGACCTTGCCGGTTACGCCGACTCGGAAGGAATACAGCACGCTGATACGTTGCGGCCGTGGGCGTATCGTTATCGCGATTATGTCATCCGTGCTTTGAACTCGGACAAGCCGTATGACTTGTTTTTGTTGGAGCAAATTGCCGGCGATGAGTTGGCGAATCATGAGGATGCCGACGCGTTCACAGAGGAACATCTCGACCGGCTGGTGGCGACCGGTTTTTTACGCATGGTCGAGGACGGGACGAATGCCAACATCACCAACTTCGTTCCGGACCGGCAGGACCACATCGATAACGAGATGCGCGTGCTCGGTTCGTCCGTGTTGGGCTTGACGTTACACTGTGCCAAATGCCATTCGCACAAGTTCGATCCGGTGTCGCAGGCGGACTACTTCAGGCTGCGGGCGATTTTCAAGGGTGCCTTCGACGAGCACGACTGGCTGAGCCCTAGCAAGCGGCGCCTGCCATTGGGCCATCCGGAGGAATTGAAACGTTGGCGTGAAAACAAGGCGGCGGTGGATGCCGAAGTGGCGGCGATCAAGGCCAATAAGGAACTGGATGAGGAAGCCAAAAAGAAGGCACTTGAAGCGGCTGAAAAAAAACGAATCGAGCAGCCCATGGTGCGGGCGCTGTGGGATCGAGGCCAGCCGTCGCCCACCTATCTGCTCAACCGTGGTGGTTATTTGGAGCCGCGTGAATTGATCGAGCCCGCTTTGCCAAGGGCGCTGGTTCCCCCCGGAGAAACGTTTCGTGCAAAACCGCCATGGCCGGGAAGTGGCAAGACTGGCCGCAGGTTGGCTTTCGCCAGGTGGTTGACGAAAGGCGATCACCCGTTAACGGCCCGGGTGATGGTGAACCGGCTCTGGAAACATCATTTTGGCCGGGGCTTGGTACGGACGCTGGGTGATTTTGGCAAGGCGGGGGAAAGGCCAAGCCACCCGCAGTTGCTCGATTGGTTGGCGACGGAATTCGTCGGGGTCGAATGGAGCATCAAGCGGATGCAGCGACTGATAATGACCTCGCGCACCTATCGGCAAACGTCCCGGGTTTCCGCTGAACGGATGGAGTCGGATCCTCAAAACAAACTATGGTCGCGCATGCCTCTTCTCCGATTGCAGGGCGAGGCATTGCGTGACTCAATGCTGGCATTGGCAGGGCGACTGCGTTGGGAGCAGTTCGGTCCGGCCGACCCGGTCGATGTTTCCGGGCAGGGGCTTGTGATGGCAAAGCCTAAAGATGGGACATGGCGGCGCAGTGTGTATTTGCGTCAGCGTCGAACCGAGGTGCCGACGCTGCTGGCCAGTTTCGATCTGCCGGTCATGAGCCCGAACTGTGTTGAAAGGCCGGAATCAAACGTGGTCACCCAGGCGTTGCACCTGATGAACAACGAGTTGCTGCGTCGCTTGGCCAACGCGTTTGCAGAGCGGGTGAGCCATGAAAAGCCAGGCGTCCTCAGTGAGAAAATGAGACATGCATTTCGACTGGCGCTCGGCCGCGAGGCAAGCGCAAAGGAGATCGACTTGGCCAAGCGCAAACTTGGCCCCCTGGCCAAGCGCGATGGAAACCAGGCGCTACAGGCATTTTGTCACGCGCTGTTTAATGCTGCAGAGTTTATCTATGTGGACTAGTTTTTTTGAGTTGTGAACGCACCGAGGACAGGCAAAACGTCACGCCGCCGCTTTTTTCAGCACATGGGCGGCGGGCTTGGCCAAGCGGCGTTGTTGTCGCTGCTGGGTAGGGATCTGCCCGGGGCCAGGGCCGAGGCGACACAGGGTGCCGCGCCGGAACAGGTGTTCGACCTCAAACCGCGTCAGCCTCACTTCCATCCCAAGGCCAAGGCAGTGATCCACCTGTTCATGAACGGTGGGCCGAGCCAGATGGATCTGTTTGACCCCAAGCCGGAGTTGACCCGCAACCATGGCAAATCCTACTTCAGCAAAATCGCCGGTGAAGTGGAGAACCCGCAGTCTGCCGGCGCGTTGTTGCGAAGCCCGTTTGAGTTTGCGCAGCATGGCCAAAGCGGCATGTGGGTGTCCGAGGTAATGCCCCACTTTGCGCAATGCGTGGACGAAGTGGTGATGATTCGATCGATGTTCACCACCAGCATCACACATGAGCCGGCGTTGTTTAACATCCACAGCGGCCGGTTGTTTCCCGGGCACCCGTCGTTGGGCGCATGGGTGAGCTACGGGCTCGGCAGCGAGAGCCAAAGCCTGCCGGCCTACGTGGTCCTCGAAGATTCCAAGGGGCCGCCCATCAACCGCACTCAAAACTGGCAGTCCGGTTATCTGCCGCCCGTTTGCCAGGGCACTCGTTTTAGATCGACCGGGGCGCCGGTGCTGGATCTTCATCCCGGCAAGGATGTTCCGGATCAGATGATAGACCTTGAGAGGGACTTGATTGGCGAACTGGATCGAATCCATCTCGGGCGTCGGCCTCACCAGCCGAGTCTTGGTGCGAGGATCGCCAACTACGAACTGGCCGCGCGTATGCAGATCGAGGCTTCTGAGGCACTCGATCTGTCCAAGGAAAGCCTCGCCACCAAGGCCATGTACGGCATTGGCGAGGACAAAACCGATTCGTATGGTCGCCGCTGCCTAATCGCTCGCCGATTGGTCGAGAGAGGGGTGAGATTCGTGCAATTGTTCATAGACGGTCAGATTTGGGATAACCACACCAGCCTGAAGTCAGGCCTGCGCGGTGCGTGCGAGCGCACCGACAAACCAACGGCGGCGTTGCTGACCGATCTTCGGCAACGCGGTTTGCTTGATGAGGTGGTCGTGGCGTGGGGAGGGGAGATGGGGCGCCTGCCGATTGCACAGCTGGATGGCAAAAAAAACGAGGCAAACTCAGGTCGGGATCACAACAAAAACGCCATGGTCACCTGGATGGCTGGCCCCGGGCTCAAGCGCGGCTACACCCACGGGTCCACGGACGAGATTGGCCTGAAAGCGGTGGAAAAAACCGTGAGCGTGCCGGAATGGCATGCGACGTTGCTACATTTACTTGGTCTAGACTGTTCTCACCTGTCTGTCAGGCAGAACGGGTTGGATGAACGGCTCGTGGGTGTTAACGAACCGGATGTCGTCTCCGATCTTCTTGTCTGATCTTTTTGGCGTTTTGCATGCCAAAAGTGATTCCTGTTTCACTAAAAACTTGAATGACGGCCATTGAGCCCTAAGATGCCGCGTCCGCTGGCTGGCGGGGTAGCCAAGTGGTAAGGCAGGGCTCTGCAAAAGCTCTATCGCCGGTTCGATTCCGGCCCTCGCCTCCACGCTTGAGCCCGGCCAGTTTGGATCAGGATTCGATGTGGAAAAAGCCACGGAGAAATGCGGAGAAGCGACCGCTTGTGAAATTATTCACTAATTCGCTTGCCCGAGCTTTGTGTCATCAATAAACTACCGCGCTTTGTTGGATGTCTGACGTTTTTCCGAGATGGACCAACAGGTTACCGGGCCAAATAATATTTGGCCTTTTACTCATTGGGGGAGTGGTAACGGCTGGTCTGAACTATTATTTCACGCCCAAGTACACCCGGGTCGGGTTTCAACCCACCCAGCCGGTGCCCTTTTCGCATTCCATTCACGTGAAGCAGTTGGGTCTCGACTGCCGGTACTGCCATGACGGGGTGGAGAAGTCGTGGTACTCGAACGTGCCGGCGGCCGACACCTGCATGAATTGCCACAGCGCGGTGAGGGCCGATGATCCCAAACTTGAACCGGTGCGTGCCAGCTACAAGGACGCGAACAAGCCAGTCGAGTGGGTGCAGATTCACAAGCTGCCGGATTACGTCTATTTCAACCACTCAGTGCATGTGAACCGGGGCGTGAGCTGCGTGGAGTGCCACGGCCGGATCGACCAGATGGACGAGGTTCGGCACGAGAAGCAGTTCAGCATGACGTTCTGTTTGGATTGCCATCGAGAGCTTATGCCAAAGAAGCACATTGTCAAAAAGGATGAACATGGCAAACCAGAAAAGCTTGATCTTATTGCTAAAAAGTATGGACTCACACCTTCGGCACTCGCCGAACTCAACGGGGTTTCTATTACAAACAATCTAGAAGTCGGCCAAAAAGTCAACATCACGTCCGGCGATCCCAACAAGAGGTTGCGTCCCTTAGATAAAATTACCGACTTGGCGTATGAACGATCGAAGGATCCAGCCAATAAAGACAGGAATTTTGTGAAGGAGTGGCACGTTAAAACCTCTGAAAACTGCTCCGCTTGCCATCGATGAACGACAATTTAACTCCCACAAACGAGCAAAAGAGTGGCCCACGCTACTGGCGCAGCCTTGAGCACAAGGCCGATTCGCCGGAACTCCGCGCATTCGTCGAGAAGGAATTTCCGTCCGGGGTGGATTTGATCGACGACCCGGTTTCACGCCGGAACTTCATGAAAATCATGTCCGCCTCGTTTGCGTTGGCGGGCCTTGGGGTGAGCGGTTGCCGTAGGCCGGAGCACAGGATTCTGCCGTTCTCCAAGATGCCGGAGAACTACGTGCACGGCTCGCCGCAATTCTTTGCCACGGCGATGCCGAGCCGCGGGAGCGCGATTCCGCTGGTAGCCAAGTCGTACGACGGCCGGCCGGTCAAGGTGGAGGGCAACGCCGAGTTTCCCGGCAGCAACGGGGGAACCGACCAGTACGCGCAGGCGTCGATCCTGAGCCTGTACGACCCGGATCGCGGGCTGAATTTCAAGCTGGCCGAGACGGATGACAAAGGCGACAAGAGCCTGAAAGTCATCGCCAAGGCCAAGGTGCTGGAGCAACTCGACGGCTTGGACAACGGCACGACGCATGTGCTGATGGAGCAGAGCAGTTC
>Ga0209445_1001148_pt1 | contig 14503 bp, 13 predicted proteins | sample MarorgKNORR_S2LV_4_FD_188223 | JGI IMG/M metagenome (GOLD analysis project Ga0209445, IMG submission 188223) | Marine microbial communities from the Southern Atlantic Ocean, analyzing organic carbon cycling - NADW_A/KNORR_S2/LV (SPAdes) (version 2) | ecosystem: Environmental > Aquatic > Marine >...
GTGGCGGAGTATGGGTCGAGTCCGGCACCGAATAGGTGATGCTCAACGCGGGGCGGGTGGATGAGACTGAATTTCCCCCGGAGTCGAACTTTTTCGCCGTTTGTTGAGACGACTCGTTGCCTTTCAATAACCATCCGAAATTCGTTGCGGATGCATCCACCCAGGCCTGCACGTCTGTGACCGTCGGCGCAGATGACCACGACGTCGAGCTGAAAAACCGGTGGACCCATGTCGCGTCGTTTGAGGCTGAGGACGCGCTGCTTCCTCCAAATGACGCCGAACTTCCTTCACCGCAATCTGCCGTGAGCTTGTGGACGTTGATGGTCTGAACGCCCGAGCGGCTCCTCTACATGTTCAGACTGAGTGACACGCTTTCGACTGTCGCACCTGATGGCACACTCGAGATATCAAAAGCCAAAACGGCTCTTCGTATTGACCCTGAGGATCGATTGATTCCCCCCACATAAATATTCTGTCCCGCGCCATTGCTTAACGAGCCGGAGCCGTTTTCAATCAACGTATTGTCTTTGCTGGGATTGAGGGTGATGGTTGTGCTTGCTCGCGTTTGGGCGAACACGCCGGTTGTTGGCACGGCGAAAATCGCCACAGCCATTACGGCTGAAAGCGGCGCCCTTCTAAATTTTGGCGCGTAAACGGGGATCATATCGGTCTATACGGACTCCTCCAGGGCCTTCGCTTCCTCCCACAGCGCTTCTTTCTGGTCCAAGGGCAGGTCCTCGAACCTCAGGCCGCGCTCTCGGCTCAGGCGTTCCATAGTGGTGAAGCGCTTGTAGAATCGGGTGTTGGTTCCTCGCAGGGCGTTTTCGGATTCTGCGCCCATCCAGCGGGCCGCGTTGGCCATCGAGAACAGAAGGTCGCCCATCTCGCGCTCCTTTGCCTCTGGGGACTCGGCTTCGCCCAACTCTCGCACCTCTTCTGCGATCTTGTCGACGACGCCCTGGAAGTCGTCCCAATCGAAACCCATCCGCGCCGCTCGGCCCTGCACCGCCTGAGCGTAGGACAGCGCAGGCATCGCCTTGGGCACTCCATCGAGGATTGATCGGTCCGAGCCTTCCAGTTCCTTGCGCTTTATGGCGTCCCACTTCGGCACTGCCTCGGAGGGGTCGTCCATCTGCGTGTCGCCGAAAACGTGAGGATGCCGTCGCACCAGCTTGCCCAGCAAGTTGGCGAAAACGTCCTCATGGGTGAAGCGTTTCGCCTTCGCCGCTATCTGAATCTGGAACGCCAGGTGGAAGAACACGTCGCCAAGCTCCTCGATCATCTTGTCTGTGTCGTCCTCGTCTATGGCCTCAACGAGCTCGTAGCACTCCTCAAGGAACAGGTGCTTGAGAGTGGCGGGAGTCTGCTCCTTGTCCCAGGGACATCCATCTGGGCCTATCAGTCGTTCTACCAGTTGACGGACACCACTGTAAGTCTCTGCGAAAATATCTTGTTTGTTCATGTTTTGTCCTGACACCTGAAATCCTGATACTTGATACCTTGCCTCGCGCCAATTTGACAGGCACACAGGCCGACCCTAAGATGCTACCGCATGTTCACAGATAATAAAATCACCCAAATCGGCAAGGTTCTGGCCGCTGCGCTCTTCGTGCTGTTCGTGCCGCTGTTTCTCATTGCAGTTAACGTTCGTTGGGTCATAAACGCTCCGGCGCTGTACAGTTACGCGTTCGATAATTACGAGCGCCAGATCAGGCGCTATCTGGACGTCGACCGGGACGAATACATCTCTGGCGGACGGCAGATTCGGGACTATTTCAACAACGGCGAAGAGTTCCTGAGCATGGACATCACCATTCGAGGCACCCGGTACCCGAACATATTCAATGAAACCGAGGTCATTCATATGTTCGATGTGAAACGACTCGTGCGTGGGGTGTATCGGCTCTCCGAGATTGCCGGGGCGTATTTGCTGGGGTTCGTAGTTGTGGGGTTCTATATCTGGAGGCGAGAGTTTCTAGCACGGCTAGGCAGGACCGTTCTGCTGAGCGGGGCGGCCACGCTGGGTCTGGGCCTGCTGGTCGGGATAGGCTCTCTGGCGGGAGGATTCGACCGCATGTTCCTCCTGTTCCACGAGATCAGCTTCACTAACGACTTCTGGCAGTTGAACCCCAGTCGAGATGCCCTGATAGCCATGTTTCCTCAAGGGTTTTTCTTCGACGCCACAATTCTGATTGTCGGGTCGATTGTTGTGCAGGCGGCATTGCTTGTGGCCGTGCCGATCGCTCTGAACCGATTGTATCGACCTAAACAATTAACAAGGGCAGAAAGACGGACCGCGCAAGCGTCTCTGAAGACGTAAAGTCGATCAAGAGCAAACACTGTCATGTTGAGCGGAGTCGAAGCACCTGGTCGCTGGCATTACAACCCTTGTTCTAATAACGACGAGATTCTTCACGTTCGTTCAGAATGACAAAGCTCCTGAAAACCTGATCCCTGACGCGCCGAGGAACACCATGCACTACCAGCTAGAACGCACCCACGGATGCCGGATCTCTGACGCCTGGGCGTATAGGGGCCTCAAGGCGGCGATTATCGAGAATAAGATTCTGCGGGTCGTTGTGTTGATAGACAAGGGCGCGGACATTTACCAGTTAGTCCACAAGCCCACGGATACTGACTTCTTGTGGCGTTCGCCGTGGGGCGTTCGGGACCCGTCGAAGTTCATCCCCACTACAGGGTCACCGACCAATGTGTGGCTGGACGTTTATGAAGGCGGGTGGCAGACTGTTCTGCCCGGAGGCGGATTTCCGTCCGTGTACGGCGGCGCGGACATGGGCCTGCATGCCGAAGTCAACACGATGCCCTGGGATCACGCCATTCTGGAGGACACGCCCGAACGGGTGAGCATCAAGTTTTGGGTGCGGACGTACAGGACGCCCTTCTTCTTCGAGAAAACGCTGTCCCTGTCGTCAGGCTCTGGCGTTCTGGAGATCGACCAGAAGCTGACCAACGAGGGCGAGGAGCCTGTCCACTGCGTATGGGGCGAGCACATCGCTCTGGGCGCGCCGTTCCTGAGTGACGACTGCGTTATCGACCTCCCTGGCGGCAAGGTGATGAACCACCACGAGGATTTCCACCCCAACAACAAGCTCAAGGCCGGATTCGAGGGCCAATGGCCGATGGTGGAGGCGAAGGACGGCTCTTCTGTGGATCTGAGCAAAGTCCCAAACAAGGACTACCGCTCCTATGACCAGTCGTACGTCACCGACATGCCCGAAGGCTGGTACGCCATCACCAACCAGAAGCTGGGAGTCGGGTTTGGCGTCACATTCCCAACGGATGTGTATAAATTCCTGTGGTACTGGCAATCGTTGGGCGGAGGGTACGGACATCCCTGGTATGGTCGGACGTACAACATCGGGCTTGAGCCGTTCACCAGTTACACCAACGAGGGCCTTCAGGCGGCCATCGACAATGGCACCGCGTTGCACCTTCAGCCGGGCGAGGAGGTGACGGCGTCGGTTCGTGCGGTCGCCTTCGAGTCTAGCGCGGGCGTGGAGTCCATGACTCCGGGGGGCGTTGTGACCACGAAGGACGGCTGACTATCGGTGTCCATTCTGGGAAGCCAAACCCTTCAACCATTCCTCGGTGGCTCTGGGAGTGCGGAACCGAAGCTTCTGGACGTGGGCGTAATCTGGATGTTCGAACAACCGGGTGAAATCCCGACGGCGTCTCCAGTGATTCTTTAGCGAGTAGGCAATCACGGATTCGTTGGAGAATATCTTGAAGTTATCGAGGATGTTTTCCGTGTTGCCGTTCCACAACACTTCGCGCTTGATGTTCCTGCGCAGTGTCCTGGCGATGAGCCGACGCATAATAACGCCAACGGAGTAATCAAGGTATATCAACGTCGTTGCTTTGGGCCAAAGAACATCTCTGGCGATAGAGTAGTTGCCATCCACCACCCAAATGTCTTCTTGCGTAGCGTCGCCTACCTTTTCCCGGAAAATGTCGTCGGGCGTTTCAGTCCAGTTTGGGCCGTGGCGGATGGCGTCCAACTCGATGTGAGGAGAGCCCAGCGCCTGGGATATCCCTCGGGCTAAAGTCGTCTTGCCAGAGCCGGATGAGCCGACTATGATCACCCGTCTGAGGTCTCCAGGGATGTGGGTTGCGTTTGTTGGAGTGTTGTTGGACATGGAGGGTGCATTTTACACAAAATTAATTCTGGATGTCATGTTGCCGATTGCCATATAACTACAATAAATAAACAGGGCGCTGAAATCCAGCGCCCTGTTTATTTAACTCGGCGTGACACCGAGCCTACATCTCGATCTTCTTGTCGCCTGACAGGTATGCTTCGGGCTCCTTCTGAAAGGCCCGATTGCAGCCTGGGCCGCAGAAGTAGTAGGTCTCACCATTGTGCTCGTGCGTTCCGCCGTTGGGCTTTCGCATGTCGACATCCATGTCGCAGACTGGGTCCTTTGCTGTGCTTGATCCGCTCTTTCCGAATAGTGGCAGTCTCATTGTTTCCTCCAGATGTGTTGTTCTTAGTGCCTGATTCAGTAGGTTATTTGATTAATTCGTCTTGGGCTTGAATCGTTTTAGTCTCAGTGAGTTCGACACAACGGTGACCGAGCTTACGGCCATCGCCGCTGCCGCCAGGATTGGATTCAGAAAACCCGAATCGCCAAACACCGGCTCCAGGGCCGATGGCACTCCGCCGTCTCCCCAGATCAGGTATAGTAATCCTGCGGCCACGGGTATCAGAGCGATGTTGTAGGCGAAGGCCCAGAACAGGTTCTGCTTGATGACTCGCATGGTGGTTCGGCTCAGGGCAATGGCAGTGGAGACTCCCCGAAGATCGCCGCTCACCAGGGTTACGTCTGCCGCCTCGATGGCGACGTCGGTCCCTGTGCCGATGGCGATTCCGATATCGGCCTGGGCCAGCGCAGGGGCGTCGTTGATGCCGTCGCCGACCATCGCCACGGTTTTGCCTTCGTTCTGAATCATGATGACCTGATCGGCCTTGTCAGCAGGCATGACCTCGGCGACCACCCTGTCGATGCCGATTTCTTTTGCGATGGCCTCGGCTGTGCGACGGTTATCGCCTGTGAGCATAACGACCTCGGTTCCCTGAGACCGGAGGCCGAGCACTGCGTCCACCGCTTCGGGTTTGATGGTGTCGGCTACCGCGATGATGCCTTGGACCTCGCCGTCGATGGCGATGAACATAGGCGTCTTGCCTTGAGCCGAAAGCTCAGAGGCGCGAATCTCCATGCCGTTGAGGTGGAAATTCTCTTGAGTCATAAGCGCTAGGTTGCCGAGGGTCAGGCTGGAGCCGTTGACCTGCGCTTTGATGCCTGCGCCGGGCAAAGCGGTGAACTCGGTGACGGGTTCCAGGTTCAGATTTCGTTCCTGGGCGGCGGACACGATGGCCGATGCCAACGAGTGTTCCGAACCCTGCTCGGCAGATGCCGCTAGTCTCAGAAGCTCGTCGTCTCCGAAATCTGGGGCTATGATGTCCGTGACCGTGGGCGTTCCTCTTGTGAGGGTTCCTGTCTTGTCCAGAACCACGACCTCGACTTTGTGGGCGCGTTCCAGAGCTTCGGCGCTTCGTATCAGGATGCCGAATTCGGCCCCCTTGCCTGTGCCGACCATGATGGCTGTCGGAGTCGCGAGGCCCATAGCGCACGGGCAGGCGATTATCAGCACCGCAACGGCGGTGAGAATCGCGGTCACATAGCTGGGTTCAGGGCCAAAGATCAGCCACCCCAGGAAGACCAGCGTTGCTGTGCCGATGACCGCAGGAACGAAGTATGCCGAGATCAGGTCGGCCATACGCTGGATGGGTGCCTTGGAACCCTGGGCCTCCTCCACGAGCCGGATGATGTTGGACAGCATTGTGTCGCGTCCGACCTTCGTTGCGCGGAAGGTGAAGCCGCCATTGCCGTTGATCGTGGCGCCGTAAACTTCGCCCCCAGGTTCTTTGTCTACGGGAGCGCTCTCGCCGGTGAGCATAGACTCGTCCACAGAAGAGACGCCTTCCGCAACAACGCCGTCCACTGGGATGCGCTCTCCGGGTCGGACAAGAATCATCTCGCCGACTGTCAGGTCGTCGATGGATATGTCAACGTGTTCGCCGTCACGAACCACCCGCGCCGTCTTGGGCTGTAGTCCCATCAGAGCCTTGATAGCGTTAGACGCTCGGCTCTTGGCCCTCGCCTCCAGGAATTTCCCGAGAAGCACGAGGCCGATTATGGCTGTAGAGGTGTCAAAATAGGTGTCGGTGGCCCGTCCGTCGAAGAACGAAGCGTCACCAATTAGCGTGACCACCACGCTGTAAAGGAATGCAACGGATGTGCCCACGGCTATCAGCGTGTTCATGTTGGACGTGTAGTGTTTGGCCGCTCCCCACGCGCTGGTGTAGAACTGTTTGCCCGCCCAGACCTGGACGGGCAGTGCCAGGGCCAATAGCAGGTAGTTCATGTCGAAGGGCACCCAGTTCATCAGTCTCGGAGCCGCCATGAAAGTCATGATCGCTGAGGCAATGACCAGGCCGAAGATGAATTTGTTGCGCAGGACCTTAACATCTTTGGGCGTTGAGGCTTCGTCATCGTCACTAATGACCGCCAGCACGCTGAATCCGGCGTCTTGAATGGCGTGCCGGAAGTCGGATATTCCGGTGATACCAGGGATGTACTCGATGGTGGCCTGCTCGTTTGATAGATCGACTTCGATGGATGTGACGCCTTCGAAGCTATGAATTGCGGTCTCAATCTGCTTTGCGCTTTCGGCGGACGCGACCCCACCCAGACCCAGAGTGACCGCCTGGGTAGTGATGCCATATCCTGCATCCTCCAGAGCGTAAGTCAGGTCTCCTAAATCGACTGCATGCTCCAATGTCACGGTGGCCTTCTCGGTGGCGAGATTGACGTTGGCCGTCTCCACGCCCTCAACGTCCTCCAGAGCATGCGAGACATGAATTATGCAGGCGGCGCAGTACATACCCTTAATGGGCAGTGTCATCTTTTCAGTGGGTGTCTGTGTAGTCATGATTTACCTTTTGTCCGCCAGGGAGAAAAGCTCCATAAGCTCATTCAGGACCTGATCTTCTCTTCCGTCCTTCACTCCGTCGATTACGCAGGAGTGCAGGTGGCCTTCCAGGAGCTTCGATTCCAGTTTCTGAATGGCGCGTCGGACTGCGAACGTCTGTTTGAGGATATCGACGCAATACTTGTCTTCTTCGACCATCTTTCGGATGCCGTTGAGGTGTCCGTCGATGTAGTTGAGCCGCTTCAGCGCATCCTTCTTTGCGTCGGGAAGCTGGTGATGTTCGTGAGTTGTCTCTGTTGTGGCCATGAATTTCACTTTCTGCTATTTCAAACCCATACCCCCTGGGGAGGGGTTATGGAATCAGTATAACCCCGAATCAAGGTCCGGTCAAGCTGAAATGCGCGAACATTCGCTGAGGAGACATTGACTGCGTTCAGGGACGACAATATAGTTCACGGTACCAGTTGCCGGACAACGGTAGGAGGAGTAAATGAACAGACAAATCGACGCGGTAATATTCGATCTCGATGGGACGTTGGTTGATAGCCAGCCTGCGGTGTTGAGGGCGACTCAGGAAGCGTTGGCCCGGTTCGACATCAGCGTGTCAGATCAGGAGGTGCGGGAGAGGTTTGGTGGAGGATCGAGAAACATAATGTCGTACTTCTTGGTCAGAGAACTTGGTGAAGGGAAGGCGAACCAGCATATTGACGAGGCTGTCGAGGCCAAGAATTCGCTGCAAACAGAGTATTCGAGCGATGTGGCGCTTTTGCCAGGGGTTGATAAACTCCTTGCTCAACTGAAACAGGACGGGTTTCAGCTTGGGATAGCCACGATGGGGGCCGGGGCCACGGCCAGGCGGGTTCTGTCGCGCAAACGAATTGACGCATATTTCGCCAGAGTCTTGACTGTGGACGATGTCACGAAACCCAAACCAGACCCGGAGATACTGGAGAGGGCCACCGAACTACTTGGCGTCGAGATCGGCCGATCCATGTATGTTGGCGATTCCGGCCACGACCTCGGAGCGGCCGCGGCGATTGATATGCCATTCGTTCTGGCAGACACCGGACTTTTTATGGATGGAACCCGTCGAATCGACCTCAGAGAACAAGCACAGAGTATAGGTTATCCAGTGGTTGAAATAGACGATCTTGAGTCCATAACCACAATTGCAAAAAACTACTCGCCAAGTTGAAATCTTTTCTAATTGGGAGGATATGAAAATGGACTACGGTATTCTCATCCCATGTTACATAGACGCCTGGCACGAGGTGAAAGCTGCTGAAGAAGCCGGGTTTACTCACGCCTGGTTCGCTGACTCTCAGTTGATCTACTCTGATGTCTGGGCGACGATGGCGCTGGCGGCTCAGAACACATCAACTATCAAGCTGGGAACTCTTGTCGGCATTCCGAGCAACAGATTGGCACCTGTCACGGCAGCGGCGGCTGCGACAATCAACAAAATTGCTCCCGGTCGCGTGATTGTCGGACTCGGCACCGGCTACACGGGACGCAACACAATGGGGCTTCCCGCCCTGACGATGAATCAGTTCGCAGAGTACGCAGCGCAGGTCAAAGGGTTGCTGGCGGGAGAGGATGTTCTGTTCCGTGAAGGGCAGCGCGAACGATGGATACGCCTGATTCACTCGAAGTCCAACTCGGGCCGGGATGAGTTTTTCAATATCGAAGACCCGATACCTGTGATGCTCGCCGCCAACGGCCCTCGGGGCCAAAAAATCGTCGGCGAGATTTCCGATGGCTGGATAACAACCTCCAGAAGCGCGACGGGCGTTCCTCAAGGGCTGCCAAGGATCAATGAGAGCGCCACGGCGGCTGGAAACAGTTTCGACCATGCTGGCGGGTACGGAACGAAGCCCTATGTGACGGTGCTGACTCCGGCGTGTGTTCTTCGCGACGGGGAGACTTTCGAGAGCGAGCGTGTGATCAGAAACGTGGGGCCAGCGCTGATTCCGGGCGTCCATGCGATGTGGGAAGGCGCGTACGGGCCGGGGTCGAATCTGGGCATGGCCAATCCCGATTTGGCGGGGATGTACGACCAGTACATTCGAGAGTATGGCGACAGAAAGTCTCCGCCAACACCCGACGACCGGCGATACCTGGATGTCCACGAAGGCCATTACGTATATCTGAAAGAGGGCGAGGAGCAGTTCGTGTCTTCGGAGGTGATGGCTTCCACGCTGACTGGCACAGGGGAACAGATCAATAAGAAGCTGGACGAACTGGAGGCTGTTGGCGTCAACAATGTGGCGATGGCGGCAGTCACCCGACAGGCGGCGTCAGAGTTAATTGCTGACTTCAGCGAGCAGGTGATTCAGAAACGCTGATGAATCGGCTGTCGACATCGCAGACAGCGTCCAGCGACAACATCAAATCTTCACCAACGTTCAGTCCAATTGGCGCTGATTGCCAAGAATCATGTGAGTATTTGGGCGATTGACAGCACGAATAACGGGATATACGGTTGGGCCGTCCCAGAACCGACTGAGCCCAAGCTAGAAGGCGACGTTGCATGAGACAAAGTGTTGCAAGGTATCGGCGAGAGCCGTGGCGTAGCGACAGGACGAGCCAGGGTGATATTAGACCTGTCTGAAGCAGCGAATTTTCATCAGAGAGAGATTTTGGTTTGCATGATGACCGTGCCACCGTGGACGATCTTGTTCCCCAAAGCGGAAGCCGTTGTCACCGACACTGGAAGCGTGCTGTCCAACGCATCAATTGCGTCGCGGGAGTACGGGATTCCGTGCGTGGCCGCTACTCGAAACGGCACCAGTTTGATAAAGGACGACATGCTCATCACGGTCGACGGCATAGAGGGCACTGTAACCATTGAGGACTAACCCCAAGACCATACCGGTGGATGCAGATTGTGCCGGTCGCCGATGCCTACACCAACCCCATCGACTGCGCGAACACTTCTCGATGGGGGCCGGAGGTTCCGAACTTTAACTCGGCGACCTTGGCTCGGCGAGTCCACATCTGGAGATCGTACTCCTCCATGAAGGCGATACCTCCGTGTAACTGCTGGGCGGTCAGGGTCGTCCATTTGTAGGCGTGGTTGGCGAGAACTTTAGCCATCGCGATTTCGCGGTCTGCCGATAATCCATCCTCCAGGCGGGCTATTGCCTGGTAGGTGGCGAGACGGGCAGAGTCGATGGCGTTCACCATGTCAGCGCAGTCGTGTTGGACTGACTGGAAACTGGCGATAGGCCGCCCGAACTGTACCCTCTGTTTAGTGTACTCGACAGTCATCTCCAAGACCTTCTGCGCTCCTCCGACGCTCACGGCGCAGTGCAGGGCGGTTGCCCTGTCCAGAGACCGCTTGAGGACGGGCCAGCCTTCGCCTACCCCGCCAAGAATTTCTTCTGTTGGGACACTCACACTGTTGAAGGAAACCTCGTACTGCCTGTCTCTAGCGATGCTCTCAAGCCCCGACATTGACACGCCAGAAGCCGTTCCAGGAATCAGGGCGATTGTGACGCCGTGTTCGCCAGAGCCACTCGTCCTCACCGGTACCAGCATCAGGTCAGCAGTATTCGCGGACTCAACAAATAATTTGCTCCCTGATAACTGAAGGCTGTCCCTTGACAGTTCTCCCGACATATTTATGCCGTCCTGGCTGTACTGAGCGTTTTCTTCCAGCACAGCGGCGGTCCCGATGAGGGCGCCAGAGGCCAGACGAGGGATGTACTGTTGTATCTGGAAGTCAGAGCCGGCGTCGAGGATCGTCAGGCCGACGTTGACCACTGTGCCGAAGAAGGGGCCAGGAAGCATGGCGCGTCCCATTTCCTCAAGTAGGACGGCCAGGTCGGTCAGAGAGCCGCCCTCGCCGCCGTGCTCCTGTGGAAAGGCCAGGCCCATCCAGCCGAGGCCGGCCATCTGCTCCCACAGGTGAGTGGGATAGCCGCGCTCGTCGTCCTCCATCGCGCGAACCAGAGATGGCGGACACTCGCGCTCCAGAAACTCGCGGGCTGAATTTTTGAGCATCTCCTGGGCTTCGGTCAGGGCCAGATCCATTTTGCTATTCCCTTGATTCTATGCAGATGTGCTTTCGACTATTGGGCGAAGTATCCACCGTCCACTACCATCGTGTGGCCCGTGACGAATGACGCCGCGTCGGACGAAAGCCATGCCACGGTTTCGGCGACTTCTTGAGGAGTCCCGACGCGCCCCATCGGCTCTCGGGAGATCATGCTGGCAGACCTCACAGGGTCAGCCAGTCCTGCTGCGGTCATCGGGGTTTCGATGTATCCGGGGCAGACGCAGTTGACCCGGATACCCTGCTGAGCGTATTCGAGCGCCGCTGTCTTGGTCAGGCCCACAACTCCGTGCTTGCTGGCTACGTAGGACGTAGCATTGACCAGTCCAATCAACCCAGCCACTGAAGCGGTATTGACTATCGCCCCTTTGCCTTGTTCAAGCATTTGAGGGATTTCGTGCTTCATCGACAGCCATACGCCCTTGAGGTTTACATTGATAATTCGGTCAAAGTCCTCCTCAGAGAATTCGTGGGTAAGACGGCGGCCACTGGTGGAACCCGCTCCTCTACCGGAGGCTATTCCGGCGTTGTTAAAGGCGCAGTCCAGCCGTCCATATGTCTCAACTGTTCGGGCGACCATTGCCTCCACTTCTGATTCTTGAGTGACATCAACATGGACGAATGACGCTTCACCGCCAGCCTCTTTGATGGCGGTGACGGTTTCCTCGCCGCCTTCGACATTACTGTCTGCGACCATCACCTTGGCTCCATTCGCCGCAAAGTGCAACGCGGTGGCCCTGCCGATGCCGGATGAAGCGCCTGTTATGAGTGTGACTTGGTTATCGAATGTGCCTGCCATTGTAAGAAACTCCTAAGTCTAGCGAGGCATGCCGAGACCGCGACGGGCGATGATGTCTCGCTGCACCTCGTTTGCCCCGCCTCCGAAGCGCAGGAAAATGCCGCTACGGTACGCCTGTTCAAGCTCTCCGTCCAGACGGTTGTGAGGCGAGTCTTTGGTTAGCTGTCCGTGCATCCCGAGAAGCTCGACGCCAAAGTCGGCAATTTCTTGAATCAGGTCTGTGGCGATGATTTTCTGGGCCGAGCTTTCATAGTTAGGCACCTGGCCCTGATCGATCATCCAGGCAGTGCGGTAGGAGAACATCCGAACCACTTCCAGTTTGATGCCCAGATCGGCGAACTGACCTCGGACATAAGGGTCCTGAGACAGCGGAGCGCCGTTCGCGGTGGTCTCGTTAGCGTATTTCACCAGGGCATTGAGCCGTTTCAGGAGTCCGGCGTACCGGCCTCCGAGGCTCACACGTTCAAAGTCCAACGCCATCGCGACGTGGTACCATCCCCGGTTTGGCTCGCCGATCTGGTTCGCGCGGGGGATGCGCACGTTGTCAAAGAACACTTCGTTGGTGCGTCCGTCGTCCATGCGCCACAGCGGGCGAACGGTGATGCCGGGAGAGTCCATCGGCACCAGGAACACTGATAGGCCGCGATGTTTGGGCGCGTCGGGGTCGGTGCGGGCCAAGAGCCAGATGTGGGACGAAAAATGAGCCGCGCTGGTGAACATCTTCTGTCCGTTGATGACGAACTCGTCTCCATCCTCGACGGCGCGAGTCTCAAGGCCGGCGAGGTCGGTGCCGGCTCCAGGCTCAGTATAGCCCAAAGCGCATTCAACCTCGCCGCTGAGCATCTTGGGAATCCACTCGTCTTGCTGTTCATCTGTTCCCACACGGGTGATGGTTGGCCCCACCATATTGACTGCCGTGCTGTTGGTGTACAGGCCGCCGATTCTGCCGATCTCCTCGGAGAATATGTATTGATCCATCAGAGGGCGGCCCAGCCCGCCGTGCTTTTCCTCCCAAGGGATGCCCAGCAGACCTTTTACTCCCAGCGCGCGCATGAACGCCTTTCCTGCCGGGCCGGGGCCGAGGTCGCTGTTGTTCTGCATCTCCTCCTCAAGCTCAGGCGTGATGAGGGATTCTATGGTGGCGCGAACTTCTTCGCGCCACTCGTCCTGCTCTGCTGTGAATCGAAAGTCCATCGGATGCGCTCCTTAGCTGTCAGTCGTCAGCCAACAGCTATCAGATTTTTGGACGAATTCAGTCGATGGCCGCTGCTATCAACACCTCGTCGATGGCGCGCAACCAAGCTGACTGCTGAAAGCTCACTACGCAGGCTCGAACACCGGAATCGCGATGTTGCCCTCGCCCTGATCCTCCCAGGTGAGCTTGACCCGCATGCCGCACTTGATATCGTCGATGGGATTATCGACGCCCACGACGTTTGTCATGATGCGGAATCCTTCGTCCAGATCGACATAAGCGAGAGCGTAAGGGCCTATGTCCTTGAAGGCCGGATGGCGGCTCTGCATGATGACGCTGAAAGTGTAGACTTCGCCTTCGCCCTTGGACACATTCCAGGTGGTGTCGAGGGAGCCGCAGGCGTTGCAGTGGGCGCGGGGATAGAAGATCACCTCGCCGCACTTGTCGCAGGTCTGATATTTGAGTTCGTGGTCTTTGGTCGCTTCCCAAAACGGCTCGGTGTCCGGCTCCGGGAACTGAGGTTGTGGTCGCAGTGGTTTTTCTGTGGTCATATTTTCTTTCCTGAATCTAAGCTGGGTGGGGGCGGGTTTGGAACTCGCCCGTGTATGTTTCTAAGTCGATTAGTCAGCCGCCAGAATCGTGACACCGGTGGCGTGGCGAGAGCCTAGCTGTCCGCCGTTGCCCACGGCCAATCCCAGTTTGGCGTCGGCGATCTGGGATGTGGACTCGCCTCGAAGCTGGCGGGTGGCTTCCAGCAGTAGGAAGATTCCCCGCTCGCCCGGATGGTTGGAGGACAGCCCTCCGCCGTCGGTGTTCAGCGCGGGGCCGGCTGGGTCGTCGAAGACCAGATGGCCCTGAGTGACATAGTCTCCGCCCTCGCCCTTGGCGCAGAAGCCCAGGTCCTCGATCAAGCACATCACGGTGATGCTGAAGGAGTCGTAGACCATCAGCGAGTCGATCTCTGAGGGCGAAACTCCGGCGTCGGCAAAGGCGCGAGGGCCAGATTGTCCGCCTGCACTGACCGTTATGTCTCCGCCATTCTCGCGATACTTGGTGGCCTCGCCGGTCCCGATGATCCAGACAGGCTTCTTTGCGGTGTTGCGCGCCACCTCTTTCGACGCAATGACCACGGCTCCGCCGCCGTCGGAGATCATGCAACACTCCAGCAGGCGCAGAGGCCACGCGACCATGCGGGAGTCGACGACGTCCTCGACGGTCAACTCTCGGATGCCCACGAATTCCAGTTCGGTCATGGCCTTGACCGCTTCAGGATTACGCATGGCGTGTTTACGCGTGGCTATCGAAATTGCCGCAAACTGCTCGTTGGTGGTGCCGTACTGGTGCATGTGACGGGCCTTAACCATGCCGTAGTTGCTGATTAACGTCATGCCCCAGGGGGCTTCCATGTTGTTGTGGGGGTTGTTCGGGCCGCTGCTGG
>Ga0209445_1001152_pt1 | contig 14474 bp, 10 predicted proteins | sample MarorgKNORR_S2LV_4_FD_188223 | JGI IMG/M metagenome (GOLD analysis project Ga0209445, IMG submission 188223) | Marine microbial communities from the Southern Atlantic Ocean, analyzing organic carbon cycling - NADW_A/KNORR_S2/LV (SPAdes) (version 2) | ecosystem: Environmental > Aquatic > Marine >...
TAATTCGGCTATTGTCTTTCCTACCTTGGTTGGATTTTATCTTTATGGCCAGTTTGGAGAGAATGAAAAAATTGAGCGCACCGCTTTGCTGGCCGCCGAAAGTTTTCTGGTCTCTGGTTTGTTCACCTCAGTTTTAAAGGTAATGATGAGAAGGACACGTCCATTTGACGGGGTTTCGGCGGATACTTTTGATAGTTCCTTCACGGGTAATAATTCATTTCCTTCCGGTCACACCACAACTGCTTTTGCCATCGCGACGGTGGTGGCAAACGAATATGAAAAGGTTCCCTTCATCGCCCCAATATCTTACGGCATTGCTACGCTGATGGGGCTTTCACGGCTCAACGATCAAAAGCATTGGGCCTCAGATGTATTTTTTGGCGCGGCACTGGGATATTTCACCTCGAAAACCATCCTCAGGCTTCATAGCAACAAAAAAGGCCGACACTTCACCATTTATCCTCGGGCTGGCTATAGAAGCGGTGGTTTGGTCTTGTCATCCAGATTTTAAAAACAATCCTTTAAGAAGACGGTTTTCCGGCAACTACAAACGCTTGCTTGCCCATGATCTTCCAAACTAAAGGAAACTTTAGATAGAGTTTGACCAAAATGGGGTGTTTGGGGATTTTACTTTTGGTTGTGAAAGGTAAAAACTTAGCTATCGATAACTCCACTTTAAACCCGACCACTTCAAGGCCCTCTGCGATACTTTTATCCGTTAAGGGGACATGGTGATCAAAATAATCCCAATAGTGCATATATAAATAATGGATGTTGGGGTGCAGGGTGATCACTTTTCCGCCTGGTTTCAAGATCCGGTAGATTTCCTCAAAAGTTTTGAGAACCTCCTGTTTTGTTCGTAAATGCTCCAGAAAATTGCTCATGAAAACTCTATCTATTGAGTTGTCCGATAAAAAGCCAAGGTCTGTTGAAGGGGAATTTGTAACCGAAACATCTGAATTGGCATAAGCCGGGGTGTCTTCATTAAGGTCCACCGCCAATTTTTCCCGGCAACGAATATTATTAATGAATTCGCAATATCCCGCCCCAATGTCAAGAACACGTGCTTCTTCGGGAATGAATTGTTGAAAAAAATCAGGGCAAAGCACTTCCCAGATTTTGTTTTTTTGTTCGCACTCATATGCATTAAATCGACGGCGGTAAACCTTATCTAAATGTTGTTCGTTAGACATTTTTTTGGTGGTTTTCAGGATGCATAAAGCGGGTTATTCGTTAGGTAAAGTTTCTAATTTCACTGTTTGGTTAATTTGAAAAGTGTGACATATTTTTCCTGGAGTAAAAGCTGATGGTTGGACTTTAATAATGAGTACAGTGCTGGGTTTGCCTTTTGAGGATCATAATTTGCCATAACGTAGTGGGTAGCTCCACGTTCAATGTAATCATCTAATAGTGAAGACGATATTTTTTCGCTTATGGCGTGTCCCCACCCTTTTCTACGGCTGTAATAGAAAAACTTAGCCGAGGCACTCCTGTCTTCTAAAACAATTAGATCTGTTCTGGCGGTGTTTTGTCGAACCGTCTCACCTATTTTTAAATAGGTGTCACTATAATTCAATCTTTTATTGAGTTTATAAATGGAATGGAAAGGAATGAAGACCAGCATCAATACAACTAGCATGATTTTTTTATCTGATATCCAGTTTGAATCGGGTCGTTGCCTAAAAAAATCAGCGAGATATTTCCCAATGAACAGGCAACCAACAGGAATGATGGGGATTTGATAATATTCGTGGACAAAGTTGAGCTTAGCGGCAATTACAAAGTAAGCGCAGACAGATAAAAACCAAATATGAAATACGAACTGCTCCTTGTTTTCTCGGGCTTTCAACATACCCAATATCACAAAGGGAAATGCGGTGAAAGCAAACATTTTTTCCACCAGGCGGGTCCAGAAAATCAGCTTCCAATATCTCAATGTTGATAAAACATCCCAGTTGTTGACCAAACTCAACCAAAGATTGGATTCTCCTGAGGTTTTATAGTGAAGGTCGGAGACATGGCTGTACCATAGACCAGGGGGAATCAGAATCAAAATAACGAATAAATATAATTGGGGCTGGTAGAAAATTTTCCCGCGAAACTTGTTCCAGGCCAGGAATAGGAGTGGCCCCCCCATATAAAGAGTGGGAAGTTTAACCAGAAAGGCCAGGGTGGCGAAGAGTGACGCGAAAATAAAATCGCTCCATTTTCCGGTGTCGAGCCAGCGGGCAAACATATACACCATTGAAATGGAGAAAAAAAGCATAGCCGCCTCAGGCATGAAAGTACGGGAATAATAAACACTGAAAGGGAGAACAGCAAAAAATCCACAAGCCACAATGGCTGAAGTTTTATCGAAATAGCGTTTTCCTAAAAGATAAAGAAACCAGAGGGAACCCATGCTAAAGGCGATGGCTACTATTCGTCCGAAAATTTCGTGAAAACCAAAAAATTTATAAAGAAGAGCAACGAGATAGGTATAAAGAGGAAATTCGAAGTGGTAAATCGAATTTATCATGTTTGGGCGGGGGTTAAAAAGGTCCATCCCATCGGCATAAAAATTATAGGCTATCGTGGCGGTCAGGGTCTGCCGCCAGCCATGAAAGTCCAGCAGAGGATTGGTCACCCCCCATAGACGAAAAACCAGTGCTATAAAAAATATCCCCCATAAAATCCTGAAGGGATTGAAAGAACTAGCTTGAGAATCTGAGGTGTTGGAAAACATTTAGGATAGTGAAGTTTTTAATTCTTGTGGGTCTTGAGAAAGGTCACTGGCTTTCGGCCCAGGCGGCCAGTTTCTCGCGAAAGATTTTGGCATTATGCCTCACATCAACCGGGAAGTCTGGATAAAAAAGTATTTTCTTTATGGAACGGGTATGCGGGTATGCGGCCCCGAGGTCCAGCAATTCCTTGGTGAAGGTTTTCCGGTCTTTAGCGACTCCATCCTTATTTTCTGGTTCTATAATTATTACGGGTTCCCGATCATTTCCTGAACCCTTACCCACTAGGGCAGAACGCCTGACATCAGGGTGCTGGTTGAATATGGCTTCAGAGGGAATGGTGAACAGAGTTTCCGAACCGATTATGACACGGTGGTTTTTTCTGCCGCAAAACCAAAGCCGGTTTTGCTCATCCCATTTGCCAACATCTCCCATCCTGTGCCAGAAGGTTTCGCCGTCCGGGATTTTAGCCAGACGCGTGACATCCTCCCGGTTGAAATAGGTTTTAGTAACCCAGGGAGCCTTTACGATAATTTCTCCTGTTTGACCCCTGGGAATTTCCAGGCCCTCTTCCCATTTTGAGATAGGTTCATCTGAAATTTGGATGATTTTTATTTCAGCACCTGGCACTGCTTTACCGATGCAGGTTCCTTCCCCTTTCTCCGACTGCGCCCAGGTGTCACCCACGATTTCTTGTCTCTCTATAGAAGTGACAGGAAGAGCTTCCGTTGCCCCATAGGGAGTGAGGACTTTGCAATCCGGTTCTAAAATAGACTCAAAACGTTTGAGCAAGGTTCCGGGAACCGGAGCGCCCGCAATCAGGATGCGCCGGAGGGAGGGAAGCTTTATCTTGCTTTTCTGGCAATAGCGGCTGACGGTGTCCCAAAGAGCCGGGGAACCAAAACTGCTGGTGATGTGATAGTTCTGGATAGGGTGGATAATGTTTTCAGGATTTACTTTTGCCGGATGGGTGGGATCCATATCCGGGATCACACTAGTCATTCCCATCCCTGTGCTGAACAAACCGAACAAAGGGAAGGTGGGTAAATCTTTTTCTCCCGGAAGAATGCCGAAGTGCTCGCATAGAATTCGAATTTGCTGGCCGAACATGCCGTGGGTGTAAAGGACCCCCTTTGCCGGGCCGGTACTGCCGCTGGTGAATAAAACAGCCGCCGCCTGCTCTTCAGGGATATTGCCAACCTGGTAACCGGGTTGCCCGTTTCTTTTTACCTGATCCAAAGTGGGTCCCCGCCAGAACCATTTTCTTCCAACAGTTACTGAGAGCCTAATCGACTTGAACGGAGCCGGGATCAGGGTTTTCACGGCATGGACTAGAGGAATGGCGATGATTCCCTGAGGTTCGGATTGCTTGATACAGCGCAAAACATTTTTTTTGCCCAGTCCCGGGTCAATCAGGACGGGAACCGCTCCAGCTTTAAATAATCCGAACGTCAGCGTTACAAAATCCACTCCATAAGGAACCATCACGAGCACCCGGTCACCTTTTTTCAGGCCGTAATGGAGAAGGCCGGATGCAATCAAATTGCTTTCTTCTTCCAACTGCTTGAAGGTAATTTGAGCTCTGGTCCGGATTTCAATGATCGCGGGCTGGTCCGGCATTTCTTTTGCCCAATGCGCTAGACTAGTGGAGATATTGTAGGACTTCATGGTTGGCTAGGATAAATCGAGAGCCGCCTTGACCAGGGGCAGGGTTACTTTTTTCTTCTGGATATAAGACTCTTGATTAATGGAGGAAACCGCATTTTGAATGGAAATAAAATCTCGGGCAATACGAGACAGCAAAAAATGGATGATGGATTCCGGTATGGTCAGGTTGATATCTTTTGCGAGCTTCAAAATGATTTTGGCGGTTGTGGAATCGTCAATGGGTTTGATCTCCGCAACCATTCCCCACTGAAATCTGGAAGTCAGGTAGCTTTCCATGGCAGAATTTCTGTCAGGTGGAAGGCTCGCGGTGAACGCAAGCTTCCCACCCTTTTCCATCATCTGGTTGTAGATATGGTAAAGTTTTTCTTGTGCTGTTGGGGATTTGGTTAGGCTTTCCACGTTATCCATGAGAAAAAAATCAACATTCAAAAGTTGCTTCAGGGTTTGTTGGGCTTCAGGGGATGGGTCGCCTCCTAATTTGTCAACGAAATCATGTCCTTGAATGCAGACTGCACGCAACTCTCTCTCTGCCGCGCGATTGCCTATTGACAGGAGTAAATGGGTTTTCCCTAAATTTTTCTGTCCGAAAATATACAGGGCTTGATAGGGGACCGGGTTCTCGGAGCAGAATTCCTTTGCCGTTTCAAAAGCAATGCGCGATCCCTCCGAAACAACAAAGTTGGAAAAGTCATATTCCGGATGGGAAGGGAAGTTTAACAGTAACTGTTTGCCGGGTCTGTTGTTCATGTATCCCCGGGTTATTTCGGTCCTGCCTGAATTTCGATATATGTTTTTCCCAGCGTGGAATGTATCATCATTGTGCAAACCCAGCCGTCTTTTTCGTAATTCAGAATTGTGGTCTCATGTTTGATGGCGTTAACCAAGCTCCAGCCTTTGTTGACCATTTCGTCTTGGTAAAAACTGACGACTTCGTTCAGTTTGCTCCACCCGGAATAGAAAAAACGTCCGACTTTGACGGTGCCGCTTCCTGACTCATAGACAAAGGACTTGGAATGATTCCGTTCAAATCCACTGGGAATGGGAATGTCCGAAAAGGGATAGACCAATTCTGGGGGAGGCGGTGGGGGGGGAGGTGTTTTGGCTGTCATTTCTTCCCACGTTGCGCAACCAGCTACGAAAAACCAAACTCCAAATAATGAAAACAGGAATAGTCGTTTAATCATTTTATGCTATGCCTCCTCCTAAATAGACCACCAGCAAGCCTGTCATCATGAGACAAAAACCGATCACCCTCAAGGTGCCCTGAGGTATTTCCGGAATTTTGCGTGCAAAGGACTTGACCTGTTCCGGAAAACAAAAATAAGGAATCCCTTCAAAGACCATCATCAAACCCACGGCGGACAAGAACAGACTCATAACTTATACCAAAGTTAGTAACAGGAAAAATCAGAAGAAAAAGAACGTCCTTTCTGTGAAAAACGTGACTCTTTCCGTTGATTAAGTAGAAGGCTCAATAATTTTGACCGGTTATTTCGGTTGGTCGGCTTGAGGGACAGGTCAGTGCGAAAACCCATAGCCGATTATCTTTTATCTCATAAAGCGAGTCAATATATAATTAGTTTGGAGAAGGGTGTGCAAAAGTGGGTTCAGCAGGTTCTATCTAAGGGTTTTGAGGTTGTAAATAAAGGAAAAAGCATTATATAATTACCAAGAATCCATTATTAGAGGCCTGCAAAATTAATTTAAATTAATTTTTTGTTATCCGAAAATTAATAGCCAAAGTATTAAGCTTTATATTATTTGACCGTTCCTTATTAAGAGCCTGGGTTGTTTCCTGGGGGCTTCTTTTTCCGTTGTGGAAATTCACTTTTGATTGTTTGTCCAATTGAGGATTAAAAAATATGTTTAAATCTTTTGTCCATCGTGCCCCTTCACTGGTTTTTGTGTTTTTACTTCCTTTTGGACTGGTTGTTTCTCCAGGGACCCTTTTTGCGTTAAGCAGTCATACCCAGCCACTTGCGAGTAATATATTTGTCGAAATTGCAAAAAAGCAAAACCCCGCTGTGGTTAATGTGAGCACCAAGGCCAAGGCAGAGACCGCACATAAAAATTTCCGTGTTCCTCGGCCCGGCCCTGGGCAGAACAAGTCTCCTGATCCCTTTCGTGATTTTTATGACCGTTTTTTTGGTGAGCGCCCGAACCAAAGGCCAAAACGGGGTATGGGTTCCGGATTCGTGATTGACAAGGAGGGTCATATCCTGACCAACTATCATGTGATAGAAGGGGCAGGTGAAATTGTGGTGATCCTTGATGACAATGGGACTGAAAAAGAATACACCGCTACCTTGGTGGGTTCGGACCCCAAAACCGATATTGCCTTGATTAAAATCAACCGCGAATCGGGGGATAATAAGGACTTTCCTTTTTTGAGGTTAGGCAGCTCCGAAAACCTGGAGGTGGGGGAATGGGTGGTGGCCATTGGTAATCCTTTTGGTCTCAGCCACACCGTTACGGTGGGCGTGGTAAGCGCATTGGGCCGGAGCATTGGTGCGGGTCCTTATGATGAATTCATTCAGACGGACGCTTCTATCAACCCGGGTAACAGTGGTGGGCCACTTATCAATATCGAAGGAGACGTGATTGGGATCAACACTGCTATCATTTCAGGGAATACCGGCGGAAATGTAGGAATTGGGTTTGCGATTCCCATTGATATCGCCAAGGGAATTTTAAAGGACCTGAGAGAAAGAGGAACCGTTACCCGTGGCTGGTTGGGAGTCATGATTCAAAAAATCACCCCTGATCTGGCAAAATCTTTTGGCCTCAGCCAAAGTGAGGGGGCTCTTGTCGGCGATGTGATTCCCGATGGCCCAGCTGCCAAGGGAGGGGTAAAACGTGGGGATGTTATTGTCATGTTTGACGGTCAGCAGGTCAAGGATATGGAAGACCTTCCCAAAATTGTTGCCGCAACACGCCCGAACTCCGTGGTAGATGTGGAGGTGATTCGTGATGGTTCCCGGATGACGCTTAGCGTTAGCATAGAATTATTGGAAGATTCGCAGGAAACGGTAGTGGCCAAGGCCGATCCTCTGGGCCTTCAGGTTCAGGATATTACTGAGGAGTTGGCACAAAGCCTGAAATTGGAAAGTGTGGAAGGAGTGTTGGTTTCCGATGTGACTGCCGGAAATGCCGCCGCAGAAGCGGGTATCCGTCGGGGTGATGTCATTTCGGAAATGAACCGCTCCATTGTCAAAGACATGCGGGACTACCAAAACCTCATGGCCTCTGTGCAAAAGGGCTCGTCCGTCCTATTTCTGGTCAAGCGGGGAGGGAGTACCATATATATTGCCGTCAAAGTTGAGTAGGGCTTTGCTCTTCACTTATTTATCCTGCTTTATCGTGCGCATTCCCTCAAGATGGTTCTGGGTTATTTTTGTGTTTGCCGTGATGGGGCCACCCTTGGCTTTTGCGGATGAACGCTATAATCGCAGAACCCCTCTTGTCCGGGCAGTAGAAAAAGTCAGCCCGGCTGTTGTGAATATTTACACAACAGAAATTTCCCGGTCAGCGCGGAATCCCTTCAGAGGTTTTGGCAACAACCTGTTTGACCAGTTCTTCAAGGATTTCCTTCCTCCCACCGCAAGCCAAAAGCGTAGTCTGGGTTCAGGGGTTCTTATCAATGGTGAAGGATTTATTCTCACCAACGAACATGTTATTGCCAAAGCTGCGAAGATCCATGTCGTCCTGAGTGACAAACAGGAGTTCGATGCCAGTGTCATCGGCTCGGATATCAAATCTGATTTAGCAATCATCAAGATTAACTCAGGCAAGCTCCTGCCTTATATTGAAATGGGCAGGTCCGATGATTTAATGGTCGGTGAACAAGTGCTGGCCATTGGTAACCCTTTTGGTTTGCGACACACAGTCACGACAGGAATCATTAGTGCATTGAACCGCAACATTCAGGCTGGAAAAAACAAGGTGTACAGCGACTTCATTCAGGTCGATGCCTCGATCAATCCGGGAAACAGCGGTGGGCCTTTATTGAACATCAATGGCTCCCTGATAGGAATCAATACGGCCATCTTCCAAAAAGCAGAGGGAATTGGTTTTGCTATTCCCATCGACCATGCCAGGCGGATTGTTGATGAACTGATCCATTATGGTAAAGTCCGACGTGGCTGGCTGGGGGTTTCCGTGCAGGAGTTGGACACCCAGCTTTTGCGCCATTTTCAGTTGGACCGGCAAAAAGGGGTTCTCGTTGTTGGTGTCGCCGATAGAAGTTCGGCCGGGAAAGCCGATTTGAAACGCGGAGATATCATCATTGCGATCGATGATTATGAGGTGAGAGACAAATCGGACTTCCGGGGCCGTATGGCTTCTTATACGGTCGATAGTGTTATCCGGTTTTCCATTTTGCGGGATGGCAAAATGATAGAACGGAAGGTTCGCGTGACATCCATCCCAAAAGGTTATGTCAAGGAATTCACCCGAAACTGGCTCGGCTTGCAAGTCCAGGAGAACAGTGAGCGTTTTGCCCGAGCCAACAGGCTGATGGCTTCCAAGGGAATGGTTGTCATGGAAGTGATTCCCAACAGTGCGGCCGGGAAAATCGGTATCAATCCTGGTGATATCATTCGGCAAATGAACCAGAAGCGTGTGGACAGTGAAGAGGATTACAATAAGGCCGTTGCGGATATGAATAATCCGGATCGTATTTTGCTCTTGGTCCAGCGTGGACGGCAGGGGTATTATGTGACCCTGGAACCCTGATAAAAAATTCCCTTTTTCTATGACGGCAAAACAGGAAATCGAGACTCTCAAACAGTCCATCCATCAGTACGATTCCCTCTACTACATCAAAAACTCCCCAACCGTTTCTGATCAGGAATATGATGCTCTTCTTCGCCGTCTGGAAGAACTGGAAGCCGCTCACCCCGAATACGTTACTCTCGACTCTCCCACACAGCGAGTGGGCGGTAAAGTAGATGAACGTTTTAAAGCGGTCGTGCATCCGGTTCCCATGCTCAGTCTCGACAATACCTACAATGTGGATGAGCTGCGGGCGTTTCATCAGAGAGTGCTCAAAGGTCTCCCGGATGTTCCTGAAGACGCCATTGAATATGTGGTGGAGTTGAAGTTCGATGGCCTGGCTGTGGCGCTCACCTATGAAGACGGTTTGCTGGTGAGTGGAGCCACCCGTGGCGATGGCCTGCAAGGGGAAGACATCACGGCGAATTTAAGAACCATACGTTCAATCCCTTTGAAAATTGATACGGAGCCCTTTCACCACATCGAACTGCGTGGTGAAGTTTTTATGCCGAAAAAAGAGTTTGAACGCATTAACACTCAGCGGGAGGCGGAAGGGGAAACGCCCTTCGCTAACCCCAGAAATGCCGCCGCCGGAGCGTTGCGCCTGCTTGACCCTGCTATCACGGCAGAGCGCAGGCTCGACATATTTATTTATGGCGTAGGTTTTCTCGATGCCAATCCTTTTCAGACCCATTATGAATTGCAGGAAAAATTGTCGACATTACGATTTCCTATCAATGAACACAACCGGCTGTGTAAAGACTTTGAATCGGCACTCGCCTTGATTGAGGAGTTTCGAGATAAGCGCAAAGAGCTCGATTATGAAGTGGATGGCCTGGTCATTCAGTTAAATTCATTGGCTTACCGCAAGAAGCTGGGGACGACTTCCAAGTTTCCCCGCTGGGCGGTAGCCTACAAGTATGAAGCGGAACAGGCCATGACCGAAATTTTGGATATTGTTTGTCAGGTGGGCAGGACAGGCTCTATCACTCCTGTCGCCGAGTTACACCCCGTGTTTGTTTCGGGGTCCACTGTTAGCAGGGCGACCTTGCACAACGAAGATGAAATTAAACGCAAAGACATCCGCGTTGGCGATAAGGTGGTGATTGAAAAAGCCGGTGAAATTATTCCCAAAGTGGTCCGGGTAATCGAATTTTCCGAGAAGACAGGTAAGAGGGGAAGACCCTTTAAGATGCCCGCAGTTTGCCCCGAATGCCAGGCTCCCATTTACCGTGCGGAGAGTGAAGCGGTTTGGCGTTGCGTGAACAGTGCTTGTCCTGCGCAGTTAAAAGAAAGACTTAAGTATTTTGCTTCCCGCAAGGCGATGGACATTGACCATCTTGGCCCGGCAGTGATTGAGCAGTTGGTTGATTCGGGACGGGTCAAAAACTTTTCTGACCTTTATACTCTGCAAAAAGATGAAGTGGCTTCTCTCGAGCGTTTAGCGGATAAGTCGGCGCAGAACCTGATCGAAGAAATTGAAAAAAGTAAGTCCGCTGGACTTTCGCGGTTCCTGCATGCTTTGGGAGTACGTCATGTGGGGCAACGCACAGCGATCATTCTGGCCCGGAGATTTCGATCTCTTAAGAGATTGCAAGAGACCAGCTATGACGAACTGGAAAAGGTTGATGAAATAGGGCCTGTCATTGCCGAAAGCCTGAGAACATTTTTGGATCGGGACACCAATCGGCAGGAAATTGAGCGTTTGCGCAAACGGGGTATCCTTATGAAAGAACAGGGAGATGCTCCCGAAAGTGGTGGCTTGCTCGAAGGCCGGCAGTTTGTTCTTACAGGAACCTTGTCACAATTCACCCGTGAGGAAGCCAAGGAGAAAATACAATCCCTTGGAGGGCGAGTCACCGCAACGGTTTCCAAAAATACCGATTATTTGGTGGCGGGAACCTCAGCCGGATCGAAACTGGAAAAAGCCCGCAAACTGGGTATCACAGTATTGGATGAAGAAGCGTTGCAAAAATTAATGGAGAGCCGCCACTAGGCCCGGCGAGCCGCCGGTGGCAATGGGCAATAACTTTTATTGGCTAGCAAAAGGTTTTCTCGGCTCAACGAGCCCTTACTATCTGCCTCACCTGCTAGGCGTTTCCGGCGAGCCGTCAGTGGCAATGGGCAATAGCTTTATCTGGTTAGCAATCGTATTTCTCGGCTCAACGAGTCCTTGCCAGTTCTCTCCCACGGGAGTGGGGTCGTCTGCGTGGTGGACGTCCGGTGTGTGGCCTTCTGTTATCCGGTTTTGCTTTGGGTGGGCCGCGTCGCTTTCTGCGGGGAGGTGTGCCTTCTTTTTCTTCCAGAAATAATCCTTCCTCAGGCCAGGCTACAGGAATTTTATCTTTCAGGTAATCTTCGACCCGGTCCAAATGCTGGGCGAAGTCTTCACAGCAAAGGGTGATCGCCGTACCCTTATTTCCGGCCCGTGCGGTTCTGCCTATACGGTGGACATAGTCTTCCGCGTCCTGGGGTAAATCATAATTGATGACATGCGTGATATTGTCGATGTGCAGTCCTCGGGAGGCTACATCGGTGGCGATGAGGATATCCAGTTCGCCCTCTTGAAACTTTTCCAATACCTTGATTCGGGCTCTCTGGTGAAGGTCGCCACTGATTTGTCCGGCGTTGAATCCGTTATGGTTCAATTTCCACTCAAGAATTTCGCATTCAACTTTGGTATTGGAAAAAATCAGGACTTTTTCTCCTGCCTCTTGTTTCATCAAACCCAGAAGAAGGTTAAACTTTTCATGTTGTCCAACGTGATAGAGGATCTGGGTGACCTCGTCCACCACTGCTTTTTCCGGCTCGATAGCTACCCGGACCGGATTATTCATATGCTCGTAACACAACTCCATAACCCGGTGGTTGAGGGTTGCTGAAAACAGCATGGACTGGCGTTTGTCGTAGGGAGGACAGGCGCGGAATAAATAACGCAGGTCGGCAATGAAACCCATATCAAACATGCGGTCGGCTTCATCCACAACCAGAACTTCTACCCTTTTCAAACTGAAGAATTTCTGCTTGTAAAAATCGATCAACCGGCCCGGTGTGGCAATGAGGATATCCACCCCCGCCTTGATCTGGTTTCTTTGTTTGTCATAATCCACTCCCCCGATCACACAAACCGTGCGGAACTGACAATGTTTGCCCAGAAGCAGGGCATCTTTTTCGATTTGCCTTGCCAACTCGCGAGTAGGGGCAATAATCAACGCCCGGGGGCCAGCTTTTCCTTTCGCTGCAGACGGAGGGGTACTTTCTAACAGCCGGGTGAACACGGTGATTAAAAATGCCGCAGTTTTTCCCGTTCCGGTCTGAGCCTGTCCGGCCAAGTCCTTTTTCCCAAGGGTGATCGGCAGAGACTTGCTCTGAATAGGTGTGCAGGTTGTAAACTTCGCGTCGCGAATGCCTTGTAAGACCTGCTCCGGCAAGGGCAGGGATTCAAAAATCAAAAGTTCCAAAAGATGCTCCGGGCGGGCAATTCTCACATCGGCGCGTGAGGGTTAGAGCCTTTATTTTCAAAAGGTTAAAAATCATTATTGACGCTCGGGGTTATTATGAGGGGCTGGCCCTTGATTTGCAACTCAAATCTCATTTTACTTGACTTTGCAAGGGGCAAAATGGTTAAATCACGTTCAATTTTTATTCCGGTAACAACCTCGATTGTAAGCCCGCCTGGTCTTGATCTCAAAGAGTTTCCCTTTGATTTTCAATGGTTTTATTGCGATAAGGGGATAAACCGGAAACTTGGAATAAGGTGATTTTGTGATTCAACACGATGTAGTGGTTGTTGGTGCTGGTCTTGCGGGGATGCGTTCCGCTTTGGAAGTATGCAAGGAGCTGGATGTTGGCATGTTGACCAAAGTGTATCCCTCCCGGTCGCATTCCGGTGCTGCGCAGGGGGGTATTGCCGCTTCACTGGGGAACTCGGAGCCGGATAGTTGGGAAGAACATATGTACGACACCGTCAAGGGTGGCGACTTTCTCAGCGATCAGGATGCGGTAGAAGAGTATGTCAAAGCGGCTCCCAGAGTCATCTATGAATTAGAACATATGGGTTGCGTTTTCAGCCGCACACCCGATGGGAAAATCGCCCAGCGCAGTTTTGGCGGGCATTCGAAACCGCGTGCTTGTTTTTCCGCCGACCGCACCGGACATGCTATTTTGCATGCCCTTCATGAACAGCTCATGAAGAATGCGAAATCCGTAAAAATTTATAACGAGTGGTACATGCATGCCCTGATTGTCGATGGCGACCGTTGTAACGGTGTGGTGGTGAGCAATATCCAGACCGGAGAGGTGGAAGTAATACAAGCCAAAGCGGTGATATTTTGCACCGGGGGATATGGCAGGGTATTCAAAATCACTTCCAACGCCTTTGCCAGTACTGCCGATGGAGTCATGGCCGCGTACGATGTAGGGATTCCCCTGGAAGACCTGGAGTTTGTCCAGTTTCATCCATCAGGTTTGTATCGTCAGGGAATTTTATTTTCGGAAGCGGCGCGAGGAGAAGGAGCTTATCTCCTGAACGGAAAAGGCGAACGCTTCATGCAAGAGTATGCTCCGTCCCGTATGGAACTGGCTCCCCGTGATATTGTGGCCCGGGCCGAGCAAAGCGAAATGGATGCCGGCCGCGGTGTGGATGGCAAAGACTGCATCCATCTTGACCTGCGCCATCTGGGTGAGGCCCGGATTAAGGAACGCCTGCCGCAAATCAGGCAACTGGGTATCGATTTCCTCGGTGTGGACTGTATTACAGATTGTCTGCCCATTCAGCCTACTGCGCATTACTCGATGGGCGGTATTCCGACCGATATAAATTCCCACGTGATTCTTGACGCAGAGGGCACCCGAATGAAAGGGTTTTTCGCCGCTGGCGAATGCTCTTGTGTCTCTGTTCATGGTGGAAACAGGCTGGGAACAAATTCCCTTCTGGAAGCTGTGGTGTTTGGAGAACGTGCGGGAAAGTCTGTTCTCGAATATGCTGCGGGCATTGACTACGGAAACGTGAATGAAGGACAGGAAAAAGCCCGGATCTTGAAAAAGTTTGAGGATATTTTTCAAAGAGATGGATCGGAAAGCTACAACACCATCCGTGATGAGATGAAAGAGGTGATGATGACCCATTGCGGTGTTTTTCGCAATGAAGAAAAACTTAAAATCTGTATTGAAACCTTGAAAGGACTGCAAGAAAGGTTCAAAAAAGGTAAAGTAACCGATAAGGGCAAGCTTTTCAATACCGAAATTTATGAAATTATGGAATTGGGAAACATGCTGAGCATTGCCCAGCTAATCGCTAACGGCGCCCTGCTA
>Ga0209445_1001155_pt1 | contig 14454 bp, 14 predicted proteins | sample MarorgKNORR_S2LV_4_FD_188223 | JGI IMG/M metagenome (GOLD analysis project Ga0209445, IMG submission 188223) | Marine microbial communities from the Southern Atlantic Ocean, analyzing organic carbon cycling - NADW_A/KNORR_S2/LV (SPAdes) (version 2) | ecosystem: Environmental > Aquatic > Marine >...
ATCGCGGAAAACGTTAAACGCCGTTTCAGCCTATCGTCCCAGTTGCGAGAGTTGACCCGGCCCCTGCGTAGACGCAAGAAGGAGCCGACCACCGGAGCCAAACCTGAGGCTGAATCGAAGACCGACGCCCAATCGTAGGGGTAAATCTATGTGAATCCTTGGCGGTGTAAGGGCGGGTTTCTAACCCGCCCTGCTTGCGGAAGTCACGTTCTGGAATGAACCGCGCCTTCCCCAGCGACATGGTTTCGACTCTGAGGAATCGGTGTTTCTGAACCAGGGCGAGTCAGAGACCCGCCCCTTCGCAGATAAATGGCACGTCTAGTTGAAAATTCACTACGCCGAGAGCGCGCCTACGTTGCGCCAAGCATTATTTCGTTGGTCGGATCCTCTACGCTGTATCCGGCTCCCAGCCCCAGGTGCGGGGGCCCCAGCCCGCTTCGTAGACCTCGCCTTTCTTGATGGCCATCACGGGGACCACGGCCTTGTCGCTCTTCTTGGGGTCACGCAAGATGTCGTATAGCACCCAGTCGCCGTCTTTGATCTCTAAGACCGATAGGTCGGCCTGCTTCCCGACGGCCAGTGTGCCGAGCCGGTCGGCAACTCCGGCGGCCTTGGCGGGGTTCTCGGTGGACATGGTGACCACCTGATCGAAGGTGAAACCCATGGCCAGGAACCGGGTCATCATCTCGGTCATGCTGTGCACCGTGTTGGCCCGTCCGGGCACGGTCAGATCGGTGCTGATGCAGTGAGGGATCACGCCTTGGTCCAGGATCTTCTGCCCCACCTCAAAACTAAAATTCATCTGGCCGTGGGCGGTGTCCAGCCAGACCCCTCGGTCATGGGCCTCCTTGGCTTCAGGCACCAGCTTGCTGTTGCTATCCAATACGCCGCCGGGATTGGCGGTGAAGTAGTGAGTGACGATGTCGCCCTTGTCCAGGATGGGCAGCAGCTCGCGAATCACATTGGCGTCGTAGCGCTTCATGGTGTCTCCGATGTGCACCATGAGAGGCACCCCGGCCTCCACCGCCGCCCGTTTGGCCAACCTGGGCATCTCCATTCCCATAATCTCCAACGCGGGAGAGACCATCCGGGCTTTCACACCGGAAATCACGCCCTTGTTGTCATTGATCACCTCGATCGTCTTGTCCAGGTTGATGCTGTCGGGACTAAAGATGTCCGGCGTGGTGTTCAAGCCGGTACGGCAGATGTGCAGGAAGCAGATTATCTCCGTGGCGGTGTTGGGCAAGATGTGGGCCGGGAAGCCGCCAAAGTTGTCGCAGCCGGCGCTTCCAGCATCGACCATCGTCGTGACGGCGGCCCGCACGCCGCCGATGTCCGGGTCTACCCCGTTGGCGTTCACGCCCGAATAAACGTGGGTGTGCAGGTCGATCAGTCCGGGGGTAACGACCTTGCCTTTAACTTCGACAACCCGTTTGGCTTCCTCGGATGGGATGTCCGCGGCGACCTTGACGATCTTGCCGTTCTCGATGGCGATGTCACTCACGCCGTGGAGGTTCTGGGAAGGGTCGACGACCGTGCCGCCCTTTACGATCAGGTCATACATGGGAAAATGGGCCTCCTGAATACGCTGGGATTACATAACGCGAATGGCCGGTTGGGCCAGACGGCAAATTATACCGCGAATCTAATGGGGAGGAGCCAGCCGGGGCGAGAAAACACCGTAAGGGCTCTACTTGAACAGGTCGCCGACGGACTGGCCCTTGTGGATGCGGTAGATGGCCTCACCCAACAGAGGCGCAACCGAGAGGACGGTGAACTTGCCGTTGCGTTTCTCCGGCGGCATGGGGATGGTGTCGGTCACCACCACCTCACTGAATTTGCTCTTGGCCATGACCTCAGACCCGTCTTTGGACAGAACGGGGTGTGTCACGCAGCAAAAGACATCTTTCACGCCCTGTTCGTACAGCGCTTTGGCGGCGTTGACTATGGAGCCGCCGGTGACGATCTCGTCGTCGAACACCAGCGCGGTCTTGCCTTCGACTTCACCGATGACATTCATGGTCTCGCTGATGTCGTTGTTATTCATCCGCCTCTTTTCAATGATGGCCAACGGGGCACCGAGGCGCTCCGCGATATCACGGGCCTTCTTGCTGATGCCGATGTCGACGGCCACCACTACCAGGTCTTGAATCTCTTTGGCGGCGAAATAATCGCCCAAGAGTGGCAAAGTCGTCAGCTCGTCCACGGGGATATTGAAGAAACCCTGGATCTGACCCGCGTGCAGGTCGACGGTCAGCAGGCGGTCGGCGCCGGCTGCGGTTAGAAGGTCGGCCACCAACCGTGCGGTGATGGGGACTCGGGGCTGGTCTTTCTTGTCGGTGCGTCCGTAGCCGTAATAGGGGACAACCGCGGTGATGCGGCCCGCCGACGCCCGTTTGCAGGCGTCGATCATGATCAACAGTTCCATCAGGTTGTCGTTGACCGGGAAACAGGTAGGCTGGATTATAAAAACGTCGCGCTGGCGTATATTCTCGTGGATCCGCACGAATGTGTTGTCGTTGGCAAACTTGAAGACTTCAGCCTGCCCCAGGGGAATATCCAGATACTCGCACACCGAGTTGGCCAACTCCGGGTGTCCGTTGCCGGTGAAGACTTTCAGTTCATCGAGGATCGGGTTCATTCAGCGGCCCTCGTAAAATGGTTTTCGTGATTCCCTGATCGCCCTGGTCCCCTCCCCGTGGTCGTAGGAGGTCAACGTGATTGTCTCCGCAGCGGCGGCCATCTTCAAGGCCGTATCCAGGTCAAACTCAAGACCTTTGTAGAGCATGAGCTTGGAAAGCCGGATGGCGATGGGCGGACCGGCGGCGATCTTCCGCGCCATTTCCATTGTAGTCGACTCCAATTCATCCTCGTCAACAAGATGGTTTAAGAAACCTAAGCGGTAGCCTTCCTCGGCCTCCATGAAGTCGCCGGTGAACAGCATTTCCGCCGCCTTGCCCATGCTGCCCAGGACCCGAGGTAAGAGCCAGGTGCCGCCGAAGCCGGGGAACAGCCCGATGCGGATGTAGGCCACCATGAACCGGGCTCTGGGTGATGCGATCCGGATGTCGCAGGCGCAGGCAATATCGAGTCCGGCCCCCACCGCGGTCCCGTTGATCATGGCGATCACCGGTTTTTCCATACGCTGCAAGCCCAATATAACCCTCTGGGCCAGACTAAAACTACGGCGGATGTCGTCGGTGTTATCCGAGACCCACAGGCCGGGGTCACTGCCGCCTTGCAGGGCGTTTAGGTCGCCGCCGGCGCAGAAGGCTTGCCCCGCTCCCGTGATGATCAATACCCGGATATCGTCGTCCGCCGCCACATCGTCGATCGCCTGCCCCATCTCGTCAGTTGCGTCGTCGTGTAGAGCGTTCCTGCGGTCTGGTCTGTTGATGGTTAACCGGGCGATGTGTTCGACCGGGTCTTTTTCGAGAATTATGTGCTGGTAATCGGGCATAGTTGGGCTGGGGGTTGGGCTGGGGCAAGGCAGATTATAGCATAGGAACTGAGGCTGGAAAAGCCAAATTCAGTGAGATTCAGCCAAGCTTGAAAACGTATGAAAAGACAGGCGGATACGCTATTATTTACTTGCAGTCGATTTTGACCCCGGATCGACCCCGGTCCCATCACCGCTTTTTGCCTGGTCCGGGCTGAGCCCGCGCCGGGTCCTATATAGGAGGACAGACCATGGAGGTCTTACTCAGTTCGCCCAGGGGATTCTGCGCCGGAGTGGTTCGGGCCATCGACGTGGTGGACATCTGCCTCAGGAAATATGGGCCGCCGGTCTACGTAAAGCATCAGATCGTCCACAACCCATATGTGGTAAATGATCTGGAGCGCCGGGGCGCCATTACCGTGGAGGATGTAGACGAGATTCCTGAGGGCTCGCTGGTTGTGTTTTCCGCCCACGGTTCACCGCCTGAAGATTTCGTGAAGGCCAAGGCCCGCGACCTAAAGGTCATCGACGCCGTCTGCCCGCTGGTCACCAAGGTACACAATGAGGCCAAGAAATATCACCGCGAGGGCAAGAAAGTGGTTTTGGTTGGCCACCAGGGGCATCAGGAAGTCCGAGGCACCATGGGCCAGGTGGAGATGACCCTGATCGACGGCGATTCCGAGGAAGAACTCTCGGCCTGGGCTGACGATCAAGAAGTTGCGGTTTTGACCCAGACTACTCTTTCGGTGGGCGACACCGCGCAGGCGATTGACTCCATCAGAGACAAGTTCCCAAACGCGGTGGTTCGAAACGACATATGTTACGCCACCACCAACCGGCAGGACGCGGTTAGACAGATGGCTGGAAGCGTTGACCTGGTTCTGGTCATCGGGGCCCAGAACAGCTCGAATTGCAACCGGCTCAGGGAAGTCGCCGAGTCTTTGGGCGTGCCCTCATATCTGATCAATGGGCCGGAAGAGATCGACCCGTCATGGCTGGAAGGCAGCGATACGGTGGGCATAACCTCCGGCGCATCGACCCCTGAAGTGCTGGTGGAGAGTGTGATCGAAAAACTGGCCCCTGACAAAGTGACCATGGTGTCCGGTGTTGAAGAAGATATCTCGTTCAACCTGCCCAAGCAGCTCCGCTAGTCATGCTTTATTTCCGGACGGCCCGCGCCGGTCAGCCCTGCCCGTAGGCTGATGGCCCCCGTGCCGGATCAAGACAACTTCCATCAGGACGGGGCGCCGTCGACCCCGCCATCCATATTGCGGCGAGTACTGTCCCTGCCGGCCATCACCTCGATGGCGTTGGCCGCCCTCTTTCTGGTATTCATCGTCACCAGGTTCGACGTTGACATGGGTGGGACGTGGGACCGGGTCACCGGTTCAAACCCCTGGTATCTAGCCCTAGCGTTCTTGGTGCATTACACCACATTCGTCTTCCGTGGGGCCCGCTGGCGGTTGCTGTTGCAGAATACCTCAGCTCCCGAAACAGAAGTGCCAGGGGTTTTCTACTGCAGCCGGTTGGTGCTGTTGGGTTGGTTCGTGAACTCTGTCGGCGTGCTCCGCCTGGGGGACGCATACCGTGCCTACCTCTACCGCGACGAGCAGGGCGGATCGTTCTCCCGGACCATCGGCACCATCCTGGCGGAACGGGCGATGGATACAGTGCTGGTGGCGCTGTTGATGCTGGCCGCCGTGCCGTTTCTGTTGGACCGTGGCAACAGCGTGACCTGGGTGGTGCTGGGGTTGGCCATTTCTTTGGTCGTGGGACTTGCGGTGATGTTGGTGGCTATGACATGGGCCAGAGGACTGCTGGTACGGCGGATGCCCCTCTGGTTGGCAGTACGCTACGACCGGTTTCACCAGGGCACCATGGGCAGTTTCCAGCGCCTGCCCATGGCCACGGTATTGGGTCTGCTTGGCTGGGCGGCCGAGATCGCCAGGCTGTACCTGGTCGTTCAGGCGTTGGGGTTCGACATCAGTTTCGCTTTGGCGGTGTTCCTGACTCTGGCCAATTCACTGCTGAGTTTGGTGCCGACTCCGGGGGGAGTCGGGGCTGTGGAGTCGGGTGTCGGCGGACTCGCGGTGCGCCTTTCCAGCCTGAGCGCCACCGCCGCCGCGGCTTTGGTGCTGATTGACCGGGCCATCACCTATCTCAGCGTGATCGTCATTGGAGTGGTGCTGTTTGTGGCGCGTCAGGCGCTTTGGCGTCCCAGAACGGCCGACGCCGGCGCCGTGGGGGAATAGGACGAGACGTGCTGTACACCGCCAGTTTCTATCACCCGGACCATTGGGAGGGGACAGTCTACCGGATCTCCAGGGCCCACCCTCGGGGGCAGACCACCCGTTGGGAGGTGCAGCCCTATCTGTACCCTTCACGCCAATTGCTGACCGAATACCGGGACGGGGGAGTAGACTTCGCCGGCCTTACTGAACGGTACCGGGAAGAGCTACAGACCAACTACAACTGGGAAGCGGATTTCCAACACTGGCTGGGTTCGCTCAAGCCGGATGAGGACTTCACGCTACTATGCTTCGAGCCGGAGGGCGAGCCCTGCCACAGGAGAGTGGCGGCCGCCTGGTTGCTAGAGATCAAGCCGGAGTTGGGTCTCGGGCAGATGCGGTAGACCTACCATTCTGAACGGGCGGGCCGGGCCATCAGCTCTGCCATGGCTTTCTGCGGGGATAGCCCGTCGAATAGCACCCGCGACGCCATCTCGGAGATGGGCATCTCCACGCCCAGTTCTCGAGCCAGGATCAAGGCGGCCTGGGTGGCGTTCACCCCTTCAGCCACATTGTCCATGGAGTCGCGTATCTCCCGCCAGGTGCGGCCCTTGGCCAGTTCTTCGCCCACGTGCCGGTTTCGGCTGAGGCGGCTGGAGCAGGTGGCGACCACGTCGCCCAGTCCGGCCAGTCCGGCGAAGGTCAGCGAGTCGGCGCCTGCGGCGATGCCTAGGCGGGTCATCTCGGCCAAGCCCCGCGTTATAAAAGCCGCTTTGGCGTTCTCTCCGGTGCCCATGCCGTCGCCGATTCCGGCGCCCAGAGCCACGATGTTCTTCAGGGCCCCGGCCAGTTCCACCCCCAACACGTCGGCGCTGGTGTAGACTCTGTATTCCGCCGACATGAGGGCGTTCTGCGCCTTCTGCGCCGCGTCAGGATTCTTGCTGGCGATCACCGTGGATGCCGGTTTGCCCGCGGCGATCTCCTTGGCCAGGTTGGGTCCGGACAGAACGCAGATGTCTTCGTGGAAATCGGCAGGCAGTTCATCTTGCAGCACCTGGCTCATCCGCCTGGCCGTCGGCAGTTCCAGACCCTTGGTGGCGCTGAGGACGATCGCGCCGGCCCGGAGGTGGGGTTTTATCCGTTGCACGTTCTCCCGCAGCCGGTCCGAGGGCACCGCGATGATTACCAGGTCGCTTTGCTTTAGGGCAGATTCCGGTTCGCCGGTAACGCTCAGCCGATCGGGGAATGGAGCATCGGGCAGGAACCTGGTGTTCCGGCCTTGTGAAGCCAGAGTCTCGGCCTCGGCTTGGGTGCGGGCCAGGATGGTAACCGGGACATCGTTCTGGGCCAATAAGATGCCCAGTGTTGTGCCCCAGGTGGTTGCGCCGATGATTGCCGCTTGAACGCTCAAAAGAAACCCGCCAGAAAGAATCCCAGCCCAGCCTAAAGATCGGACAAGACTAGTCTATTGGGAAAAATAAAGGGAGTCGAGGCGGGGAGTGAGGGGATTACTCGACTTTGGTGGCGGGTTGGCCCAGCCGGCGCTCGTTGCCGTCGCGGATCCGCTGGAGATTGTCCCGGTGTTGCCAGACGAGCATGGCGCAGGCGATGAAACCGTACACCATATAGGTGTCTGAGTTCATACCGGCCAGGGCCAGGGCCAGGATGGCCAATGCCCCAATCATGACACCGATCACCGAACCCAGGGAGATATACCGGCTCAGCGCGGTGACTGTTAAGAACGTTGCAGTAGCGAATATGGCGGCCACCGGCACCATCAGCGCCAAGCCGCCCAGGGCCGTCAGGATGCCCCGGCCTCCCTTGAACTGCAGGAAAACCGGCCAGTTGTGGCCCGCCAGTACGATCAGTCCGGCGGCAACCTCCGCGCCGTTGGTGCCGATCACTTCCCGGGCGAGGACCACCGCCATGACCCCTTTTCCGATGTCCAGAGTCAGCACCACTACGGCTGACTTGACGCCTCCGGTGCGCAGTACGTTGGACATTCCGGTGCGCCCGCTGCCGAATTCCCGTACGTCCACGCCCATCTTCCACTGCAAGAGCGTGTAGCCCCAGGAGATGGAACCCAGCAGATAAGACAGCGGCAAAACCGCGCTGTACCGGGCTGCCTCTGACTGGCCGTCCATGTTCAACAGGGCAATTACGACACCGGCGATGATGAATGGAATGGCTACAGCTTGGATGATGATTGATTTGGGGGGTCTGTTCATGGAGCTAAGGCCGCGGACGAGTGGGCGGGTTGAAAAAATATCATCGGGCTCTGAACACCAATTTCAGATGGGTGCGGTCAAAGCCGAACGTGTCGCGAATCTTGTTTTCCAGATAGCGCTGGTAGGTGAAGTGTACCAGTTCAGGATTGTTGACCGTGAAAAGAAAGGTGGGCGGATTTATCCCAACCTGCTGCAGCCGGTTGATCTGCACTCTTTGGCCCCGGTGCTTCTTGACCACCGGCGGTTGGTGGTCGGCCAGCGCGTCGGCCAGCATGAATTGGAGGTCCCTGGAGCGCACCAACCGCATGCGTTCCGTCCAGAGGTCTTGGGCGGTGTCCATAAGGGTCTTGATACCCTCTCCCTCCAAAGCCGACGTGAAGACGATGGGCACGTAGGGCATGAAGTGGAGCCGGTCTCGGACGGTTGCTGCCGCGCGGTATCTGGCGGCGGCGCCTTCATCGGCGAATAAGTCCCATTTGTTGATCACCACGACCAACCCGCGGCATATCTCCCACGCCAGGCCGGCGATGTGTGCGTCTTGGCTGGTGGCCAATTCCGAAGCATCGGTAACAAGGAGTGTGATGTCGCTGCGGTTCACCGCGCCAACCGCCCGAATCACGCTGTATTTCTCGATCCCCTGGGACACCTGGCCCGGTCGGCGGATCCCGGCGGTGTCTATGACCACGACGTCTCGGCCGTTGTAGGTGATCTGTGTGTCCAGAGCGTCCCTGGTGGTGCCGGCCACCTCGCTTACGATGGAGCGTTCCTGTCCCAGGATGGCGTTCAGCAGACTGGATTTGCCCACGTTGGTGCGGCCCACGATGGCCAGGTTCAGCGCGCCCTTCTGGTATGTCGGCGTGTTCTCATCAAGCTGCTGGAGTTCTTCGTCCAGGCCCACCGGGTCGGGCTCCATGTTGGCGGTCACCCGCTCCATCAGGCTGTGGATGCCGTAGTTGTGAAAGGCGCTGATGGGCTCCGGGTCGCCCATTCCCAGGCCGTAGAACTCGGGAGCGCTGAATTCCCGGGTGTCGTTGTCCACCTTATTTACGGCCAGCACCACCGGTTTCTTGGTGAAACGCAGCATCTCGGCGGCGGTGATGTCCGAGGGAATCATGCCGTCCACCACGTCGGTCACCAAGATGATCACGTCGGCGTCGGCCACCGCCATCTCGGCTTGCTCCTGGACCAACTGCCTGATGACGCCTTCCGGGTTGGACTCCAGACCGCCGGTGTCCAGCAAGATGAAATGGTAGTCGTCCCACCAGGCGTCGGCCATCAAGCGGTCGCGGGTGGTGCCCGCCACGTCGCTGACGATGGCCTGCCGGCGGCGGACGATCCGGTTGAAGAGCGATGACTTGCCGACGTTAGGCCGGCCTATGATTGCGACTATGGGAATTGCCAAATCAACACCATTACCAAGAACGTTAGAGGGTCTGGCCCCTTCCTGGGAAGGACTCAGTTCCCGGCGAGCAGAAATTCCAAAACCGTTTTTTGGGCGTGCAACCGGTTGTGCGCCTGGGCGAACGCCACCGATTGCGGATGCTCCAGCATGCCCGGCGGGATTTCTTCCCCGTAATGGGCCGGCATATCGTGCATGAACAGAGCGCCGGCGTTGGCCTGCTGCATCAGCTCTGGGTCTACCCTGTAACCGTCAAAAGCCGACTTGCGGATCGTCGATTCTGCTTCCTGTCCCATGCTGGCCCAGACATCGGTATAAACCACGTCAGCACCGGCCACTGCTTCCGCCGGGCTGGCAACGGTTCGAACCTGGACCGATGACCCGTTGGCCCTGGCTTGCGCCTGCAGCACCGACGCCTCATCTAAAGTATACCCTTGCGGCGAGGCGCTGGTGAAATTTATGCCCACCGCGGGCAGGGCCAAACAAAGGCTCCGCGCCACATTGTTTCCGTCGCCCACATACGCCAGGCTGAGGCCATCCAGGTTGTCTTTGTGCTCGTAGATGGTGAGCAGGTCGGCCATGATCTGGCAGGGGTGCTCCAGGTCCGACAGGGCGTTCACCACCGGGATGCTAGCGTATTTCGCTAGGTCTACCAGTAGTTCATGGTTAGAGAGGCGGGCTACGATGCAGTCCACGTATCCCGATAACACCTTGGCCACGTCAGACGCCGGTTCGCGTCCCCCCAGGTTCACCTCTTCCTTTGACAGGAAAACCGAATACCCGCCCAGTTCCTGGATGCCCACTTGAAAGCTCACCTTGGTGCGGAGGGACGGCTTGTCGAACAAGAGGGCCACGGTCTTGCCGGTCAACGGCTTGGCGCTCTGTCCGCCTTTGGGCGCCAGCTTGGTTTCCCGGGCCCGTTTGAGCAGGCCCAGGGTCTCGTCCGCCGTGATGTCGGTTACGGACAGAAAATCTCGTTTCGTCGGCATGAAGAGGTCCCTTGAGTTTTGGACGCGTTCCTGACGCGTTCATCAAAGCGTGTCTACCATTATAGGCGTTGTGCGAAAGGGTTAAAACTGGCCCCGGACCGGGCATGGATCAAGGCGTGGATTGCGCCTGGCGGACTATCTGCTATCATGTGTGAGCGAACGACCGAGGCCTCGACCGGCTGCGGGCGGAGGTCGTCGGGAAAACGAGTCCGTTGGAGGACAGGCGACATGGCTAGCCCCGGTATCAACCCAGGCATGAAGGCTGAAACACAGACGTTGGTGTGCGAGCACAACGTGGCGGGCCATGTGAACAAGTTCAGCACCCCCGCCATGATTCAGTTGATGGAACAGGCATCCTCCGCAGTGGTCAACGATGCCCTGCAAGAGGGTGAAGTCTCGGTGGGCATCGAGGTGAATATTCGCCACCTGGCGGCCGCCGACATCGGCGCGACCATCATCGCCCACGCGGAACTCATCGAAGTCGACCGCAATCGTCTGACCTTCCAAGTGGAGGCCTTCGACGGCGATAAAAAGATCGGTGACGGCACCCACAAACGGGCGATAATCAAGACCGGCGGCTAGTTTAGAGCGCGCCGGCAGCTGGGTCTTAGCGGCCCGATTCAAACCTAGTCTGGAGCAATAAGCATGGCGAATATGGAGCATGTTCAACTCGTTAAGCGGGGCCGAGACCACGTTGCCCGCTGGCGGGAAGCCAACCCCGACGACAACCTGGACCTGAACGCAGCCTACATGAGCTACGTTAGGGCGCCTCAAGTCGACATCAGCGGCGCCGACATCAGAGACTCTGATCTCATGGGAGCCGTGCTGCAGCGCGCCAATCTCTCCGGCTGCTACATGAACCCCTGCCATCTTTACCACGCCAATCTGAGGGAGACCAACCTAACCCGTGCCAGGCTGAACGGCGCCAACTTGCGGGGCGCGGACCTCCGAGGCGCCGACCTTTCGGGGGCGGACCTGGACCGTGCTGTTCTCTCTGAAGCCAACCTGACCGGCGCCAAGCTGGTCAACGCCAATCTTTCTAGGGTCAGCCTGACGGGGGCAAACTTGACCGACGCCGATCTGACCGGCGCCAGCTTTGCCGGAGCTTCGCTGGTTCGGGCGAATATGACCAATGCCAAGTGCACCGACAGCGATTTCTTCCAGACCCAATTCTGGAGCGTGGATCTGACCGGGGCCGACCTGACCGGCAGTCTGTTCGGTTATTCGGTCTTCCAGGACTGTGACATGAGCGGCGCCAGGGGGCTTGACCAAGTTCGGCACGATGCACCAAGCACAATCGGTCTGGACTCGCTGTTCCGCTCCCACGGGCAGATACCGGAAGCGTTCTTGCTGGGCGCCGGCCTGCCCGCCGCCGCCGGCGGGTTCTTGCCGGCGGCCAACGCAGATACCACCAGCCTGAGGGAGTGCTTCATATCTTGCACTGACGAGGAGGAGGAGTTCGCCAAGGTCCTGCGGGACGACCTGCGGGAACAGGGCGTGCGCTGCTGGGTGTTCTCCCAGGTGGTACGCGGAAACGCCTTGGTGGACCGGCATAGCGCCTCAGACCAAGAAGAGATCGAGCGTTGGCTCCGGAACTACGACAAGATGGTAATCCTGGGGTCGGCGGCTTCACTGGAGGTAGAGACGATCTTGAATGACATCACCGCCGCCAAGCAGATGCAACTTTCAACCGAAACCTGGTGTCTGTACCTGGGCGCGACCGACAACACGCTAACGGAGCCGAAGGTTCGGACCGCTCGAAACCTAGTCGCCGAGCATGTGGTGTTCGATCTGACCGGCCAATCTGGCGACCGCGACACGTACCTAAAAGAGGTGGTCCGCTTGGCCGAGGCCTTAAAACAGGACCAACCGGCCAGCGACGGAATCCCGAAAGCGGACATCAGCGTGGACCAACTCTAGTCAGACCCAGCAGTATCGCAAACCAAAGGGCCGCCCTTCCGAGGAAGGACGGCCCTTTTTCTTTCGCCGGAGGGTGATCGAACACGCGCGGTCTATAATGGATGAACATTGTTTTCGTTCACGGCGCAGGTTAGCCCGGCGTTCAACTGGGCCAAAACGATCTCTTGAAGCAAGGCAATTGAATATGACGGAACTCCGTGTCCTGGTGGTCTCTCTGGACCGTCTGTCCCATGCCGGCCTGGCGTCGGTGCTAGACCAGCAACCGGGCCTGACAGTGGTGGGGCAGGTTTCCGGAGATGAAGAATCGTTCCTGCCTGCGGACATCTATGATCCGGATGTCATCGTGTGGGACGTTTCCTGGGAAACAGCGTCGGCCACCCGCAACCTGGGACTCCTGTCCGAAAACTCCCCCGCTGTGCTGGCGCTGGCGGCCACCGTGGACCAGGCCGGCCAGGCCCGGAAAGCCGGCGCCCAAACGATCTTGGGTCGAAACGCCTCCCCAGAAGCGTTGGCCGCGGCCCTGTTCGCTCTGAGCCACGGGCTACAGGTGACTGACCCAGCCCTGTCCGGAGACGCAGGCCAATCCCAATCGGGCCCCGAAGCCGTCTCTCCGTTGACTCCCAGGGAGAACGATGTCCTGTGGCTTTTGGCCGAAGGGTTGCCCAATAAAGGGGTCGCCTCCCGACTGGAAGTGAGCGAGCACACCGTCAAATTCCACGTAAATTCCATCATGGGAAAGCTCAACGCCCAGAACCGCACCGAAGCCGTGACCCTGGCCACCCGGCTGGGATTGCTTCCCCTCTGACCTGCCCGTTTTTCTAGGTTTGGCCCTAGCCGGACGTGGGATGCCCGGGTCACTTCTTGTTGTTAGCCTGTATACAAGCGGTGAGGTCGCCGCGGAATTCAACCGGCTCACCACCCCCTTAACGCTCGTGGCGGTCCTGGTCCGAGAACTGGGAGTCGAACATGTCAACAGTATTACCCGATCTTTCAGGGGCCCTAGCCGACGCTGTAGTGTCGGCGGCTGATGGTTTGGTGCGGGTGGAGGGCCGTGACCGCCTGCCTGCCACCGGTATCATCTGGGGCGCGGAAGGACTGATCGTCACCTCACACCACGTATTGGAGCGGGACGAGAATATAAAAGTGGGATTTCAGGACGGGGAGTCAGTGTCTGCGGAGCTCATAGGCCGCGACCCCAGCACCGACCTGGCGCTGCTTCGAACGTCCAAACAGGGGTTAAAGGCGCCCGACTGGGCCGACCCTGAGAGTCTCCGGGTGGGCCATTTTGCATTGGCGCTGGGAAGGCCCGGGGCCACCGTCCGGGCCACCATGGGAATAATCTCGGCATTGGGCAAGGCTTGGCGAACCCCCGCCGGTGGGCCAGTGGACCGTTACCTCCAAACCGACACAGTGATGTACCCCGGGTTCTCCGGAGGCCCGTTGGTGGACGCTCAAGGCCGGTTTGTGGGCCTGAACACCTCGGCGTTGCTGCGTGGCGTCTCGATCACCGTTCCAGCTCCCACTCTTGAGCGGGTGGTGCGCGACCTGAAAAAACACGGCAGCGTCCGCCGGGCCTACCTTGGCGTCGGCGCCCAGCCGACGCGGCTGCCGGATGCGGTGGCCAAAGACCTGGGTCAGGAGACTGGACTCTTGCTGGTCTCGGTTGAGCCGGGCAGTGCGGCTGAGAAGGGAGGACTGTTCCTGGGCGACACCCTGGTGACTCTGGGAGAATCCCCTCTGCGGCATATGGACGATCTATTCAACGCCTTGGACGGCGACCGCATCGGCAACTCCGTCGCGGTCCGTATCCTTCGGGGCGGCCAGTCGGTCGAATTGACCGTTTCGCTAACGGCCCATCCGTAGGTAAGAAATGATGACTACTTTGATACCCCAACTGAACGCTGACCTCAGCGAATTAGCGGACCGGGTGCGAAATAGCCTGGTGCAAGTAACGGTAGGACGCCGCGGTTCCGGATCGGGTGTGGTGTTCTCCGATGATGGACTGGTCATCACCAACTCCCACGTAGTCTCCGGAAAGGGCCGCCGCAGTTCCGGTGACAGGCTGCAAGTGACCCTGCCGGACGGAGCGGTGGTGGCTGGGGAGTTGCTGGCCAAAGACGAAGAGTCTGACGTAGCGGTTCTGAAGATCGAAGGCGCCGAGGGAAACCTGCCTGAGCTTCATCCCATCGAATTGGGTGACTCCAGGTCCCTGCGGGCAGGCCAGTGGGTGATGTCCATGGGTCATCCCTGG
>Ga0209445_1001159_pt1 | contig 14438 bp, 18 predicted proteins | sample MarorgKNORR_S2LV_4_FD_188223 | JGI IMG/M metagenome (GOLD analysis project Ga0209445, IMG submission 188223) | Marine microbial communities from the Southern Atlantic Ocean, analyzing organic carbon cycling - NADW_A/KNORR_S2/LV (SPAdes) (version 2) | ecosystem: Environmental > Aquatic > Marine >...
CGGCATGGGGTTCGCTCTCCGGCTCTTTTGAAACGGAGCGACTCATTGCAGTTTGTGTGATTTATTTTCTGGCACTTGGTGTCTCAGCCCATCTGCTGGACGCGGTTGGCGGAAAGACAAAGCCGTGGGGAGATTTGCCGAAGAGGAAACTCTGGACTGTATCAATGATTGTGCTGGGAGTTGCATTTACAATTGGAATGTACTACGCCTTCTTGGATTCGCCTCTGCTGTTTGCGATAGGAATTGCGGAAGGGTTTTTCCTGTTTGCATATAATTTGGAATTGTTCGGGGGAAGATTCCACAACAACTCGTCAACAATAATTTCGTGGGCAATACTACCGGTTTTTGCTGGCTCGGTAATCCAGACAAACTCAATCTCGCTGGAAACAATCATACTTTGCGGAATCTCTTCAGTCATAACTTACATTTTGATAACGACATCAAGAAAGTACAAGCACCTGAGGCGTAACAATAAAAGTCATTCAGAGATTAAAAGATGTGAAACCATTCTAAAACTTCTTACGATTGGAGTTTTGGTTGGCACTGCAATATTTCTTGTTGTGAGATTCTAGTTTGGCTTGAGAATTATTTTTCCGACCAGCCCTTTTCCATTGAGCATCTTTTTGTGAGCCTCCACCGCATCCTCAAATGTAAAGACGGAATCGATAATTACCTTTATCTTTCCTTGACCCATCCAGTGAAATCCCTCCTCTAACTCTGCACGAGTTCCCTGTGTAGAGCCTAAAATGTTAATACCCTTGAAAAATATGTGGCGCAGGTCGGTTGGCACATCATATCCAGTTGTAGCACCAGTAGTTACAAGTGTTGCACCATATTTCAGTAAAGTTAGTTCTTTGTTAAAATGCGAGCCGCCAATATGCTCAAAGATTATATCAATTCCCGGCGAGACACCATCTCTCTTTGCAATTTCTTTGGTTATTCCTCTGACTTCCTTATGCCAGTCTTCCTTTCTATGATCTACAGCATAATCTGCACCAAGTTCTTTGAGTTTTTCCAGTTTGTCAGAACTTGCGGTAGCAATAACTGTACAGGCATATAGTTTTGCAATTTGTATTCCAAAAATTCCAACACCAGAACTACCGCCCATAATTAAGACAGTTTGACCTGGTTTAATCTTGGCTCGCCCAACTAACATGTGCCAAGATGTTAAAAGTGTCATTGATGCAGCCGCAGCTTCCTCATAACTTACATTGTCTGGAATTTTTACGACATTGATTTCTGGAAGATGCGCAATCTCACAGTAGCCTCCCCACAGTGGTCCAGTTTCAAATCCCCAAATTTTTCGTTGTCTGCAATCATATTCTCTACCATCAGTGCATGCTGCACAGACGCGGCATGACATGTTTCCATGGGAAACTATTCTGTTTCCAACCTCGATGTTTTTTACGTTGTCACCAATTGCGATTACTTCTCCAGCAGCATCAGTTCCAGAAATATGTGGTAATGGAACGGCGAGTGGTTTTCCTCTCATACCCCATATATCATCATAGTTTAATGCCGCAGCCTTTACGCGAAAAATTACTTCGTTTGGTTTTGGCACAGGTTCTGGAATATCACGTAACTCTAGAATTGATTCAAAATCATCATTCTCCATGTAATTTTCATAAACTAATGCCTTCATCTATGAGATTTTTAAAAACACATCATACTTATTTTATGCCAGTGAGGATTGCGGCTGCACCATATGTAAGATATTGACTGCTCACCTTCAATCCGCTTTTCTTCATTACATCAGAATAACTGTCAAGCCATTTGGTACTTCGAATCAACTTTGGCAGTCCAATCAGCGCATCTTTCCAACTTGGAATAAAACATCCCACTAATCGCAGGAAGGTAAGAAAGAAATTCCACAGTCCTCTAACAGCCGAATTTTTTGGATATGTGAAATCATGAAAGATGATTTTGCCACCAGGCTTGAGATGCATTATACAATTTTTTACAAGTATTTCCGGATCACAGTACTTTGGCAAATAGGACGCAGTAATGCAGTCGAACTTTAAATCTAGCTTGAATTCTTCCGCGTCGTCAAGGATGAACGAGATGTTGTCAAACGAATTTGAATTTTGCTTGGCTACATTCAGATAACTTTTGGTTATGTCAATACCAACAATCTTTGCACTGGGAAATTTTTCTGCAATTTCCCTGGTAAGAATTCCAGTGCCACATGCTAGATCCAAGAAAGAACTTCCGTCAGAAATTTGCTCCAGTATCTTTTTCTTCCAGTATCTGTCCTTGCCTAACGTGCCATACGAGACAACACCATCATATGTTGTCCCGGTCTCATCAAAAAATTTAGGTACAAGATTTTTTGCCGATTCTGCCAACATTATATATCACACACCAAGTAATTTAAAGAATAATGATAAATGAAAAAATCCAGAATGTATTATCAAGATTAGAAAAGGATATTGATTATGAGAACAGTCACAGGAATGAAGTCCCAAGCGAGAAGAGACTGAACTGCATATCAAAAAACATTGGGATGTTTTATAATGTTCTATTAAAATCCATAAATGCCAAAAAAATTCTTGAGATAGGCATGTCTGTAGGCTATTCTGGACTCTGGTTTGCCGACGCAGTGATGTCAAGCACACAAGCAGATGGCCAGATTATCACAATCGATAGGGAGAAATTTAAGATTGATAAGGCAACACGGAACTTTGAAGATGCTGGAGTGAGATCTCTAATCAAAATTAAGCAGGGTGAAGCTAGAAAAATTTTGCATGAGATAAAAGAGGAGTTTGGTGAAAATTATTTTGATTTTATCTTCATTGATGCCGATAAGGAAAGTTATATCGAATATTTTGATCTATGCTTGTCATTAGTAAGAAAGGGTGGAATAATCGGTGCTGATAATATCTTGTTCCCGGAAAGATTCAACGAAATGATGGGGGATTATTTATCTCATGTTAGGAATAATCCAAATGTTCAGTCAGTTACTGTACCAATTGATAATGGTGAAGAAATCACAATCAAACTTTCAGAATAACAGTTTTATGTTTTCTTTACTCCTAACGCTCTATTTTTAAGACGGAGATATTTATTGTGACATTTTCTACATCTTGTTGCAGCTAGTGAGTTTCTTGCCCCACAATTAAAACAGATTTTCATATGAAGTCGTGCCCTTTGTGCAATCTGTTTTTTTTCAGGATCTGTTACAGGCATGCTGTTTCCCCACTTCGTCCTATGTATAAAACTATTTTTTTCTAATCTTTCCAGCTAAAAGAATGGGTACTTCTGTAGGTCTTTTTGCTACTGGTATATTGGCTTTGGAAAACATTGCTATCTTGGATTCCGCTGAACCATAATTTCCCATAATAATTGCACCCGCATGCCCCATGCGTTTTTCTCTTGGTGCTTTCCTACCAGCTATATACGCAACTATCGGTTTTTTGAATTCAATATCCATAATGTGCTGAGCCAATGTTTCTTCAGCCTCACCACCTATTTCACCAACTATGACAACCCCATCAAGCTCAGATTTATCCTTGATCATATCAAAAGCATCAATCATTCTTGTTCCATTGATAGGATCTCCGCCTATTCCAAGTGTAAAAATTTGACCGAAGCCTGAGGTTGTCAGACTGTTAGAGATTTCATAAAGTAATGTACCACTTTTTGATAAAACTGCAATATTGCCTTCTGCAAATGGACTTGCTGGCATTATTCCAATTTTGATGAGATTTGGGATAATTATGCCTGGAGTATTTGGTCCAACCATAATAGCATTATTCTGTTTAGCAATTTCAATAGCCTGCATAGTATCACGAACTGGTACATGTTCTGGAATAGCCACAAGAAGTTTAATCCCTGCTTCAAATGCCTCCTTTGCAGCCTCCAAAAAGAATTTTGCAGGAACAAAAACAATAGAGATTTTTGCTCCAGTCGCACTAACAGATTCCTTAACGGTTTCATAAATCGGAACATCTTCAAATTTTTGACCACCTTTTCCAGGTGTTACACCAGCCACAATGTTTGTACCATATTCTAACATTAACTTTGTATGTATAGATCCAAACTTACCAGTTATACCTTGCACTATAACAGGTTGCTTTTCATAAGTACCATTTTTATTTTTATCACCTTTTAACAATTCAAAAATATCAGCCAGTTTTTGTCACCTCCATAACAACTCCGTTAATTGCTTGCTCTACGGAATCAAACATTTTCGTTTTTGTATCTTTTAACATGATTTTTGATTTATCTGCTTCTGCTCCCATCAATCTTGCATAAACTGGCAGGTCAATCAAATTATTATCATATGCTTTGATAAATGCTGACGCAACTATTGTTGTTTTAACAATCCCACCATAAAGATTTACTAATATCGCTTTCACTTTTTTCATTTTACTAATTAATGTTAAAGCTTCATAAACTGATTCTTCAGTTGCACCGCCACCAACATCAAGGAAGCATGCTGGTTTTCCACCATTATCAGACAACATATCAAATGTAGACATAACTAATCCTGCACCATTTCCAACTACTGCAATATTACCATCTAATTCTACTAAAGAGAATCCACTTTTTTCTGCTTTTGCTTCTAACTCTGTCTGTTCCCTATACTTTAACAACTCATTATGTCTAAAATTAGAATTATCATCGGTCATTATTTTTCCATCAAGTGCTAATAAGGAACCATCTTTGAGCACTACAAGTGGATTTATTTCTGTTAATTCTGCTTCCTTTTCTATAGTTAATTTTGATAATTTTTGTAATATATCTACAAAATGTGTACTGGTTGCCCCATCAAATCCAATTTCTTTTGCAATCTCGGCTGCAATTTTTTTTGAAACCTCTCCCAAACCAACATCTCGTATAATTTGATTTTTGACTGATTCAATTTCAACTCCTCCCTCAGCGGAAGCAATTACTGTGTAACATCTTTTACTCCTATTAAGAAACAGTGACAGATAGATTTCTTTTTCATATTCCGACATTTTTTCAAGCAGAATTGCACGAGTCTTTTCGCCTTTGATGCTCATGTTTAGAACCTGAGAATAGTTTAACTCAAATTCATCTTCATTATGGCATTTTTGAATTCCACCAGCTTTTCCACGTCCGCCAACAGGAACTTGTGCCTTTATCACGAATGGATATCCAATCTTTTTGGCATCCTGTCTTCCTTTTTCAATATCAGTAGAAGAGATACTATCTGGTATATTGATATTATACTCTTTGAATAATTCCTTGGCTTGATATTCTAATAATCGCACAAAAAATGATTATTATTTCAGTTTATAATCGTAAGTGTCCATATTAGCTTAATTCCTTTTCTAACAGATCAATAGTTTCCAAGAATAAATCCTTACTTTTTCTTAAAAGCCTATCCGGAAATTCCTCTAATGTGAATACAAGTTGCTGACTAACTGTTGGGACTATTATTCCACCAGATATAATCAATTGTTCGATGACATAGTTTTTCGTTAAACTACAAATCACTTCTTCATAAGATCCCTCCTCTTCCTCCATGGTTTGGCGATATAGAATGATGGGCGTACCTGTTTTTTCTACGATAACTGAACCCTTTTTCAAAAGATCAGTTAAATGATGAATGGACCAAGTATCAAGGCTTATCTGCTTGACCATGATTACATTATACATTTTTTGTATATATGGTGATTGTTTAACTATACACCAACTAGAAGTTATTAGTTTTTGATACGTTTTTGACTCCTTTTGTATGTAAATATTCAGCTAGAATAAAAATAAAAGAGACAGAATCAGAACATAATAATGAATGAATTAGTTGCTGTTCTTTGCGTTGCATTTCTTGCCGGTGGCTGGATTATTTTCATGATTGGTAGAAAAACACGACAAAAAAATACATCTTGAGAAAATCTAATCCGTAATACGATAGTTATTCTACTGCGATTTTGATTTTTTGCCCATCAATATCATCATCTTTGTATTCTTTGCAAGTTTTAGTGAAATTGACTTGTTTAACTCTGACTAAAAATGCAAGTTCTTCAGTTTTGTCTTTCAGCATATCCGATGATTCCTGATCCAAATCTAAAATTGATGCTATGTTTAGCATATCTGTTGGATTGTAACCCTTTTCCTTTCTAAGAGATTGTAATCTTCTAGCTAAATCCTTTAACAGGCCTTTTGACATCAATTCTTCGTTTCTTACAGTAGATATGATACCTATGAGATTATCCCTCTTGAAAAATGCAAAGCCTTCTTGAACATCAAAATCTATAATAAAGTCATCAGTATCTAGAGAAATTTTGTTACCATTGATATCAAATGTAAAAGTGCCATTCCTTTCCAAACTTTCAATTATTTTTTCTGCATCAGTTTCAGCAAAAATTTCTAATAATTTTCCCAAATCCTGCTTTGCTTTAGGACCAATTGCTTTACGCTGTAGGTCTACTTTTGGTACAATAGGAATACCAGCTTTTTTCATTTCCAGTAATTCTGCCAATCCGGCATGATGCTCTAATTCAATAATATCACAAGTATGTACGTTCAATTGAGTATGCAGTAGATCAGATAACAACTCCATCTTCTCTCGTTCTCCTTTTTCAACACATATGATTGCCCGGTTTAATGGCCACCTTCTCTTCAACTTTCCTTTCATTCGTGCTGCAGCACAAGCAGAAACAGCATCATTCATCATATCAAATGATTCCTCAATTTTTTCATCAACAAGTGACTTGTCTGCCTTTGGCCAATTTTCTAAAAGTATTGATTTTTTATTTCCAAATGTTGTAAGATACAGGTATTCACTGGTGAATGGGGAAAATGGATGTAACAATATATCTAACTGTTTTAACGCATTAGCTATAATTGCATATATTGCAAATCTTCTATTTTTTTTAGATTCGTCATCATCCCAAAGTTCTGGTTTTGTAATTGGGATGTAAATCTGGCTTAATGAATTAATTAGAAAATCTTCTATTGCTTTGGCTGATTCATGAAACTTACATTTTTTGTTTAATTCTGTACAACTATCAACTGTTTTTTGAAGTTTTGAAAGTAACCAAGTATCAGTTGGACCTAACAATCCTTTTTCCTTTGCCCAAGAAACAGTTGTTTGATTGATGTCAAATGTATCATATTGACTATTTTGTCTAAAATACAGATGGATATGAAATAGGGTACTCAGAATTTGGTATGGTCTAGACATTAACTCCTTTACACTAAAATTCAAAGTTTCTATTGGACTAGATTTCCACATAAAGTAAAATCTTACAAGATCAACAGGGTATTCAGTTAATAGATCAGACGCGTTAAGAACATTTCCAGTACTCTTACTCATTTTATTCCCTTTTTCATCAAGAACATGTCCTTGAAATAGAAATGATTCGTAGGGTGCAGTATCTTTGTTGTTTAGAATAACATTTTCTATTAATAATGTGTATGCCCATCCACGTGTTTGATCAATACCCTCCGTGAGAAATGGCACAGGGATTTTTTTTTCATATTCATCATCACTTAATGAAGCAAAAGGTGCAACACCACTATTATGCCATGTATCCAACACAAATTCTTCCCGTTGCATTTTTGAATTACATTTTTTGCATTTTATTGAAATTCTATCTATCCAAGGTCTGTGTAATTCAAAATCAGGTCCGTCAGGGAGGTCATCTGACGCATCGACGATTTCCTTTCTTGAAAAGAGTCTTTCTATATTTTCACATTCAACACATTTCCATATTGGTAATGGGCATCCCCAAAACCTTTCTCTTGAAATACACCATGGATGTTTCTCTTTGATAATCTCTAAAAATCTATTTTTTGGCTGATCAAAAAAATACTCAACTTTTTGTGCAGCATTAATCGCTTTGTCGCCCAGCCTGTCAAGCATGTAAAAATATTCTCTTCTTGCAAGCCAAACTAGTTTATGCTTGGAACGCCAGCATAGTGGATATTTGTGCTTAATTTTGCCAATTTTTACTAAAGCATTTTTTTCTTTTACATCCTCAACAATTTTTTCATCTGCGTCACGTACGAACATTCTGGCATATACACCCGCTTCATCTGTAAATTTTACCTCATCGTCAATAGGAGAAAATATCTCAACTTTGCGTTTCATTGCAATATTATAATCATCTTCACCATTAGCTGGTGAAAGATGTACAATTCCTGTACCAGTATTGACATCAACAAATTTTTCAGCAACTGCAATGTGATAGTTTTCTTGCTTTGATATTTTTTCTAATGCAGGAATATTACCTAGTAATGGATGAATGTATTTTTTACCTTCAAAATCAGCACCACTCACCGTTTTCAATGTTTTATAATCTTCTACTTTAATTTCTTTCATAAATTCTTCAAGGCGAGTTTTACCAATGATCCATACTTCATTATTGGTTTCTACGTAAACATATTCTTGACCAGGATTAAATCCAACCATTGCATCTGTTACAAGTGTAAACGGCATTGTAGTCCAGACAATAAAATATGCATCCTCATCTTGTAGTTTCACTTTGTAGTATAAGGAAGGATCTTGAACTATCTCATAACCTTGGTTAACTTCAGAATGGCTTAGTGAAGTTTGACAGCTTGGACAGTAAGCGACTACCCTGTATCCTTCTGTTAGTATATTATTTTCATGAGCAGATTTTAGTAGTTTCCATTCTCTTTCAATATATTCATTCTTGTATGTCCAGTATGCGTTTTCTTGATTAAACGACATTCCAAGTTTTTCATCAACATCAATCCATTTTTGATGAAATTTCGCCACAATTTTTTTACACTGAGCAACTAAATTTTCAACTTGTTCTTGTGTCGTAATCTCACTTTTGCCATTTGTAATTCCAAGTTCTTTTTCAGCCTGTAATTCGACTGGAAGACCTTGTGTATCCCAACCCGCATTAAAAACTACATTTTTTCCATTTAATGTGTTAAACCTATACCATAAATCTTTGAAGACGCGACCTCTAAGATGACCTGCATGAGGTTCACCGTTTAGTGTAGGAGGTCCTTCGATGAACATGATTTTATCCATCTTATCAGGTGAATCATCTATCAATTTTTTTAAATCTACTTTTGAAAGATAATTTTTAGTGGTTTGTTCAATCTCTTTCAGATTAAATTCGTTAGATAATTCCATATCCGTTCTCATTTGTTGAGAATGGGTACATCTTTTTCATCATTTGCTCTTTCAGAATCCATTGGTTCAAGATGAGCATCATCACGATGCATGAAACTGTGAGCTTGATTCTCTTTTCCCCTACAGAACTGATTGTGGACACTGATTGTAAGCTTCAACGTATCTTCATTTTCATGAAATTCACGCTTACCACACTTTTCACAGACAAATTCTGGCATATGTTTCACTATTTTCTAATGTATTTATTTTATTCCTATACCTAGATTAGAGTATGCCAGAACCTAATTTTGCCGCATTTGGACTATGGTCAGGTCTTACTATAGCTGTTATCGTAGTTACTGGTTTGGTATACAGAATTTACAGGAAAAATAGAAATGAAAACGTTACATCTTGAGAAACATGGTCTGAGAGGTCTTGCGATAGCTGAAAGTTTTTTGCAAAATTCAAAAAAATCAATTCTTGTAGGTATTGTTACAACATCAGATTTCATTATTGACGGATTTATTTTTGGACGTTCCACAGTTGGTGGTGACGATGCAACAGACACAATATTATCTATGTACACAAAACTGAATCGATCAGATATCAATTTTATATTAATCTCAGGAATCGTGATATCGCTCTACAACATAGTTGATATAAAAAAAATATCACAAAAAACTGAGTTACCGGTTATAGGTGTGACATACAACAATTCAGATTCTATTCAAGATGCAATCAAACATCACTTTCCTAACTCATACAACTCAAAGCTTGATCAATATTCTAAATTAGATTCACGAAAAGAAATTACTCTGCACACATCATATAATTTGTATATACGTAATGAGGGCTGTACTACTCTGGAAGCAAAACAGTTGCTCGACAAACTTACATTACAAGGTTCGTTTCCAGAACCGTTAAGAATTGCACAGCTACTAGCAAAAACGCTTCTAAGATCTAAATTTTAGTTTACTTCTTGCACGCGTTCTTAATTTTGTTTTGCAGCAAGGACATCTACTGTCAGGAGTAGAAAAATATGCAGCACAAAAAGTGCATCTTTTGTAACCAACTGAATATCTTGGTTGTCTAGATGCAATTTTTACTCTTAATTGATCACAAATTCCCTTGCATATGATACCCATGATGGAACTAGTATTTTGTAGTGATTAATATTCTTAGTCTTTTGTTCTAGATATTTTTTCTATGTATGCTAAAACCCCAGTATAGTCTAATTCTCCAAATCCTGCGGCTAATGCATCGTCATAAATTTTATTTGCACGCTCAGTAATAGGCAGAACTGCGTCAAAATCTTTTGCAGTCTTAGTAATTATGTCTAAATCCTTTTTCAGATTCTTTAGAGTGAAAGTTGGTTCATATTCATTCTTTATCATTTTGTAAGCTTTCTTTTCGGACATTCCAGTACCAAAATATGTAGAGTTTAAAATTTCTAGAAATTTTTCTGGTTCAATTCCAGCCTTTTTCATGAGTATGATACCTTCGGATAATGATAATGCTAATAATGAAATTTGCATATTCATTGCAAGTTTTATGGTATGCGCACTACCTGATTTCCCCAGGAAAAATATTTTATTAGCAATTGTTTTAAAAATTTTCTGATGTGTTTCAAACAGTTCCTTGTCACCAGATGCCATCAGCACTAGTCCACCGTTAATAGCTACGTTTGGTCCACCCATTACAGGGATTTCTAGTGATTTTATTTTCATTGTATGAAGTTTTTTTGATATTTCTTGTGCACTTGTTGGATTAATTGTTGACATATCTGCAACAGATATCTCTGTATACTTCCCTGAAGTTATTCCATCGTTTCCAAACAATACTTCCTTTACAGCATCTGCATCTTTCACACAAGTGATAATCAGATCAGAAGATTCTGCCATGTGTTTAGGTAAATCAAAGATTGTGGCGCCATTCTCCGCTAGTTTTTTTGTTTTTGATTTGGTTCTATTGTATACATTAAGATCATATCCAGATTCAAGCAGATGAAGTCCAACTGCCTCGCCCAACATTCCTGTTCCGATCAGACCGACCTTTGTCATAAAACTTGGTTGTGATCAAATTATGTATATTCTTTGATCTCAACCATCGTATAGATCGATATTCTATTTTACAATAAGATAAAATCCTGTGAATTCTCAGTATTCATATCATATAACATCTTCAGCAAACTGTTGGGCACCATAAAGGAATTATTTTTAAAATCAATGAGAGATAACCCAGAGATTATCAAAAAAATGCAAAACGAAGAGTCTGATGAAACGATGAAGGCTATACTCAAAATGATCCTTGATGAAGCACAAAAGGATCCTGAATATTCTGGTGTAACCCATTAGTCTAAAACATCTGTCTATAATTAACACTAGTTCCAGACAATAAACATGCTTCACATCGTCGCGGTTCTCATCATCTAAGATAATCAGAGCAAATCGTCTTCATCATCAGCAATAATACTAAAATGTTCAATTATAAAGAATTTTAAGAATACCCATTAATTATAATAACTGAAAATATTCCATACATCAAAGTGTATTATGATGATGGGCAATAGGATTCTTTTATTTTTTATTTTGATGGCTATTTTTTCTGCAGTTTTTGCGATTAGTGCAGAAACTACTCTTCCAGAGGAGGAGGTGGAGATGATTATGGAGGAATTTGAATCGATGGTTGAAGGAATAGACGCATTTGGCATCTTTGCTCATAATACAGCACTCTCTTTACCCATGTTTATTCCTGGATTTGGTATCATTTGGGGCATGTTTTCGGCATTTTCTACTGGAATTGCATTTGCTGCAATTAAAAGCATGAATCCACTTTTAGAACAAATTCCAGCATTGAGCATCTTATTCATGACCCCATTTGGATTGATGGAAGTTGCAGCATACTCAATCGCAATGTCAAGGAGTTACATATTCATCCACAAAATTATCAAGAAGGTACCAATTCAAAGTGACATACGTGTAACACTTGTTGAAATAATGATCGTAGTTGGTCTATTGTTTATTGGAGCATATGTTGAGTGGTATATGATTGAAATGTCGTCTCAACTCTAATTATTCTATGAGCTTTGTAGTGTGACGGTAAAGATCGTAAAGTTTCTTGCCATCTAACTCATTATTGATCTCGTTTCCAGTTTCATGAAAGTATCTACGCTCAATTATTTTTAATTTGTCAGTGACATCATGATTTTTTGATCTTCTTTTAAGATCATTATACTCAGCAACTAATTTTTTGAGTTCAGAGTTCTTCATATCATGCTCTAGTTCTAGTTGCAAGAGCCAAGGTCTGATCAATCAGTGTTTGAAGTCGAGTCTTTACGTCATCGTTTACTATTTCACCATTTTCTATCGTATCTGCAGTAACAAAGACAGCTTTTGGATTTGTAATCACTTTGAAATAAGACATAAGTTGAGTCAGTAAGGTTTGAACATCTGTAAAACCAATATTACCTGAAGCCAAAACGATTAAACCTGCAGTTTTTCCTTCTGTTTTTCTATAATCAATATACTCAAATAGATTTTTCAACGCAGCACTAAAAAACGAGTTATAGATTGGTGTTCCAACTAACCAAACATCAGCTTCTGTGATGTCTTTGATCGCCTGCTTTGTAGTTTCATTGTGATTTCCATCACCAGTATAGTAATCAATTCCACCTTCTGCAAGGTTAATGAATTTTACATCAGAATTATTTTCTTTGAGATGTTCAGAAACAAATTTCATTAAAACTTGAGTTTTTCCATTTTTTCTTGGACTGCCTGAAATTATTACAATTTTGCTCATTGCCATCTTGTATAAATATGGGTATTTGTTAGTTTTTGCATGGGTGAACATGGTGATATGGGGCATCTTCACGAGGAAATTCATCAATTAGAAGATGAATTACGAAGCCTAGAGTTCAACAGACCTTATGAAACTAAGAAACTACGCGAATTGGCTACTGAAATTTATGAAAAAAAAGTTCAACTAGCCGAGTCTGAATTACAGTTTTAAAACCAACATCAACACCTTTTCATTGATCTCGTATCCGTTTTATGATCAAAAACGCAACCATAACCCCAACTATAGATCCAATTATTATAAATTCAGTGAAAAATGTATCATTCATTGATGTTATTATGGTAGATGAATAATAAACTATTTTTTATTTCAATTCCCTGACTAATTATAGAATTATTTTTCTTTTTTCATAATTTTAATAATAAAAAATATCAAAAATAAAATTACAGCATATAAGGTAAACATTGCAACCAAATTACGCATGATCGCAAAAAATGATCGGACTTATGTATTATCTGGATCTAGCAAAGCTATTCATGGATCAAGATTGATCACGATGCTCCCCTATACATGTGACTGTCTTGATTCATGTATGTTAAGATAATCTACTTTATTAGTGAATCGTACGAAATTCGCAACAGGAAAATTTTATGTCATGAACTGATCAGAAAATGTTGAAACATGTTTATTACATTTGTTGTAAATTGTTAACGATCATTTTCTTTCTTCAGCTTCCAACGTCCACATCTCATTACCTAATCGTGATGCAGAAAATTCCAAGTGACCAAGGATTTTTTCTCCTTTCCTAATTACACCGAACTCTGATTTTTTTTTCTTGAATATTTTATCCTTTGGCTTGAAACCACCTTCGATTACTCTAGCTTTGAAACGTTTACTGACCTTTACAATAATACTTCTAGCAACTTTTACGTCACCTATCCACGAAAACATTTCAAATGATCCAAAATTTTTAGTTTTTATTTCAGAATTGTATGTTCGAGCTTCAAACTTCCAATTATTTTTCTTTGCTTGCTCGTTCATCCATTCAATTCCACGTTCAGCAAATGTTGTTTCTATGCCAAATGTTTCAGATTCTCGCATGTAGATTATCTAAGACTTAATTGTACATGAATGTTATTAGAAAAAATCGCCACCTGAAGACAGCGAAAAAAACTGTCTTCAAAGGCTAAATAGGGTTTGTTCTTGGACCTTCATCTAGAATCTGTCCGGCGTTACCCTCAACACGCTTACTATAGTTACGTGAATGTAGTATATACATACGATCTACAAATTCTATATAGATTTTATATATAATCTCAGAATTTTAGCCTCAAAAAAATAATTTTCTAGGCGCGCTTCGTAATGTCTTATTCATGTAGTATAATGCAAAATTATTGTCGTAGATAAATGGTAGATTTGATTAGTTATCTTCGGGATTAATGTCTTAACCATGTTTTCTAATTTTTTCCACTCTATTTTTTTGAGTTTTATTTAGTTTTTCATATTTACGACGAAATTTTTCGTTTGCAATTTCATTACGCTTTCTTGTAAGCGCAGCTTTTTTTGCAGCGTTAGTACGAAT
>Ga0209445_1001163_pt1 | contig 14423 bp, 10 predicted proteins | sample MarorgKNORR_S2LV_4_FD_188223 | JGI IMG/M metagenome (GOLD analysis project Ga0209445, IMG submission 188223) | Marine microbial communities from the Southern Atlantic Ocean, analyzing organic carbon cycling - NADW_A/KNORR_S2/LV (SPAdes) (version 2) | ecosystem: Environmental > Aquatic > Marine >...
TTAATCCGTACCAAGGCGACCAGACAAATATGATTCCAATCAAAAGCACTCCCGTGGAACCCAGTACGAACACCCGCCCGTGATAGCGCAGGTCACGGGTGATGGCCATGATTCCTGCCCCCGCTAATTGCCCAAAACCATCGGCGGCAACCAACAGACCAACCAACGTAACACCAACCCTCAAGTGATCCCGGCCGATGGCCGGGATGAATTGCTGGACGGGAAATGCCAGAGCGTTCATCACGATGGTGATGTAGAACAGCCCCACTAAAACAGGGCTGCGCCAGGCGTAGCTTACGGCGACCTTCAAGCTACGGATGACCGGCTCTATGTGGGCTGGGCCTTGGTAGTCCGGTATCCGAAGCCGGGTCATCAATGCGAGATTGGAAAGATGGATTACCAGCAAAAACAGATAGGCTTCCGTGAATCCGGCGGCGCCCAAGATTATTCCGCCGACGATTGGCCCCGTCATCTTGCCGATATTGTTGCTGATCACGTCCAGAGACAGAGCGTTGACCAACCGCCGCTGCCCGACGATGTCAAAAATGGCGGTACGGCGGGCCGGGTCTTCGATGGCCTTTGTGAGACCTTGAACAAACACTGCCAGGAAAACGTGCCAGGCTTCGATCAGCTCAAAGTCGTAGGCGATGACCGAAAGTAGTATGGCTGTTGTCAGGACATTGATCAGTTGGCCCGCGATCAATATGCGGCCCCTGGGGAAACGGTCGGCGATGTAGCCCGTGAACATGGAAATGATCGGCCGGGAAAGGTTGTTAAAGGCCAGGACCAGGCCAAGTTGGAAATAGGAGTCGGTCAGTTGGAGAATCAACCAACTCAAGACCAGCAGCTCCATGCGGCGGCCAAACTCGCCCACGCTTCCGACATACCAGATGAGCCGGAAATCGGCGTTCTGCAATACCGTCCAAAGCGTCCCTCTAACCCCTGACAATTGCCTCATCGCGACGATCTGCTCCCTATTGCGGGCCCACTCTCAGCCAGGTATGTGCAGTAGCTGGTATATTTGCTGTGATGCGGAATAACTTGGTCATTCTACTCCCAAACCTCAGTTGGCTTTATTGACGCCAATCGAAGGGCCTGAGTATGGTGGACGCACCACTTAACTTGAGGTCTCAACTTGGCAACTGGAAGTAGCATTCAACGGGTCACCCGCTGGGATTTTCCGCCCGGTTCCCTGCCCTTACCACTGATCATCGCCCACCGCGGCGACGTGACCAACGCTCCGGAGAACACCATTCCGGCATTCCAGAAGTCCCTGGAACTTGGCGCCGATGGGATTGAGTTGGATGTCCGCCTGACCAAGGACGAAAAGCTCGTGGTGTTCCACGACCGTCGCCTCGAGCGAACGTCTAACGGAAATGGCCCGGTAAACCACTCAACCCTAGATGAGGTCCGGGCGCTGGACGCCGGGTCTTGGTTTGCCTCTGAATTCGCAGGAGAGCGGCCACCGACGCTGGACGAGGTCTTTGAATCGTTGCCTGCTGATTTTCTGATCGATGTAGAGATGAAAGCCATTATGAAAGGCATGAGACTTATCGCCCACAAAGTTGCGGAGGTTGTGCGGCGTCATGGCCGCTGGGACAGCACGCTGGTGGCATCTTTCAATCCAATCGCGCTGTGGGAACTCCGGAAGATCGAAGCGAAGATCGTCCGGGGATACATCTGGTCTCGCCGTCACCCTTTCCCGATACGGTCCCGCATCTTCAGCCCATTGGTGCAGGCAGACTGGTACGACCCCTCCAACGACTCATACAACACCAAACTACACCGGAAATTCCAGTTACGGGGCGCCAGGGTGTTGGCCTGGGACCTGGACTTCGACCGCGACATGGAACGGATGGTGGGCGCCCGGCTGGAAGCCATCGTCACCGATTCATTGGAAGAGATGTTGGACCGCAGACGGAATATTGCGGGCCGCTTGACCTGAACCGTTCCAGCCCCGAAGTCATCGAACAAAGTGCCTGAACCTACCTCATTGCCTGTCAAGCGCACGCTCAATATGATAAAATAGACTATTACGATTGTGTTTAGCGTACAACGTGATTATTGGTTAATGCTGTTGATGGGCGGTGGAACCACGAAGCGACCAATGGAATCAGGCGGGCGGGCAACGGGCGCCAGGGTCATTGGCGAAGCGGTCGCAGCATGACCGCAGTCGATGATGTTAAGGCCCGGTTGGATATTGTTGAGGTAGTCTCTCAACGCGTACCATTGCAACGGTCCGGTAATAGCTACAAAGCCAACTGTCCTTTTCATCAGGAAAAGACGCCTTCATTTCACGTGTTTCCTGACCGGCAGTCCTGGCGTTGCTTCGGGGCCTGCGCCACGGGTGGCGACGTTCTTTCGTTCGTGATGCGCGCCGAGGGCCTTGAATTCGGCGAGGCTCTGCGACAGATGGCCCAGCAAGCTGGAGTCACCCTCTCTCAGCGAGGACAAAGCCCCCAGAACGAAGCAGCGCATAAGATCAACGAAGACACCAGGGCCTACTTCCAGCGGACGCTGGCATCAGCCCTGGGATCGTCCACGAGAGGATACCTGGAACAACGCGGACTCGATAAACAAGCGATCGAGGCTTTCGGTATCGGACTCAGTCCTTCCGACGGGGAATCGCTCAAAAACCACCTGGTGAGAGAGGGATATTCGCAAGAAGAACTTGCCAGCGCGGGCGTGGTCAGGGCCGGTGACGACGGCGTAAACCATGACCTGTTCCGGGGACGGCTGATGTTCCCCATCCGCGATGCCCACGGCAATTTGGTGGGCTTCGGGGCCAGGTCTTTGGACGGTTCAGAGCCCAAGTACCTGAACTCACCACAAGGGGCATTGTTCGATAAGAGCCGCCTGCTGTACGGAATGGACCGGGCAAGGACCGATGTAAGAAAAGAGGGCGCTGTAATCGTTGAAGGTTACATGGACGCGATCGCGGCCCATCAGGCCGGGTTCAAGAACGTTGTGGCCCAGATGGGAACGGCGCTGACCGAGTTTCAGGTTGATGAGATACGACGCCTGACGGGGAAAATGACCATGGCGCTGGACCAGGACGCCGCCGGTCAGGCCGCCACATTGCGTAGCTTGGACGTAGTCCTGGAGAATTTCCGGACCAAGACCGTCAGTAACCAGGGATCGAGCAGCACGACGGAAGCCGACCCTAGGATAATCGTTATGCCGCCGGGTCAGGATCCGGACGAAGTGATTCATCGATCGCCCAGCGATTGGACCAAATTGGTTGAGTCTGCGATACCGGCTGTAACATTCCGGATCAATGCGATAACGAGTCAAGGTGGTACCGCGTCGCCGGAAGGCAAAGCGAAGTGCGTAGCCGAAGCGGCGCCCTTCATTCACCTGCTGGGCAGCGGTATACAACAGGCGAACGCCGTTGAATTATTGGCTAACAATCTAGGTGTCCCGATCGACACGGTGAAGGCAGCTCTGAGCCGCCCGTCGGTGGCCAGGCGTGCCCGGCGACCGGAGCAGCAACGCCCTGCAGCTTCGACAGCGTCGCCCTTTGCCAGATTGGACCACGACCCGATGGAGGAGCACTGCCTGCAATTGCTCCTCGCGTTTCCGGACCTCCGGGAGACGGCGGACGGTCTCTGCCCTGAATTCTTTCAGCGGCACGAAAACAGAGAGGTCTTCACGCGATGGCTGGACGCGGGACCAGGAATGGATAAAGATGAAACATTGGCGGCCGTTAGAAGGAACGGCGACGATGAGGTCACAGGGCAATTGGACTCGTTATCGAAAAAGCCGTTGATCGCGTTGGACGCGACTAAACGGGTCGCCTCATTCTTAGAAGTGGTTTCCCGGTTAGAAGAGCGTAATCTGAGGAGCCTAAAATCCGAAGAAGTTATACGATTTGCCGAGTCGCCTCCCGACATCGAGGATGGCGAGCACGACGATATCTTGCGATTGAACCAACAGTTCAAAAAGAACGAAGGCCTCCGGAGAGGCCAAGCCCAGGAAATCTCCGGCTGAGGAGGCGTAATGGCCAAGAGACGAGACAGCGGAAGTGAGCTGACCCCAGAAGATTTTATAGAATCCCGGCAAGATGATTCGGATTCTCCGAATCCAGTACTAGATATAATTCGCAACGTCGACGCCGCTCGCGACGACGATGGCACGGATAGTGACGGCATACCCGGCGTAGCATCATCGACGCTCACGGAAACCTCTAGTGAAGCGGCGTGGGACTCCGGTCAGACCGCTGAAAAAGACGGCGACGCCACCGAGACCACCACTACGGAAGGGACCACGACCACTGCCGACAGTACCACTGACGACGACGACGAACCCGAATGGGAACCCGAGACCGAGTCCGTGGAAGTGCTGGACGACCCCGTCCGCATGTACCTGCGCGAGATTGGCCGGGTCCGCCTGCTAACCTCCGCGGACGAGCGGTCGCTGGCCCGAAAGATCGAGGGCGGCAAGCACCTCGAAGGCCTCAGGAAAGAGTTGGAAGAACTGGAAGGCCGTCCGCCCCGCCCGTGGGAGATCACGGCTGGACTGCTGAAGCGAATGGTTAATGCCGAGGCATTGACCAAATCTCTCTCCGAACAATTGGGGCTGCCAACAAACTTGACAATCTCCCAAATCACCGACCATAAGAAACTCAGAGACGCCATCGACGCCGAGGTATCGGTAGATATGCTGGCGGCCATGGCCGAAGACCTTGATGAATACCAGGACGATGTATACCAGCAGGTCATCGGCCTTTCCCTCAGCTCGTGGTTGGTCCCGCCGGACGCCGTAGATGTTCTGCAAGACTCAACCCTCGAACAGTTGGACGCCAAATTATCGGAGTTGAGCAGCTTCTCCGACTTACAGGAGTTGGACCCGCTGTTCCGGGCTTATTTCCGGCGCATCGATGCCGAGAGCGAAAGAGCCCAAGCCCGCTTGACCGAGGCCAACCTTCGGTTGGTCGTCAGCGTTGCCAAGAAATACATCGGCCGGGGCATGGCCCTGCTGGACATGATCCAAGAGGGCAACATCGGTCTGATCCGCGCGGTTGAGAAATTCGACTACCGCAAGGGTTACAAATTCAGCACCTACGCCACTTGGTGGATCCGTCAGGCCATCACGCGGGCCATCGCCGACCAGGCGCGGACCATCCGGATTCCGGTGCACATGGTTGAAACCATCAACAAACTGATGCGTCAACACCGCCGCTTGCTTCAGGAATACGGCCGGGAGCCCACACCGGAAGAGATCGGCTTGGCTATGGAGATCGGCCCCGAGAAGGTTGAGGAGATCCTCAAGATTTCTCAGGAACCCGTCTCTTTGGAGACACCTATAGGGGAGGAAGAAGACTCCCATCTGGGTGACTTCATCGAAGACCGCAACGCACTGGCGCCCGCGGATGCAGCTTCTTTCCAACTGCTCAAGGAGCAGGTTGGCGAGGTTCTGCACACACTCACCGAGCGCGAGTCGAGGGTGCTTCAGCTCAGGTTCGGCCTGGAAGACGGCCGGAGCCGGACTCTGGAAGAAGTAGGACGCGAGTTCGGCGTGACTCGTGAAAGAATCCGTCAGATCGAGGCGAAGGCGTTACGGAAATTACGCCATCCCACTCGCTCCCGGAAACTTAAAGACTTCTTAGAGTAGTCTCAATCGTCGCGAATAAGAATGAGCCCAAGTGACATAATAACGAATACCTTAATTATGTTGCCTGGGCTCGTCATTTTTAGTAATCATCGCGTCAAATTCTGTTGTTCTCGCCAATTTGGCAGTGGTATACTCGGCACATTCCGAGTTGGGAGGAGGAGTTCGTGGAAGAATCGGCTATGCCCAAATGTTTGAGTTGTGATGTTGGGAGTCTCGTCCCTCTCTCGGACTACGGCGGCCAAGGGGCCGCGGTCCATTACAAAGCTTGGGTCTGCATCAACCCAACCTGCGGGTTCAACATCAAGATCCGCAACGGAGACATCTACCTGAATGAGCCCATATCTCCTGGCGGAGCCAACACCCCCAGGAGCCGCTAGGCTTATTTAAGACAATTCCCAGTACCGCGCTCTCCCTACGGCCCCGGCGGCCATGAATTCGGGTGGTGAGTGTTGAAGGAGGTGGCATGGAAGCCGGATACGATTATCTCCATGGTCGTCTGCAGCGGCGCATCGTCAATCTCACAGGAATCATTCTTCTGGTCTTTGGCCTTCTGCTTCTGGCGTCCGGCGGCGCCTACTACGGTTATTCGGCCAGCGCCAAGTCCAACCTTGATGACCTGGCTGCGGTATTTGAGCCACGGTCAGTTCCTGCCATCATCGGCAGCTCTGCATCAAATGTGAGTCTCTTCCCCGGCAAGGCTATCAGCGCCGAGTCGTGGGACAACCCCTCCGGATATGAGCCCGCTTACTTCAGAGAAACAGCGCTGCTCGTCGGGTTCTCGCCCGTTAGCGAATATGGCATGACGATCTCCAATATCCAGCCTTCCACCAGGATCTTAATCCCCTCCATCGGCGTGGACTCTCCCATCTCCGAACTGTCCATCCTAGACCTGGGGGACAACCGGTCCTACGAGAGCCCGGACAACACCGTGGGTCACATCCCAGAATCGGCCGACGCCGGTGAGCAAGGAACTTCCTGGTTCTTTGGCCATACCGAAAGCCCCATCAGCCGGGAAGGATCAGTCTTCTTCAATCTGCAAAAGGTACCGGAGAAATTGCGCAACGGCGAAGACGTTTATATCATCACCGACAACGGCGTCAACCAGTTCCTCTACCGGGCGACATCCACTAATGTGGTCCACCAAAATGACCTGCGCTTGGACGCCACACCGGGCGCGGACATCAACCTCGTCTCTTCGGTGCCACGCTTCGTTTATGACCACCGGTTGGTGGTATCAGGCGAGTTGATTGCACTGCGGTAAACCGCCACTTCGACTCCAACACGGCAACAGTATCCAGAAACAATGACGCCTCGCTGTCACTCCGGGTGAAGCGAGGCGTCTTATTTTGCGGGGTTGCCTTGACCCTGGTGGCGTCTAGCTATGCTGGGAGTTGATGGCCCAATGGCTACGAGATTCCTCATCGCTACGCTCTTCGGATTGACAAATAAGGTGGTATCGGGAATAACTGAAAAACCACAAGGCCTGCAAAAAAGAGACGCCTGTGTTTGGCGTCTCTTCCGTCATCTAAACATTAAGTTGTTTTAGAGTCTTGGTTCAGCAGCTCCTTGGTCTATGCGGTGGATACGCAGCTTGCGGAGGCGGCGGCCGAGCATGGACACCACTTCAATGTGCAGGCGGTCGGTTTTTACGACATCTCCAGTCTGCGGAATGCGGCCCAGGCTGTGGTAGACGTATCCGCCCACTGTATCGACTTCGGTAGTGTCGATGGTGGCGCCGAATATCTCTTCTACGTGCTCCGTGGTCAGCGCGGCATCCACCAGCACTTTGCCGTCTGGCTGTTTAACCACCTGGGCGTCCCGCGAACGGGAGAACTCGTCTTCGATCTCGCCGACGATCTCTTCGAGAAGGTCCTCCATGGTGACCAACCCTTCAGTGCCACCATACTCGTCCACAACGATGGCTATCTGGGTGCGGCGTTCTTGCAGTTCTTCCAGCAAGTCATCAACCCGCTTGGTCTCGGGGATGATGAATGCCTCGCGGACTAGTGTCCTCAATGTATCTCCGGTATTGGATCTGGCCAATGAAGCGAGAACGTCGCGGGCATGAATGATGCCCAGGATATTGTCCATGGTCTCTTCAAACACCGGAAGCCGGCTGTGGCCGGCACTGACCATGGTTTCCGCCACAACACTCAGGGAAGAATCCGCCTCAACGGCGGCCATATCAAGACGCGGCACCATGACCTCTCGAACTGTGGTGACGTCCAGCCGTATGATTGACCGGAGCATCTCCCGGTCCCGGTTATCTAGGGCGATTAACTCTTCCTCGGTAATAGCCGGCTGTTCAAGTTCGTCTTCCGCCACGCCATGACCGTTCCCGTTGCCGTTATTCGACTGGCCGTTCACCGCAATCGCCGATTGACCGTTAGCGGCAGTTAACCGAGTCCACGGACGAGACAAAGCTGGGTATCGTTTCACCAACATGTCCGCCGCCCGGTCGATCAAAAACAACGCGGCAAGCAGTCCGATGGACATGAAAGCGATGGGCCACCAATCGGTGGTCGCAACGCTCTGAATCATGGCAACTCCGGAAAGAATAACCGCGAAGAAACAAGCCGCTTTCAGCCAAAAGAGGAGCTGCTCGGGGAGGACCGGGGAACTCTCATCTCTATTGAATGGACCGGTGGATGAACCGGCAGACACACCCGAGCTAAGAAGGCTCAAGTATGAGAACAAGAGTGAAAAAGCGATAAATACTATGAGCTGTGGTAAATAATCTGTATCCAAACACCCCGCCCCCCGGTCGACCCACTTATATGCCTTACGGAAATTGCGCCTGCGAGAAGCTACACCGGGAGGTCAGTTGGAACCGCTATCTATCAACTATTTTAGCAGGTACGCCAACCGCCAGTCTAGCTGGTGGGACGTCTTTTGTGATGACTGCGCCAGCTCCGGTGACGGCCCCCGCGCCCACGGTCACCGGCGCCACCAGCATGGTGTCACACCCGATGAAGGCATCCTTCTCCACCACGGAACGCAGTTTGTCCTTACCGTCATAGTTGCAGGTTACGGTGCCGGCGCCCATGTTGACGTTGGCGCCGATGGAGGCGTCTCCCACATAGCCGAAGTGACCCATGACCGCCCCGGCGGCGAACCGACTCTCTTTAACTTCAACGTAGTTTCCGATATGCACGCCCGTCTCCAAGTAAGCCCCCGGCCGCAGATGGCTGAAGGGGCCAATGTCCACTCCGGCCTCCATGACCGCTTCTTCCATGGCCGATGATGTGACTCGGCAATCGTCCCCAACGGAAGAATCTTTGACTACCGAACCTGGGCCTATCTCGCAGCCGGACCCGATGGAAGTGTTTCCTAACAGCATGGTGTTCGGCAGTAGCACGGTGTCCTGTCCGATAACCACGCCGTCATCGATCATTACCGATGACGGGTCCATGATCGTCACGCCTTCCAGCATCCAACGTTCCCGGATGCGCCGGCGCTGGATATCTTCCAGACGGGCCAGCTCCACCCGGGTGTTGATCCCCATGACTTCATCAGGATCATCGGCCACCACCGCCGCCACAGCATCGCCCTTGCCGGTAGCAATGGCAGCCAGGTCCGTCAAATAGCGTTCTTGACTCTTGCCCGCTCCCACCTGGCCCAGGTTTTCCCATAGCCAATCTGCTTGGAAACAGTAGACTCCGGAGTTGATCTCAACTGGCTCGCCTGTCCGGCCGGTATCATCGTTGGCCTCAACGATACCCAGCACGTTCTGCTGTGAGCCGAGGTCGCGGCTGATGCGCCCCAGACCTTGGCTTACTTGAGCTATTCCAGAGAGAATCGACATCTGCCGGGAGTCTTGGATGTGCCCGTCGATGAGACGCCGCACCGAGTCTTCGGCCACCAACGGAGAGTCGCCACCAATCACCACTACTCGCTCGAACTGGCCTTGGAGCATCAAGGCAGCCGATTCCACCGCTCCGGCTGTGCCCGTCCTGGCCTCCTGAACGGCATATTCCACCGTATCGCCCAGCAACCCCTTCACGGCTTCTTGGTTGACCGGTGACACCACGACTACGATGCGGGTCATGCCCAACTTGCCCAGAAGCTCCACCGGGAAGCGGAGCAACTCCTTACCACAGAGGCAGTGCAGCACTTTAGGAGTCCGAGACTTCATCCTGCTCCCCTCTCCGGCGGCCAAAATTATCCCTGCCAATTCATCCATGTCGTTACCCCTGCAGTCAAGCGTCAAAAGCGGTTTCTTTGCTGTGCCAATTATACCAGCGAGGGATGTGCTCACTGTGCCTGTCCAATGGCCCGTTGCAATTCATACGACTAGGCAGTCCGATATCATTTTCACGTTGACAATGACCTTGGCCGGGGGCAGAATGGCCGTGCTTTAGCTACGCCCGCCCTCCTACCATGTGAGGTCTATCGATGGACAAATCGCAACTGCCATTTCTCTCGGCCACTGAATTGGGTTCTTTGATCAAGTCACAGGAGGTTTCTCCGGTGGAAGCGACCGAAGCCTACCTAGAGCGCATTCCCCAGATAGACGGCAAGCTGAACTCCTACATCACGGTCACAGCCGACCGGGCGCTGGCCGACGCAAAGAAAGCTGAGCAAGAGATCGTCTCGGGCAAGTACCGCGGCCCGATGCACGGCGTGCCCATCGCGGTCAAAGACCAGGTTTACACCAAGGGTATCCTCACCACGGGCGGCTCGACCATCCTGAAGAATTTTATGCCTGACGAGGACGCAACAGTCATCAGTAACCTGAACGACGCCGGGGCAGTGCTCCTAGGCAAGCTGAACATGAGCGAGTTTGCCATGGGTGACGCATTTGAGCACCCTTACGGCCGTCCGCGTAATCCATGGGACCTTTCCCGCAACGCCGGCACATCCAGCAGCGGTTCCGGCGCCGCCACCGCAGCGTTCCTCTGCGCCACATCACTGGGCGAAGACACCGGCGGTTCTATCCGCGGGCCGGCTTCGTTCTGTGGGTTGGTGGGCATCCGGCCGTCATGGGGCCGGGTCAGCCGCCATGGTGTGCTGGGAGCATCCTGGTCGATGGACCAAGTGGGCCCTATCTCGCGCACAGTCTCTGATTGCGCCATCACACTCGCCGCCATAGCCGGACACGATCCAAAAGACGGGCATACCTGGGACGTCCCAGTGCCCGATTACCTGGCATCACTTTTAGGCGGGGTCCAGAGTTTAAAAATCGGTGTCATCACCGAACGTATCCAGGGGCCGTCGGTCGACCCTCAAGTGCGTGACTTGGTAGTCAAAGCCATCGCTCAACTCGGTGAATTGGGCGCCGTTGTTTCGGAGATAGAGATTCCATTGATCGCCCAATCGGCCGCCATTTCAACCGCAGTGACTTACGGTGATGTCTCAGGCGTCCACCGTGAGGGAATCGACAACCATCTGAAAGAGTACGACTACAATCTGCAACTTCGCCTGTTGACCGGGGCAATTCTACCCGCCCAAGCCCATCAGAAGGCCGTGCGCCTGAGGCACATGCTGCGTCAGCAGATATTGGACGCCCTGGAGGAAGTCGATGTCCTCGTGATGCCCACATCGTCTATACCCGCCTCGCCGCTCCCCGAGAAAGCCGGGGTCGAGAGCAAGGAGGCATTCTTGGAGATGCTCAGTGGACGGCGCAGCTTCACTGCGCCCTTCAATCTAGCCAGCGTGCCAGCCCTGTCGATAAACTGCGGTTTTACCTCCGACAACCTGCCCGTTGGACTGCAGATAGCCGGCAAGCCTTTCGACGAGTCAATGGTATTCCGCGTGGCCTACGCCTACGAGCAGGCCACCGATTGGAACACCCGCCGCCCGCCGGTCTCCTAGGGGCGATCACACTTATTCTTGGGACCAAGGAGCAGCCATGGTAGAGACCCATGAGCTATCGGCGGCGGAGTTAGCCCGTCAGATTCGCGATAGAAAGATCACCTCGGTGGAAGTGGCGCAGTCTTTTCTGGAGCGAATGGACGCCCTGGAACCCAGCCTAGATGCCTGGGTCCGGGTCGATCGTGAGACTGTGTTGTCCGACGCCCAACAGCGCCAGACAGAATTGGAGAGCGGTGCCGCGACCGGACCCCTGCACGGCGTGCCAATCGGCATCAAAGACATCTATCACATCGCCGGCATCCCCACCACCGCCGGTTCCAAGGTCTACGCCGATTACGTCCCCGATGAGACCGCCGTAACCATAGACCTGCTCCGGAAAGCCGGGGCCATCATGCTGGGCAAGACGGTAACCACCGAATTCGCCTGTCTTGACCCATCCCACGCCAAGAACCCCTGGAACCCAGCCCACACGCCGGGCGGTTCCAGCAGCGGCTCAGCAGTGTCGGTAGCTGCCCGGATGTGTCCCATAGCCATGGGCTCCCAGACCGTGGGCTCAGTGCTCCGGCCGGCCTCCTACAACGGCATCGTCGGCCTCAAACCGACCTACGGGAGGGTAAGCCGCCGTGGCGTGGTACCTGTAAGTTGGTCGCTAGACACGGTAGGCTGGATGGGCCGCACCGTGGAGGACATGGCTTTGCTCTTGCAGGTAATGGCCGGGCCTGACGAACTTGACCCGGTGGCATCGAAACTACCCGCCGGAGATTATCTGTCCGACCTAGAATCGGCGAAGACTCCAAAGATCGGGCTGATCACGTCCTTCTTCATGGAGGAATCAGATCAAGAGACACAGCAGATGACGCGAGCGATTTTGGACCAACTAAAATCCGCCGGCGCATCGGTGGTGGATGTGACCCTGCCCGAGAGTTTCGACACCGCCTTCCAAGACCAGTTGCTGATCATGGGCGTTGAGGCGGCTGCCTTCCACAAGCCGATGTACGAGAAACAGGCAGCAGACTACCGGCCCAAGCTGCGGGAGATGTTGCGGCAGGGCTTGGAAACCGATGCCGTGACCTACACTAGAGCCCTGGAAAGGCGGCTCCGGTTCTCGGCCGATATGAGGGTTCTGGCCGAGCAGGCAGATGTTCTGCTCACTCCATCCACGCCGACCGCGCCGTTGGCCGACCTGACGAACACCGGCGACACCAGGTTCCAGGGCCCATGGACCTCGTGCGGCCTGCCGACGATCACACTGCCCGCCGGTCTGGCGAAATCTGGCCTTCCGATGGGTATCCAATTGATCGCATCGCCATTCGAAGAGGTCCGGCTATTGGCCATCGCCCGGTGGTGCGAGAAGATTATCGACGTTCAGTTGGCTCCACCGGTTGGGGCCTAGCTCTTAATAATCACGTTTTAGGAGAAATCACATGCCGCAGGCAAATATCCCCAGCGAAGACGAAGTACTCAGTTATTTCGACAAGTTTTCAAATTGGGGCAAATGGGGCGATGACGACGAGTTGGGCGCGCCCAATTACATCACCCCGGCCAAGGTTAAACAGGCAATCGCCACGGTCCAAGAAGGAGTCCGGATCTCAATGTCCCGGACCGTTAGCTTCGAGCCATCCCTGGACGCCCCCGCTCCGCCGGTGCATTTCATGGTGGAAAGCGGCGAGGGATGGGCCAGCGGCGACAAAGTAAGCTCCCGCGCCTTCCCGGCCGCCACCGACTACTTCGGCATGATCTTTCACGGCTACACAGTGACCCACGTTGACGCGCTGTCCCATTTCTTCTGGGACGGCAAGACATACAACGGCAAGCCGGCCCACCTGGTATCCACCAGCCTGGGCGCGACCTTCGGCTCGGTGGAAGAGGCCAGTGAGGGGATTATCACTCGGGCGGTGTTGGTCGACGTTCCCATGATTCGCGGCATCGACTGGGTGGAGCGCGGCGAGGGCGTCATGATCGACGATATCCTAGCCGCCGAAGAACGCTGCGGTTTCAAAGTCGAAGAGGGTGACGTGCTGCTCATCCGCACCGGGCAATTGCACCGCCGCAACATGGAGGGGCCCGTGGACCGGGCCGCCGGCTCAACTGCCTGCCAGGCATCGGTGCTGCCGTTGTTCTACGAACGGGGCATCGCCATGATGGGCTCGGACACCGGCAACGACGTGAACCCGCCCCAGTACGAGAAGGTGCCCAGTCCTATCCACCAAGTGAGCATTACGGCCATGGGTGTCTGGATATTGGATAACGCCGACCTGGAAGCGGTCTCCGAGGCCTGCAAAGAGCGCAACCGGTGGGAGTTCATGATTTCAATCGGCCCCCTACGCCTGCACAACACAACCGGCTCCCCAGTTAACCCCATAGCCATCTTCTAGGCTATCCACTGCAATACAATTGCGGTTAGTACCTTCGGTGGCGGAGCGTTTTTGCGATGCTTCGTCATCTTTTTCATAATTGAGGTCCGGACTTTTTCTTGGACCGTGGCGATTGCCTGTTTCACCTTGGCCGGGGTGATGCAATTCGGAATGACAGCAACTCGAACTGGACCGGCTTCTGTGTCTCGCCTTAATGTTCGTGACATCAATGAATATGATGCCAGTTGGCGATACAGAGATTTACCCGGATGTCAGCCTTTAGGTGTAATTCGGCGGGGAAAGTTCCACTCCTAGCACCCCTTGGCACCATTGTGCGGCGCCCAGTAGTTTGCCTTCTTCGAAGGGCAGGGCGCCAAACTGCACCGCCAAGGGCATCCCGTCGTCGCTCAGGCCCGATGGTATTGTGACCGTTGGCAGCCCGCTGGTGGTCCAAGGCACTTGAAACGATGCGTCCCCAGTGGTGTTCCGGTCCTTGGGAGCCGGGGCCGGTATGGCCGGGGTCAGGACTACATCTACCTGTTGCACCAACTGGACCATGTCCTGACGGAACTGACGGCGCAACCGCTGCGCTTGCAGGTATTTGGTGGCCGGAACAAGCATACCCATCTCCATGCCGGAGCG
>Ga0209445_1001165_pt1 | contig 14413 bp, 10 predicted proteins | sample MarorgKNORR_S2LV_4_FD_188223 | JGI IMG/M metagenome (GOLD analysis project Ga0209445, IMG submission 188223) | Marine microbial communities from the Southern Atlantic Ocean, analyzing organic carbon cycling - NADW_A/KNORR_S2/LV (SPAdes) (version 2) | ecosystem: Environmental > Aquatic > Marine >...
GTTTGGAATGAAGCGGGTGTAGTTCAATGGTAGAACACCAGCCTTCCAAGCTGGTCGTGAGGGTTCGATTCCCTTCACCCGCTCCAAGTTAAATATAAAAAAGAAATTAATGGGGTAAAAAAATGGCTGAGAAAAAGAGATTTCAAAGAAATAAACCACATGCTAATGTAGGCACGATTGGTCACGTGGATCATGGAAAAACAACTTTAACTGCTGCCATAACAAAAATTTTAGCTGAAACAGGTGGAGCTGAATTTATTGCTTATGATCAAATAGATAAAGCTCCTGAGGAAAAAGAACGGGGTATTACAATTGCAACTGCTCACGTTGAATATGAGACCGATAAAAGACATTATGCTCACGTTGACTGCCCGGGTCATGCTGACTATGTGAAAAATATGATTACTGGTGCAGCACAAATGGATGGAGCAATTTTAGTTGTCAGCGCTGTTGATGGACCTATGCCTCAAACTAAAGAGCATATACTTTTAGCAAGACAAGTTGGAGTTCCAGCGATAGTTGTTTATTTAAATAAAGTCGATCAAGTAAAAGATAAAGAGCTTGTAGATTTAGTAATTGAAGAAGTACGAGAAATTTTAACAAAATATAAATTTCCTGGTGACAAAATCCCAATTATAAAAGGATCAGCATTAAATGCGGTTGAGGGTAAAGACGAAGCAACTGGAAAAAATTCAATACTTGAACTATTAAAAGCCATCGATGAAAATATACCTCAACCAACCAGACCAAAAGATAAACCTTTCTTAATGCCAGTAGAAGACGTTTTTTCAATATCAGGTCGTGGTACTGTTGCAACTGGACGAGTTGAACAAGGTGTAGTTAAAACTGGTGAAGCACTTGAAATAATTGGAATTAGAGAAACTAAAAAGACAGTTTGTACCGGCGTTGAAATGTTTAGAAAAATCTTAGATACAGGTGAGGCTGGTGATAATATTGGGGCTTTATTAAGAGGAATTGAAAGAGAAGATATTGAGAGAGGTCAAGTGTTAGCAAAACCTGGATCGGTTACTCCTCATACCGAATTTGAAGCTCAAGCGTATATATTAAAAAAAGATGAAGGAGGAAGGCACACTCCGTTCTTTACAAAATATAGACCACAGTTTTATTTTAGAACAACTGACGTTACGGGTGAAGTTACTCTCCCATCGGGTACTGAAATGATTATGCCGGGTGATGATTCTAAATTTACTGTGAAATTAATTACTCCAATTGCAATGAATGAGAAATTGAATTTTGCAATTAGAGAAGGTGGTAAAACAGTTGGAGCTGGTGTAGTTACAAAAATTATAAAGTAGGCTACTAGGAGTGTAGCTCAATTGGTAGAGCGCCGGTCTCCAAAACCGGAGGTTGGGGGTTCGATTCCCTCCGCTCCTGCCAAAAGAGAATAGAAAAGATGATTAACCCATTTAAATTTATCCAGTCTGTGAAGCAAGAAGCTTTTCGTGTAACTTGGCCAACCTGGAAAGATGTTATGCTTGGAACATTAATGGTGTTTGTTTTGGCTAGCGTTGCAGCAGTATTTTTCTTGCTATTAGATCAAATATATAGATTTTTGCTGGATATAATTTTAACTATTAACTTTTAAAATGATAAATTGGTATATAGTTCAAACTTTTTCAGGTTTTGAACAAAAAGTAGCTGAAACATTAAAAGATTTGATTCAAAAAAAAAAATTAGATGATAAAATTAACGAAGTTTTAGTACCCACTCATGAAGTGACCGTGGTTAAAAAAGGTAAGAGAGTTCAAAAGAAAAAAAAATATTTTCCAAGTTATTTATTGGTGAGGATGGAAATGAATAAAGAACTTTATCATATGATTAAAAATATTCAAAAAGTAACCGGTTTTTTAGGAACAACAGGAAATCCTGTACCTGTCTCAGACATAGAAATAGGTAAAATCTTAGGTAATATTAAAGAAGGAACATTGTCTCCAGAACCTAGTCTCAGTTTTGAAGTTGGTGAGCAAGTAAAAGTTTGTGAAGGTCCATTTGCTTCTTTCAGTGGTTTAGTTGAGGAAGTAGATGAAGATAAATTGAAACTTAAAGTTGCGGTTTCAATATTTGGTAGACCAACTCCAATCGAGCTAGAATATAGCCAAGTAGAAAAATCATAGTAATATGGCAAAAGAAATTACAGGGTACGTAAAATTGCAAATAAAGGGAGGCCAGGCAAATCCTGCTCCTCCTGTTGGTCCAGCATTAGGTCAGCGTGGAATAAATATTATGGAATTTTGTAAAGCTTTTAATGAAAAAACTAAAAGCTTTATGGGAAAACCTGTTCCTGTGGTTATTACCGTTTATAAGGATAAAAAATTTGACTTTATTATAAAATCTCCACCCGCTTCGCATTTTATAAAAGAAGCAGCAAAATTAAAAGGTGGTTCCCAAGAACCTGGTCGAGTAATAGTTGGTTCAATCACTTTAAAACAAGCAGAAAAAATAGCTCAAGAAAAAATGAAGGATTTAAATGCACATGATATAAAGGAAGCAGTAAAAATAATTTGTGGATCTGCTAGATCTATGGGCATAGAGGTGAAGGAATAATGAAAAAAAAGTTTTCGAAAAGATTCAAAAAACTGCTAGAAACATCTAAAGAGAAAAATTCTTTGAAGATTGAAGATGTTATTAGCAAAGTTAAAAAAAATTGCACTACAAAGTTTGATGAGTCTATAGATGTTTCCTTTTCATTGAATTTAAAACAAAAGAAGGATCAATTTAATTTAAGGACAATAGTTAATTTACCAAATGGTAATGGAAGAAAAGTAAGAGTGGCCGTTTTATGTGAAGAAAGTAAAATATCAGAAGCTAAAAATTCTGGAGCAGAATTATATAATTCAGATAATCTGATTAAAGACATTATGTCTGGAAAAATTAAATTTGATAAACTTATTGCTACCCCAACAATGATGACAAAAATGGGAAAGCTCGGGAAAATTTTGGGTCCCAAAGGTTTAATGCCTAATCCAAAACTTGGAACAGTTACAAATAATATTCAATCAACTGTGAAAGCTTTAAAGTCAGGACAAATTGAAATTAAAAATGATAAAGATGGCAATCTAGGTGTTTCCATTGGAAAGAAAAGTTTTTCTGATAATAAAATCAAAGAGAATTTAGAATCATTAATACAAACAATATACAAAGAAAAACCAAATGGAATAAAAGGTAATTTTATTCAATCCGCTTTTATAACATCGACGATGGGCGTTTCTTATAAATTAAAATTAAGTTAATAAGCTCTGATGAATAAAGATAAAAAAAAAATATACATAGAAGAAATGAAAAATTTTTTCAATAAAACAACCTCCGTGCTTGTAACTCACTATCAGGGTCTTACGGTAAAAGAAATTGATAAATTGAGAGCAGAAATGAGAAAACATGGAATTTTTTTTAAAATAACAAAAAATAGAATTACAAAACTAGCATTAAAAGGAAGCAAATTTAAGAAATTAGAAAATTTATTTTCAGGACCTACCGCAGTAGCGTTTTCAGAAGACGCGATTACCTCAGCAAAAATTTTATCAAAGTTCGCTAAAATTAATTCAAACTTAAAAATTATTGGTGGAATTATGGAGAAAGAACCACTTTCCGTTGAAGATGTGGAAAAAATTGCTACACTACCAACTTTAAGCGAAGCTAGAGCCAAAATTGTTGGTATTTTAGTAACTCCTGCACAAAAAATAATGAGTATTTTACTTGCTCCTGGCTCAAAAATTGCTATTTTGGCGCACGCTAAGAGTAAAAAAACATAAATTAATAGGAATTCCAATGGCAGATTTAAATAAAATAGTAGATGAATTATCAAAACTTACAGTGGTTGAGGCTGCGGATCTTTCAAAGCAACTAGAAGAAAAATGGGGAGTTACAGCAGCTGCTCCGGTTGCGGCGGCTCCAGCAACAGGCGCAGAAACTCAAGCTGAAGAAAAAACTGAATTTACAATTTTCCTTACAGCGGTAGGTGATAAAAAAATTAATGTAATTAAGGAAGTTAGATCCTTTACAGGTCTAGGTTTGAAAGAAGCAAAAGATTTAGTAGAAGGCGCACCAAAAGAAATAAAAAAAGGCGTTTCAAAAAAAGACGCCGAGGAAGTTAAGAAAAAACTAGAGGCCGCCGGAGCTAAAATAGAATTAAAGTAGTATTTTTTTTAATATTAATATTTAGATTGCATCCTAGGATGTAATATAATGCATGGAATTATCTTTTACTGAAAAGAAAAGTATAAGAAAAAATTTTGGTAAGTTAAAAGAAATTTTATCTATACCCAATTTAATCGATGTTCAAAAAAAATCTTATAAGCAATTTCTAACAGTATTGGATCAAGATAAGTCTGCTTCACAAAAAGGCCTAGCTAGCGTTTTTAAAAGTGTTTTTCCAATTGAAGAGATGTCAGATAAAGCTACCCTGGAGTATATTTCTTTTCGTTTAGAAAAACCTAAATTTGATGTTGAGGAGTGTAGACAAAGAGATTTAACTTATTCCTCATCATTAAAACCCACATTACGCTTGGTTATTTACGATATTGATCAAGAAAAAAATACAAAACAAATTCTGTCAGCAAAAGAGCAGGAAGTCTATATGGGGGATATACCTTTAATGACTCCTAGCGGAACTTTTGTGGTGAATGGAGTTGAGAGAGTTGTAGTAAACCAAATGCACAGAAGTCCTGGAGTATTTTTTGATCACGATAAGGGGAAGACACATGCCAGTGGTAAATTACTTTTTAATTGTAGAATAATTCCCAATAGAGGTTCTTGGTTAGATTTCGAGTATGATGCTAAAGACCTTTTATATTTCAGAATTGATAGAAAAAGAAAATTACCAATTACAACTTTGTTATATGCAATAGGATATAATAAAAAAGAGATGTTGAATTTATTTTATGATTTTAAAGTTTTTCGTTTCGACAAAACAAGAGATAAGTGGGAAACAAAATTTAATCCAAATGATTATAAACGTCCTATAAAATTAAGAACCGATCTTGTTAATTCAAAAGATAATAAAAAAGTCTTAAAGATGGGATCCAAAATTAATTTTATGATTGCAAAAAAATTGTTTGATGAAGGATTAAAAAATATATTATTCACATCAGATTATTTTCTGGGTAAGTATGTTAAAAATGATTTGTTAAACCAATCGCAAAATGAAGTTTTTTTAAAATCTGCATCACCAATTAAGCAAGAAGATTTTGATAAAATATTAGAATATAATATTCGTACTCTTGAGATTACAGATATTGACCCTATTAACAAAGGTCCGTACTTAATTGATACGTTAAACATTGATAAAAATAATTCTAAAGAAGAAGCAATTAATGATATTTATAAAGTTTTAAGACCAGGGGAACCGCCATCTATTGAGATAGCTAATGAGATTTTTAATAATTTATTTTTTAAATCTGACCGTTATGATCTTTCTGATGTGGGTAGAGTTAAATTAAACAACAAATTACAATTACAATGTAGTGATAAAATAACAATATTACGCAATGATGACATCATCGCAATAATTAAACATATGCTTGATTTAAGAGATGGTAAAGGTGAAGTTGATGACATTGATCATCTAGGAAATAGAAGAGTTAGATCAGTTGGTGAGCTTGTTGAAAATCAATTTAGAATCGGGATTTTAAGAATGGAAAGAGTTATAAAAGAAAAGATGTCAACACTTTTAGAAGTTGAATCTGCGATGCCTCAAGATTTAATAAATCCAAGACCAATTTCAGCTGCTATGAAAGATTTTTTTGCAACATCTCAGTTGTCTCAATTTATGGATCAGACAAATCCACTATCTGAGATAACACATAAGAGGAGAGTTTCTGCTTTGGGGCCTGGTGGCCTTACCAGAGAAAGAGCTGGATTTGAAGTTAGAGATGTTCATCCTACACATTATGGTCGAATATGTCCGATAGAAACGCCAGAAGGACCTAATATTGGATTAATAAACAGTTTAGCAACGTTTGCTAGAGTTAATAAATATGGATTTATAGAAAGCCCCTACAGAAAAGTTATAAATGGGGTAGTTACCAATAACATAGAATATTTGTCTGCTATAGAAGAAGAAAAATATACTATAGCGCAAGCCAATTCGCATATTAGCGAAGATGGGCGATTTACGGAAGAATTAGTGTCATGCAGGAAATCACTTAATTTTATTTTATCAAAATCTGATTCAGTTGAGTATGTAGATGTATCACCAAAACAATTGGTTTCAGTAGCAGCTTCTCTTATACCATTTTTAGAAAATGATGATGCTAATAGAGCTTTAATGGGATCAAACATGATGAGACAGGCTGTGCCATTAATAAAACCAGAAGCACCACTGGTTGGAACTGGGATTGAACAAGGTGTTGCTATCGATTCAGGGGTAACAATTATAGCTAAAAGAGACGGTACTGTTGATAAAATCGATGGAAAGAGAATAGTTGTTAATACGTTTGAAAAAGATCTTTCTAAATCAGGCGTAGACATTTACAATTTGCTCAAATTTCAAAAATCGAATCAAAATACCACTATAAATCAAAAACCATTGGTTAAAGTTGGAGACGTTATTAAAAAAGGCGATATTATTGGTGATGGTCCAGCTACTAAATTAGGTGAATTAGCCTTAGGTAGGAATATTACTGTCGCATTTATGCCTTGGCTTGGTTACAATTTTGAAGATTCAATTTTAATTTCCGAAAGATGCGTAAGAGATGACGTTTTTACTTCAATACATATAGAAGAATATGAATTAATGTCTAGAGATACGAAATTAGGAACTGAAGAAATAACAAGAGATATACCTAACATTAGTGAGGAATCTCTGAGAAATCTGGATGAGTCGGGAATAGTATATATTGGTGCGGAAGTAAAAGCAGGAGACATATTGGTTGGCAAAGTTACTCCTAAAGGTGACACGATATCTAATCCAGAGGAAAAATTACTTAGATCAATTTTTGGTGAAAAAGCAACAGACGTGAGAGATTCTTCATTAAAAATTCCGCCAGGAAGTAATGGAATGGTTGTTGATGTAAGAGTTTTTAATAGGCATGGAATTGAAAAAGATGAAAGATCTACCTCTATAGAGAGAGCAGAAATTGAATCTGTTCAAGAAGATAAATCTGTAGAAGAAGAAATTCTCGAAAGAAATATTAAATTGAGAGCTATAGAAATGATAAAGAATAAAAAATTAAGTAAAGATTTTAAAAAGCATCTGTCTAATAATTATGTCTCTCACGCAGACTTAAACGACATAAATTTAAATGACATTTGGAAAATGCAATTCAAAGATTCCAAAACAGATGATGATTTAAAAATCCTCAAAGCTCAATACACGAATGTAAATAAAGATATTAAAAATCGATTTGAAGATAAGGTTACAAAAATTCAGGAAGGAGATGATCTTTTGCCAAATGTTTTAAAAATGGTAAAAGTTTTTGTGGCTGTTAAGAGAAGTCTTAAGCCTGGAGATAAGATGGCAGGTAGACACGGCAACAAAGGTGTAATAAGTAAAATTGTACCTATTGAAGATATGCCTCACATGAAAAATGGAAAATCTGTGGACGTGGTTCTTAATCCATTAGGTGTTCCAAGCAGAATGAATGTAGGTCAAATTTTAGAGACGCATCTAGGTTGGGCCTGTTCTGAACTAGGAGAAAAAATCAATCAAATTGTAAAAATTCATCAAGATACAAACAAAAAAAATGCCTTAATTAGCGCAATCCTAAAAAAAATATACGGTAATAAGATTTACGAAGAAAAAATAAAATCTCTGAATAACAAAGAGCTTGAAGAGCTGTGTGTGAATTTATCATCAGGCATTCCTATAGCTACACCTGTTTTTGATGGCGCTTCTATTGATGATGTAACACAACTATTAGAACTCGCTGATTTACCTTCATCAGGACAAACTATTTTATGGGACGGTCGAACCGGAGAACAATTTGATAGAAAAGTTACTGTTGGAATTATATATATGTTGAAACTTAATCATTTAGTTGAAGATAAGATTCATGCTAGATCAACTGGCCCTTATAGCTTAGTTACACAACAGCCTTTAGGAGGGAAAGCGCAGCTTGGTGGTCAGAGATTTGGTGAAATGGAAGTTTGGGCATTAGAAGCTTATGGAGCAGCATATACACTACAAGAGATTTTAACAGTAAAATCTGATGATGTTGCCGGTAGAACAAAAGTTTATGAAACTATTGTGAAAGGTGATGACAAATTTGAATCAGGGATACCTGAATCTTTTAATGTTTTAATGAAGGAAATTAAATCGTTAGGGTTAAATATTGATTTACATTAAGTATTTATGCAAAAAGATATAGATAAATTATTTAATAACAAGGATGTTATTGCAAAAGAATTTAGTAGAATAAAAATTACTATAGCTAGTCCTGAAAAAATTAAATCTTGGTCGTTTGGGGAAATAAAAAAGCCAGAAACAATTAATTACAGAACTTTTCGACCAGAAAAAGACGGACTTTTCTGTTCTAGAATTTTTGGACCCATAAAAGATTATGAGTGTTTATGCGGAAAATATAAAAGAATGAAATTTAGGGGGATTATATGTGAAAAATGTGGAGTTGAGGTTACTAAATCTAATGTAAGAAGAGATAGAATGGGACACATAGAACTAGCATGTCCAGTTGCTCACATTTGGTTTTTAAAATCTCTGCCAAGTAGAATATCATCAGCTGTAGATATGAAACTTAAAGATGTAGAAAAAGTTTTATATTTTGAAAGTTTTATGGTAGTTGAACCCGGTCTTACTAAACTTAAAAAAAATCAACTACTTTCTGAAGAAGAATATTTAAAAGCACAGGAAGAATATGGTGATGACTCATTTGAAGTAGGTATAGGTGCAGAAGCTATAAGAAAAATTTTACTAAATTTAAATCTTAAAAATGAAAGAGATAAATTAAAGTCAGTTTTAAAAGAAGTTAAATCAAAAGTTGCTGAAGAAAGAGCGATTAAAAGATTAAAACTAATAGAATCATTTATTAGTTCAGGAAATAATCCTGAATGGATGATTTTAACATGCATTCCGGTTATCCCTCCAGAACTTAGACCTTTAGTTCCTCTTGATGGAGGGAGATTTGCTACTTCTGATTTAAACGATTTATATCGAAGAGTAATAAATAGAAACAATAGATTAAAAAGATTAATGGATTTAAAAGCGCCTGACATAATTGTGAGAAATGAAAAAAGAATGTTACAAGAGTCTGTAGATGCGTTATTTGATAACGGAAGGAGAGGGAGAGTAATAACAGGTACAGGAAAGCGACCACTTAAATCATTAGCAGAAATGTTAAAAGGTAAACAGGGGAGATTTAGACAAAATTTATTAGGTAAAAGAGTAGATTATTCTGGAAGATCAGTTATTGTATCGGGTCCCGAACTTAAACTTCACCAATGCGGACTTCCAAAGAAAATGGCGGTAGAATTATTTAAGCCATTTTTGTATGCAAAATTGGATAAACTTGGTTTAGCAACCACAATAAAACAAGCAAAAAGAATAGTCGAAAAAGAAAAACCGGAACTTTGGGATGCCTTAGAAACAATTATAAGAGAGCATCCAGTTATATTAAATAGAGCACCTACCTTACATAGACTTGGCGTTCAAGCCTTTGAAGCAAAATTGATCGAGGGTAATGCAATAGAATTGCATCCTTTAGTATGTGCTGCTTTTAATGCAGATTTTGATGGCGATCAAATGGCTGTTCACATACCATTGAGTTTGGAAGCTCAATTAGAAGCTCGAGTGTTAATGATGTCAACAAACAATATATTAAGTCCATCCAATGGAAAACCTATAATTGTTCCAAGTCAAGATATGGTTTTAGGACTATATTATTTGTCACAAGCACAAGATGGTGATGCTAAAAATAAAAAAAGTAAGGGTTATTTTATTAGCATCAGCGAAATCGAACTAGCCATAGAAAATAAAAACATAAGCTTACACTCAAATATAATTTGTAGATTTGAAACTGTTGATGATAAAGGAAATGTAATTTTAGAAAAACATCATAGTACAGCAGGAAGATTTATTCTTTCTAGCATTTTACCAAAGAATCATAAAATCAAATTTGATTTAGTTGATAGAGTATTATCAAAGAAAGATGTTTCTGAAATTATTGATCTCGTTTATCGTTACTGTGGACAAAAAGAAACAGTAATTTTTTGTGATAAATTAAAAGCATTAGGTTTCAAGCATGCATTTAAAGCTGGAATTTCTTTTGGGAAAGATGATTTAATTATACCAAAAACAAAAGAAAAATTTGTTAATGATACAAAAAAATTAATAGAGGACTACGAAAGCCAATATTCTGAAGGTTTAATTACACGGGGTGAAAAATATAATAAGGTAATTGATGTTTGGTCAAAATGTACCGATTCGGTTGCAAACGAAATGATGAAAGAAATTTCATCTGCAACAAAAATTATGTCAAATGGACGAATAGAAACAAATTCAGTTTTCATGATGGTAAATTCTGGCGCTAGAGGATCTGCTGCACAAATGAAACAATTAGCCGGAATGAGAGGTTTAATTGCTAAACCATCTGGTGAAATTATAGAGACACCAATAACCGCAAATTTTAAAGAGGGATTAACCGCATTAGAATATTTTAATTCTACTCACGGTGCTAGAAAAGGTTTGGCTGATACTGCCTTAAAAACAGCAAACTCAGGATATTTGACTAGGAGGCTTTGTGATGTTGCGCAAGATATGTCAATTACAAAAAATTATTGCGGCGCTAAATCAAAAGATTCTATTACATTATCAGAAATAATTGATGGTGGTAATATAATGGTAACTTTATCTGATCGTATTTTAGGAAGATCAGCGGCTGAAGATATAAAGCATCCTATTACTGGAGAGATCTTGGCAAAAAAGAGAAAATTAATTGATGAGGAGTTATGTGAAAAGATAGATGCAGCTGGAGTTAAAACGGTTCGAGTTCATTCAGTAATGACTTGTATTTCACAAGAAGGTGTTTGCGCGATTTGTTATGGAAGAGATTTATCAAGAGGAAAGTTAGTTACATTAGGTGAAGCAATAGGAATGATAGCTGCACAGTCAATTGGAGAACCAGGAACACAATTAACAATGAGAACTTTCCACGTTGGAGGAACTGCCCAGATTAAAGAAGAGTCCCAAGCCATTGCACACTCTGCTGGTAAAATTAATATTATAAATAGAAACATAATTGAAGATTCTAAGAAAAATAAAATTATAATGGGAAGAAATACACAGATATCCATTGAAGATAACAATAATCAACAGCTTGCAATTTACAAAATTCCTTATGGAGCAAAACTTTTTTGTGACAACAATGAAGAAATAAAGAAAGGTAAAAAAATCTGTGAGTGGGATCCATATACGTTACCTGTAATTGCAGAAAAAAGTGGAGTGGTTAGCTATATGGATTTAGTAGAAGGAATATCTTTAGCTGAAATAGCTGACGATGCTACTGGTATAACCTCAAAATCAGTTTTAGATTGGAGATCACAATCAAAGAATACTGATTTAAAACCAAGAATCACATTAAGAGATGAAAAAGGAAATGTTATAAAAAAAGCTGACGATAACGAAGCTAGGTATTATTTAGTTCCCGATTCTATTCTTTCAGTAAATGATGGACAAAAAGTTTCAGCTGGAGATGTTTTGGCCAGGTTACCTAAAGCAACATCAAAAACAAGAGATATCACTGGAGGTTTACCAAGAGTAGCTAATTTGTTTGAAGCAAGAAAACCCAAAGATAGTGCTATTATTGCTGAGAATGATGGAAAGATACAGTTTGGAAAAGAACTTAGAGGAAAGCAAAAAGTTTCTATAGTTAGAGATAATGGTTCATTATCATCTTATTTAATTCCAAAAGGAAAACATATCAATTTCAACGAAGGCGAAAAAATTAAAAAAGGAGAGTATCTTTTGGATGGTAGTCCTGCTCCACATGACATTTTAAGAATTTTAGGTATTGAAGCTCTAACAGAGTACTATGTTCACGAAGTTCAGGAAGTTTATCGTTTGCAAGGTGTTGTTATAAACGACAAACATATAGAAACTATATTAAGACAAATGTTAAAAAAAGTTGAGATTAAAGAGCAAGGGGACACTAAATTCTTATTCGGTGAGCTTGTTGACAAAATTGATCTTGATATTATAAATGAAAATTTAAAAAAAGAAGGCAAAAAACCTGCTGTAGCAGAAAGAATGTTGTTAGGAATTACTAAAGCCTCTCTACAAACTAATTCATTTATATCCGCAGCTTCATTTCAAGAAACGACGAGAGTTTTAACGGATGCTGCAATAAAAGGTAAAGTTGATTATCTTAAAGGTTTAAAGGAAAATGTTATTGTTGGTCGTTTAATTCCCGCAGGGACAGGACATACAAAAATTAGGTGGCAAAAAATTGCAGAAGAAAAAGATAAAGCATTGTCTGAGTTATCTTCTACTGAATCTTCTGATAAACAGCTACCAGCACCTTCTGATAAACAGCTACCAGCCAATTAAAAAAGTCCCAAATATCTTGATATTCGGTTGACTTTTAACTTTTCAATTAGTAGTTTAGCGCAATTTTGATGGTTAGAAGTAAGGTGGTATTAACCTTAAACGCTAGCTAGAAAGTTTAAGTCGAACAAATCAATATTACTTTTTTCCATCCTAATTGAAAAATAATTTATGCCAACTATAAACCAGTTGATTAAAAGACCTAGAATTAAACCAAAGTTGAGAAGTAAAGTTCCAGCTCTAGAGAGATCTCCGCAAAAAAGGGGCGTTTGTACAAAAGTGTATACAACAACACCTAAAAAACCAAATTCGGCTTTAAGAAAAGTAGCTAGAGTTAGATTATCCAATGGTCATGAGGTTACATGTTATATTCCAGGAGAAGGACATAACTTACAAGAACACTCTGTAGTTTTAATAAGAGGGGGTCGCGTAAAAGATTTACCAGGTGTTCGTTATCATATATTACGTGGCAATTTAGATACTCAAGGAGTCTCAGCTAGAAAACAACAAAGATCTAAATACGGAGCTAAAAAGCCTAAATAAAACTATGTCAAGAAAAAGTAAAGCTCCAAAGAGAATTTTTTATCCCGAAGCAAAATATCAATCACTTGTTTTGTCAAAATTTATTAATTTTGTTATGTATGATGGAAAAAAAATGACAGCAGAAAAAATAATATATACTGCTTTGGATCAAATAAAAAATAAAACAAAGGAAGATCCAATAAAAATTTTTGATGACGCAATAAATAATATTCGCCCAAATTTAGAAGTTAGATCCCGGAGAGTAGGTGGTGCAACATATCAGGTTCCAGTGGAGGTGAAAACAAAAAGATCACAAACATTGGCTTTACGCTGGCTCTTAGAGGCCACAAGAAAAAGAAAATATAAAACAATGTCAGAAAAATTATCTAACGAACTTATCGATGCTTCACAAAAAAAAGGATTTGCTATTAAAAAAAGAGAAGATACTCATAAGATGGCAGAGTCAAATAAAGCTTTTGCTCATTATAGGTGGTAGTTATGGCGAGAACTCATAGTTTAGAAAAATATAGAAATATTGGAATCATGGCTCATATAGATGCCGGAAAAACAACAACAACGGAAAGAATATTATATTACACGGGTAAGAGTCACAAAATAGGAGAAGTTCATGATGGTGCAGCAACAATGGATTGGATGGAACAAGAACAAGAAAGGGGAATCACAATTACATCAGCTGCAACAACTTGTTTTTGGAAAGATCATAGAATTAATATTATAGACACACCAGGTCACGTTGATTTTACCATTGAAGTAGAAAGATCATTAAAAGTTTTAGACGGTGCCATATGTGTTTTTGATGGTGTTGCAGGAGTTGAACCTCAGTCAGAAGCAGTTTGGAGACAAGCAGATAAATATAAAGTTCCACGAATTTGTTTTGTAAATAAATTGGATAGAACTGGTGCAGATTTTTTTATGTGCGTGGATATGATCCAAGATCGACTTGGAGCAAAACCATTGGTAATGCAGATACCAGTCGGCATAGAAGCTACTTTCAAGGGCGTAGTTGATTTAATTAAAATGAAAGCAGTTTTATGGAAAGAAGAAAAATTAGGTGCTGAATATGAATATGTAGAGATACCAAATAAGTTACAAGAACAAGCAAAAAAATATAGAAAAGAATTAATTGAAACGGCTGTAGAACAAAATGAAAAACTGATGGAAGATTATTTAAATGGAAAAGAAATATCAGAAACCGATTTAATATCTTGTGTTAGAAAAGGATGTTTAAAATTTGATTTTGTGCCGGTATTAACTGGAGCTGCATTTAAAAATAAAGGGGTTCAACCATTATTAGATGCAGTTGTGGATTTTTTGCCAAGCCCAATTGATATTGGATTAATTAAAGGAACTAAACCAGAT
>Ga0209445_1001166_pt1 | contig 14413 bp, 8 predicted proteins | sample MarorgKNORR_S2LV_4_FD_188223 | JGI IMG/M metagenome (GOLD analysis project Ga0209445, IMG submission 188223) | Marine microbial communities from the Southern Atlantic Ocean, analyzing organic carbon cycling - NADW_A/KNORR_S2/LV (SPAdes) (version 2) | ecosystem: Environmental > Aquatic > Marine >...
GAGCAGGCTAATAAGTTTAAAAATATTTTATCTGAAAGGAAATAAATATTATAGTCTGCTATAACTCCATCATAGTCTTTTAAATCTTCAACTTCTAATCCTCTTAAGTAGGTTAAACTTCAGATTACTGATGTAAAAGATATATGGTATAAAAGATATGCCTATGGTTTATTTTAAAGACGGATTAGTAAAAAAAACATATCCAAAAAATAATGTAAAAAGAGAGTAAATTATTGTGTAAGAAAAAATTAGCTGAAGATTAGTTTCAACTTTGAAAGCCAATTTTATGAGAGCCATTGAAGCAGTAAAGAAGTGAAGTAAATTTCCTATAAGAATAGGTTTGTTGTAAATTCCACCTATTAAACTGGCTTTTGACATCCAATTTAGAATACTAAACCCCAAATATAAAGCGCCTAAAATCTGTAGAATTAAAATAAAAATATGATTATCATCATTAATTAATAAAACAGAAATTTCATTAGGAAAAAAAGTAAATCCAAAGCCATTGACAGCTAAGAATATAGCACTTATTATCATTAAAGTTTTAGTGTTCATTTAGTATGAATCAAATTATAAGCTCAAAGAAACAAAATTATATAAAAACTCTCAACTAAGTGTTGAGGGTAAAATGGTGATCGCGATAGGATTCGAACCTATGACCGTCTGCTTAGAAGGCAGATGCTCTATCCAGCTGAGCTACGCGACCATAACAAGTGTCCTAATGTATAATCATCTTAAAAAATATTTGTCGGGGTGGCAGGATTCGAACCTGCGACCTCCGCGTCCCAAACGCGGCGCGATAACCGGGCTACGCTACACCCCGAAATGGCGGAGAGACAGGGATTCGAACCCTGGCAACGCTTACACGTCGACAGATTAGCAATCTGCTCCATTACCACTCTGGCACCTCTCCTTAGTACATTTTTATAAACTTCTAAGTTAAAAATGCGGTTGCAAATTTAGGTTTTCAAGATTAACAACGCAAACTATTCCTTTGGTTTTTTAATCTATATTTCAGGATACTCAACTCTGATATGATAAATATTTGCTAATTTCTTTTTAATGACATCCTTAATCGTTTTGATATCCTTAAAAGTAATACTGCAATTCTCAAATTGATTATTCTCAATTTGTTTATCAATTATGGTTTCAACAAAAGAATTTATTTTTTCTGAATCAGGATTCTCTAAACTTTTAGTGGCTGCTTCAACAGAATCACACATCATTACCAATGCAGTCTCTTTGCTAAATGGTCTAGGACCACTATACTTATAATCTTCAATATTAGGATTTAAGTTTAATTTAAGATCGTTTTCATAGAAATAATGAATAACACTTGTTCCGTGATGAGTTCTAATAAAATCAATTATTCTATTAGGTAAATTATTTTTCTTAGCCATTTCTACTCCTTTAGAAACATGATCTAAAATAATATTTACACTTTCTAATGAAGATAATTTATCGTGTGGATTCGTTCCTGTTACTTGGTTTTCAGTAAAAAATGATGGATTATTCATCTTACCTATATCATGATATAAAGATCCAACCCTAGCAAGCATAGAATTAGCTCCTATTTCATTTGCTGAGGATTCTGCTAGATTTGCAACATTCATTGAATGATGAAATGTTCCTGGAGCTTTATTTGAAAGCTCTTTCAATAACAGTGAGTTGGTGTCTGATAGCTCAAGTAATGAAACATCAGAGACTAAATTAAACACCTTCTCATATATATATATTAAAGGATAAACAAACAAGGTAAGAAGTCCACATAACATAAATAGGAGAAAATTAAAAATCTCTAGATTATCAATATTTCCTTCATGTATAACAAAAAAAGAAAAATAGGATATCATATAAACTATAGTGATTTGACCTACTGTAATAAATAAATTTGCGCGTTTGTAAAGATCATCAAAAGATATTATTGTAATTACACCAACAATTATATTTAAAAAAATGAATTCATAACTATTAGGCACAATAAAACCTAATAACATTACCGTTACAGAGTGTACAAAAAAAGCAACCCTTGAATCAAAAAATGCCTTTAATAGTAATGGTAAAATACAGATCGGTATTACAAATACATAGCTAGATTGTGTGCTAACAACAAATGTTGTAATCAAAACAAGAAGGGTGACATTAAAGAAAACTAAGGATAGTTGATTGAGATTTAAGTATATCTTTTTTCTAAACTTTCTTATAAATAATATAATCATAAGAAGAGAAAGAATAACAAGTAATGAATATGAAGATATTATTAAGTAATAGTTTGTCTTAGAAACACTGCTTGTCTCATATTCGTTTTTTAAAGATTCTAAAATCTTTAATTTATCTCCTTCAACCAATTCTCCTTTTGATATAATTAGTGTTTCCTTTTCAATTATACCTCTATTTGGGGATACATTAGCTAATGCCTCTTCAATGGAATTTTTAGTCAAGCTTTGATTTAATGAAATATTAGACTCAGCTAAATCAAAAAGGATAGATACTATTTGAGGTTTATATTCATGTATATTTAAAGAAATGATTTCATTATTAATAAAAGTCAACAAATCTTCAGGTTTATGGAAATCTGAAAAATACCCAGAGCTTATTTGTTTATTATTAATCAATAATGAGACTATCTGATTAGATTTGTAATCATAATTTTCATCTAAAAGACCTCTCGAATATATATTAGAAATTATAGTAACACCAGTGCTTTTTACCAGTTTAAGCTCTCTCTTGTTTAAGGTGTTAATTATACTATCATTTAAAGGGTTGTCTATTTTACTATATAGCAGATTGAGTGATTTGCTTAAAACTAAAGTGTCTTTATTAAAAAACACTTTAGTGGACAGTCTAATATTAGTTTTTTCTTCCTCTAATTCTTTATCAGTCTTTTTTATTGCAAAATCAAATGGTGCGTATAGATTATCAGATTGCCATGGACGCCCATTTTCAAAACTATATTTAAACTTACCGCTTTTTGGAAAAAAATAAATTATTACAACACATGATACTATAAAAAGCAATATCCGATAGATTCTCCCTAGATTTTTCTTTAAACGATCAATTATATTTGCCATAATATGATTATATAACAATCAAAATTAGTAAATATTACATATAGGATATAATGATGACTAATAATTATTAATTTATTAACTTTAAAATCTGTTAATTTTTAAAAATTATTATGAGTAAAGATGTTGTCATTGTTAGCGCAGTAAGGACTCCTATAGGTAGTTTCTTAGGCTCATTATCAAATGTTTCTGCAGTTGATTTAGGAGCTATAGCTATATCAGGTTCATTAAATAAAATTAATCTATCTCCAAAAATTGTAAATGAAGTTTTGTTTGGTCATGTTGTTCAGGCAGGCGTAGGTCAAGCTCCTGCAAGACAAGCAGCAATAAAAGCTGGAATACCAGATTCTGTTCCTTGTACTACAATAAATAAAGTATGTTCTTCTGGTATGAAATCTGTAATGCTAGCAGCACAATCTATATCATTAGGAGTTAATGATGTAGTTGTCGCTGGAGGTATGGAGAACATGAGCCAGATACCACACTATATTAACCTTAGAAAGTCGCATAAGTATGGCAATAAATCATTCGTAGATGGTCTTCAACATGATGGGCTTACTGATGTTTATTGTAATCAAGCTATGGGTGTTTTAGGAGACAAGTGTGCAAATAAATATAAATTTAGCAGAGAAGATCAGGATAATTATGCTATTCAGTCTTACAAGAGAGCTTCTAATGCATGGAAAGAAAATAAATTTAAAGAAGAAGTAATTCCTGTTGAAATCACACTTAGAAATGGGAAAAAAGAAATAATTAAAGAAGACGAGGAGTTTAAGAATATTAATTTTGAAAAAGTTTCACAGCTAAGACCAGCTTTTGCTAAAGATGGAACCGTAACAGCAGCTAATGCATCTACATTAAGTGATGGAGCCTCAGCAATAGTTCTTATGAGTAAGGATAAATGCAGAGAATTAAATTTATCCCCTATTGCTACAATAAAATACTATTGTGATGCTGCTCAAGACCCTGAATGGTTTACTACTACTCCTTCTATTGCAGTTAATAAGATTCTTTCAAAAGAAAAATTAAGTATTAAGGATATTGATTTTTTTGAATTCAATGAAGCATTTTCTGTAGTTGCTCTAGCTAACATGAAAATTTTAGACATAAAAGATGATATAGTAAATATCAACGGAGGGGCTGTCTCATTAGGACACCCTTTGGGTTGTTCTGGTGCTAGGATATTAACTACATTATGCTACGTCCTTATAAAAAATAATGCAAAAAGAGGAATTGCAGCAATATGTAATGGTGGTGGCGGTGCTTCAGCAATGTTAATTGAGCGTAATTAATAATCTATGAAATACGGAATTTGTAATCTTAGCATTGTGCCTATAAGATTAGAGGCTGCCGACAAAAGCGAACAAATCTCTCAATTGCTATATGGTGAGACTTTTATTATCCTTAAAGAGAAAACAAAATGGACTAAAATTAAACTTTGCTTTGACAATTATATTGGCTGGATTAACAATAAGCAGTTTGAGATAATTAACGAACAACAGTTCAATCTCCTTGAGAAAGATCCTCAAATATATTCATATGATTTAGTTGAGTTTATTGAAAATACTAATCATGAATTAATAGCAATTCCTATAGGATCTAAATTAAATGGACTTGATATTTTTAACCATAATTATGATGGAAGTAAAATATCTGGAATACAAGAGAAGTCAAAAATAATTTCTACTGCACTAAGATTTCTAAATTCACCTTATTTATGGGGAGGCAGAACTCCTTTTGGCATTGATTGTTCGGGTTTTACTCAAATGGTATATAAATTAAATGGTTACAAATTAGAAAGAGATTCTCATCTTCAAGCAAAACAGGGTTCGCCTTTAAGCTTTATTGAAGAAAGTGAGCCTGGAGATTTGGCATTCTTTGATAATGAAGAAGGAAAAATAATTCATGTAGGAATCATAATGGATGATAATCATATAATTCACGCAAGTGGAAAAGTAAGAATAGATAGAATTGATCAAACAGGGATATATAATTCAGAAATAAAATCGCATACCCATAAGCTTAGGGTTATAAAGAAAATTATTTAATCAATTTTGCTTTCAATATCTTCAGCTATAGTTTTATATTTTTTATAATTATCCATATCGTCAACTGCTGAATATATATTTCTTAATGTTCTAACTGCACTAAGATTATTATTATCAAGTTCATATACAGATTCTAAATAAGGCATTGCTGATTTATATATATCTTCTCTAACGATCTTTAATTCATCATATTTATTATAATCTGCATTAGAAGTCCCTAATGAATTCATTTCTTCAATAATTGATTGTTCTTTTTGTAAGATTAAAGATGCAGCATTTAGATAAGCATTAGTGTAGGAAGAATCTATTTCAATCGCCTTATTATAATGAGACATTGCTTTATTATAATGAGACATTGCTTTGTCAACATCATCTATTTCAATCGCCTTTCCCTTATCAGAAGATATAACGCCTAGATTAAAGTGTAAATCAGCATTATCTGGATCAATTTCTAGTGCCTTTGTTATTAGTTTTTCATAGGATTCTACATCCCCCATTTCCCATCTAATATTTGATTCAAGTAATACAACATTAATATCATTCTCATCAAGAGCTTTAGCTTTTTCAATAAAACTTAGAGATTTATCATAATCATTCTGGTTTTTATAAATCGCAGCCATTGATCTAAGTAGGCTTAACTCGACTGATTCTAATTCATCTTTTGTTGGAGTATCGTGAGTTCCAGCTTTAAGGAAAAGCTCTCTTTGTTCAGGATTTGCAAATGCTTGTACTTCTCCTGTTGCTTTTTCAATGGCATAATAATTAGTTGTTATTCCAGTGAATTTTAGATCTATTAACTCATTATAAAATGAAAGAGCCTGGTCAAAATCGTTATTTTCGGTAGCAAGCAAAGCAGCATTATATAGATACAATGTATCATTTGGAGATACTCTGTAAGACATTTCTAAATTTATATATGCAGATTTATAATCTTCTTGCTCAAGGCTTCTCCTAGAATCCTGTACAAATCGATTCAACATAGCTATTCGTAGTTCTTTAGCTTTTGGAGTATATAATTTAGTGCTTGATGTTGATTCTAAATCAATTGCTTTATTTAAATTTTCTAATGCAATAGAGGATTCTTCAATATTTGAGCTTCCATTAGCATAATTTGCAACACTTTTTAGATAATGGTATTTTATAGTTGTTTTAGCATCCATCTGACTGGACAATTTCTCTGCTAATTGTATATTTTGTCTAGCAGCTGAGTAATCTTCAGATTTTATATTTCTTTCAGCTAATTTTAATTCTTTTTTTTGGCTATAGGATATATTAATGCAAAATAATGCAAGTATTAGACATATATTCTTATTCATAATATTCTAATTAAATTATTCTTCTGTATTTCCTTCCTCTGCAGGAGGTGTGTTATTTTCTGACTCTATTGCATCTTCTTCTTGTTCTTCATGCATTACCTTTGCAACAGCAGCTATTGAATCTCCCTTTTTTATATTTATTAATTTAACTCCTTGAGTTGCTCTTCCCATCACTCTAAGATCTTTAACGGCCATTCTAATAGCAATACCTGATTTATTTATTATCATTAGACCATTAGAGTCATTAACATTCTTTATCGACACTAGATTCCCTGTTTTATCAGTAATAGAGATTGTTTTAACACCTTTTCCACCTCTATTTGTTATTCTATAATCTTCTAGCTTGGATCTTTTGCCGTATCCATTAGCTGAAACAACTAATATATTGCTTTCCATATCATTAATAGACACCATGCCTATGACCTCATCTTTATCATGTTGAAGTCTAATTCCTCTTACCCCAGAAGCACCTCTTCCCATAGGTCTAGTTTTGGCTTCTTCAAACCTAATAGCTTTACCAGATTTTAAAGCCATCACAATTTGACTCTCGCCATTAGTTAGTTTTGCGACAAGTAATTCATCACCTTCTCTAATAGTTATGGCATTAATACCATTTATACGTGGTCTTGAATACTTTTCTAGAGATGTTTTCTTTACCTGACCTTTTTTAGTAGCCATTATTACATAATGTTGATTGATATAATCTTCATCCTTTAGATCTTTTGTACATATAAAGGCTTTTACCTTGTCATCCTGTTCTATATTAATTAGATTTTGAATAGCTCTGCCTTTTGAGATTCTGCTACCTTCAGGAATTTCATATACTCTCATCCAAAAACATTTTCCTTTTTGAGTGAAGAATAACATATATTGATGGTTTGTCCCAATAAAAAGTTTTTCCAGAAAGTCTTCATTTCTAGTAGTAGAAGCTTTTTGACCAACCCCTCCTCTATTTTGTACTCTATATGCGTCTAACGGAGTCCTTTTTATATATCCAGCATGTGAAATAGTAATAACAACTTTTTCATCTGGAATCATGTCTTCTATGGACAAGTCTTCTCCAGAATACTCTATTCTAGATCTTCTTTCATCACCATACTTCTTTCTAACTTCAATTAACTCGTTAGTAATAATTTCCATTCTTCTGTTTTCTGTATCTAAAATATCTTTAAGATCAGAAATTAGCTTTTTAATTTCATTATACTCACTCCTTAGTTTGTCTTGCTCTAGCCCAGTAAGTTGTCTTAAACGCATTTCAACAATTGCTTTAGACTGAATTTCAGACAACTTATATTTATTCATTAGATTGCCTCTTGCCTCATCAGCATTTTTTGACGCTCTAATCAGCTTAATAACATCATCTATGTTATCAGAGGCAATAATTAATCCTTCTAGGACATGACATCTTTCCTCAGCTTTTCTTAATTCAAATTTTGTCCTTCTTACAACTACATCATGTCTGTGTTCAACAAAATACTTAATCATCTGTTTTAGATTAAGTATTTTAGGTCTTCCTTTTACAAGACATACGTTATTCACACTAAATGATGATTGAAGTTGTGAATATTTATATAATTTATTTAAAACAATATTTGGTATTGCATCTCTTTTTAGGACAAATACAATTCTCATTCCATTTCTGTCAGACTCATCTCTTATTGTAGAAATTCCTTCAATTTTTTTATCATTAACTAAACCTGCAATTTTCTTTATAAGCTCAGATTTGTTTACTTGATATGGAATTTCTGAAACTATTATACTTTCTTTACCATCAACTTCTTCAATTTCAGCTTTAGCTCTAACAACAATTCTACCTCTACCTGTATGAAAAGCATCTTTAACTCCTTCATATCCATAAATTATACCTCCTGTAGGGAAATCAGGAGCTTTAACAAAGTTCATTAATTGATCAATTTCTATGTCATTATTCTTAATATATTCAATTGTGCCATCGATAACTTCTGTTAGGTTATGTGGAGCAATATTTGTTGCCATTCCAACTGCTATACCAGAAGCTCCATTTATTAAAAGAGCAGGAATTTTTGTAGGTAGAACTGTTGGCTCTTTAAGACTGTCGTCAAAATTCAATTTATGATCTACAGTGTCTTTTTCAATGTCAGCAAGCATATCTTCAGATATCTTTTGCATTCTAGCTTCAGTATATCTCATTGCTGCTGGACTATCTCCATCAATTGACCCAAAGTTCCCTTGACCATCAACTAATAAGTACCTAAGACTCCATTCCTGTGCCATACGAACCATTGTGTCATAAACAGAAGAATCCCCATGCGGATGATATTTCCCCATAACATCCCCGACAATTCTAGCTGATTTTTTATATGCAGTAGTAGACCTAACACCCATATCATGCATTCCATAAAGAACCCTTCTATGTACTGGTTTTAGACCATCTCTTACGTCAGGAAGTGCTCTAGAAACAATAACAGACATTGAATAGTCAATGTATGCTGATTTCATTTGATCTTCGATATTAATTGGTATCACTTTTTCGCCATCATTCATATATAATTGTCTTTAATTTTTGCTTATAAATTCTATACAACAAATATAATTAATTTAACCTATGAAATAAGGTTAAAATGACGATAAAAAAGTGTTTTTTATTAACAATTATTTACAGGATAAATTATGACATAATTATACCATAAAAATGGTTGTAAATATTATAATTACATATTGTTTAAGAATATAAGAATCCCTACATTTATTAAAATTTAATTTAATGGATGATAATTTTTCTCCAAGAGTAAAAGATGTAATTACTTATAGTAAAGAAGAAGCCTTGAGGTTAGGGCATGATTTTATTGGTACAGAGCATTTGGTGTTAGGCTTGATTAGAAGTGGAGAAGGAAAAGCTATAGAGATTTTAAATTTTCTAGATGTTGATTTAAATAATTTAAGAAAAAAAGCTGAGTCACTAAATCCTGTTGACTTTGATGATACTAAAAGTAGTTCAAAGAAGAATCTCCATTTAACACGTCAAGCAGAGAGAGCTCTTAAAACAACCTTTTTAGAAGCTAAACTATTTCAAAGCTCTATAATTAATACTGGCCATCTTTTATTATGCATCCTTAGAAATGAGAATGATCCAACTACTAAGATTTTAAATAAACTTGAAGTTAGCTACAGTAAAGTAAAAGAAGAATTTAAGTCCTTGATAGCAGATGAAGAATCATCTACTCCTGAATCCCAAAAAAGTAGTGATGAAACTAAACATTATGAAAATGATCCTGTAATTAAACCAAGTCTTAAAACAAAACAAAATAAAAAATCTATGACTCCTGTTTTAGATAATTTCGGGAAGGATCTCACGCTTTCAGCTGAGAATAACAATTTAGACCCAATAATAGGAAGAGATTTAGAAATACAAAGAGTTTCACAAATATTAAGTAGACGTAAGAAAAACAATCCATTACTAATAGGTGAGCCAGGTGTTGGTAAATCTGCTATAGCTGAAGGTTTAGCTATTAGAATAATAGAAAAGAAGGTTTCAAGGGTTCTTTATAATAAAAGAATAATTTCTTTAGATTTAGCAAGCCTAGTAGCAGGAACCAAATATAGAGGGCAATTTGAAGAAAGGATGAAGGCTGTAATGAATGAGCTAGAGAAAAACACAAACATTATTCTTTTTATAGATGAGATCCACACAATAGTTGGTGCTGGTGGCGCCACAGGAAGTCTAGATGCATCAAATATGTTTAAACCAGCACTTGCAAGAGGAGAAGTTCAATGTATTGGAGCTACAACATTAGATGAATATAGGAACTCGATTGAAAAAGATGGTGCACTTGAAAGAAGATTTCAAAAAATAATAGTTCAACCTACAAGTATTGATGAAACTATTGAAATCTTAAAAAATATCAAGGAAAAGTATGAAGATCACCATAATGTAACCTATTCTAAAGAGGCTATCCTGGCATGTGTAAAATTAACTTCTAGATATATGACAGATAGATATTTGCCAGATAAGGCAATAGATGCCTTGGATGAAGCAGGATCAAGAGTTAATATTATTAATATTAATGTCCCAAAACATATAACTGATTTAGAATTGGATTTAGAGAAAATCCAATCTAAAAAGAATTCAGCTGTTAAAAATCAAAAATACGAGGAAGCAGCAAACCTAAGAGATAAAGAAAAGACACTAGAATCAAAGCTCTTAAGAGAGCAAACTGAATGGGAGGAAGAATGCAAAAAGAATAAGCAAATTGTTACAGAAGAAAACATTGCTGATGTAGTATCAATGATGACCGGCATACCATTAAATAGAGTTAAAGAAACTGAACTTAATAAATTATCAATATTATCAAGTATTATCAAGGGTAGGGTTGTTGGACAAGATGATGCAGTTGATAAGGTAGTTAAATCAATTCAACGCAATAGAGCAGGTCTGAAAGATCCAAAAAAACCTATAGGTTCTTTTATTTTTCTCGGTCAAACTGGTGTAGGAAAAACTCAGTTAGCCAAAATTCTTGCAACAGAATTATTTGACAATGAAGATGCGTTAATTAGATTAGATATGAGTGAGTATATGGAAAAATTTACCATATCTAGACTTGTTGGAGCTCCTCCTGGATATGTAGGCTATGAAGAAGGTGGGCAATTAACTGAAAAAATTCGAAGAAAACCTTATTCAGTGTTATTACTTGATGAGATAGAAAAAGCACACCCAGATATTTTTAATATGCTTCTACAGGTTTTTGATGATGGATACTTAACTGATAGTGTTGGTAGAAAAATCGATTTTACTAACACGATTATAATAATGACTTCTAATATTGGTGTTAGAAAAATACAAGATTTTGGTGTGGGTGTAGGTTTTGGAACATCTGCAAAAAAATCTCAAGAATCAACATTAAATAAAAAGACCATAACTAATGCTTTGAAAAAGAAGTTTGCTCCAGAATTCTTAAACAGGATAGATGAAATTATCATATTTAACAATTTATCTATCAATGAAATTCATAAAATTATTGACATAGAATTAGAAAAGCTTTATGAGAGAATAACTGAATTAGGGTACAAGATTAAACTTACAAAAAAAGCTAAAGACTTTTTATCTGAAAAAGGATTTGACAAAAATTATGGTGCTAGACCTCTTAAAAGAGCTATTCAAAAATATTTAGAAGATTTAATTGCAGAAGAAATACTTCAATCAAAAATTAATGAAGGTGATATAATTCAGGTAGATTATAAAAAAGGATCTGAAAAACTTATCTTAAAAACTTCAAAACTTAAAGAATCTAAGACCTCAGATAATTAATTTTTCGTTAATATTTAATTTTTCTATAAAATTTAATGATGAAATAATGTGATCATGCATTACTTCGTCTTTTTCGATAAATCTTACATCTTTTCTATAATCACTAAGTAATTTTTCTATCGTTCTTGAAGATGTTAATGGTTTTCTAAACTCTAATGCCTGTGCTGCTGTAAACATTTCAATCCCCAATATATATTTAACATTTTCTACTATTTTGTTTAATTGTATAGCAGAATTAGCGCCCATACTAACGTGATCTTCTTGGCCATTTGAGGATGTAATAGAGTCAATGCTAGCTGGAGTAGCAAATTGTTTATTTATACTAACAATACTAGCTGCTGTATACTGAGGTATCATAAATCCAGAATTTAATCCAGAATCTCGTGTTAAGAATACTGGCAAATCTCTTTTTCCAGATATTAAATTATATGTTCTTCTCTCAGATATATTTCCTAATTCAGCAATAGCAATCTTTAAAAAATCTAACACATATGCTAAGGGTTGTCCATGAAAATTCCCGCCAGAAATAATCTTGTCATCTTTTACTGAAATTATAGGATTATCTGTAACAGAATTAATTTCATTAGTTATTACTTTTGATGCATAGATAATTGTATCAAGAGTTGCTCCATGAACTTGTGGTATACATCTAAAAGAGTATGGGTCTTGAAGATTAGCTTTCTTATTATCTTTAATCTTACTTCCTTTAGAAAAATCATTTATCCTTTTGGAAACAATAGATTGACCATGATGATTTCTAATATTATTAAATATCTTATCAAATGGCTCATATCTACAATTGAAAGCATCTAAAGATATAGATGAAATCATATCTGCTAAATATGATATTTTGTATGATTCAAACAATAAAGATGTGGCATATGCACACATAAATTGTGTTCCATTTAAAAGAGCTAGCCCTTCTTTAGATAACAATTTTATAGGTTTGAGATTAAATTTGTTTAATATTACTGAGCTTTCAAAAACTTCCCCCTTATGCTCAACCTTGCCTTTGCCTATAAGAGGCAGTGAAAGATGTGCTAATGGGGCTAAATCTCCTGATGCTCCTAATGAGCCATAACTATAAATAATAGGAAAAACATCTTCATTATAGAAAAAAATTAACCTATTAATTGTGTTTATATGAACACCACTATATCCTTTAGAAAGTGATATAATTTTAAGAAGTAACATCGTTTTAACAACCTTATTTGAAATTACTTCCCCTACTCCACAGGCATGAGATATTATAAGATTTTCTTGTAGCTTATTTAGTTGCTTTGAATCTATTTTTATGTTTTGCAGTGAGCCAAATCCAGTGTTAACGCCGTATATGGGCTCATTACTGGAATTAATTTTCTTTTCTAAGAACTCCCTTGATTCATTAACTATCTTAGCCTGACTTTTTGAAAGCTCTATCTTTTGATTACTATCTAAGATATCTTTAATCAGTATTAAATCTATATTCTCTGAACCAATTTTATATGTATTCACTGTGTATTTTTTTATAAAAATAACAATGTATTTTTATTTAATTAAATTTGAAGTACATTAAAAATTTAATAAAGATGAATAATAACCTTTTTACTCCTATAATCACAACTCTTGTTATATTTATTTTTTCATGTAATCATAACTCTGATGTTGTAATTTCTGGAACAATCCATAATTCAATTAATGATTCTATAGTAATTTCTGGACCAAATATTAAAAGAGCTATAAAACTTAATGATAATGGTGATTTTTCAGACACATTAGATATTTCAACTAATTTATACACCTTAACTCATGGAAGAGAAAGAACTCAAATGTTTTTAAAACCAGGATATTCATTGTCGATTTCAATAGATAATAAAGAATTTGATGAATCATTAACATATTCTGGAGAAGGTTCGTCTAATAATAACTATTTAGCCGCAAAAACACTTAATTCATCTCTTAACCCTATAGATTATAAAACAATGTATTCAATGGATGAAGATAATTTTATTAACCATATTAATGAAACTAAAACTAGTGAGCTAGATTTTTTAAATTCTTTTGAAAATAATAATACAGCTCTTGATGAGGAATTAAAATCTATTGAACTAAAAGAGATAGATTACAAATATTTATTATCGATTCAGCGATATCCGCTTTATTATAAATTTTATGCAAAAAAGGAACCTGTAAATAGTGATAACTTTATGAAACCTCTGGAAGATCTGAACTTTATAAATAATAATGATTACCAAATGTCTCAATCTTATAAATCACTTGTTCTGTCACATTTCCTAAATGAAGATAAAATGATAGATAATCCCAACAGCCACTTTAAAAAATTAATTGAGAGCAATGCAAGTAAGATAAAAAAAGATGTTGTTTTTCAAGGAAAATACAGCTTAAGAGCCTCTTCTGATAATAATGAAGTGCTTTATAATATTTTAACTAATCTATCTAATGATTCTACACAAATATCAGAGTTAACAGATTTATACAAAAAACTTTCTATCATAAAGAAAGGAATGAAATCTCCTGAATTTATAAACTATGAGAATTATAAAGGTGGAACAACTTCACTCTCTGACTTAAAAGGAAAATATGTGTATATTGATGTATGGGCTACCTGGTGTGGACCATGTATTGCAGAAATCCCTTCTCTTAAAAAAGTTGAAGCACTTTATCATAATAAAAACATTGAATTTGTAAGTATTTCTA